>Ga0075433_10001410_pt1 | contig 17709 bp, 7 predicted proteins | sample RhiMethybrSRZTD2_FD_75299 | JGI IMG/M metagenome (GOLD analysis project Ga0075433, IMG submission 75299) | Populus rhizosphere microbial communities from Tennessee, USA - Rhizosphere MetaG P. TD hybrid SRZTD2 | ecosystem: Host-associated > Plants > Roots > Rhizosphere > Soil | place: USA... | reverse complement strand
CGTCCCGGCGAGACGCGCTCGGCGACGAGATGGCCGGCCCGGCGCATGGAGTCGGGCATGGCAACCCAGCGGGTCGTGAAGCCCAGCGCCTGAAGCTCCTCCTGAAAGCATCGGCCGACCTCTCGGACGCCGGCGACGTTGAGAGTCGCGCTGTCGATGTTGACGACCTTCTCGAGAAACGCGATCTCCTCCTCCAGGCGCGCCTCGACGGATCGAGCCAGTTCCTTCTCCGCCGGGTCGAGCATCCCATCAGCCTCCGGCCGGTCCGCGGAACGTCCGACGGGCCGAGACGAGCCAGTAGGCGCCGAGTGCGGCACAGAAGAAGAGCAGCGTCCAGAGGACGAGCTCGTTCGGAGGGAGGCAGAACACGACGGTGATGAAGGCCACCCAGACGATCGCAACAGAGTTCAGGAGCGGAGCGAAACGGCCAAGGTTCCACGGCGCGTTTTCCGGCGTCGCAAATTCGCCTCTGTGGCGGACCCGGTTGGCCAGATTGAGCAGGATCGGCAGCCCGTAAGCGAGATAGAGCGCGATGGTGCTGATGGAAGTGATCACCGGCACGGCCGCCGCGTACACGCAGAGCGCGACGGTGAGCGCGCTGGTGACGAGAATCGCCGGGACAGGCGTCCTCCAGCGCGCATGGATCCTTCGAAGGAGCTTCGAGCCCGGCATCCCGCCGTCGCGCGCGAAGGCGTACCACATGCGGCCCATCGAGGTGATCGACGAAAGCCCGCAAAGCCACATGGCTCCGCCGATGACGACCGCGACCAGGTTGGCGAGCGGACGGGAGAGGTTGCGGTCGACGATGTAGAGGACCGGATAGGGATCGGCCGCGGTCCGAGCGATGTCGCGATCCGGGATGCACCACGTCAGGACGAGCAGCAGCACCCAGCCGAACACGGCGGACACGGCCACCGAAAGAAAGACGCCCCACGCCGAGTTCTTTCGCGCCATCACGGTCTCCTCGGCGACGTGCGCTGAGGCGTCGTAGCCGGTGTAGGTCCACTGCGCCTGGAGGAGCCCGAGCACGAACGCGAGCGCGAACGGTCCGGTGGCATAGAGCGTCGCGAGAGACGGAAAGAGCGCGAAAACGGGGGAGGGGAAGGCACGATCACCGACGACGACCGCCGGTCCGACGCGGCCGTCGGCGAGTGGCGCCGACGACGCCTCCAGGGGCGTGACCGCCGGCGCGAAACGCGTCAGAAACTCGGACGGGTTGTGATGGGTTCCGAAAACGACGAGGAGCATCACGATGAGCGCGCCGCCGACGATGTGCCACCAGACGCTGAAATCGCTGAGCTTCGCGGTGAGGCGTATGCCGAAGACGTTGATGGCGACCTGCGGAACGAGAATCAAGACCATGACGAACAGTTGAAAGCTCCAGCTGGTGGCGGCGCCGAAGACCGGCAGCTTTACGTCAGGGGGCAAACCCAGGAGACGGGTCGCGGTGCCGATCAGGTAGATGGCGGCGGCGATGTTGATGCCGGCAGTGATCGTGACCTGGCCGACCATGTTGAACCACGCGGTCGTGAATGCCCAGCCGCGCCCGCCCAGCCGGAACGCCCAGAAGTAGAGGCCGCCTGCGGTCGGGTACAGAGAGGCCAGCTCGGCCATGCTCGCGGCGACCGCGAGCGTAAAGAGGCTCACGACCGGCCAGCCGGCGGTGTTGATGATCGGGCCGGCGAGCTTCAGTCCGTAGCCGAAGAGGAGGACGGCGCCCGTCAGGATCGAAATGACGGAAAAGCTGATCGCGAAGTTGGAGAAGCCCCCCATCTCGCGGAGGAGCTGCTGCGCGTACCCGAGCCGCGACAGGTCCTCCTCGTCGCGTCGGAGGAGCTCCTCTCGGCTCGGCATCTCGGCTATCTCGTCGCGGATCTACTCGGGCGTCACGTACGCGGCGGTGATGCCTCCGTCGACGGTGAAGGTCGCGCCGTTAACGTAAGACGATTCGTCCGAGGCGAGGAAGAGGGCGCCGTGCGCGATCTCCCTGGCCTGCGCCAGCCTCCCCGGCGGGATGTGCACCATGCGGCGCGCCCGGCGAGCCGGATCGGAGAAGAGCTCCTTCAAAAGCGGCGTATCGACCGGACCGGGGCAGAGGGCGTTCGCGCGGATACCTTTGCGCGCGAACTCGATCGCGATCTCGCGCGTCATCGCGAGCACGCCTCCTTTGCTCGCCGTGTAGGCGATCTGAGGCGTTGCGGCCCCCACCAGCGCCACGAACGACGCCGTGTTGACGATGCTGCCTCCGCCCGCGCGGAGCATCGCGGGGATCGCGTACTTGCAGCCGAAGAAGACGCCCTTCAGGTTCACCCGCATGACGAGGTCCCACGTCTCCTCGTCGGTCTCGAGGACCGAGCCGTCGGCGGCGGGGAAGATGCCCGCGTTGTTGAAGAGAACGTCGAGCTTGCCCCACTTCTTCTCGGCGGCCGACACCATCGCCTGGGCGTCTCGCGCGACCGAGACGTCCGCATGGACGAAGAGGGCCTGACCTCCGTTGCTCTCGATCTCGCCCACCACCTTCTGCCCGGCCGCATCATTGACCTCGGCGACGAGGACTCGGGCGCCCTCACGCGCGAAGAGAAGCGCCGATTCGCGCCCGATGCCGCTCCCGGCGCCCGTGACGATGGCGACCTTGTTCTCGAGCCTGCCCATTTCCACCTCAGCCTCTCTCGAAGAACCGCTCCCGTTCCCAGCTCGTGACGACCTCGTCGAACTTGCGCTGCTCGGTCCGCAGAAAATGGAGATAGTGGGCGACGACGTCTTCGCCGAAGGCCTCCTTCGCCAGGCGGCTCGACTCGAGGAGGCCGATCGTTTCGCGCAGGCTCCCCGGGACCCTCGGCAGCTCCCTGGCCGCATAGACGTCGCCCCGAAAAGGAGGCGGCGGCTCGATGCGCCCGGCGATTCCGGCGAGGCCCGCGGCCAGAGTCGCGGCCCAAGCGATGTAGGGGTTCGCGTCGGCTCCCGGGATCCGGCACTCGATGCGCAGCGTCTCTCCCTCGCCGACGACCCGGATTCCCGCCGTCCGGTTGTCGATGCTCCACGCGATCGTCGTGGGTGCGAACGAGGCGCTCTGAAACCGCTTGTAGGAGTTGACCGACGGCGCCCAGAACGCCGTCAGCTCGGCCGCGTGCGCAAGAATGCCGCCGAGGAAGAATCGGAATGCATCGGCGCAGGCGATCCTTCCCAGCCGCCCCTCGCCCGGAAAGACGTTCGCTTCTCCTCTCGCATCCCACAGCGAGATGTGCTGGTGAAGCCCGCTGCCCGCGGCGCGCTCGTCCCACTTCGCCATGAAGGTCACCGCGAGGCCCCTCGCGTACGCGATCTCCTTCGCAGCGTGCTTGGCCAGGACGTTGCGGTCCGCCTGTTCCAGCAGGTCGCAGTACTCGAGATTCAGCTCCTGCTGCCCGGGCCCCCACTCGCCCTTGCTGCCTTCCATCGGAATGCCGCTCTGGTCGAGCGCGCGGACGAGCTCGCCCACGACCGGCTCTTCTCTGGTTCCCGCGAGCAGGTGATAGTCCTCGATGTAGCCGCCGAACGGGACGAGGCCGTGCCAGTGCTTCTGCCGCGCCGACTCGTAGGTTTCGCGGAAGAGGTAGAGCTCCAGCTCCGCTCCGCCTTTCGGCACGAGGCCCATCTCTCTCGCGCGCTCGACCTGGCGCTGGAGGATCCGGCGCGGGGAAACCTCGACCGGAGCCCCTGCCTCCGTGACCACATCGGAGAGCACGATCGCGGTGTTCGGCAGCCACGCCGCGCGGCGAAGCGTCTTCCAGTCGGGGAGGCAGCGGACGTCCCCGTAGCCCTTCTCCCAGCTCGTGAAGGCGTAGCCCGGAACGGGGTCCATCTCCATGTCGCACGCGAGCACGTAGTCGCAGGCGTGCCAGCCGTGCTCGGCGACGGTCTCTGCGAAGAAGCGTCCCGTGAGCCGCTTGCCCAGCAGGCGGCCATACCAGTCGGGCATAGCGACGAGAACGGTCTCGATCTCCTCCTGCCGGATCGCGTCGAGGAGCTCCTCGCGCGTCATGCGCCCCGCCGCCATCGCCTCACTCCTCCGAAATGAAGACGCTCTTCGTCTCGGTGTAGTGTTCGAGGGCCGCCAGCCCCAGCTCTCGCCCGAGGCCGCTCTCCTTGACGCCGCCGAACGGCGCCTCGAGAAAAACGCTCCGGCTGCTGTTGACCGACAGAACACCCGTCTCGACGGCCCGCGCCACGCGCATGGCACGGCCCAGGTCCCGGGTGAAGAGCGAGCCCGAAAGCCCGTACCGGCTCGCGTTCGCGAGATGCACCGCCTCCTCCTCGTCCCGAAATGGGATGACCGAAACGACCGGCCCGAAAATCTCGTCACGCGCGACGCGCATCTCGTTGTCCACGTCGGCGAAGATGGCCGGCGTGAGAAACGATCCCTTCGAAAGCCTCGGGTCGGCCGGAATCTCTCCGCCGGTGACGCGGCGGGCGCCTTCCGCATCACCGATGGCGATCCACGCGCGCACCTTCTCGCGGTGGGCGGGCGTGATGAGCGGCCCCATCTCCGTTTCGGATGAAAGCGGGTTCCCCACGCGGATCGCCGCGGTCATCTTCGCGAGGTCGGCGACGACGCGATCGTAGATCGTCCGCTGGACGAGGAACCGCGAGCGCGCACAGCAGTCCTGGCCGGCGTTGTCGAAGACGCTCCAGAGCGCGGAAGCCAAACACATCGAAAGGTCGGCGTCCTCGAAGATCAGGCAGGCCGACTTGCCGCCGAGCTCGAGCGAGATGCGCTTGAGGCCGTCTGCGGCCAGGCGCATCACGCTCTTGCCGGCATCCGTGGATCCGGTGAAGGAGATCTTTCGCACAGCGGGATGGGAGACGAGAGCGGCCCCGACGATGTCGCCTGGTCCGGGCAACACGTGGAACGCGCCCGGTGGGACTCCGGCCTCCAAAGCCAGCTCACCCAATCGCAGGGCCGAGAGCGGAGTGTCGCTAGCGGGCTTGAGAATGACCGTGTTGCCCATCGCGAGGGCGGGGGCGGTCTTCCAGGTCGCGATAGCGAAGGGGAAATTCCAGGGAACGATGAGGCCGCAGACCCCGAGCGGCTCGCGGAACGTGACGCTCGCGCCGCGCGCCGACACCGGAATCGTCGAGCCACCGAACTTGGTGGCGGCTCCGGCGTAGTACTCGAAGCAATCGGCGCCGAGGGAGATCTCGCCGCGCGCCGAGGCGATCGGCTTGCCCGTGTTGCGGCTCTCGAGTCGCGCGAGCTCGTCCGTGTTTTCGCGGATGAGCGCGGCGAGCCGGAAAAGCACCGCGGCGCGATCCCTCGGCGTGCGACCCTTCCAGTCGTCGCGGAACGCCCCGTCCGCCAGCCGGGCGGCGCGGTCCACGTCCTCGGCGGTGGCCTGAGCCACTGAGGCGATTGGCTCGCCGGTGGCGGGATCGAAGACCAGGCGGCGCTCGCCGGCTGCCCCTTCGGAACGCTCCCCCCCGACGAGAAGGGGAGCCTCCGGCGGTGCCGCGGCGGACATGCAGCAAGAATATCGGTTTCCCCGCGTGAGCCAGCACCTCGGCCGCTTGTCATGGGGTTACGTTGGAAATCGAAGCCGCTGCTCAACGAGGCCGCAGAACGGGGCGGACTGGCGTTGATCGTGGGCGGGCAGCGCCGAGCCGAGGTGCCGCGCTCGGGCCGGACAAGTCCCTTCCCCGCAACCATGAAACTTTTGCGCCGGGCGGAGCCGGCGATAAATCTTCCCCCCGCAACCATGCGGATTAGACGCCGGGAGGAGACCCGGCCGTTCATGTTTCCGTCTCGTCGAGCAGGCTCCATTCCCATTGCGCCCGAGAATGAGGAGCCGGCGCTGCTCAGCGATCCGGCGTCTTCTCGAAGACGAAGAAGTGCTGAACGGGCAGAAACTCGTGGAGCGTCACGAGTCGGTATCCGGCCGGGGTCCACTCGGCGAGCACTTGACTGGTCGACATGCGGTGCTCCTCCCGGATGTGGAGCGCGGTCAGCCCTTCGAGGCGATACTCCACGAGCGCCACTTTACCGGTGGGTTTCAAGGCTTCGCGTATCTTCGCGAGGGTCGCTTTCGGCTGCTGGAGCTCGTGGTAAACGTCGACGAGCAAGACCCAGTCGAGCGACTTCTTCGGCAGCTTCGGGTCGTCGGTCTCGCCGAGGACCGTCACCACGTTCCGGATTCCGGCCTTCTCGACGTTGTTCTTCAGCAGCGAGAGCATCTCGGGCTGGATGTCGACGGCGTACACGCGTCCGGAAGGGGAGACCGCCTTTGCCAGGCGCCGCGTGAAGTAGCCAGTCCCGGCACCGAGATCGGCGACCACGTCGCCGTTCCTCAAGCCCATCGTCCGGATGATCTCGTCGGGCCTCTGTTCCTCGTCGCGACCCGGCCGCTCGAGCCAGTCCGCTCCCCCTATTCCCATCACCGGGGCGGGGCGGCGTTGATCCCCGGCAGAGAGCTGGGCGGGAGCCGGAGCCGCTGCGGCGAGGGAGAGAACTAGGACCAGCGAGGCCATTCGCCGAGCCGAATTCACGAAGCCCTTCACGGGCCGCTCACTCCTCTTCACTTCGGGTACCCCCCCCGACAACAGCGAAAGGGTCCTCGATCTTCGCGGTCTTGGGCCTATGCCGCGAGAATCAGGAATCGTGCGGCCGCGTCGATTTCGAGAGCGCGGCTTACGAACTGGAGAGTCCGTGCGGCCGACCAGCTTCTGGAAGTCCGGGTCGTCGCGCAAGCAGTTGAGATCGGTGTCCCTCGCCGCCCAATCCCGATTGCTATATCCGGCGCCGCGGCGAAGTGGTGCGACCGCCGGCCGTCGGACTGGCCGTAGATCCGAGCGATTGCCGATCCGCGGGAGGCGAAATCTGTAGAGTGAGGCCGACACGGGGGGTCCACGATGTCCGGTACCTTCGAGTTCCGTCACGGCTTGCTCGCCTCTTATCCCGACGTCTATACGGCGGCAGCGCGGGCGGCGCTCGCGGCGCTGGCGCCGCTCAATCGCGACCGGCGCCGGATCATGGACGAGCGCATCGCGCGGCGGCGGGAGCGGGCCCTCCATGGCCGCCGGCTCGACTTCCTCGAGCCTGACGCGCTCATTCCGCGCACCGACCTTCGCGTGCGCGATGCCCGCGAAGGCCGCTTCACCGGCAGCGAGATACCGGCTGATCTGCGGCGCCAGTGGATCCAGGGAACCGGGCCGGCTACGAGGCCCCGCGCCACGGCCGAGAGCGGCCTGCGCAACGTCGCCTACGCGCTGCTCTCCGGTGCGGACGGATGGATGTTCGACGGCGAGGACGCGCTCGGACAGGTCGACACGATGTCGCTCGACAACCAGCGGAATCTGAAGCTGGCCTTCGCCAGGGAGCCGATCTTCCTGCGCGTCGCGGAGGAAGTCGCCGACGAGATGAACGGCTGGTCGCGGGACTTCTTCGGCCGCCCGATGTTCGACGACTGGCGCAAGCAGCTCGACTTCACGACCCGGATCTTCCGCCCGCGGGGGCTCCACCTCGACGACCGTCACGTGTGCGAACCCGGCGGGATTGGCTTTTCCGCCGCGATCGTCGACCTCGTGCTCTACGTCGCGAACAACCACGAACGGCTAGGGGCGGAGGGCCGGTCCATCGTCCTCTATCTCCCAAAGATCCAGACGGCCGAAGAGGCGGCGTTGTGGAACGACATGCTCGCCGCGCTCGAGCGACACCTCGGACTCGCGGTCGGGACGATCAAGGTCTACGTGCTCGTCGAGCAGATCGAGGCCTCTTTCCAGCTGATGGAGATCCGCGCCGCGCTCGCGACACACTTTGTCGGTTTCAACACCGGCCGCTGGGACTACATCAACAGCGTTGCCGACGCCATGGCGTGGGACGCGACGTTCGTCAACCCCAACATCGACGCGATTGGCATGACCTACGGCTACATGCGTCGCTACGAAGACCGAGTCCGCCGGGCGGTAAACACCCCCGACCGGGACGGGCGCTGCGCACTCTGGCAGGGCGGGATGGAGGCCAACATCCCGGTGGGCTCGGCGGCGGGTGTGGCCGCCGGCATGGAGCGGGCGGTCGCCGGCGGCGAACGCGAGCAGCGGGAGGGCGCGAGCGGAAAATGGGTGGCGCACTGGAAGATGGTTCCGATCCTGCGGCCCGTCTGGGAGCGGGCCGGCGCCGACAATCAGCTCGGCCGCCCTTTCCCGCGCCTGACCTACACGCCCGAGGATGCCGACGGCCTGACGCTTCTGGAGCCCGCACCGCGAACCGTCCGTGGAGCGCGCGATCTACTGAGCGTAGCCCTGCAGTACGGCAATGCCTTCGGCCGAGGCTTCCAGGCCGCAGCTCTCAAGCCCGCCGACTTCTTCGGCAACGACGACGTGCTCTACCTGATGGAGGACATGGCGACAGGCGAGATCCGGATGAGCATTCTCTGGGAGTGGCTGCACAAGAGCGCCCGGCTCACCGACGACGATCCGGAGACGAGCGTGCACGCCGGCGACGCCTTCACCGATGCGTTGTTCGCCCGGCTCCTCGAAGAGGAGTACGCCAAGCTGCTTTCGGCGGGCAACCGCGACGTCCACGACGACTCGAAGCCAACGACGCTGCCGATCGCCCGCGCCATCGTCGAGGCCTACGTCCACGAGCCCGTCAAGCCGCCGTGGTACATCGATCTGCTCAACCTCAACCTCAACAACCACAACCTCGAGACGGCGAAGCGACGCATCGCAGGCTTCATCGACGCGTTCCGGCGGGACGGCACGCGGCTGACCGAGAACCCAGATTTCTGAGGCTCGTGTCGTAGACTCGACCATCCTGACCGAGATTCTGGAACGCGACATGACCAGGAGCGCCGACATGACTTCATTCGAGCAGGAAGTCGCTGAGACCCAGCGCTGGTTCGAGAGTCCGCGGTTCGCCGGCACGACGCGTCTGTACACGGCGCGCCAGGTCGTCGAGCAGCGTGGCACCATCGCCCACGACTACACCGTGGCGCGCGAGGCGGCGGCGGCGTTCTACGACCGCCTGCGCCAGTTGTTCGCCGAGAAAAAGAGCATCACGACGTTCGGTCCGTACTCGCCCGGCCAGGCGGTGGTGATCCGGCGGCTGGGGATCGAAGGTATCTACCTCGGCGGCTGGGCCACCTCGGCCAGAGGCTCGACAAGCGAAGACCCCGGACCGGATCTGGCGAGTTATCCGCTCAGCCAGGTGCCCGACGAGGCCGCGGTGCTGGTGCGCGCGCTGCTCACCGCCGACCGCAACCAGCAGTACCTGCGCTCGCGCATGTCCGAGAAACAGCGCAGCGCGACGCCGGCCGTCGACTTTCGTCCGTTCGTCATTGCCGACGCCGATACCGGCCATGGCGGCGATCCCCCCGTGCGCAACCTCGTGCGGCGCTTCGTGGAAGCGGGCGTGCCCGGCTACCACATCGAGGACCAGCGCCCGGGCACCAAGAAGTGCGGCCACCAGGGCGGTAAGGTCCTGGTGCCGGAGGACGAGCAGATCAAGCGCTTGAACGCAGCGCGGTTCCAGCTCGACGTCATGAAGGTCCCCGGCATCATCGTCGCCCGCACCGACGCCGAGGCGGCGACGCTGCTCGACGGCCGCGGCGACGAGCGCGACCAGCCGTTCATCCTCGGCGCCACCAACGTCAACCTGCCGTCCTACAAGGCCGGCTACCTGGCTCTCCTGAAGCGCTTCTACGATCTCGGGGTCCGCGAGCTGAACGGACACTTGCTCTACGCGCTGTGCGACGAGGAGTACCGGGCCGCCGAGAGCTGGCTCGAGCGCAAGGGGCTCGCCGCCTTTGCCGCCGAGAACGCCGCCGGCTACCAGCAGAAGCGCCTGACCGCCGACGGTACATTCGACCCCGTTGCCTCGCGCTTTCTCGAGGCCTGGGAGGAGGAGGCCGGCCTCGAGACCTACGGCGAGGCGGTGGCCGAGGTGCTCGAGTTCCGGGCCGGCGAGGGCGAGCCGCTCGAGATGAGCGCCCCGCAGTGGCGGCGCTTCGCCGAGCGCGCCTCGCTGTGGGCGGCCAAGGAGAAGGCCAAGACGCTCGGCGTCCAGATCATCTGGGACTGCGAGCACGGCAAGACTCCCGAAGGCTATTACCAGATCCGCGGCGGCATTCCCTACGCCATCGCCAAGTCCCTCGCCGCCGCGCCCTTCGCCGACATCCTGTGGATGGAAACCAAGACGGCGGACCTCGACGACGCCCGCCAGTTCGCGGATGCGATCCACGCCGTGTTTCCGGACAAGATGCTGGCCTACAACCTGTCGCCCTCCTTCAACTGGGACTCGACCGGGATGAGCGACGAGAAGATGCAGCGCTTCCCCGAGGAGCTCGGCAAGATGGGCTTCGTCTTCAACTTCATCACCTACGGCGGTCACCAGATCGACGGTGTCGCCGCCGAGGAGTTTGCGACCGCCCTCAAGCAGGAGGGCATGCTGGCCCTCGCCCGCCTGCAGCGCAAGATCCGCCTCGTCGAGTCCCCCTACAAGACGCCGCAGACGCTCGTCGGAGGGCCGCGCGTCGACGCCGCCCTCCTGGCCTCCTCGGGGCGCACCGCCACCACCCAGGCCATGGGCAAGGGCTCGACCCAGCACCAGCATCTCATCCAGACGGAAGTGCCCAAGAAGCTGCTCGAGGAGTGGCTAGCGATGTGGAGCGAGCACTACCAGCTCAAATACAGGCTGGGCGTGAAACTGCTGCCGCAGCGTGCCGGTTCGGAGCTGCTCGAACTCAGGATCGGGGGCGATGGCAACGACAGGTTTGCCAACGTCGTCTTCGCTCCCATCCAGGACCGCCGCGGCCGCAACATCCTCTCGGTACGCGACCAGAATACTTTCGAGGAGTCACTGCGCAAGAAGCGGCTGATGACGCTCGTCCATCTCTGGCTGGTGCACCGCTACAAGAGCGACTCGGTGCACTACGTGAGTCCCAGCGAGGACAACCAGTACCAGACTACGAAGATGAAATCGCACGGCCTTTTCTCCGAAGTGCAGACCGAGGTCGGGGAGATTATCGTCGCCGAAGTCAACCACGCTCGCATCGAGGAGCTGCTTGCGCCCGACCGAGTGGCGTTGTGGAAGCTCATTCGCAAGGAGGGATAGGCCCGGATCGAGTCGATTCTCGGGCGCGAAGGGACGCCGGCCGCGGTCCCGTTGGTTCCCCGTGGTAAGAAGAGAGCAATGCGAGCGGCCGCCTCGCCCATCCGGGCAGAGCTCTTCTCGAAGGAGCACCTGGAGCGGTTCGCCGGTACGCTCGCGGCCGAGCATCTCGTCCATCCTGGAAAGAGGCGCGGCCGAAGGCTGTTGCCGCGGCTGCGCGAGAATGCCCGAGCCCTCGTCCGGTCGCAACGGCTGATCGCGGAGGCGAGCCGCCAGATCCGCTCGATCTCGCCGGCGGCCGAGTGGCTCCTGAACAATTTCCACATCGTCGATGAGCAGATTCGCGAGATCCAGGAAGATCTACCACCCGGGTTCTACCGCGAGCTGCCCAAGCTCGCATCCGGAGAGCTCCAAGATTATCCCCGCGTTTACGCCTTGGCCTGGGAGTTCGTGGCGCACACGGACAGCCGGATCGAGCTCGAGACGCTCGGCGGATTCGTCCGGGCCTATCAGCGCGTCCAGCCGCTGACGATCGGGGAGTTGTGGGCGCTGGCCATCTCCCTCCGACTCGTTCTCGTGGAGAACCTCCGGCGCCTGGCCGAAGGCGTGGCCGCGCGAGGCATCGCGCGCGATCATGCGGACGCGGTTGCGGACGCTCAACTGGGCACCGGCGACGCGCCGAGGCCGGAGCCGGCCGCCATGATCCAGATGCTCGAGCAAAGGCCGTTCACGACGGCGTTCGCGGTCCAGCTCGCCCAGAGGCTTCGCGAGCAGGACCCCGCGGTCACGCCCGCGCTCGGGTGGCTCGATCGCCGCCTCGCCCAGGAGGGCACCACGGCCGACGAGATCGTTCACCTCGAGCATCAGGCACAGGTGGCCACCCACGCCACGGTGCGCAACGTCATCACGAGCATGCGGCTGCTCTCTTCCGTCCAGTGGGCGGATTTCTTCGAGAGCGTCAGCCTGGTCCATGAGGCGCTCTGCGCAGGCACCCGCGTGGCCGAGATGGATTTTCCGACGCGCGACCGGTACCGGCATGCGGTGGAGGAGCTTTCACGAGGTTGCTCGCATGACGAGGTCGAAGTGGCCGTCCGCGCGGTGCGCATGGCTCAGGCCGTCGAGGCGCTGCCGACCCGGCCCGAAGACCCGGTCGAGCCTCGGTTCTCGGACCCGGGCTACTACCTCATTTCCAGGGGCCGCCCGCGCCTGGAGGCAGAGCTGAACTACCGACTTCCCGTCCGACAGTGGCTGCGGCGCGCGTGGTTCCGCGCGGCGACGCCTCTGTACCTGGGTTCCATCGCGCTCTGGACCATCGCGATTCTCGCGGTGCCGACGTCGATCGCCGCCAGCGCCGGCGCGACCACGTTGCAGCTCGCCCTGCTCGCCCTCCTCGCGCTGGTGCCTGCCTCAGATCTCGCGAGCGCCCTCGTCCAGCGGTTCGTCACGCAGCTGGTGGGTCCACGGCGTCTGCCCAAACTCGAGCTCGCCGAAGGCGTGCCGGAAGATGCGCGCGCCCTGGTCGCCATTCCGATGCTGTTGACCGACGAGGCCGAAGTCCTCGAGGTGATCCAACGGCTGGAGGTTCACTATCTGGCCAACCCGGACGCGCAGCTGCGGTTCGCTCTCCTGTCGGATTGGTCGGATGCTTCGTCGGAGAGCATGCCCGATGACGAGGTCCTTCTCGCCACGGCGCGAGCCGCCATCCGCGAGCTCAATGACCGGCACGGGAGCGCCGCTGGAGGAAGCGACCGCTTTTGGATCTTCCACCGCCGGCGCCTCTGGAACGAGCGCGAAGGAGTGTGGATGGGTTGGGAGCGCAAACGGGGGAAGCTCCGTGAATTGAACAAGCTCCTCCGCGGCGCGACGAACACTTCCTTTCTCCCTCAGCAGAGCGGCGAGTCCCCACCTTCCGGAATTCGCTACGTCGTCACGCTCGATGCCGACACACGCCTGACGCGCGAAGCCGTGCGCCGGATGGTCGGAACGATCTCTCATCCCCTGAACCTCCCGATCTTCGATGGAGCCGCCGGGCGGGTCATCGAGGGACACGGGATCCTCCAGCCGCGCGTGACTCCCACCCTCGCCGAGACGGGGTGGGGCACGCTCTTCCAGCTCGTCTTCTCGGGACCCCGGGGCATCGATCCCTACGCTTTCGCGGTGTCCGACGTCTATCAGGATCTCTTCGGAGAAGGCATCTACACGGGCAAGGGTATCTACGACGTGGATGTCTTCGAAAGCGCGCTCACCGACCGCGTGCCGGAGAACACCCAGCTCTCCCACGATCTTTTCGAAGGCCTGTTCACACGCGCCGGCTTCGTCTCCGACATCGAACTCTTCGAAGGCTTCCCGGGCCACTATGAGGTGGCCGCGTCGCGCCAACACCGATGGGTCCGCGGCGATTGGCAGCTGCTGCCTTGGATCGAGGGAAGGGGCCGGCGCTCCGGCGGCGCCGGGAGCGGCATTCCGATCATCGGTCGCTGGAAGATGATCGACAACCTTCGGCGCAGCCTCTCGGCACCCGCGATGTTCGCGACCCTGCTCGCCGGATGGTGCCTGACAGGCATCGTTCCGCGCGTCTGGACGCTCTTCGTCCTCGCCGTCCTCTCGTTGCCGACGCTCCTCTCGTTCTTGACGAACCTGTTTCCGGAACGCCAGGGCATCGCCAAGCGGAGCTTCCTGCGCGGAATCGCCGCGGACCTGGCCGTGGGCCTCGCGCAGGCGGTTCTGCGCGTCGTCTTCCTCGCGCACACCACCTGGCTCCGGACGGATGCCATCGCACGAACGCTCTGGCGACTGGCGGTGACGCGGCGCCATCTCCTGGAATGGGTGCCCGCCGCGCAGTCGCACCGGACCCTGGACCTGGAGCTTTCGGGTTTCTACCGTCGCATGCGGTCGGCCGTCGGGCTGGCCGCGGCTGCGGCGCTTCTGATCGCGATTTTCGGGCCAACGGCATGGCCATGGGCCGTGCCCTTCCTGGCCTCCTGGCTCCTCTCGCCATTGGTTGCCTGGTGGATGAGCCTTCCGCCGCGGGAGATCGACGGCCCTCGTATCTCCGAGGACCAGGCGCGCGAGCTCCACCGGATCGCCCGTCGAACCTGGCGGTACTTCGAGCGGTTCATGGGCCCCGATTCCCATGGCCTGCCCTCCGACAATTTTCAAGAAGTGCCCGAACCGCAAGTCGCGCGCCGAACCTCGCCGACGAACATCGGTCTCGGCCTCCTCTCGACGGCGGCGGCCAACGACTTCGGGTGGATCGGGACCAGCGAAATGGTGGAGCGGTTGGAGGCGACGTTCGCCACGCTGGAAAAGCTGGAGCGCCACCGAGGCCACTTCTTCAACTGGTACGACACCGAGAGCCTCCAGCCGCTGGAGCCCCGCTATGTCTCGACCGTCGACAGCGGCAACCTCGCCGGGCATCTGATCGCCTTGCGAAATGCGTGTCTGGATCGATTGGACGAGCCGGCCTCGATCGAGCGGGCGCTTGCGGGCGTCGCCGCAGCGCTCGATCTCCTGAGCGAGTCTGCGGCGGCGGTATCCGGCCGGCTCGGGAACCCCGTCGTCACGTATCGCCAGCTCGAAGGTGCCCTTCGCGACACCGCCGCTCTTCTCTCGCCGTTGCCCGCGTCGTCGGACGAATGGTCGGAGCGTCTTGGGGCGCTGTCGAGCCACGCGGACACCCTGGTCGACATCGGTCTCGCCCTCGTGCAGGAAGGGGAAGCGTCCGAGGCGGAGCCCGTCCTCGAGTGGGCGCGGGCGGTTCGCGACTGCGTGGCGAGCCACACGCGCGACAGCGAGGCGGCGCGGCAATCTGCCGAGGGCGAAGAGTCCTTCGCCCGAAGCCTTTCCTCCATCGCCGCCGCGGCAGCGCGCATGGTGCAGGAGATGGACTTCACGTTCCTTTTCGACCGGTCTCGCGAGCTCTTCGCGATCGGGTATCGCATGTCCGACGGGACGTTGGACCCCGGTCACTACGACCTGCTCGCATCGGAAGCGCGCCTGGCCAGTTTCGTCGCGATCGCGCGCGGTGACGTGCCCGTCGAGCACTGGTTCCACCTCGGCCGCCCCTTGACCCCCGTCGGGCGCGGTTCGGCGCTGATGTCCTGGTCCGGATCGATGTTCGAGTACTTGATGCCGGACCTCGTGCTCGAAGCCCCGCCCGCCAGCCTGCTCGAGCAGACCAATCGGCTCGCTGTGCGCCGCCAGATCCGTTACGGAGAGGAGCGAGGCGTTCCCTGGGGGACCTCCGAGGCCGCCTATAACGCGCGCGACGTCCAATTCACGTACCAGTATTCGAACTTCGGCGTCAGCGGCCTGGGGTTGAAGCGCGGCCTTTCGGAAGACCTGGTGGTGGCCCCTTATGCCACAGCGTTGGCAGCCATGGTCGAGCCGGTGGCGGCGCTCGAGAATTTCGAGCGCCTGGCGTCGATCGGCGCGCTCGGTCGGTACGGGTACTACGAGTCGATCGATTACACGCCGTCCCGGGTCCCCGACGGCGCGGCCTTCGCGATCGTTCGCGCCTTCATGGCCCACCATCAGGGAATGACGATCGTCGCTCTCGCGAACGTGCTTTTGGGATCCGTGATGCGCGGGCGCTTTCGAGCCGAGCCGGCCGTTCAAGCCACCGAGCTCCTGCTTCAGGAACGCACGCCGCGTACGGTGGCCGTCGCGCGCCCTGTGGGCGAGGGGGAGCGTCGGCTGCACGTGCGCGATGAAGTTCCGCCGGTTCTCCGGCGATTCCGATCGCCGCACGATCCGACGCCCCGCACGCATGTGCTGTCCAACGGCCGGTACTCCGTGATGATGACCGCAGCGGGCTCCGGCTACAGCCGGTGGCGGGGGCTCGACGTGACGCGTTGGCGGGAAGACACAACGCGCGATTCCTGGGGAACCTTCGTGTTCTTGAGCGACGGGGAATCCGGTCAGACATGGTCGGCCGGATACCAGCCGGCGGGAGTCGAGCCCGATCGGTACGACGCCATCTATTCAGAAGACCGCGTCGAAATCCACCGACGAGACGGCGCCATCGCGACAAGCCTGCGGACAGTGGTTTCGACGGAGGACGACGCGGAGATGCGGCAAATCTCGCTGACGAACTTCGGGGTGCGCACTCGCGAGATCGACATCACTTCGTATGCGGAGATCGTGCTTGCTCCTGCGGCCGCCGATGCCGCGCATCCGGCGTTCTCGAACCTCTTCGTCCAGACCCAGTTCGTCCCCGCCATCGAGGCCCTGCTGGCCAGCCGCCGGCCTCGCGATCGCGAGGAGCCGGTCTGGGCGGCACACGTGATGACGGTGCACGGCGAGTTGGTCGGCATGCTTCAGTACGACACGGACCGTGCGCGTTTCCTTGGGCGCGGCCGCACGATCCGTCATCCGAGCGCCGTCGAGGAGCGCCGCCCCCTTTCGAACACGGTCGGCACGGTCCTGGACCCGATCTTCAGCATTCGCCGCCGACTCCGTCTCGCCCCCGGCGCTACGGCACGCGTGCAGCTCGCCCTGATGGCGGCCGACACCCGCGACCGCGCCGTCGCGCTGGCGGACAAGTACCGGGACCCCGCGATCTTCGAGCGCGTCTCCAGCCTGGCGTGGACGCAGGCCCAGGTTCAGCTGCGCCATCTCGGGATCACGAGCGACGAGGCGCACCTGTTCCAGCGGGTCGCCACCCGCATCCTCTACTCCGATCCGACGCTGCGCGCTCCGGTGGAAACCCTGATTCGAAACCGGAGGGGGCCCTCGGCTCTCTGGAGACATGGAATCTCGGGCGACCGGCCCATCGTGCTCGTACGGATCGACCAGGTCGATGACCAGGGCATCGTGCGGCAGCTGTTGCGTGCCCACGAGTACTGGAGACTGAAAGGGCTGAGCGTGGATCTGGTCATCGTCAACGAATCGCCCGCCTCCTACTCTCCGGAGCTCGGCGACGCCCTCGACTCTCTCGTTCGCGCGGGAGTCCGGGCGTTCGGCGTCGCGACGGAGAACACGGTCGGGGAGGTGTTCGTGCTGCGCGGGGAGCTGCTCTCCGGCGAGGAGCGCGACGCGCTCGCCGCGGCCGCGCGGGTCGTCCTTCTCTCCCGTCATGGGACGCTGGCGGAGCAGGTCCTGCGTCTGCTCAGACGCGCACCCGCGCCGCGGGCGCCCCAGGCGGTTCTCGCTCGGCCGCCGGAAGCGGACATGCCCCCGCCACGCCTTCCCTTGCAGTTCTTCAATGGGCTCGGTGGCTTCTCCGGAGACGGCAGCGAATACGTCACGATCCTCGGGGAGCGCCAGTGGACCCCGGCGCCCTGGATCAACGTCCTCGCCAATTCGAACTCCGGTTGTCTCGTCTCGGAATCGGGATCCGGTTACACGTGGGCGGGCAACAGTCGAGAGAACCAGCTCACGCCGTGGTCGAACGACCCCGTGAGCGATCCCCCCGGAGAGGCCCTCTTCCTGCGGGACGAGGAGACGGGGGAGATCTGGAGCCCGACGCCGCTGCCGGTCCGGGGCGAGGGGTCCTATGTCGTGCGCCATGGCCAGGGGTACAGCCGATTCGAATACGAGCACGGGAAAGTCGCCACGGACCTCACCGTGCTCGTTGCGCAGGAGGACCCGGTCAAGATCTCGCGCCTGTCGGTCGAGAACCGATCCGA
>Ga0075433_10001409_pt1 | contig 17712 bp, 10 predicted proteins | sample RhiMethybrSRZTD2_FD_75299 | JGI IMG/M metagenome (GOLD analysis project Ga0075433, IMG submission 75299) | Populus rhizosphere microbial communities from Tennessee, USA - Rhizosphere MetaG P. TD hybrid SRZTD2 | ecosystem: Host-associated > Plants > Roots > Rhizosphere > Soil | place: USA... | reverse complement strand
AACTGGATAGCCGTGCGCTGCGGGTGACCCCCGAAGGACGACGGCAACTCGAACAACGGTTTGGCATCACAGCACGCGAGGCGAAGCTGTCTTGATGCCACGGGTTCGAGCGCGAGCCAGGCCTCGTACGGCAACGCGAGTCGCATGCGCCCGTTCGGCGGAGTGCTGGGATCGCGGCGGAAGGTCTGGGCATAGAACGAGCTTGCCCTCGAGACCGCCTAACTCGAGACGGCGGTGTGCGTCGGCGACCTCGTCGAAGGAGATGCGTTCGGCGATGCGTGGACGTATGGCGTGACTGGCCAGCAGCCCGAAGAGAAACCGATCGCGAGCAGCAATGCCAGGTTTGAGCGCCGCGAATGAACGGCGATAGCCGTCCTCGCCGATTCCGTCGAAGACGACGTCGAACCCGCCAGCAACTACGCGCGTGAAGTCTTCACGTTTGTATGGCGCCGTCGGCGTTGATGCGCGGTGAGTTCACCGAAATTGCCTCGCCATTCAACTCGCCGTTCACGGAGGGCGGCCCGCGCCAAGCCCAGCGATCGACGAAATAGCCGATTCGTTCCTGCACAATAGCCGCTTCGTCCAATCCCCACTGCCCGCCTGGGTGCGACACTCCCTTTCGTTGACATGACGTCAACATCTGAAAGGAACTGATCATGACCACTCTCAAGGCAACCCAGTCGAACGCGTGCACGTGCGAGTCCTGCACCGGTAGCCAGTGCAAGTGCGGCTGCCAGAATGCCGCATCTCGGCCCGCGGCGTCGTGCAAGTGCGGTCAGGCCTGCAGCCGCGGGCAGACGTGCAACTGCAAGGCGCGGTAGCGAGCAGGGACTCTCGCGAAATCGTCAGGAAGGCGAGTCGAAGGAGAGATCACAATCGCTGTTTTCACTTAGCGGCTGCAACGCCTCATCTTCGACGCATGTTTCTGTGCTGGGTATTCAGAAAAAGGCCGGAGCGAGGTGCGTGACTACGACTTGTCTTCGAGCGCGTACTGGATGGCTTTCCTCAGCGTCATGGTCCGCCCTTCGGACAACGCGGCTTGAAACAGGCTCTCGCCCAATGACTCCTTCGCGCTGTCAAAGCAGCGGTCACGAAGCATTGCGTTTTCGGGCTGCAGCGGGGATCCCACACTTTCCAGCAGCCGATCCGAAGCACCCCACAACCGCGCCGCGCGCGCGACGTTGCCTTGCCCGGCCTCAGCTGCCGCGCAGATCTCCAGGTACAAAGCTACCTCGCGACGGTCTCCCAATTTCTGGCTGAGGGCGATCCCTTCGGCAGCGAGCGCTTTTGCTCGAACGTAGTGTGTCTGAAGCACAGAGACCTGGCCGAGGTTGGTGAGCATCCTGGAGATGCCCCACATGTCTCCCGACCGGCGAAACAACTCAAGGGCGTCCTTGAACACCTGCGCGCCTCGATCGTAGTGACCTTCGAACACGGCAACGAATCCAAGCAACTCCAGAGGGTGAGCCTGTACCCACGGATCCTCACTCGCGATCGCGGCCGTCTGGGATTCAACGGCAAGCTTCGCAATCTGTTCCAAATCGCCGCGCTGAACCGCCACGACTCCCTGTAGGAACAGAGAATGGGCAGTGGTCCGCAGGTCGCCGGCTTTCCGACCAAGTGCGATACTCTCGTCCGACCGGGTGAGCGTCGTGGCGTAGTCGGCTTGGAACACGGCCATGCAGCTGAGGCTGTTGAGCCCTTTGGCCCGCAGCCGGCCGGATGATTCGGTGGCCGCTAAGGCGCGCTCCAGCCATTGCCGTCCCTCGGCGAAGTAACCACGCTTGATCCAGAACCAGGTCAGGGCAGCGGCCAGCTCTAATCCTGTGTGACCACGTTCCGGAATTGCCAAACACCAATCCAATGCGGACCGCACATTGTCGTATTCACCCTGTAGCCGGTTCAGCCAAAACACCTGATCTGCTTTTTGCAATTCCGGTTCAGCATGTCGAACCAACTCACTGAAGAAGCTGAGATGGCGGTCCCGTACGCGTTCAGCATCGGCAGACCGCACCAAGCGCTCACGCCCGTACTGACGCACCGTCTCCAAAAAGCGATACCGCCGCTCTCCCGCGGCCTCCGCGTCGACGATAATCAGGGATTTATCCACGAGGTGCGAGAGGAGATCCACCATGAGGTCCTTGTCGATGCCATCGCCGGCGCACACGTCTTCCGCCGCTTCCAGCGTCCAGCCACCGGGAAAGACCGACAACCGGCACAGCACGACACGCTCGGTCTCGGAGAGCAGGTCGTAGCTCCAGTCGATCGTGGCCTCGAGCGTGCGCTGGCGAGCGACGGCCGTCCGGCTTCCACCGGTGAGCAGGCGGAACCGATCGCTTAGCCGCCGGTTGATCTGTTCCACCGACAACACGCTCAGTCGGGCCGCGGCCAACTCGAGGGCGAGTGGAATCCCATCGAGGCGATGACAGATTTCTGCAACCGTGGACGCGTTGCTCGCGCTGACCGTGAACCCGGCGTCCACGACTCGAGCTCGCTCGGCGAACAAGCTGATGGCGTCGTATTCCATGAGCGCCTCGGACGCCGGGAGTTCGGATGCCGTCGGCAGCGACAGTGATGGCACACGCGAGACAACTTCGCCCGCACTGCCCAACCCTTCGCGGCTCGTCGCCAGAACGTGGAGCCTCGTCGCGGCACGGAGGAGCGGCTCGACGAGGTGAGCGCACTCCACAATCAGGTGCTCGCAGTTGTCCAGCAGCAGCAGGACATGGCGGGGACGGAAGTAATCGGCCAGCACGTCGGCGAGCGAGCGGTTCGGCACCCCGCGCACGCCCAGTGTGGCCGCGACCGTCTGGGGAATGAGGCCCTGTTCTGACAACGGGCTGAGATCCACGACCCACACGCCATCGGTGAACTGATCCACCAACTCCGTCGCTACTTGCAGTGCCAGCCGTGTCTTGCCGCATCCCCCGGCGCCCGTCAGCGTCAGCAGGCGGGTGCCCGCGAGCAGCCGTCGCACTTCGTCGATCTCGCGTCGGCGCCCCACAAAGCTCGTGAGCTGCGCGGGCAGGTTGTGACGCCGGTGGTCATCGATGGAGATTCGAGTGATGTCCGCGTTCCCCTGCTGCAGTTTCCGCAGGTCCGCCAGCAGCTCACGCGCCGACTGATACCGTCGCGCGAGGTCCTTGTCGAGGCATTTGAACGTTATGCGCTCAAGCTCCGAGGGGACTGCATCGTTGAAACCTGCAATGGAGTGCGGCTGTGCGTGGAGAATCCGGTCCATCGTCTCGGTTGCCGTCGCGCTCGCGAAAGGGTGACGCCCCGTCGCCAGCTCATAGAGCGTGACGCCCAAGCTGAAAAGATCACTCCGATGGTCCACGCTGTGCCCTAAGACCTGCTCCGGGCTCATGTACGGCACCGACCCGATCACGAGCCCCACTGCCGTCTGGGCTCCAGTTGTCATCGTCTCAGTCAGTGGGGCGCTCTCGCCCCGGCCGGTCTTTGCAATGCCGAAGTCTAGAACCTTCGTTTGTCCGCGTGGTGTCACCATCAGATTGGCGGGCTTGATGTCGCGGTGCGTGATCCCTTTGGCGTGTGCGGCGTCGAGCGCGTCGGCCACTTGCACCACGATATCCACGATCTCCGCCACGGGCAGCGCCCCGCCGTCGATCTTCTCGGCGAGCGTGTGCCCCTCGACATATTCCATGACGATGAAGCGCACCTCGTCGCTTTCGCCAATGTCGTAGATGGTTGCCACACTTGGATGATTGAGCGCCGACGCGGCTTTGGCCTCACGCAGAAAGCGCTGCATCCGGTCCCTATCGTGGGCGAGATCGGGTGGGAGAATCTTCAAGGCGACGGCCCGGTCAAGGCGTGGATCCCGGGCTAGGTAGACTTCACCCATCCCGCCGGTTCCCAGCAGGGATTGCACGTGGTAGTGGCCGAGCGTCCGGCCCACGAACAGCATCGACGGTTCGTGACTGACGCTTCTCCTCGTCACCTCCAGCGCGGGCGACTCCAGGAAAGACGCGGCGTCCTGCTCGTATGCCAGGAGGGACTGCACCTCGCGGCGCAGCGTCTCGTCTCCGGCGCATGCGTGGTCGAGAAACGCCGCCCGCTGATTCGGCTCTCGGTCGAGAGCGGCCTGATGGAGGCGTTTCACCGTGGCCCAGCGCTCCATACCTTGCCTTTGAGGTCGGTACCATACACCCTTGACCACTGAGTCGCTGTCCGACCGTCCGCTCGAGGGTGTAGCATCGGAGGCCTCCACTTACGAAGGCGCCATCGGACCAGGAAAACTGTCATGCCCGCTCGATCGGACGCCACTGACCTGCTCGTGGCGTGGAGCAACGGCGACGAATCGGCGTTCGACAAGCTCGTTCCGCTCGTCTACCAGGAGCTCCGCGCCCTGGCCCTGCGATACATGAGGCACGAACGGCCGGACCACATGCTTCAGGCCACGGCCCTGGTCAACGAAGCCTATGTCCGGTTGATCGACGTGAATCGAATCCAATGGCAGAACCGCGCGCACTTCCTGGCAGTCGCAGCGCAGACGATGCGACGCATCCTGGTGGAGTTCGCCAGGCACCGTCATCGGCAAAAGCGCGGCGGCGACGCGGTGCACGTGACGATCGATGAGGCGATGGAGGTCACTCAGGACAAGGGTGCCGACCTCGTCGCGCTGACCGATGCGCTGTCTGCGCTGGCCACGTTCGACCTACGAATGAGCCAGGTCGTAGAACTGCGGTTCTTCGGCGGCCTGAGCGTACAAGAAACGGCGGATGTCATAGACGTCTCGCCGGAGACCGTGATGCGGGATTGGAAGACGGCAAAGGCCTGGCTCCTAAGAGAGCTCAGTCAGCCGAAATCTGGGTGAGAGCGTGCGTAAGTGATTCAGGGACATTCGGAGATGTATCACGTTCGGACTTCGCGCGATTTCGAACGCCAGCCAAGTGTATGATTTCAAAGAGGGAGAGATGTCCGAGTGGTTTAAGGAGCACGCTTGGAAAGCGTGTGTAGGGGAAACTCTACCGTGGGTTCGAATCCCACTCTCTCCGCCAGCCTTCCCTTGTCGTTTAGCCTCGGATTCTCGTTAGTCTTGTCGCAGAGACGGTTTCTCTCCGCCATCCCTCTAGCCAGTGCGGCGTCGCCCGCTGCCAGATCGCAAGTGAAGCCGCTGTTGATGCCGAGGCGGGTAGGAAGGGGACGCAACATCACGCCGTTGACGACGCTGAAGATCGCAGTGTCGGCGGCGATGCCGGCGGTCAGCGACAACACGACGAGGACGTGGTGAGTGCGCGGACGCTGAGCGCGCACGTCACCACATACTTCCTTCAAGACTAAAAGTCGAACTGCGCGCTGATCTTTACGAGCCGCGCTGCCATGATCGACGCCGGATTCAAGTACGTCGTACCGAAGAACATCTGGTACACATCGGTCGTGTTCGTGTTGAATGCGTTGAAGAGATCCACCGCCACCAGCGTCCGCGTGTGATTGAACCGCAGCAGCTTGCCGAACCGGAGGTCGACTTGATTGAGCCGGTCGCCGTACTTGTCTCCCGGTTTGACAAGACTCAATGTGGTCACGGCCGTACCGCCTGCGAGCGGTCGTCCGAGACTGGGAGCGATCGCGAGGCTCGACGTGACGGAGTATGCAGGAAGGCTCTGCGACGCGACGCTGGGAAAGTTCGCCCCAACGTACGGCTTGCTCTGAAACGTCCCGCTGATCAGCACATCGATCGTGGGGACCGTGTACGTCGCCAACCCCTTCACGTGGGTGAGATACCCTGACTCACGATGACAATAGCTCCGCGGCCATTGGGCGATCGACTGCAGCGCTGAGAGTGTCCCTCCCCCGCCAGGCGGAATGTAGATTTCAGGAAGCTGCTGGCCGACCTCGCAATCGTCTTCGGTCATATTGCCCGTGCTGAATCCGCCCTGCGCGGTCAGCGCGAAGGGGAACCGCGCATTCACGTTCACGTCGAAGCCGTTGAAGTGATAGATCTGCTTCCCGTAGTTGTCCGCGAACGTGATGAAGTTGTCGAACGCTCCGAATTTGTTCGGTGTGATGTCGTAGAACTGGAGCGAATAGCCCCCGCCGCCAGGCAACCGCGGATCCTGCGGCGCAACGATCGTGTATCGATCGAAATCGGCCGGCCCGACGGCGCGGTTATCGGTGACTTGGAAGTTGCCCCAAATGCGGCGCGCGTAACTCAGCTCAATCGAGACTCGCGGCGCCAGCTGTTGGCTGACTGTCCCGGTCAAATCCCAACTGTACTCGCGCTTGTTCCAGCCGGTGAGAAGATCCGGATCGTAAGTGGTGGCGAAAACCTCCTTCCCAAAGTTCTGGTTCGAGAAGGGTCCACACTCGCCATTCAGCGCCGGATTCAGCAGATCGCAGTCGGGCACAAAGTTCCCGCGCCGCGGGTCACCGATCGGATAGAAGGAGTCGTTCCAGGACCGGTTCGTCGTCGTCACCACGCGGTTGATTGGGTTCTGGAGACCGGCGTACGTTTCGGTGGAGTTTGTGGGCGTCACGTAGCGACCGAGAGACATCTTGAGCGCCGTCCTCCCGTTGCCAAACAGATCGTATGAGGCGCCCATGCGCGGCATGATGTCCTTGACGGCGACTCCGCTGTCGCGAGCGGAGAAGTTGATCGCTGCTGGAAAAAACCGGTTGGGACCGATCTGCTGATTCGGAAACTCGGCACCCAGGTGCTCGAACCGTAGGCCGCCTTGGAGAGTGAGCCGGCCCCGCGTCCACTGATCCTGCGCGTACAACGAGCCCATGCCTTGCTTCACGAGCAGCCGGACGTCATGGAGGCCGAACATCGTCAACTGTGTGGGCGACCCGTTGAAGAACGTGTAGGCCAGCTGGCTGTCGTTGTAGAAGTTGACTCCCAGCGAATCGTTGTAGTGGTATCGCCCGCCGATCTTTGCCGCGTGTGAGCCGGTCACATACGACAGCGATCCTTGCGCGACGCGAGTGAGTCCTCGCGGACGCGACCAGAACGCCGCTCGATACGCCAGGTTCGGAATCAGGCCGCCCTGGTCCGTGACCCGAATCAAGGTCTTGTCGTACGGGTTCTTCTGCAGACCCCCGAACTGGATGTCGGGCCCAAGGCCGAGGCTCGCCTCGAGCAGCAGCTTGTTCGACGCGGGCGAAGACCAGGTGGCCTGGGCCATTCGCTGCGGGTAGCCCTCGGTCCGACCATGCGCTTCAGGCGACTGGATGCCGCCGGCGAACACCAGACCCGTGCGCGAGCCACCGCCGACGCAGTGCTGACATACGGACTGCTCGTCCCACCAGGCGTTGAACTTGTTCCGCGGCGTCGCTTGCCACGTTAGACGCAGCGACCCGTTCTTCCATGTACCGTCGTCGACGGCTTGACGGCTGGGATCAGGATCGTACGTCCACTTGGTAGGATCGCCCGCGTTCCTGTTCGCGAACATGCCGGCAACGAGTTGTCGATTGCCCTGGTGACGGAACGTTCCATAGAACCAGAGACGATCCCGCTTGATCGGGCCGCCGACCGCCGGGTTGACCTCCCACAACTTCTGCAGCTCGTTGCGTCCGGTGAGGCCCGCATCCTTGATGGCCTGCGTGATGTTATCGGCCTGCAAGGATCCATTTGCGCCGGTCACGAACAGACTGCCGCTGAGGACGTTGCCGCCCGCCTTTGGCACGATGTTCATCTGCGGACCACCGGTGGGCGCTTCGCCGAGACCACCCGACAGGTTGAACGTGACCTCCTGCGCGGTGCCGACCTCCGGCACATAGAAGGACACGCCCATACCTTGGAACCCCATGCTCAGCCCATCGACGAGAACCTGTCCCTCGTTGCGCCGGCCACCATGGATCTGGAACACGCTGAAGATCGGCCCCGATGCGCCTCCGATGTCGTTCCCCTGGATGTTGAGCGCGGGTACTAGCGTGGTCAGACCGAAGTACTGACGGCTCGATGGAATCGAGGCGATGACATCGCTGCTGATCGTCTGCTGCCTCCTCGAGCTCGTCACGTCGACGATCGGCGCCTCACCGCTGACGGTGATGGTCTCCGCAACGGCTCCAACCCGCATCTCGACGCTCACGCTTGCGACGAAAGTGCCCGTCAGCTCGATCCCCTCGCGCTTGACGGTGTTGAACCCGGGCAAGGTGAAGGTGACGGTGTAGGTGCCCGGCCTCAAGTCGACGATCGCGTATTGACCGGTTCCGCTGGTGATGACCGAGCGCGTCTTCTCGATGAGCGCGGGGCTGGACGCTTCGACAGTGACACCCGGTATCACCGCCCCCGAAACGTCCCTGACCGACCCCACAATCGACGCTTGTGCGTAAACCGCTGAAGGCACGACAACGAGCGAGACGAACAGAACGTTCCCGATGAGGAATCGGCGCATGGTGAGCCTCCGCGAATAACGAACCTCCGCTTATGGGATGTTTCCCCGGGCTCGGCCGCACTCAAAAACGAGACATCTTACTTGTGTTTGCAAACACCGGCAATCAGCCGGTGAAGACGACGCAATCCCAGCGCCGCCGCGTCGCGGAAAGTGCGACGCCGCCGCAACGCATCAGTTCGCGTGCTGCGCGATCTGCCTCAATTGTTCGGGCGTGGCGACGGGAAGGCCGAAGAACTCGAGGTAGGCGGGGATCTGCTCGAAGAGCATGTCAGCCCCGACCTGCACGCGGCAGCCGCGCGCCTCCGCCGCGATGAGGAGCGGCGTCATCTCCGGCGTCAACACGACCTCGCCGACCCACGCGCCAGGGTCGATGCGTGTGACATCGATCGCCATTCGATCGTCGTCTCTGCTCCCCAATGGCGTTGCGTTGACGACGATGTCGCGCGAGGAGGGGTCGTCGCGATCGGTGAGGAGTTCGAGGCGAGGGTAGATGGCCGCGAGGCGTGCGGCCAACGCGCGTGCGCGATCGGGATCGACGTCGAACAGTGCGAGCGACCTCAGGCCCGCTGCCGCAAGCGACACCGCAATCGCGGAGCCGACGCCACCGGCGCCGGCGACGAACGCGCGCGCGCTGGCGATGTTGCACCCCTTGCGCGTCAGCGCGCGCACGAAACCCTCGCCGTCGAACAGGTCGCCGAACAGCCGCCCGTCCGGCATCCGTCGCACAGCGTTGCACGAGCCCGCGATGCGCACGGCCGGCGACGCCTCCTCAACGAGCGCTGCCGCCGCGACCTTGTGCGGCATCGCGATGATGGCGCCTCGGATGTTCGTCAGCGTGAACACGCTGGCGAGTAGCTTCGCGAAGTGCTCGGCGCGGCATCCCATCGGCACCACCACCGCGTCGATGTTCGCGTGCTCGAAGTACGGGTTGTAAATGAGCGGCGACCTGAAGACGTGGGTGGGAAAGCCGATGTGCGCGATCAGCTCCGTGGTGCCCTGAATCCTCATGCCGGTTCAGCCGACGCCGGTTGTGCGCGGAGCCGCCGGTATGCGGACTCGTCAATCGGCGTCGCGTGCGGATTGCCGAGCTCGCGAAGCGGCACGCGCGACGTCTCGCGGGCGCTCCACGCAGCTAGCGCTGCGATCGCGGTGATGCCGCAGACGATCGCGCCGACGATGAGCGGAATGCGGGCCGATCCCGGAGGCGCCACCGCGGCAAAGAGCGCCGGCAGCAATGCCGTGATCATGGTGCCGAGGTTCTGCGCGATCGACATCGCGCTGACGCGCGTGCGCGAGGGAAACAGCTCGGGGTAGAAGCTTGGAAACACCGCGTTGTAGCCCTGGTAGACCAGCCCCCACATCACCAGCGAGATCGCGATCGCGAGCGAAACGTTTCTCGTGCTGATCGCGTACAGATAAGCGAACGAGATCAGCCCGGACGTGAGCGCGCCGATCACGATCGGTGGGCGGCGCCCGATGCGATCGGAGAGGTGACCCACGAATGGAATGACGATCACGGCGAGGCAGTTGCCCAGGATCGGGATCCACAGGTAGACGTCCTCGCGCATGCCGATGCCGTAGGCGGGCTGCACGGCGTACGCAGCGCCGAAGATCGTCGTAACGACCGGGATGACATTCATGAGCGCCATGCACATCACACGCAGCATGTCGGCGCCGCTCTCGCGAAACGCGTGGACGACCGGCGCGCTCGTCCTCGTCCGGTGTGCGCTCTGCTCGACGAAGATGGGTGTCTCCTCGACGCGCCGGCGGATGGCATATCCCGCCGCTACGGCAAACGCGCTGAGCAGGAAGGGAACGCGCCAGCCCCAGGCTATGAACGACTCGCCCGGCATGTATGCCGCGAGCGGCAGGAAGACTGCGGCGGCGAGGACCTGGCCGGCCTGCACACCTTGGAGCGTGAAGCTCGAGTAGAGGCCGCGATGGCCAAACGGCGCGTGCTCGAGAATCATCGAGCTCGAGCCGGAGATCTCACCTGCAACAGCGAAGCCCTGAATGAGACGCAGCACAACGAGCGAGGTCGGCGCCAGCACGCCAGCCTGCTCGTACGTCGGCAGGAGTCCCACCGCCATCGTCGATACACCCATCACGATCATGCAGCTGACGAGCACCTGCTTGCGGCCGCGCGTATCGCCCCAGTGTCCGAGCACGACGGCGCCAATCGGGCGCGCCACGTAGCCGACGCCATAGGTGGCGAGCGACGCGGCAATGGCGACGGCCGGATTGCCGGAGGGGAAGAAGATCTGCGGAAAGACGAGCGACGCGGCCGTGGCGTAGATGAAGAAGTCGTAGTACTCGAGCGCGGAGCCCACCCATCCACCGGCGACCGCCTTGCGCGCCTGGCCAATCCGGTGCGTGGTGTTGGGCGCGGCGGTGCGTGCGAACTGCACGGGAGGACGGATTCTACTCCTCTCCGCCTTCGCAACTACGGCTGTCGCACGTACCGCCAATCACCGGATACATGCCGTTCCACCATGAACGCCGCCGGGTTTCCCTTCGGGTCGAATTCGAAGGACAGGCCATCGGTCCCACTGAACGAAGTCTCGGAGTGAGGAATCAGGCGGACCTTCTCACCGAGCAATCCGTTGGCGTACAGCGTTCCGCCTTCGAGCTGAATGCGAACGGTCCGCGGCCGGGTGACCCAGAGCCCGCTATAGACGCCCACGTACTTCGCTAACGTTTGTGCAGGAACAACGACCGCGCTCTGCTCGACATCGGATAGACGGCCGATCCAGCGGCTGCGTTCCTCGCAGACGCTTTCGATCATCTCAGTGTCCGCCTGGAACTCCAGCGTGTAGGTCATCGTCCACGGCTTGGCGAACGCGCCGGGATCGGTCACGGTGAGCTCGACCTGCAACTGTCCGAGGTTCCGCCGCACGTAGCGTTCCGTGGTCCGGAGCGCCTCTGTGTGGGGCAGGCCGCGACCGTCCAACCAGGTGCGATCGTTGAATCCAAAGCTGTCCACGACCAACGTGTCGCCGTCCCATCGTCCGACGGAGTACCCCATCCATGTGCGTTCGGGATTGGCTTCGAGCATGCGGCCGTCCATGAAGACAACGTGGTACGTGAGGTTCTCATAGGCGATCGCGATGAGCGACGGCGTCTGGATGATGCGCCTCCAGCCGAGCGCCGGCTCTGGCCCGCCAGGCTGACAATTGAATGCGGGTCGGTCTCTGAAATAGTTCTCCTCTCGCTCGCGGACGAGAGCCTTCGATGTTGCTGTCAGCGCCTCGTCCGGCACGCCAATCACGCCCGGTCGCCCCGTCCACAGGCCGGACAGATCGATGTGGCCGTCCACGGCGCGCGGGGCCGGTGCTGCGAGATTCGGTTGACCGTCAGATGTGCGGGGGATATTCGGCGTGGGATGGTTGAGCCATTGGGCATTGGCCGGCAGAGCAGCGGCGGCCGACGACACGATAATTGCTACGGTCAGCGCGCCTCTCATACTCACCTCCAGCGGTGGCCGGATCCTATCAATTCGGCTACACTCTGCCCTACCTGTTGTCGTTCGGAGACCGCCGCCCTGAAGGTGCAGGCAGGCATGGCGCCCAAGGCTTTTCCGAGTACGAGAGTCGCGATCATCGGGGTGGCGTGGTGTGTGTTGTGCCTGTCGTTGGCCATCCAGGCACGGCCTGCCGCACAACAATCGGCTCCGCAGGCGAAGAGCACGCAGTCATCTCCGCTCGCCGGGGCCTTGCCATCCGCATCGAGCCATCGTCAGACGATTGATCGGTACTGCGTTACCTGCCACAACCAACGACTCGTCACAGCTGGATTGAAGTTGGACGAAGCCGACGTCGCCAAGCCCGGTGAAGGCGCCGAGCTCTGGGAGAAGGTCGTACGCAAACTTCGTACGGGCATGATGCCGCCTCCCAACATGCCCCAGCCCTCGACCGAGGAGCGACAGGCGCTGGTGTCGTGGTTGGAAACGTCGCTCGACAAAGCCGCGGCCGCGAAGCCGAATCCAGGCCGCACAGAAACGCTGCGGCGTCTCAATCGCACTGAGTATCAACACGCGATCCGAGATCTGTTGGCCGTCGACATCGACGCCGCATCGCTCCTGCCCGCCGATGAAAGCGGTCACGGCTTCGACAACGTGACGGTCGGCGACCTGCCGCCGACGCTTGTGGATCGATACATTTCGGCCGCGCAGAAAATCAGCGCGCTCGCGATCGGGAATACGCAGACCTCGCTCCAGAGCGACATCATTCGCGTCCCGCCCGATGTCACGCAGGAAGAGCATGTCGAAGGACTCCCCATCGGCACGCGCGGCGGGGTGTTGATTCCGTACACGTTCGCGCAGCACGGAGAGTACGACATTCAGATCTATCTCGCGCGTGGCTACTCGGGGGATGTCGACGGGTTGAAGGACGCGCAGCCGCATGAGATCAAGGTGTTGCTCGACCGCACGCCGGTTGGGGAGTTTACTGTCCAGCGGCCTGCCAACGGCGACGACTCGCTGATCGACAGGAACATGAAAATCCGCGTGCCTGTGACGGCCGGTCCGCACAAACTCGGCGTCACCTTCGTCAGGAATGCCTCTTCACTCCTCGAAACCGCGCGCCAACCGCTCCAAGCGCACTTCAACGAGAGACGTCATCCCCGCATCACTCCGGCGATCTTGCAGGTGTCCATCACAGGGCCATACGCACCGCAGGGCGCCAACGATACGCCGAGCCGTCGCCGGATCTTCGTCTGCCATCCCGCCTCCGCCAAAGGCTCCGGCGAGGCAGGCTCTTCATCGGCCGAAGAGACGGCGTGCGCGAAGAAGATCCTCTCCACGTTGATGCGGCGTGCGTACCGCCGGCCGATTTCCGAAGCGGACGTGGAACGGCCGATGGCGTTCTATCGCGAAGGACGATCAGAACGCGACTTCGACGCCGGAATCGGCAAGGCGTTGAGCGCCGTGCTCATCAGTCCTGAATTCCTGTTCCGCGTGGAAGTCGATCCCGATAAGACGACGGCCGGCGCCGCCTACCGTATCAGCGATCTCGAGCTGGCCTCCCGCCTATCGTTTTTTCTCTGGAGCAGCATTCCGGATGACCCGCTGCTCGATTCGGCCATTCGCGGGGAGCTCCATCGACCAGAGGTGCTCGAGCGGCACGTCCGCAGAATGCTCGCTGATCCTCGCTCATTCAATCTCGCGACCAACTTCGCCGGGCAGTGGCTCCGGCTGCGCAACCTGACAGCTGTCGACCCGAACGTACGCGTGTATCCCGACTTCGACGACAACCTCCGTCAGGCGTTTCGCCAGGAGACCGAGCTCTTCGTCGACAGCGTTCTGCGCGAGAACCGAAGTGTGCGCGATCTGCTGCGGGCCGACTATACGTTCCTCAACGAGCGGCTGGCGAAGCATTACGGAATTCCCAACGTCTACGGCAGCCGTTTCCGGCGCGTCGAGCTCGGACCAGAGAGCAGACGCGGTGGTTTGCTCCGCCACGGCAGCATTCTCGCCGTCACGTCGTATGCGACGCGGACGTCGCCGGTGATTCGAGGCGTGTGGGTCTTGAGCAACATCGTCGGCGCGCCGCCACCGCCACCACTTCCTGACGTGCCGGCGCTCGACGGCAACGTGCCCGCCAACCTGCCGATACGCGAGAGGATGAGCGCTCATCGCGCGAGTCCCGTTTGCGCGAGCTGTCATCGCACGATCGATCCGGTGGGATTCGCCTTGGAGAATTTCGATGCCGTGGGTCGTTGGCGCGAAGACGAAGGAGACAGCGGAACGATCGACGTGTCAGGGACCCTGCCCGGCGTCGGTGATGTCAAGGGTGTGGCTGGCCTCGAACAGGCGTTGCTCCAGCGTCCGGAACTGTTCGCCGCAACCTTGACGGAAAAGCTGTTGACCTTCGCTCTGGGCCGGGGTATCGAGTACTACGATGCGCCAGCGGTGCGGAAGATTCTTCGCGAGGCCGAGCCAGGCGGCTACCGCTTCTCGTCACTCATTCTGGGAATCGTCAACAGCGTGCCGTTTCAGATGAGGAGATCGTCATGATCATCACCAAGAAAGCGCTGCCTCGGCGCACCTTCTTGAAGGGCGTGCAGGCCACGCTGGCGCTGCCGCTGCTCGACGCGATGATTCCCGCGGTGACGGCACTGGCCAAGACGCCGGCCAAACCGGTGTCGAGGCTCGGGTTCGTGTTCATTCCAATGGGGTGCGACCGCGCACGTTGGACGCCACTCGATGAGCGCGGTGCGCTCAAAGAGCTGTCGCCCATCCTGGCACCGCTCGAACCAGTCAAAGAGCAGCTCACGGTTATCACCAACCTCAGGCTCGAACAATCCTACCCGGGCACGCATGACACCTCGAACGCGGGGTTCCTGAGCGCGGCGTTCGCCAAGCACACGGAGAGTTCGGACTACCACCTGGGTACAACAGTCGACCAGGTCGCCGCGAAGCAGATGGGCCGCGAGAGGCAGTTGTCGTCGCTCGAGCTGTCGATGGATCTGAACCCGCTCGCCGGCGTCTGCAACAACGGCTACGCCTGCGTCTATCAGAATTGTCTGTCCTGGTCTTCACCGACGACGCCGCTTCCGTCCGAGGCGCATCCGCGCATCGTGTTCGAGCGCCTGTTCGGCGAAGGTGAAAGCGCCGACGGCCGTCGCACCGCGCTACGCAACCGCGCCAGCATGCTCGATGCGTTCAGCGACGATATCGCACGACTCAAGCGGAAAGTCGGGGCGCCCGATCGCGTTCGCATCGATCAGTACCTCGACAGCGTTCGCGAAGTCGAACGTCAGATCCAGCGCGCGGAAGCCGGAGCAGCAACGAATCCGATGCCCGATGTCGATCGGCCAGTGGGTGTTCCGGCCGCGTTCGCCGACCACGTGAGGCTCATGTTCGATCTGCAGGTCCTGGCGTTTCAGGCAGACATCACACGGGTTGTCACTTTCCAGCTGGCGCGCGAGCTCAGTAACCGCACCTATCCGGAAATCGGCGTTCCCGATCCGCACCATCCGACGAGCCATCACGGCAACAGTCCGGAAAAGCTCGCGAAGATTGCAAAAATCAATACGTTCCATGTTGCGCTCTTCGCGGAGTTTCTCGAGAAACTGAAATCCACGCCGGACGGCGACGGATCATTGCTCGATAACACCGTCTACTTGTACGGAAGCGGGATGGGCAACTCGAGCCTGCACGACCACGAGAACCTTCCGATTCTGGTGGCCGGTGGCGCCGCGTGCGGCATGAGAGGCGGCCGGCACATCCAGTACAAAGAGGGCACGCCGCTGGCCAATCTCCATCTCACGTTGTTGGACCGTGTGGGAGTGCATGTGGATTCGTTCGGCGACAGCAAAGGCAAGATCGACGACCTCTTCGATCCACTGTCCCTGTAGTCGATCGTGTTGCGAAGCAGCCCTGCGTCGCTGCGGAGACGTCACATGGATTACCGACGAATCGCTCGACTCTCTCTGCTGATGGTCGCGCTCGCCGGCACTTCGCTGGCAGCGGACACACCGACGGTCGCGGACGCCGCCGAGCAACGCGACCGAGCGCTCATCAGCAAACTGCTCGCGGCAGGCGTCGACGTCAATGCCGCGCAGGTCGATGGGATGACGGCGCTGCATTGGGCCGTCTACAACGACGACGCCGAGATGGCACGACTGCTGGTGCGATCGCGCGCCAACGTGAACGCCACGAATCGATACGGCGTGCCGCCGCTGTCTCTCGCCTGCACGAACGGCAACGCCACCCTGGTCAGGCTGCTGCTGGACGCCGGCGCCAACGCCAACGCCTCGCTTCCAGGTGGCGAGAGCGTACTCATGACGGCGGCACGCGTCGGCAACCTCGACGCGGTCAAGGCGTTGCTCGCCCGCGGCGCCAATCCCAACGCGCGAGAGCGGCGCGATCAGACAGCGCTCATGTGGGCGGCCGCCGAAGGACACGCGGACGTGGTGCGAGCCCTCATCGAAGCGGGATCCGCGGTCAACGCCACGCTCGCGTCCGGTTTCACGCCGCTGTTCTTCGCGGTGCGCGAGGGTCACATCGATGTGGTGCGCGTGCTCCTCGCGGCAGGCGTGAAAGTGAATGAGACGGTGACGCCCAAGGCGGATCGACCGGCGTCGACCGTCAACACGAGTTACAACAAGCCGATCAGAAACGGCACGAGTCCGTTGCTGCTGGCAGTGGAGAACGGTCACTTCGAGCTGGCGATGGCGTTGGTCGAAGCAGGCGCCGATCCCAACGATCAACGGTCAGGGTTCAGTCCGCTGCACGCGATCAGCTGGGTGCGGAAGCCGGATGCCAGTGACGTCGGCGATCCAGCACCGATTGGATCGGGGCGGCTGACGAGCCTTGAATTCGTTCGCGCGATCGTGGCCCATGGCGCCAACGTGAATGCGCGTCTGGGCAAGGGCGTCCCGCGCCCACCGGCTTCGGCCACGATGCTCGGCACCGAGGGCGCGACGCCGTTTCTGATGGCCGCCGACCGGGCCGATGTCCCGCTGATGCGCGAGCTCCTGAAAGCGGGCGCGGACCCGTTCCTGCCGAATGCCGCCAAGAGCACGCCGCTCATGGCCGCGGCGGGTCTCGGCACGTCGGACCCGCTCGAAGAGGCCGGCACTGAGGACGAAGCGCTCGACGCCGTGAAGATGCTGCTCGATCTCGGCGCCGACATCAACGCCGTGGACGACAAGGGCGACACCGCGATGCACGGCGCGGCGTATGGCAACTTTCCGATCATCGTGAAGTTGCTTGCCAATCGCGGTGCCGACATCAATATCTGGAAGCGGGCCGACACAGAGGGACGGACGCCGTTGTTTATTGCCGAGGGCTACAAAGCGGGACGACCCCAACCGTCCCGGCCGACCATCGAAGCGATACAAACCCTCATGGCCGCCGCAGGCGTGTCGACGGAGGGAACGAGACCGCGTATACGCGACATCTACGAAAAGGTGCCAGTCGCTCCCGAGAAACCTCAAAAGCCGTAGCTCTGTTGAATTTGGGCAGCCTCGACCCTCGCCTTTAGGATTACGTGGCAGAGAGCGCGTCGGTCGGTTCGTTCACGCGCATGGTGTATTGCTGCGACGCGAGCGAAAACAGACAGTAGGCCGCGAACCAGTAGAAGCCAGCGCCGAATCGCGCTGTGAACACGACGAGCGGCGCAGCTCCCGAAGGGCCAGGCGCTGCCTGCGTCGCCTGTGCCGCCAGATAGGCAATGAACAGCGCCACCACGAAGACATCCGCCATCGACCATTTGGCGATCGCGACGACGAATCGCAGCGTGCGAGCGCGCCGCTCGGGCGACGCCAGGAAATAGGCCCACGCCACCAGCGTGGCTTTCGTCACCGGCACGATCACACTGAAGAGAAGAATCAGCGTCGCCGGAAAAGGACTCCC
>Ga0075433_10001406_pt1 | contig 17728 bp, 10 predicted proteins | sample RhiMethybrSRZTD2_FD_75299 | JGI IMG/M metagenome (GOLD analysis project Ga0075433, IMG submission 75299) | Populus rhizosphere microbial communities from Tennessee, USA - Rhizosphere MetaG P. TD hybrid SRZTD2 | ecosystem: Host-associated > Plants > Roots > Rhizosphere > Soil | place: USA... | reverse complement strand
GTTCGTCGACAGGATGCCGCTTGACATAGTCGTAAACGCACTCAACTCCGAATTCCTCTTCACGGATGGAGCAAAGCCCGGCGACGAACTGATCGATGTCGACAGTTTTCATAAATGCACCAAGATGCTTTAGCTCGCTTCAGGTCCCTGCCCCTAGTGTTCTCATCTCTGAAGGCCCAACTTCTCTAGAATTCGGTAATGCAAAGCAGTTTTACCGATCGTCGTCAAACCTCAGAGATTGAATATCAATTCCTGCTCTTGAATGGAAAATGGAAGAAGACCCGGCAGAGGCTTGAGAAGCCTCCACAACGGCGGACGGCGATCGATGTTTGAATTTATTTGGAACGCTCCTTGGAATCAGAGGAAGAGAGCGACCTCATTCTTTCGGGGTCTTCGTACTGGGAGGACTCGCTTCTGTATCTCTCTCTACCAGAAGAAAAGTGATGTCATCGGTTTGAGCCATGCCTCGAGTAAACTCCTCGATGGACTGCAGGATTGCTTTCTCCAAAGCTTCCCCGCCTGACGGAGCCTCTTTTTTGATGAGTTGGATCAGCCGCTCCTCCCCAAACATTTCACCTTTCGGGTTCTGTGCGTCGGTCACGCCATCCGAGTAAACAACCAGAATATCGCCTTGGCTCAGGGCTAATGGGCAAGATTGGTAAGTCGCAAAGTCGAATGCACCCAAAATCAGTCCGCCAGACTCTAACAGTTCGATCTCCTTCGAACGGGCACGATACAAATAGGCTGGGTTGTGCCCCGCGTTAATGAAGCGACCGTGGCCATCAAGATTCAGAGCAAATAGGAACAGCGTTACGAATCGTTCCGAGGAGGTTCTCTCTGCAAAAAAGTGATTGATATCGTTCAAAGCCTGTTCCAGACCGGTAGTCGAACGGCACTGCATGTGAAGGGCTCCTTGCAGGAGTGAGCCTATCAAGGACGCTGAGATTCCTTTGCCCGAGACATCAGCCAGAACTCCCGCAAACTCGCACTCGCTCAAATTCAGGAAGTCGTAGAAGTCTCCCCCCAGGTACCGCGTAGGCTGATTGAAGGCATAAACCCGAAAGTTCTGCCAGTGAGGCACGCTGTGAGGAAGAATTGTCTTCTGGGTTTCCTGAGCCAGGGATAACTCCTGCTCCAGGATCTTCCGCTGCTCGAAGCCCTTGATCATTTCCAGCTTCTCGAAAACATTGCTCGCCTCCAGAGCCAGTTTGGTGAGGATTCTTTGATCCAGACCTGTGAGGACGTGCATACTCTTGGTACTATCGAGATAAAGGATTCCCTGCACCTCGGGGGTATCAGCGGTGGCGGAGATCCACCTCAACGGTAGGCAGGCGACTGCCATGAGGTTCATGGCCACAATGCTCTCCTGCTGCGCCAAGTCGCTGGCCAGACCCTCGCACATGAAGACGGCTTCACCTTCGTGCGCCACCCGGTTCACCACGGTTCGACTGGTACGGAAGTCAGAGGGCGAGAGTCTGCGCCCGTTGCCATCCAAGCCGACCACATATTCAAACGCGTCCTCTTGCTTCAGAAGAATGAAACCGCGCTCGGCCCCGCTGATCTTGAGGGCCGACTGCAGAATTTGCTGGAAGGTTTTTTCTGATGAGAACGACTTGCCCCATTGATACTGGAAGTCAAGAACAGAAGAAATCTTCTCGAGATCTGATGCCTCGGCCGGCAGGATCGCTGCCAACTGGTTGAAGGACTTTTCGAAGTCGTCGGCTTCAGGAATCTCAATTCGTGTCGTCTGGGCGATTCGCGCAAGATAAAGCAGCTCCAGCCGGTCTTGGCCTACGCTGATGTGATCTCCATACTGCAACTTGCACATTTCGATCCGTTGCCCGTTGACATACGTTCCATGAGTGCTCCTTAGATCCACAATCCGATATCCCTCATTCTCCTTGATCAACCGGGCGTGCTGCCGGGACACATAGGGATTAGGCAATACGATGTCGGCATCGGATTTTCGTCCAATCACAACTTCGTCTGCACTCAGCGCAAAGGTGAGCTCATGGCCTTCAGGACTCTTCCATTTCAGGTAAGGAGGGTTAGTTGAAGCTTTCACTGGCGGATCTTCCCTTGGAAAATGTCGTCTTCAAACTTCCGGTCTCGAGACGTCTGCCGCCGGAGGTGGCGAGCCAGGCCAACCTCATCGCGGCCGGCTACAAGACGAACTCCGACGATCTACTCAAGTTAGCGTAGACCAAGCTCACATCGGTGAATTTCTGTTTGTCCAGCACCACAGGAACAGAGAAAGAATGGCCTACACAGCAAGAATCATATGACCGTTCAGCAACGCGATGCAATAGGAGGATGAACCATCAACTATCCTGTATGTCGAAGGGCTTCGGTGATGGGCACACGGGAGGCGTTAAAGGCGGGGAAAACAGAGCTAAAGAGCCCGATCGCAAACGCTACACCGAGGCTGATCAAGACAACCGCGGGAGGCATAGGCAAACCGAATTGCAGAAAGGGCAGCGACAACTGGCTTACTCCCCGAGAGACGGCAAAGGCCAGCGCGCAGCCAATCAGCCCGCCGACCATGGCGATGATGACCGACTCGGCAATGATCATTGTCAAGACAAGAGGGGTCGTAAACCCAAGTGTTTTCAGGACGCCAATCTCTTTGATTCGCTCGCGAACCGACATCGCCATGGTATTGGCTGATACCAGCAAGATGGTAAATGCCACCGCGCCGCAGATGCTCAGGAGGAACAGTTTCACATTCCCCAGCATGGCAATGAAGCTCAGCTGAAAGGCTCGCTCAGACTCTGTCTTAGTCTGGCGGTCCGAGTTGTGAAACATTTCGTCTATCTCTCTGGCTACGCGCGTCACCGACTCTGGCGAATCTGCCAGAATGCTGAATACTCCTACCGAGCCTCGCTGAGTTTGAGGGAGACTCTCCTCAAGGTATTTCCGGTGAAAGTACAGAGTTGCGTCGTTGGCCACTCCCTGGAAGATGGCATGGATCGTCAATTCCAGGTTGACGGGATAGAAATCCCCCTTGATCGTGATTTTCTGTCCTACTTTAAAGTTCTGTTTTTCGGCCAAGGTTCTTCCCACCACAGCACCGGCGCGATCGGCCTGGAATGCCTTAAGCCCTTCGGGTGAGATCTTAACCTCAGGGTATACGCGGAAGATCTTTTCCGGATCCGTGGAGAAGCGGGCGAAGAAATGTTCCGGCCGGTTGTCAATATAGGTTCCGCCAAACCAGGAGCGAGGGCAAATCTCTTGCACTCCGGAAATCTTCTTGATTTGTTGTTCGTAATACTCAGGTAAGGGAAAGGCTAACGAAACGCGGTTGCGCGTCACAAGGCGCAAAGCCTCCTCCGGAGCAGCGTTGCGGTAATAGAAGGCATGATAGACGGCGATCAGAATGCCTAGCAGAAAGAGAGAAACACTAATGCTGGCGATAGTCAGGATCGTTCTGCGCTTGTTGCGCAATGAATTCTTAAAGGTGAATGGAATGTACTTCCACATGGCTTGGAGTCTTTTCAGAATGCTTGGTCAAAGCAAGGGTTCATTACAAGATTTAACAGGAACTTGAGGACACCTGTCAAGACCGCTAGTGGCTGAGAGGACTGAGTAGCAACGAACAAGAAATGCCACTGTGCAGAAGGACAGAGACTTTCCCAGCGCGGCTCAAAGTCCTTCTCAAAAGCGGATCTTGTTCGAGGGAGACGGGGGCAACAGGACGTAGATCCAATGCCCTGCTTCCTCTTTGCAGAGCAGCTAAGACTTCACCTTCTCAATCACGTTGCCTCGAACACCCGTAAGACGCTGATTCAATCCCTGATAAAAAAATGTCAGTCGCGTGTGGTCCAGGCCCATCAGGTGGAGAATCGTGGCATGCAGATCGGAGATGTGGCACGGGTTCTCAACCGCCCGAAAGCCCAACTCATCCGTTGCACCGATCGCCTGCCCTCCTTTGACGCCCGCTCCAGACAGCCACATGCTGAAACCGTAAGGGTTGTGATCTCGCCCGGGTTTGCCGATACCTTCGCTGGTCGGCGTGCGGCCAAACTCTCCACCCCAGATGAGGAGTGTTTCGTCCCACAATCCCGTTCGCTTCAGATCCGTCATCAGAGCGGCAATTGGCTGATCAGTTTCACCCGCGTGGAGTTTGTGGTTACTAATGCAATCATTGTGTCCATCCCAGGTATCTTCGATATGACCGCCTCCGGAGTAGAGCTGAATAAAGCGTACTCCCTGTTCGAGTAGTCTCCGTGTGATGAGGCACTTCCGGCCAAAGTCCGCGGTCACCTTATTGTTGAGTCCATAGAGCTCCTTGGTCCGCTCATCCTCTTTGTCCACCTCCACGACTTCAGCAGCAGTGGTCTGCATGCGATAAGCCAGCTCATAAGAGTTAATGCGTGCGACCAGTTCCGAGCTCTCGGGATGTAACTCGAGATGTTGGCGGTTGAGTCGTTCGAGAAGATCAAGCGAATGACGCTGAGTGCGGTCGCTCGTACCGGCAGGGGTGGCCAGATCGAGTAATGGAACTCCTGCACTCCGAAACAATGTTCCCTGGTAGGAAGCAGGCATGTATCCGGCTGTCCAGTTGGAAGAGCTGCCAATAGGGCCCCCGCGCGGATCTGTCATAACCACGAACGATGGCAGATTGGCCTGTTGGCTGCCCAGGCCATAGCTCAGCCAAGCCCCCAGGCTGGGTTTGCCAATGAGGACGCTGCCGGTGTTCATCTGCAAACACCCGGATGCGTGAGCCGCAGTGTCGGTATACAAGGAGCGAATCACACAGAGATCATCTGCAAACTTAGCCGTATGTGGAAAAAGGCTGCTGACTTCCAGTCCGCTCTGACCTTGTTTCTGGAACTCAAATGCAGACTGCATCAGATGGCCGACAGGCCTGCCGTTCGAGCCGACCTGGTCCACATCGCCGCGATAGGCCGTCCCGTGAAATCGAGCGAGAGCCGGTTTGGGGTCAAAAGTGTCGACCTGACTGGGGGCTCCATTCATGAACAAAAACACAACCCGTTTTGCCTTTGCAACAAAATGCGGTTGCCGAGGCGTCAAGGGGTTCGACAAGGCTTCTCCGAGTCTAGTGACGGGAGCCGCTTGCAAAGACTTCTCAAAAAAACCATCTCGGGAGAGCAGATCGATGAGCGCCAGTCCGGCGAAACCACCGCCCACTTCCCAAAGAAATTCTCGGCGGCTACGGCCGCACGGAGTGGGGTTGGGTGAGAATCTCTTCAGTTCAGACGACATGGTTTCCTCCTGAAGTCCCCCCTGGGGGGAAAGCGCCGAAGGCGCTGGGGGGTGTCTCTCCGGCCTGCCCGGACATCCCCCTACACCCCCTTCAAAGGGGGAATCGGCCGTCTTCATTTAACGTGGCACTGCAACACGACATAAAAAATTCCTCCTGCAAAATCCCTCGGAGAAGGGGAAAGCGTACGGTCTTTTCCCGCGGAGCCCCTCTCTTGCTATTTCAAAGGGACCGCGTGCTCTTTCAAATATTCATCGAGCCCAGTGGAAGAATCCTCAATATGATGAAACTCTTCAGCATAATCGAGACCGTACTTCCGTCCAATCTCGCGATCTCGCCTAAGCACAAATTCCCTGATGTATTCGCGGTCGGCCGTCCGGTCGTCCTCTCCCAGGAGGGGCAGCCGAAGGTTCCGTCCGGCAAGGTCGGTTCGAAGCCGCGATCCATGATGACCCGCTGGACCTTTGGCCCTGTTGGCACGGTTCGCATCGATTTTGTTTTCAAGGCTCTGCGTGATATCCACGACCCGGTTCACGGAGAGAGTTGTGAGCTCGCGCCCGTGGTAGTACTTCTCGCGAACGCTGTGGGGCTGGAGGCCAGCCGCAAAGTGTTCGGGGTAGTCGTGCTCTCGGCCAGCCATCCAGCAGGCCGCTTCCACGCAATGAGCCGTGACGTAGTGGTCAGGATTCTCCTCGTAATGGCTCCAGGGGTCATAACAAACGACTGTGTCGATCTTCAACAATCGGATGAGAAAAATGAACCGCTCCTGTAACTCGGGCTGAGAGATACCACTCATGCGGTGGTTGCTATAATTCAAGTTGAAAACCCGCTTGAGGCCGAGGGCCCGAGCGACTTCTTCACTATCTCTTTCGTTGCCGAGCACGTTTTCACCGATCGTTCCTCTTTCGCCGAGGCCAATCTGATCCCCCATGTCATCATTCGTGACTCGGATCAGATAACCCGTATACCCCTCCCTGACCAGCTTAGCGACCGTGCCACCAGCGTAGAGCGGGATGTCATCGGAATGGGGCTGGATCGCAGCGAGAACTTTGCCCGAGTGAGGCGTCCCTGGTTGTGACCGCTCAATCACGACTCCGCCAGCCAGGACTTCCTCAGCAACACCTTCTATTGCCGTTAACAGGACTCCACTCCCGGCTATCAGGCTTCTGATGAACTCGCGTCGTTTCATACTCACATCGTCCAATGCGTCGCGACAGCTCGGCGCGAGGTCGTCATCTGTTGGCCAGTGTCACGAGCCTCGCTTCGCTCAGAGTGGCCATCGATGTTCCACCCATGTTGTGTCGTCGTCTTTTCGTCTCTCAATCCGTGTAGGCAAACTCGTTCAGGTTCAAAATGACTCGGCACAATTGTTCCAACGCCCCGTGACGAGCTCTTTGACAATCAGCAGGAGAAGACTGCCCGAGAGTTTCGTTCAGCCGCTCCTTTTCCTCACGTTTTAGGAATGCCAGCATCTCTGTCTTTTCGCTGTCACGGACTGGGCGGCACAAGGCCAGCAAGTACGCCCGCTCGATCTGCCTTTCATAATCGGGCCCCGCCTCTGCTTCGAGTCGATTCGCAAAGTGGCGGGACTGACGGTTCACAAAGTCACCGTTGAAGAGACTTAGGGCTTGCGGCGCAACACTGGTGATCTGACGGCTGGCTACGGTTCTCGCTGTATCACAAAAATCGAGCACCTCGAACAAGGGTATAAGCAGGGATCGTTTTACGAATGCGTAGATGGCGCGTCGTGAAGCATCGTCTTCATCAAATGGTTTCCAGATCTTGCCCGGATCACTGTGACCCTGCAGAGCAGCTTCGGGAACGAAGGGATACATGCTGGGGCCGAACATCTGGTGATTCAATTGCCCGCTAACAGACAGCGCCGAATCCCACATCGCTTCCACTTCCAGACGCTTGGGAGAAACCCGCCATAGCAGCCGGTTTTCCGGATCTTCAGCACCAAATTTCGGGTTCCAACTCTTGCTCATTCGATAAGTATTACTGGTCAAGATCAGCTGATGTAGTTTCTTAAAGGACCAGCCTTCCTGAACGAACCAACTTGCCAGCCAATCGAGGAGTTCAGGGTGGCTCGGTTTTTCTCCCAGCCTCCCAAAATCGCTCGCGGTACGGACTAGTCCTTCACCAAAGTGGTGTTGCCAGACGCGGTTTACAATCACGCGTGCGGTCAAAGGATTTTCTGGACTGGCAATCCACTGGGCAAGCGTCATTCGGCGCAGACTGGTCCGCTGAGGTGCAGGAAAGAGGGGCTGTTGGCTAGTCAACACTGCTGGTACGCCTGGTCCTACTTCTGGTCCAAGGTTGCCCACCTTCCCTCGAATCAGCACGTGAGTCGCGGCAGGAACGGCTTCCGCCTCGACCATGTAATACCCGCGAGGCAGATCGGTAGTGACGTTGCGCGTTTGTTCGATTCTCTTCTTCAACGAATCAATTTTCCCTTTGTCGTCCGTCGGCGCTAGGGCGTCGATCGCGTCGTCGAGAGCAGCTGAGAATTTTTCGACCAACTGCCTCTGAGTCTCGTCGCGCTGCGGGGGGTCAGTAAGAAAAGCCGCGATCGCTTCCGGCGACAAAGTCGAAGGCCGTGAATCAAGTGTCTCCTTGCGGTGTGATTCTCGAAGCTCTGCGAGTTGCTGCTTGAACGCCTCAATCAATCGGTCGCGCGAAAGTTCTGCGTCGACTTCCGAACGTTTGCCGAGTGGCAAGTCTAATTCAGTTCTACCATTTCGCGGCCGCTCGAGTCCGTTAAAGATAGCGACCAGCCCATAGTAGTCGGCTTGAGTCAGGGGGTCGAACTTGTGATCGTGGCAACGGGCGCAGCCTACGGTCAGCCCGAGGAAGGCCTGAGCGGTAGTGCTCACCACATCGTCGAGTTGATCATAGCGGTCGGTTTTCGGGTCGGCAGGTTCATCGTCCCAGGGTCCCAGGCGATGGAAACCTGTCGCAATCAAGGTGTCGGCACTGGAGTTAGGTAGTTCATCCCCTGCTAGCTGCTCCAGAATAAACCGATCAAATGGTTTGTCGTCATTCAGAGAACGGATGACGTAGTCCCGGTATCGCCAAACGTTAGGTTTGGTGGCATCCCGCTCATAGCCGTTGGTTTCAGCATACCGCACCAGGTCGAGCCAATGGCGAGTCCAACGTTCGCCATATGCTGGGCGGCATAGCAGATCCGTGACGATGCGATCTAAGGCCTCCGGCGTGGGCGATTTAACAAACGCCTCCTGTTCTGCTACAGATGGTGGCAGCCCAATTACATCAAGGTAGACCCTGCGCAGCAGAGCACGTGGCTCGGCAGTTTGAGAGGGAACCCAACCCTTCCCCTCAAGTTTGGCAAGGATGAAACTATCTATCGGATTCCGCACCCAGGCAGCGTTTTTGACTGCTGGCACCTCAGCTTTCTGGACAGGCTTAAACGCCCAATGATCCGTGACCTGACCGCCTTGCTGCCTCGACTCAGCAGTCTGCTCTGGCCAGCTTGCGCCCTCATCAATCCACTCACTCAACAGATTGATCTCAGCTGGTCGGAGCCGTTCGCCCGTCGGAGGCATCACCACCTTTGGATCGAGCCCGGAGACGTAGCGGATGAGCAGACTCTCTGAACTCTTTCCCGGAACGATTGCAGACTGCCCCGATTTCCCTCCCTTGAGAAGGCTTGGTCGACTGTCCAGTCGCAGCCCACTCATCTGAACCTCACTTCCATGACACGAGGAACAGCGGGTCCGAAAAATCGGCTGAATATCCCGGGTAAAATCAACCTGGACTTTTGGCGAGCCCTGGCGGCCGTCGGCTTTCAATTGCGTAGAACAAGCAACCCAAGCCGTGAAGAACAACCATAGACTGAGAAAAAGCTCCAAGCGAGAAGAGGTGGTTTGCATGAACGTCAGCCGGTTATGAACCACGAACTTAGTACATCCGGTACCCGTGAAACGATAAAGTGCTTCCTGAAAGGGGCGCTGCTTTGATCTGGACGGTTGCTATTGCAGTCAGATTTGAAGTATAAGGGCGCCACTTTTCTACTGCAATTACTTTGTTTTCCTAATCTGTCAAAGCTAGCAATTTGCTGTCCAAAAATCGGTGGGACGCTTGCCCTCGAGTGGACGCGAAGTGCAGCTGCAGACGGAAGTCGTTCGCTAAGGTTAGGACAAGCCCAGTCCGCCTATAGTGCAGGAGTCTCAATTCAGAAAACCATTGAAGACTCGCAGCCGAGTTGGTACGATCAAAAATCTGGACAGGTTCAGTGGCTGCCACATTCTGAACTCTGATCCCCTTTTCGGGAGTAACTCAATGTTCAAAAAATGCTTGGTCATTTTGGGAGCACTTGGCGTGACGCTCCTGAATTTGTGTTATCTTTCCCTGAACCTCACGGCACAACAGCAAGACCCAACCGGAAAGATCCCGCTCCCCGCTCCCGTTGCAAGAGCCGTAGACTACAAGCGAGACGTCCAACCTCTCCTAAGTCAGAACTGCTATGCCTGTCATGGTCCATCCATGCAGATGAACGGTCTCAGGCTTGATAATCGAGCTTCGCTTCTTAGCGGAGGACACTCGGGAGCCGCTATTAAGCCCGGAAACAGTGCAGAGAGCCGATTGATCCTGATGGTCTCAGGAGCAATTCAGGGAAAGTTGATGCCGCCAGCTGGAGACCGATTAACTCCTGAACAGATAGGTCTCCTTCGCGCTTGGATCGATCAAGGGGCGAGCTGGACAGAAGAGTCTCAGGCTGTTCCGGCAAAAGCTGCCGAGCAGAAACAGGGCAAGGACCACTGGGCTTTCTTGCCTCCAAGGCGTCCTGGCCTGCCCAAAGTCAAAAACCGGAAGTGGATTCACAACCCAATTGACAACTTCGTACTGAATCGACTGGAAGTCGAGAAAATCAAGCCGTCCCCCGAAGCAGACAAGATAACCCTAATCCGCCGTGTGAGCCTGGATCTGACCGGCTTACCGCCAACGCTCCAAGAAGTAGCCGCCTTTGTGAATGATGAGGGTCCCAATGCTTACGAAAGCTTAGTGGATCGTCTTCTGGATTCGCCTCACTACGGTGAAAAGTGGGCGCGCCACTGGCTTGATCTGGCGCGATATGCGGATAGCGATGGGTACGAGAAAGACAATGCCAGACCTTACGCCTGGAGGTATCGTGATTGGGTGATTCACGCGTTCAACCAGAACATGCCGTTCGACCAGTTCACGATCGAACAGATCGCCGGCGATCTTCTACCCAACCCGACCATCGAGCAAAAAGTTGCCACCGGATTTCAGCGCAACACTCTCACGAACCGTGAAGGCGGCGTAGATCGAGAGGAATTTCGCGTGGAACAGGTCATCGATCGGACAAGCACCGTGGGTGCGGTGTGGCTAGGACTCACGGTAGGCTGTGCGCGATGCCACAACCACAAGTATGACCCCATCAGCCAAAAGGAATTCTATCAGTTGACCGCGTTCTTTAACTCCTGCATCGAAGCGAACATTGAGACGCCTGAGCCCGGCGAGCTGGGTGCGTATCTCCAGGGAAGACCGGAGTACGACAAGAAACGGAAGGCGTTGCTCGACGAATACAAAGTGGCGGCGGTCCAGGCCGACTGGGAGAAACAGACGCGCGAAGCTGGCGATCACCCGGGAGTGAATGTTCCCTATGATATTGCTTGGGACACTATCTCGAAGATGCTCGACGGGGGCCCCGAAATCCTCCGGCTAGACCCCTCACAACGCACGCAAAAACAACAGGACAGGCTCACCGATCATTTTGTCAGGTTTTATGGAATCCCTGCAGGTAAGGAACGATATGAAGAGTTGAAGCTAAAAGAGCTGGCGGAAAAACTCGACAAGCTGGCCGAGGAATATCCTGGTTTGACAGAAGCCCAAACGATCGCCGTAAATCCTCACCCTCCTGTGTCACACATCCTAATCCGGGGAGATTACCGGCAGCCTGGTATTGAGGTCCAGCCAGGAACTCTGGCAATCCTTAACCCGAACCCGGCCGATCCGTCCCCTTCCCGGCTCACATTGGCTCGCTGGCTCATTTCCAAAGAGAACCCTTTGACCGCTCGGGTGACTGTGAATCGGATGTGGCAAGAGTTCTTCGGCCGCGGTATCGTTGAAACGTCCGAAGACTTTGGAACTCGAGCAGAGGCTCCAACGCATCCAAAGTTGCTGGACTGGCTCGCGACTGAGTTCATGAGCGATTGGAACGTAAAGCGGATGCACAAGCTCATTGTGATGTCCGCAACCTACTGCCAATCGTCCAAAAGCCGCCCGGAATTGGAGTCGCGTGATCCTTATAACAAGCTACTGGCACGGCAGTCACGGCTGCGGCTTCCCGCCGAGTTGGTCCGCGATGAGACCTTGGCGGCCAGTGGATTGTTAAATCCGGCCGTCGGGGGACCTAGCGTGCGTCCGCCGTTGCCGCCGGGCGTGGCCGATCTTAGCTATGGCAGCGGTATTAAGTGGAAAGAAACCAGAGGAGCTGACGGGTATCGTCGAGGTCTCTATATCTTCTTTCAGCGCACTACTCCGTATCCTCAATTGATGAATTTCAATGCTCCAAATTCCCTGCTGACCTGCAGCCGCAGAGAGCGCGCCACGACGCCCCTTCAGGCACTCAATCTATTGAATGACCCTGTGTTCTTTGAGGCAGCTCAAGGTCTGGCGGTCCGTCTGTTGAAAGAGCCGAATGATGACATCAGCGATCGCCTGGAGTATGCCTTCAAGCTCTGTTTGTCCCGTGCGCCGACCGCCCAAGAGAAACAGCGCTTGGTTGAGTTTGTTCAGAAACAGCGCGAGATGCTTAGCCGCGAACCCGAAGCAGCCAGCAAGATCTTTCCTGCTACAGGGCTTGACGGAATCAATGCAACCGAGGCTGCCGTCTGGGTTGGAGTGAGCCGCGTTTTGCTAAATCTGGAGGAGTTCATTACAAGAGGCTAGCTGTAGTAGCGCAATCTCACGCTCCGAAAAACAAAGAGTGGCTCATTTCCAGGCTCCTTCAGCCTCCTCTCCACTCTCCGAGCAGAGAAGAGGCAGATTCCATTGATTTGTGAATTTGGCTGTGTCAACTGAATAAGATATATGATTCGCGCCTTGATCGTGGATGATGAGAAGTTCTCCAGAGTCTCTTTGAAGAAGCTGTTGAAGTCTTACCCTCAGATCGAGCTGATCGACGAGGCGGCAGACGGACTCAAGGCGATTGAGAAAATTGAATCACTGAAACCTGACCTGGTTTTCCTGGACATACAAATGCCCGGGCTGAGTGGATTCGAGGTGTTGCGTTCCGTATCGCTGGACCCAAAACCTCAAGTGGTTTTCGTCACCGCCTATGACAAGTATGCCGTCAAGGCTTTTGAAGTTAATGCCATCGACTATCTTCTGAAGCCTATCGACGCCGACCGGTTCAGCCTGACTATGAAGCGAATTTTTGAGAGCGGCCGGACTTCGCACGAGGATTACGAAAAGATTCGGAGGCTGATTCAGAGCCTGGACAGACTCAAACCTCCCCCTCAGCACATCCCTCTGCGACGCGGAAAGAAGATTGTTCTGATGAGTCCCGCGGACATTCACTACCTCAAATCGGAACAAGGAGTCACGATCGTCCTGACTCAGAGTGGCGAATATTGGACCCATTACACCCTCACAGAGATAGAAGGTATTCTGGACGAGCATATGTTTTTCCGGACTCATCGCTCCACGATCATCAATCTGAACAAGATCAAGGAGATCATGCCTGCCCAAAGCGGCGTCTACGATGTTTACTTGAACAACCCCGAACATACCTGTTTGCCGCTCAGCCGCGACCGGGCCAGAGTCTTGCGTGAGCGGTACGATTTTTGACCTGCTCGACCTTCAAAAACCGTTGATAGTTTGTAGTTCTGCCCCCCTTGTAGATTCACACAGAAGGTGTTAAGAAAGCCCAGTGCCCCATCACTGCCCTTCAGATACGCTCTCGGCTGAAGGGGAGGCGGAGTAGTGAGGTTTAGTGTTTCATTCCTGACCTCTTGTCCCCGCTGAAAGCAACAAGGAATGAAGAGCTACGGTATTCCATTCTGATATTTGATGACGTCGCCCTCCACCTCCGAAGGACATTTTTTGGAGAATTCATGAAGAGATTGTCAGAGCTCTTACCGGATGCCCTGGTGGCTTTTGTAATCACCGCTTTGGCCTCCACGATTCAAGCAGGAGAAAAACGACTGTTCACGCTTGACGATGTGACTTCAATCCGCGAGGTGAGCGAACCTCAGGTTTCGCCCGATGGGAATTGGGTCGTCTACGTGGTGGCTTCCTCGGACTTGAAGGAAGACAAGAACACAAGCGCCCTCTGGATGACAGCGTGGGATAGTAAGCGAACAGTCCGTCTCACATCGGGCAAGACCAGCGACGTAAGGCCCCGCTGGAGTCCTGACGGACAATACCTCGCCTTCCTGTCGGATCGAGGCAACGACGACGAAATCAATCAGCTCTGGTTAATGGATCGGAGGGGCGGAGAGGCCGAGAAGATCACGGATCTTCCGGGCGGAGTTAGTGACTACGACTGGTCTCCAAACAGCAAACGGCTCGTGCTCGTGGGGAGAGATCCCGACCCCGAAAGGCCGCTCTCTACGCGAAAGGCCGAGACAAGAACTCCCAAACCCATTGTGATCGATCGATTCCAGTTTAAGGAGGACGAGACTGGTTACTTGGACCAGCGGAGGTGCCATCTCTATCTGCTGGACCTTGCGGCTCGCAAAGCCGAAGTCTTGACTCCCGGCCGCTATGACGAAGGATTGCCGGCCTGGTCGCCGGATGGCTGAGCCATAGTCTTTGTAACAAAGCGTGGAGAGGATCCCGACCGCCATAACAATTTTGACCTTTATCTTATTGACGCGAAAACCGGAGCAGTGCCTCGCCAGCTGACCATTCATGAAGGTCCGGATTGCGATCCCTATTGGGAGAGTCGTCCGGCCTGGAGCCCGGATGGCAGGCTCATTGCCTATCTTCAGGGCGGACCCGAAAGACTGCTCGAGTACGCCGTCCATCAACTCGCTGTTATTCGAGCAACAGGAGGCTCGCCGAGGCTCCTCACATCTGCCTTAGACCGAAATGTCACCAAACCCCACTGGTCAACTGACGGAGGGTCGATTTTCTTTTTGCTAGAGCATGACCGCAGGAATGAGCTGGCTAGAGTTTCTTCCTCCGGGGGTCCCGTGGCCCGCGTGCTGGCCGGCCGCTTCGACCTCAACGATTTTGACTTCGGCCCCGATGGTCGCACTGCTGTTCTTGCCAGTGAGCCTTCTCAACCTTTCGAAGTGTTTGCGTTGGAACATGGAGAGAGACGTCCCATCTCACGCCAAAACCAGGAGCTATTCGAACAACTCAAGTTGGCGACAGTCGAAGAGATCCAGTTTAAGAGCCGGGACGGGACGCCCATCAATGGCTTTTTGGTCAAGCCACCAAATCCGCAATCTGGGGCCAAGTACCCAACCTTACTACGAATCCACGGTGGTCCTGCCCTTCAGTTTAGCCAGGAATTCAAGGATGATTGGCAGCTGTTTGCGGCTCACGGTTACCTTGTTGTGGCAGCAAACCCTCGAGGCAGTTCAGGGCGTGGCGAAGCCTTTGCCAAGGCCATCTACGCGGACTGGGGTAACAAGGACGTTGAGGATGTTCTGGCCGCAGTCGATAACATCGTCTCCCTGGGCGTCGCCGATCCCCAGCGTCTGGGCATTGGTGGATTCAGTTATGGGGCGATGCTGACCAACTACACGATCGCCAAGGACGCGCGATTCAAAGCAGCTGTGAGTCGAGCTGGTAGTTCAAACATTCTGGCTGGATATGGCACGGATCAGTATACCCTGGACTACGAACTGGAACTCGGTACGCCTTGGCGCAATCTTGACGTTTGGCTGCGGATTTCATTTCCGTTTTTTCATGCTGATCGGATTGTCACACCAACTCTCTTTCTTTGTGGCGACAAGGATTTTAATGTTCCTCTCTTGAACTCTGAACAGATGTATCAAGCCCTGCGCAGCCTCGGTCGCGATACGCAGCTCGTCATTTATCCGGACCAGACACACGAAATCAAAAGACCCAGTTACTTTCGCGACTATCTGGAGCGCTCCTTGGAATGGTACGACAGATATCTGATGACTCCAGCGCCAGGACAGTTCCCTGCTTCACATCAGTAGTCTTCCTCTGATGGAACTGAAACAAGAGCCGAGGATGGGGAAGGAGGGATCGTCCGGCTTACAAACCGCTGAAGAGCTTAACAGAGGTCGTCGTCCAGCGATCGATTGGGTTCCAGAAGACAATGAGGATAAGGTTAGGAACAAGGAGAGCCAGTAAGAGGGCTTGGTTTAGGAAGGAAATCTGAAGAGGCGAGGTCTTGACGTTTTCCTCTTCAATAACCATGGCTTTGATGACTCGCATATAGTAGTAGGCGGCAACGGCCGCATTGAGGGTCCCCACCACTGCGAACCAGAACAGACCTTTGTTGATTACAGCGGCAAAGACATACAGCTTCCCCAAAAACCCTGCGAAGGGCGGGATACCGGTTAGAGAAAGCATGAAGACGCCCATGGTAAATGCCAGAAAGGGAGCCCGCTTGAACATGCCGTGGTAATCATCAATTTCGAAGGTCCTGTCGCTGTTGTAGATGATAGTCACCACCAGGAAGGCCCCGAGATTCATAAATAGATACACGAACATATAAACCAACATGGACTTCAGACCTTCTCCTGTCAAGACCACGGATCCCATCAAGATATAGCCGGCATGGGCAATGCTGGAGTAGGCTAGCATGCGCTTGAGATTATTCTGGGTAAGAGCGGCAATATTCCCCAGGGTCATGGTCAGAACTGAGATCCCAATCAAGACCAAAGGCCAATTGATTCCGGTGACCAAGCTCCACTGATCTCCCGAAGGTTGCGTCATGCTGCTGAAGAGGAATCGCATTAGAATGGCGAAACCCGCGGTCTTGGGGGCTACCGACAAGAACGCAGTGACCGGGGTGGGGGCTCCGGCATAGACATCGGGACACCAGAAGTGGAAAGGCACCGCAGCCGTCTTAAACCCGAAACCTGCTAGAGTCAATATCAGTACGAGCAGTATCGTGAACTGATCAAAGCCCTGCACTCCCTGGTTTAGAAACACATCGCGAATCGTATAGAGATTCAGGGTGCCGGTCATACCATAAATCAGGGAGAACCCGTAGAGCATGGACCCGGTCGATATTGCCCCAAAGAGAATGTATTTTAGGGAAGCCTCGTTCGAGAGGCGGTCGCCTTTCAAATAGCCCACCATGATATAGGACGTCAAAGAGACCAATTCCAGGGAGAGATACAGCATTGCCAGATTAATCGAATTGGCCATCAGAATCATGCCAAGGGTTACGGCCAGAAGGAGCGCAAAAAACTCGCCCTGGTGGACCTGGGACAGTTCCTCGGCATGAAGAGATCCCAAGACAACCAGAATCCCCGCCAGCAACAGGAACAACTTGAAGAATTGGGCGAAGCTATCTAACGCCAGCATTCCTTGAAAGAGACTGCCGGCAGGGGCCTGATTGATCTGAATAGAAAAATAGATCGCCAAGAGAAGACTGCCAAGAGTCAACAACGGGTTTAGAATGTTACGGAGCCTGCGGAATGTGATGTCGCACAAAATCACCAATAAAATGGCGGTGATCAAGATTAGTTCCGGATAGAAATAATGCAGACTCTGCAGGTTGTCTAAAACCATAAAGGAATCTTTTCCTCTTCTGAAAAATCCCGGGGCCTCTTGGTTACCTTTTCAGCACATCTGCCTGATCCAGATTCACCGTCTTCAGCAGCCGATACATCGTTAACACGATTGCCAGGGCCACGGCGACTTCTGCGGCCGCCACAACAATGACAAAAATGGCAAACATCTGCCCGTCAATTCCCTTCGAACTGTATCGGGAGAACGCAACTAGATTGAGATTGGCCGAATTCAAGATCAGTTCGATCCCCATCAGAACGTTGACCGCGTTCTTCCGGGTCAACACGCCAAGAATTCCCAGAGAGAAGAGCGCGGCACTGACCAGTAAGTAATGCTGCAAAGTAATCAAGCGTCCGTCCTTCTTCTCACGAGCATTGCAGCTCCGATGAGAGCGACTAGTAATAGAATTGAAGCGATTTCAAAAGGCAGAAGATAGTCCGTCATGAAAGCAGTACCAATCTGATTCGTTGTTGGAGCCACAACTTTGTTTTCAGCCAAATGCCATCGAGTTTGAGTGGCGACGAGCGCTAATGAGACAAAGACCGCGAAGGAAATCAACATGCCGGGAAGAAGCTGAAAAGTTTCTGTTTTTAGATTGAGGTTATAAAGCCGGTGCGTCAACATTACACCAAACAGCAGAAGGACGAGAATGCCGCCGACATAGATGAGAACCTGGGTCGCCGCTAGGAAATCCGCTCCCAGAAGAACGTAGAGTATGGCCACCCCAAAAAAAGTGAACAATAGGGAAAAACCTGAGTAGATCAAGCTGCGGGAAAGAACCACGCCAGC
>Ga0075433_10001404_pt1 | contig 17758 bp, 15 predicted proteins | sample RhiMethybrSRZTD2_FD_75299 | JGI IMG/M metagenome (GOLD analysis project Ga0075433, IMG submission 75299) | Populus rhizosphere microbial communities from Tennessee, USA - Rhizosphere MetaG P. TD hybrid SRZTD2 | ecosystem: Host-associated > Plants > Roots > Rhizosphere > Soil | place: USA... | reverse complement strand
CTACGAGCGGCGCCGCCTGGAAGACGTCGGCTACATGACCTGCATGACCCTCACCCTGCTCGGCAACTATGCCCAGACCGGGCATTTCGGCGGCCCGCTGGCCTACACGCCGTTCAACGTGGCGGCGCATTTGGCCGGACCCGAGCTGGGCGGGCTCCGCTACGACTACCGGCGCCCCAAGCATCCGTACGGCGACAAGTTCATGCTGGCCGCGGGACACTGCGCACCCACCTGCTACGCGCTGTGGATGATCCTGGGACAGGCGCTGTACCGGAAGCATCACGCGACGGCCGATCCCCGCTATCACGTGCCGCCGGACGTCGCGATGCTGCCGGTCGACGCGCTGGGATTCCGCCGCGGCGCTGGCGCGCTGAGGACCTTGCTCGCGGACCAGGGGCTGTCGGACCATCCGCTGTTCGCTCAGGCCAAGGGGCGAGGCATCCGGGCGCTGTCCGGGCACATCGAGTCCACCGATCTCACCAATGACGTCAACGGCGGCCCGTCGGGCGTCGGGGTCGCGACGGCCGCGGGAAAGGCGGCGTTCTGGGACATCATCGGCGCCCCCATGGGGACGCCGAAGGTCATCGCGCTCGAGGGCGAGTTCGCCATGACCGAGGGACACGCTCAGGAGCTCAAGACCCAGGCCATCGCGCTGCAGGTCGGCAAGCGGCTCCGGATCTTCCTGTCCGACAACAACGCCGGCATCGACGATTCCTTGATCGGTGGCGTGGTGTCCAGCAAGTTCACCGGCTACCGCCTCGTCGACCAGTGGACCTCTTATGGATGGAACGTGCTCACCTTGCCGGATGGTCACGACTATGACCAGATCGTGGGCGCTCTCCGGACCATGGAGGCCTGGGATCCGACAGATCGCCGTCCGATGATCGTGATCGGCAAGACCACCAAGGGGTACTGGCCCGGCGCGGTGAATGGCAAGATCCCCGGGGCGGGCGACCAGGTGGTGGGCTACCCGAGCCATCCGTACGGGATGAAGATGAACTCGGAATACTTCGTCGCCCTGGCGCGCACCTTCGAGTCGCGCTACGGCGTCGAGTTCCAGGGGATCAGCAAGGGCCCGGTCACCGACCCCCGGGAGCGGCTCATCCAGTTCAAGACCAACATCGACGTCGTCATGTCAGTGCTCGAGCGCGATGGCCTCGGGGACTGGCTGGCCGATCGCCTGGTCGAGATTGGCGACTCGGTCCCGGCCGAGATCCCGCTCCGCGTCGACGTGAAGCACGACCCGTTCCTCGACGACCGTCTCAAGGTCGCCAATCTTCCCGAGGAGCCACAGACGCTCACCGTGAGGAATCCGATCTCGGGCAAGGAGAAGCAGCTCAAGATCGCGCTGTTCCGCAAGGCGGGCGAGACGGCGGGCGCCCGACGGGCCGTGTCCGAGATCGTCAAGTGGGCGAACCACGTCACCGACAACCGCGTGCTGACCTTGGCCGCCGACCTCTCGGAATCGATCAACCTCGAGCACGGCAGCATCTGGGGCCACTACGATCCCGAAACCAACCCGCTCGGGACGCGGCTCAAGGCCGCGATCGAGGAAGCGGGCAACGTGTCGAGCGCCATCGGCCTGGTGGGCCAGAGCGCGTCGCTGGACCCCGATAAGTTTGCCGGGGTATGGGCGTTCAGCGGCACCTACGGCGCCTTCACGCCGCTGATGTACCTGCCCGCGCGCGTCTGGAGCCAGCAGAACCAGGACAGCAAGTTCCGCACCGGCGTCCTGCACATCCTCGCCGGGCACTCTGGCCCGGAGACTGCCGCCGACGCGCGCACGCACTTCGGGATCTTCGCTCCCCAGGTGTGGAAGCTCTTCCCGCGTGATCAGGTCATCAACCTGAGCTTCTGGGACTACAACGACGTGGCCCCCGGCTACTTCGCCGCCGCCGAGATCGCCGCGCGCGAGAAGAAGGTCGGCGTCATCGTCATCGAGGTGGCACGCCCCGACTTCCGCGTGGCGGACCGCAGCACGTTCGCCGACTCCGACCTGCGGGCCGCCGCCAAAGGTCTCTACGTCATCCGCGACTTCGCGCCCGGCCAGCCGCGAGACGGCTACGTCGTGGCCCAGGGATCGAGCTCGACGTTCAACCTCGTGAGCGTGCTGCCGCGGCTGACGCAGGCGGGCATCAACGTGAAGGTCATCGCGGCCATCAGCGAGGAGCTGTTCGACCGCCAGCCCGAAGCGTACCGGAACGTGGTGCTGCCGCCCGAGGCCCGCCAGGACCTGATGTTCGTGATGAGCGGAACGCGCCGCATGTGGCCGCTGCGCAACGTCGGTTCGCTGACCGATGAATACTCGCTCACCGCAGACCAGGACAACGTGTGGCTCACCGGCGGCACCGAGGCGGACGTGATCGCCGAGGCGCACCTTGACGCGGACTCGATCTTCGCCGGGGTGCACCGGTTCGCGCAAGAGCGTCCGGCGCGCCTGAGCCGGCAGCGCGCCCTGCTGAACTCGCTGGGATAGGCTGACCCGGCGACGCAGACCGGGACCACCCAACGCGGCGCCAATGTCCCCAGGGGGCCGATGACCGATCCGATCCGCATCGCCGTCCTGAACTTCGTTCACGAGACGGTGACGTTCCTGCCCAACGACACCACGCTCGAGGACTTCGTCCACGACGGCTCGCCGACCCGAGGCGAGGCCCTCCTCGCCCGGGAGCCGCGCTCCTACATGGGCGGGTTCGTGAAGGTGGCGCGCGAGCATGCGGGCGTCGAGCTGATCGGCCTCGAATCGCCGCTCTGGCCCAGGACCGGCACCGGCTCGGGCTGGATCACGCGGGAGGCCTACGAGCACTTTCTGGGCCGGATGATCGCCGAGCTCCAGGGCGGCGGGAGCTGGCACGGCGTCTATCTCGCCCTGCATGGCGCGATGGGCGTGCGCGGCGTGGCGCGGCCGGAGGCCGACATCGCCCGCCGCGTGCGCGAGGTCGTGGGCCGCGACGCCTTCATCGCCGGCACCTTCGATCCGCACGGCAACGAGGACGCCGAGTTCCTGGGCCAGGCCGACTTCGCGTTCTGCGCGAAATACTTCCCGCACTACGACAGTCGCCTTCAAGGTGAGCGCGCCGCGCGCATGCTGATCCGCGCCATCCGCGGCGACTACTCCCCCACCTCCGCCACCGTAAAGGTGCCGATCCTGACCGCCACGGTGCTGCAGTGGACCGGCGCCTCGCCGTGGATGGACCTCGTGCAGCGCGCTCTCACCTGGGAGGCGCGCGAGCCCGACCTCTACATCAACGTCTTCTTCGGGTTCCCCTTCGCGGACGTGCCCGATGTCGGCATGACGGTCCAGGCGATGGCCAACGGCAAGCTCGAGGTTGCCCGCAAGGCCGCGGAGGAGGTCGCGGCCTGGGCCTGGCGCCGGCGCGAGGCGCTGCTGAAGACGGCGACGGTGCATCCCATCCCCTACGGCGTAAAGCTCGCCAAGGACGCGGTGGCGCGCGGCGCGTGGCCCGTGGTGCTGGCCGACCACTCAGATCGCTCCGGCTCGGCAACGTGGGTGCTGCAGCAGGTGATCGCCCAGGACCTGGCCGACGTGCTGATCGCCACCATCGCCGACCGGGCGGCCGTCGAGGCGGTCGTGGGCAAGGGCCTGAAAACCGGCGATCCCTTCGACATGGACGTTGGTGGCCTGGCCGACGAGTCCGCCGGCCAGCCGGTGCGGATCGCGGGCACCATCGCGGGCGTGGCGCACGTCGCCGGGCGACACTGGGTGAGCGTCGCCTTCGGGCGAGGCAACGTCGTGCTGATCAGCGAATACCTCACCCAGGTCATGGATCCCCTCGACCTCACGGGGCCGGGATTCACCATCGATCAGTTCAAGGTCTTCGCGATCAAGTCACGCGTGCACTTTCGCCGCGGCTTCGACGATTCGGGCTTCGCAAAGACCATCCTCCTGGTCGAGCCCGAGCAGCCGTTCCTCGGCACGGTACGACTCGAGGCGCTGCCCTACCGACACGTCGACATCTCCAAGTTCTATCCGTACGGCGATGTCAGCTTTCCGTGAGTGACGACGCCCCTTTCCCGCAAAGGAGCCGACCATGCTGATCGTCGACGCGCAGATTCATCTCTGGAATGCAGGCAACCCGACCAGCCCGTGGCACCGGCAGATCCCCGCCTATCTCAAGGAAGATGCCTTGAAGGAGATGGACGCCGGCGGGGTCGACGCCGCCATCCTCACGCCCCACACGCCGTGGGATCCGAACGCGAACGAGCTCTGCATGGAGGCCGTGCGCGCGCATCCCGCCCGGTTCGCGATCCTCGGCAACTTCCCCTTGGACAAGCCCGAGAGCCGCGCGCTGGTCGACACCTGGAAGCAGCGCCCGGGAATGCTCGGCTGCCGCTTCACCTTCATCGGGCCGGAGCAGGAGAAGTGGCCGACGGACGGCACCGTCGACTGGCTGTGGCCGGCCGCGGAGCGCGCCGCCCTGCCGATCGCGATGATGGCCGCGAACTTCTTGCCGAAGGTCGCCGAGGTCGCCCAGCGCCACCCGAACCTCAAGCTGATCATCGACCACCTCGGTCGTCCGAGGGGAGACGCGAGCCCCAGCGAGCGGTGGGCCAATCTGGAGAACGTGGTCGCGCTCGCGAAGTATCCCAACGTCGCGATGAAGGCGACCGGCGCGCCGAGCTACTCCGGTCAGCCCTACCCGTTCCGCGACATCCACGACAACCTGCGCCGGCTCTACGACGCCTTCGGCCCCGCGCGCTGGTTCTGGGGCACCGACATCACGCGCATGCCGTGCCCGTGGCGTCAGTGCGTGACGCTGTTCACCGAAGAGCTGCCCTGGCTGAAGGGCCGCGACCTCGAGCTGGTCATGGGCCGGGCCATCTGCGACTGGCTGGGATGGAAACGATAAACGATAGGAGATACGACATGAGACCCAACAAGCTGCGCGAGCTCCTGAAGGCCAACAAGCCCACGCTGTCCACCCACATTCACACCACGTGGCCGTCGGTCGTGGAAGCCATCGGGCACACGGGGCTCTACGACTACGTCGAGTTCGTCGGCGAGTACGGCCCCTTCGACCTGCACGACCTCGACAACCTCGCGCGCGCCGGAGACATCTACAACATGTCGATGCAGCTCAAGGTCGACCAGGAGCCGCGCGGCTTCCTCGCGCAGCGGGCGATCGGGTCCGGCTTCCACAGCATCCTGTTCGCGGACTGTCGCTCCGCCGCCGACGTGCAGGAGTGCGTGCGCATCGTGCGCGCGGAGACCCCGGAGGACAAAGGAACCTACGGAGTGGCCACCCGCCGGTTCACCTACATGGGCTATGGCGGCACCAAGGAGTACGTCCAGGCCCTGCGCGACATCGTCGTGGCCATCATGATCGAGAAGCCGGGCACGGTCGACACGCTCGAGGACTGCCTGGCCGTCAAGGGCGTCGACATGGTGCAGTGGGGCGGGTCCGACTACTCGATGGGCATGGGACGACCCGGGGAACGCTATTCGCCGGAGCTACGAGTGGTGGAGCGCCGCGTGTTCGAAACGGCCATCAAGCTGGGCGTGCCGCCCCGCGCCGAGATCGCCACCGCCGATCAGGCTAAGTACTTCCTCGACATGGGCGTCCGGCACTTCTCGGTCGGCACCGACATCACGATCCTGCACCAGTGGTGGAAGTCCCAGGGCGAGGACCTGCGCAAGGCGCTCGGCCACTGACTTGCGCCACGTTCAGGGCCGACCCAGCGACGCCGGGTTGATCGGCGTCGGCATCGCCTGCACCGCGGGCAGGACCTTCTCCGCGAACAGCCGCAGGCTCTTCTCCGCCTTGGCTCGGGGCATCCCTCCGTAGAACATGTGGATGACCACCATCTCCAGGCTGAGGGCGTGCTGCAGCGTCCTGATCTTCTCGATGATCTCGTCGGGCGTCCCGATCGGCTGGGTCGCCCTTCGCGCCGCCAGGCCCGCCTCGGCCACCCCGACGTCGGCAGTCTGGCGCTTGAGGTACTCCTCGTAGCCGGGAATGCCGGCGTAGCCGGGGTTGTTCCACTCGAAGTAGTGGTGCTGCGCCGCGAGGAGCTGCTGGTGGAAGTACTCCCACCCTTCCTCGGCCTCCGAGGCGGTTTCCGCGCAGTACATCCACAAGAGCGTGGTGGGCTGGTCCGGCGGCAGCCCCAGCCCCGCCCGGATCGTGTTGAACCGCCGCACCTGCGCCGTCATCTCGTCGAGGCCCGCTCCGGCTACGAACATCTGTCCCAGCCCGTTTTCGGCCGCCATCCGAGCGGAGGCCTCGGTGGTGAACGCGGCCTTGATTCGCGTGGTGAGCTCGCCCTTGTGCCGCGCCTGTGGGCGAATGGTGGTCGGCGGAATCTTGTAGACCTTGCCGTCGAAGGTGAAGCGCTCCGCTCCGTCCGACGCCCGGAGCGCGCCGATCACGTCGTAGAAGTAGGCGTGCGATTCTCCGATCGGGTATCCGAGGGAGGCGTACTCGTGGGGAGAGATCCCACGCCCGATCCCGAGGTGAAGGCGACGCCCCTTGAGCAGGACGTCCAGCATGGAGATCTCGCTGGCCAGCCGGACGGGATTCCACCACGGGGCCACGATGACCGCCGTCCCCACATCGACCCGACGCGTGCGTCCCGCCCAGTACGCCAGGTACTGGAGCGGATTCGGCTGCATGGAATAGGCGGAGCCGTAGTGCTCGGTGGCCCAGATGGAGTCGAACCCGAGAGGCTCGACGAGCTCGCCCAGCGCGAGCGTGTCGTCCATGTTCGCGGCGTCCGACACCGTGGGCGGGCGGGTGTAGTCCTCCGCCAGGAGGCGCTCCCAGTCGCCCTGGTTGTAGCCGGTCACCATCACGCCGCAGTGCATGCCCGTCCCCCTCGTCCCTTCCTCGTCGACCTCCCGCCGCCCGCGATAGTGTACCGTCTCGACCCGATCCCGGGAAGCGACCCGAAAGGCACGATACGGATGACGTGCTATACGCCGGCCCGCAGAAGGGTGATAGATTATGGCCTTCCGTATCGACGACGGCGCTGTCTCGCAGTCGATGTATTCGGACCACAACCATCAGCCCGCGAAAGGGAGCACAGCATGGGGATCTACGAGAAAGGCCCGGTGCGCATTCACTACCAGGAGGCCGGCTCCGGCTTTCCGCTGCTCGTCATCCCCGGCGGGGGCCAGAACTCGACCATCGACTTCATGTCGGACCGGGCGCCATTCAACGCGATCACGGAATTCAGGGACGAGTACCGCTGCATCACGGCGGACCTCCGCAACGCGCCGAGCGGACAATCTTCGGGGCCGCTCGAGATCGATCGGCCCTGGGACTCCTATGCGGACGATCACCTCGCCCTCATGGATCACCTGGGCATCCGGCGCTTCATGGTGATCGGCTACTGCATCGGTGGGCCGTTCATCTGGAAGCTGGTCCAGCGCGCGCCCGAGCGCATCGTCGCCGCGGTCGTGTCCCAGCCCGTCGGTTTCCGCAAGGAATCCAACCCCATGTACGACAACAGCATGCAGACCTGGGGTCCGGCGCTGGTCAAGCAGCGGCCCGACCTCACGATGGACATGATCGACAAGTTCCTGACTCGGATGTACGTCACGAACGCCGATTTCGTGTTCAGCGTGCCGCGCGACGTCGTCCGGGGCTGCCCGGCGCCCGTGCTGGTCATGCCGGACGAGACCCCTGCGCACCCCTACGAGCCGGCCATCGAGTCGGCGATGCTGGCCCCGAAGGCCGAGATGACCTTCTTCCCGTGGAAGGACACGAAGGAGAAGATCCCACTCGCGGTGCGGCACGTGCGCACGTTCCTCAAGGCCAACCGGCCGGCCTGATCCCGAGGAGAATCTATGTCGTTCGGCTGGGGCATCGTCAGCACGGGAAAGCACCCTGACGTCAAGATCGCGCCGGCGATGGCCGCGGCCGAGGGCGGCAAGCTCGTCGGCGTGTACAGCCGCGATCAGCACCGCGCGGAGGCGTTCGGGCAGAAGCACGGCGCCGCCGCCGCGTACAGTCGGCTCGGCGACCTCCTCAAGGACTCGCGTGTCGACGGGGTCTTCGTGTCGTCTCCGAACGCCTTGCACGCCGAGCACGTCGTCCAGGCGGCGGAAGCCGGAAAGCACGTGCTCTGCGAGAAGCCGATGGCCACCACCATCGCCGACGCCGTGCGAATGGTGCAAGCCTGCCGCCGCGCGGGTGTCACGCTCGGGGTGGCCTTCAACCTGCGCCAGCACCCGGCCTACAGACGCGCGCGGCAGCTCGTCGTCGCCGGCACGCTAGGACGCATCGTACTCGCCCAGGCGCAGTGGGCATTCGGCGTACGCGGCCGCGACGGCTCGCCGCCGCGCATGGCGCTCACGCAGTGGTGGGACACGCCGGAGCTGATCGGGGGCGCGTCGACCATGATGGGTACCGGGGTGCACTCCGTCGACCTGCTACGTTTCGTGCTCGGTGCCGAGGTGGACGAGATCACGGCCGTCACCGACGGCCAGACGGCCGCCCGACCGCTCGAGCAGCTCGCCTGCCTCACGCTGCGATTCGGCAACGGCACCCTCGGCCAGGTGGTCGCGAGCCGCCTTCTTCCGGACTCGCGCAACGACTTCCGCATCTACGGGATCACCGGGCTCATCGCCGGCCACCACTCGATGTGGGAAGCGCGCACCGGCCGCTTCGAGACCACGAGCGACACCGTCAACGAGACCGCCGACTACCCGGAAGCGCTGCTGCCGAACTATGTGGCCGAGATCGAGGACTTCCAGCGCGCGGTCGCCACCGGCGGCCAGCCCGCCGCCACCGGCCTGGACGGGCTCCGCGTCGTGGAGGTTACCTTGGCCATGATCGAGTCCGCGCGCACGCGCCGGAGCGTGAGGATCGAGCGCGTGGAGCCGTAGCGTTCAGATTCCACCTGGGAGGACACCATGCTGAGAGCCCTGTCCCTGTTCGTGGTCGGCGCGTGCGCCTACGTTCTCGTCGGCCTGCCGGCGCTCGCGCAATCGCCAGCCGAGGTCACGCTTGCCCGCATCGATTGCGGCACCGGCGCCACCCCGACCGATGTCGGCCAGCGCTTCACCGACACGTTCGCGTACAAGGACCTCAAGTTGACGTTCACGTTCAGCTGCTACCTCATCAAGCACGGTGACGAGTACATGGTGTGGGACACCGGCTTCGCGCCCGGCTCGAACCCCAACGCGCCGAAGGTCGGCATCGTGGATCGCCTCAAGGAGCTCAACGTCACGCCCGAGCAGGTCAAGTACGTCGGCATCAGCCACTTTCACGCCGACCATACCGGCCAGCTCGAGCCGTTCAAGAACGCGACGTTGCTCATCGGGAAAGGCGACTGGGACGGGGTCACCGCGCCGACGCCGATGCAGGGCGCCAATGTCGCGGGCTTCAAGAGCTGGATCGGCGAAAGCCGGAAGGTCGAGCCGCTGACCGGGGACAAGGACGTGTTCGGCGACGGCAGCGTGGTCGTTCTCAGGACGCCCGGTCACACGCCGGGCCATAGCTCCCTCCTGGTCAGGCTGAAAGACATGGGCCCGGTGTTACTCACCGGCGACGCGGTCCACTTCCGCGAGAACTACGAGAGTAACGGCGTACCGATCTTCAACTTCGACCGTGCCGCGACGGTCGCCTCGATCGAGCGCATGAAGCAGATCGCCGCAAATCTCAAAGCGACCGTCGTCATTCAGCACGACATGCGCGACATCGGCAAGCTGCCGGCGTTCCCGGCGGCCGCGAAGTAGCATTTGGCACGCCCGGCCGTCGTCTCTGTCGTTTGCCGCGCCGGCCGCGCCGGCTTGCAAGGAGGCCATCGTGGAGAACAAGGTCGTGCAGGACGTGGTGGTCGCACCCGACGAGAACTGGTCAGCGGTCCTGACGCCGGGACAGGTGTTGCGCATCGTGGACCTCGAGGGGAAGCAGGCTGTCGACTTCCTCTGCTACAACGCCGACGATCCCGCCGATCGCTACAACGCGGCGGACACGATGAAGTACAACAAGAATGCGTACCTGGGCGCGGGTCACGGCATCTATACGGTACGCGCGACCAAGCTCTTCACGATCGTGACGGATACCATGGGAGGCGGGCACGACACTATCGGCGGATGCTGCAGCGCCGCCAGCAACATGTTCCGCTACAAGGTGCCGGACACGCCGAGCTGCTACGCCAACTTCCTGCGGGCGCTTGCCCGACACGGCATGGGCGAGAAGGACATCGTAGCCAACATCAATTTCTTCATGAACGTCCCCGTACTGGCCGACGGCACCATGGGCATCGTGGACGGCAAGTCGAAGCCGGGTGACTCGGTGGAGCTCCGCGCCGAAACGCGCGTCCTGGCGGTGGTCTCGAACTGCCCGCAGGTGCACAACCCATGCAACGGGTTCAAGCCCACCCCGATCCGCGTGGTGATCACCAATCCGGCGGGGTAGCTGGCCCTTCAGGGACCCTCAGATACGCACGACGCTAATTCCGTTTGCCGCGAGCCGCTCTGACACCTTCTCCCAACCTGCGGGGTCTCGCTGCTGCCAGCTCGTGAGAGCAGCCCCTGAGACAACCACCCAGGGCAGTTCGTTCTGACACACGCGCTCGACCAAGCAGACCAGATCTGTGCTGAGATCGGGGTCAGCCAGGAGCGCGTTTAGAGTGGCGGCTGTGCCGCCGCCTGAGCTGTCGCGCCGCTCACGTGCGTCTGAATTCGCAGGCACCATGTGGAACCCCTCTTGGGTTATTTAGACTTGGCAGAGATGAGACTACAGGGAGGTAAGGCAATCCCGGAAGTTTTAGACTCGTCACGGTCGTTTCAAGCATACAGGCGTTGTGACGCGCTGAGTCGATCCAGGGGCTGCGGGGGCATCATCACCGGCACCTAGCCGAGGCCAGCATGTCCATGCCAGCCAGGATTCGCCTCACCTTCCTAAGTGCGACCCGAACGGCTTGGCACTTCCTTGTTTGGGCGGTCTTCGCGGGATGGGACTTTGCACGCCGCTACCGCGAGTGTCCGCGGTGTGGCTATGGCATTCCGAAGCTCGCGCTCAAATGCCGATACTGCGGGACCTGGTTCGTGTGAGTCGTGGCGCGAGGGACTACTAGTCCGCGGGGACGAAACCCTAGCTGGCCCACGGGATGCTGTTCGGCTACGATAGCGCCCGCCATGCTCTCCCGCGCCCAGGAAACTCGGGTCCGAGAGATCCTCGGGAATCATCTGCCGGGGACCATCCAGACGTTCTGCCTGGAGCATCTAGCCACCGCCGCATATGTCCCCGTCGCTCATCTCGCGGACCTCGCCGCCTTCGTCCGTAATCTCCGGGTGTCCGGGGCCTGCCAGACTCAGTACGGCGGCACCTGTAGTGCGGGTGCGCACGCGACGGCGCGGCTGCTGATCTCGGCCCGGTCGAGTCCATCCGGTCAGGAAGCTCGCCGTGTTTCGTGAGTGCTACGCCGAATGAGACGGTTGATCCGCTGGCTTCGGCGCTGGTTCGGGCGGGGCGGGCGAGATGTGGTCGGCGGGCTGCCCTCGCACACGGAACCGCATCAGGGTCCGTGACGGCCAAGCTTCAGTCGATACCGTGCAAAGGCTCACTCGCGCCGGTCGTGTCTTGGGCCGGGTTGACACCGCTAGAAAGGACACGCTGAAGCATCTGCGCTTCCTGGCGGATTCGCGCGAGCTCCTCCTTCAAGACGGCGTTCTCTCTTGCGAGGTCAAGCAGTTGACGCATGGAGTGGTCCTCCTTGCGCCCGATATAGCAAGACAACGGCCAATAGGGGTCGCATCAATTGGGCCGGAAACTGAACGATACGGCCCCGTCGCAAGGGAGATCCCCGGAAGCTTTTACCGATGCGTAGAAATTCTACTCAGGCGCGGATCAGGCTAGAGCCCGAGCGCGTCGATCTGGGCCGGCGTCAGAGCGACCCGCGGAACCGAGTAGATCCGACGCTTCGCCAGGTTCTGCCACGCCCGTTCAATCTCCGGAAGAGGCACGTGGGCTTGTCGAAGGAAGTCTGTGAGCGCGTCCAGGCCCTGGCACTGGGCATGCCGGGCACGAAGCCGCCCGCCCAGCGGGGCGAAGACGATCCGGTACTCGGCGTTGACGGGGTCGATTGGACCAGGGCCTCGGGTGATATGTAGAAACCCCAAGGCCGCACGTTCCATGGCACCTAATCATAGGGGCGCCAAGCGGCCGGACCATCATTCGGAGATTGGGCGCCCGCGGGGCTGAGAAGAGCCGCGCTCGCCGTGTGACCGGGCCGGTCAACTGGCTGACTTCGATTCGGGCGGGAGCCCGACTCCCCGCGAGTTTTTACCCGGTGTCAAATCACTACCGGGCCCTTCGTACTGAAGCCTCCGTCCATTCTTTCCGGGCCGCGGGAAGCATCCGGCCAATCCGAGGCTCCGCAGGCGCTGGTACATACCTTGCGAGGAGGCGGTGGAAGGGGGAGGCGTAATGGCCTCCTCGCAAAACAACAAAAAGGAGGCACTGACATGAAACGGATTACCGGATTGGCCACCGGTGTGGTGGCGACTCTCTTGGTCGCGGGGCCTGGTCTAGCCGCTGACAGTATGCGGGAGCCGACACGGGTCGAACAGCCGGGCAAGCTCGCGATGCCTCATCGCGTAACCGGTAGCGTCGTAAGCGTGGACGAGACCGCGGGCACATTCACGGTTCAGGACACGAAGGGGAAAGACTACGTGCTGAAGACCGACGCGCCGCTCGGCTCGAAGTTGAGTGATGTCAAGGCAGGCGACCACGTCAAGGTCAGCTACAAGAAGACCTCGAGCGGGCAGATGGTGGCGACGAAGATCGCTCCAGCTGAGCCGATGAAAACGGGAACTCGATAACGTGTTGGCCGTGTAGGTAGTATCGCCCGAAGGGGATGAGCCGCCCTCTCGCGGCTGCCCCTTCGGGCTCACTCACCTCCATCCGCCTCGCTGAAGCCACTCGTCGTCCGACACGGTTGGCGAGACGGCTCGGCACGTGATAGCCTTCCGCCGAACGTATAGGTGCTGGCGGCGCCACGAAACGGCATCGTCGAGATTGCCGGCCCGGAACGGGCGAAGCGCGCCTCGGTCGCATCGGTCTCCACGAATGGCTCCGCCGCTCACAGGCAAGAGTCTGAAAGGAACGACATGAAGACACCACGCTTGTACTTCCGCGCTTACCTGGCCGCGCTCCTGATGATCGCAGCCGTCCCGGCCGAGGCCGCAGACGTGAAGGAACTATTCGGGATCGATCTCGCGGACTACCCCGGCAAGGAGGCTCGCATGATCGAGGTGTCGTACCCGCCGGGCGCACAGGACATGGCCCATCGGCACAACGCCCATGCGTTCGTCTACGTCCTCGAAGGCCAGATCGTCATGCAGGTAAAAGGCCAACCGGCCGTCACGCTCAAGGCCGGGCAGACGTTCTACGAGGGGCCTACCGATATTCATGTCGTGGGGCGCAATGCCAGCAGCACGGAGCCGGCCAGGTTCGTCGTGATCCTGCTGAAGGCAAAGGGGGCCCCCATCCTCACGCCGGTGAAAGAATGATGCTCGGCAAGATTCACGCCGGCTGTGCGATCGAGCGCGGGCGCGAGGGCAACCGCGGAAGGAACAGCCCGATCGCGCCGGCGCCGAGGCCGACGACGAACGAGCCGATATAGAGCCAGCCGTATGTGCCGAAGTGGTCGAACACCCAGCCGCCCATCGCCGGCCCGAGCGCCATGCCGAGGCTCGAGACCAGGGTGGCGGCCCCGAACACCCGGCCCATGATGTGCATCGGGAAATACCCGCGCGCGATCACGGCGTAGAGCGGCATGACGCCGGCGTAGGTCATGCCGAACACGGCGGCCACGGCATAGAATTCGCCGACCTGGCGGGCGAAGAAATAGGCGCCGGCGGCGACCGCCTGGATCAGCAGCCCCGTCACCAGCGCCCGCTTGGGGCCGAACCGGTCGCCCGCCAGACCGAAGATCAGCCGGCCTACCAGGCCCGCGAAGCCCTCCATGCTGTAGATCGTCACCGCGACACCGGGCGCCAGGCCACAGGCGATCGCGTAGCTGATGGTGTGGAAGATCGGACCGGAATGCATGGCGCAGCACGCGAAGAAGGTCGCCGACAGCACGAGGAATTGCGGTGAGCGCAGCGCCTGCCCGGCCGTCATGGCGTTCCCTCCACCGGCCGCCATCGGGCCGGGTCCGCCGCCGCCGACCTGTGGCGCGCGGCGCACCAGGAGCGCCGTCGGGATCAGCAGCACCCAGGCCAGCACCGCGATCGCGAGCTGGGCGGTACGCCAGTCATAGTGCGACAGCAGCCACCGCGCGAAGGGCGAGATCGTCATCGGCGCGACGCCCATGCCGGCCGAGACCAGTGAGACCGCGAGGCTGCGGTGCTTCTCGAACCAGCCGGTCACGGTGACCATCATGGGCGCGAACACCGACCCGGCGGCCGCGCCGACCAGGATGCCGTAGATGACCTGGAACTCGAGCAGGCTGGTGGCCCGGCTGGCGAGCGCCAGGCCCGCGCCCAGCAGCACGGCGCCCGACAGCACGACGATCCGGGGGCCGAAACGATCGGTGAGTGCGCCCCAGAAGAAGCCGCCGACGCCCATGTTGATGAACACGAGCGTCATGGCGAGCGACACGCCGGTGCGCGACCAGCCCGTCGCTTCCGACATCGGCTGCAGGAACACCGCCAGCGAGAACGTCGAGCCCATGGCGACGCAGCCCAACAGGGCGCCAGCGGCGACGACGATCCAGCCGTATTGGAGCTTCATGGTCACGGGCCTCCAAGCCAAGTTCATGGTGTGCTCACCCCAGTCCCCCTCGTTCCTTCACCCTGCCTTGTCCAGATTCACCTGGTAGTCGAGCCGGCGATCCCGGAATCGACACGGTCTGTTCGTCTGGCGGGTGGGGCCTCGAAGCTAGCCCACGACGAGGTTGACGACTCTACCGGGCACATAGACCACCTTCCTGACTGTCCGGCCAGCCAGGTGCGCCCTGACCCCGTCGGCGTTGAGTGCCGCCGTACGCGCCGCGTCCTCGGAAGCCGTACGCGACAGCACCAAGTGTCCGCGGACACGGCCGTTGACCTGGACGGCGATTTCGACCGAGTCCTCCCGGCAGAGTGCCTCGTCCCAGGTGGGCCAGGCCTGATGGGCGAGCGTGCCGGCTTGCTCCACGTCGTGCCCGCCCCTCTGCCATAGCTCCTCAGCGACATGGGGTGCAAGCGGCGAGACGAGCAAGATCAACGTCCTGACCGCCTCGCGTGGCAGGGGGTCGGGCAGGTCGCTCAGGTGGTTGAGCAGCTCCATCATGGCGCTGATGGCCGTGTTGAAGCGCAACGCCTCGACGTCTCGGGTGACTCGCTTGACGGTCTGATGAAGCACGCGGCGGGTGAGCTCGTCGATCCCGTCGCCCACCGGCCGCATCCCGGTCGCGTACAGCCGGTCCCGGAAGCGCCTCACGCCCTGGATCTGGGATGCCTGCCAGGGCTTGACCGCTTCCAGCGGGCCCATGAACATCTCGTAGAGACGGAGCACGTCGGCGCCGTGCGCCCGGACGATGTCATCCGGGTTGATGACGTTACCTCGCGACTTGCTCATCTTCTCGCCGTCTTCCCCCAGGATCACCCCCTGATGCACCACTCTCATGAACGGCTCGGGGTGCCGCACCATCCCCAGATCGAAGAGCACCTTGTGCCAGAAGCGCGCATAGAGCAGATGGAGCACGGCGTGCTCGGAACCGCCGACGTAGAGGTCCACCGGCATCCACGCCTCGTAGGCCGCCGGCGACCAGGGCTCGTGGTGGTTCTCGGGATCGAGGAATCGGAGGTAGTACCAGCACGAGCCGGCCCACTGCGGCATGGTGTTGGTCTCTCGCGCGTACCAGCGGCCGTCCTTCTGGAAGAACCGCCAGTCCACCGCGCGCGCGAGTGGGCCGGCTGGATCCTCGCCGGGGCGGAAGTCCGTCAGCGCGGGCAGCGCGAGCGGCAGCTCGGACTCGCCGACCGCGATGGGCTGATCGTAGCGAATCCGGTAGGCGCCGCCGTGCCTCGGATCGGCGAGCGGCTCAGCCAGCTCGACGGGGAAATAGATAGGGATCGGTTCGCCCCAGTAGCGCTGCCGCGAGAAGACCCAGTCGTGGAGCCGGTACATGACCGCCCCCGCGCCGCGTCCCAGTCCCTGGAGCCGCTCGATGACCGCGCGCTGGCAGTCGGCCGTCGGCAGCCCGTCGAACTCGCCGCTCTGGACCGTGATGCCGTCGTCGACGTAGGCGGCCTCGAGCGGCCCCCGCAGCGCCCCGTCCGGGCTCACCACCTCGATGATGGGCAGCCCGAATGTCTTGGCGAAGATGAAGTCACGCTCGTCGTGCCCCGGCACGGCCATCACCGCGCCCGTGCCGTAGTGGCCGACCACGTAGTCCGCGACCCAGATCGGCACGCGCGCGCCCGTGATGGGGTGCCGCGCGAAGGCGCCCGTGGGTACGCCCGTCTTCTCCGCCGTACTGGCGATGCGGTCCCGTTCGCTCTTGCGCGCGGCCGCCTCGACGTATGCGTGCACCGCGTCTCGATTCGACCGGGTCGTGATCTTCGAGACTAACGCGTGCTCCGGCGCCAGCACGACGTACGTCGCACCCATGAGCGTGTCGGGGCGCGTGGTGAATACCTCGATGTCATCCGAGTGGTCGGCCACCGCGAAGTGGACAGTGGCTCCCTCGGAACGGCCGATCCAGCGGCGCTGCGCGGTCAGCGTCCCGCCCGGCCAGTCGACCAGCTTGAGGTCTTCGTGCAGTCGGTCAGCGTAGGCGGTGATGCGGAGCAACCACTGCCGAAGTGGAGTGCGCACGACCGGGAAGTGGCCGACCTCGCTCACGCCGTCGACCACCTCCTCGTTCGCCAGTACGGTGCCGAGGGCCGGACACCAGTTGACCGGGATGTCATCTTGGTAGGCTAGGCCGCGCTCGAACAGCTTGAGGAACATCCACTGCGTCCAGCGGACGTAATGGGGGTCCGTCGTGTCGACCTCCCGCGCCCAGTCGTAGCTGAAGCCCAGCATTGTCAGCTGGCGCCGGAACGTGGCGATATTCTCGCGCGTCGTCGCGGCCGGGTGCGTACCGGTGCGGATGGCGTGCTGCTCGGCCGGCAGCCCAAACGCGTCCCAGCCCATCGGGTGCAGCACGTCGTAACCGCGCATCCGGAGGTACCGGCAGACGATGTCGGTCGCCGTATACCCCTCCGGGTGGCCGACGTGGAGTCCGGCGGCCGAGGGGTACGGGAACATGTCCAGGACATACCGCTTCTCCCGACCCGGGCGGCGTACCGCCCGGAACGTGGCGTGCTCGTTCCAGAACCGCTGCCAGCGCGGTTCCACCTCGTCGTGGTGGTACCCGGCCGGCTCGGCGCGGTCTGCCCTGGAAGCCAAGGAGCCCTCCTTCGCTCGAAACAGAAACGCCTCTCCAGGGCTACCGGAGAGGCGTTGGGCGCGCGCCGCGGAGGCGCGCGCCTAGGTCAGAAACAGGGTCGCAATCTGGGTGCCGATCTCCTTCATGTCCGCCGGATTCTCGCCGCGCTGGCCGCCGATGTCAACTCCACGCCCGCGGGGAATGGCAGCTCGCTTGTTGACCCCCCTCGCGCGCCAGACTAAGCTCACGCCAGTTGTCCGACCGGTCACGGCTCCGAGCCCGGCTCTTCGAACACCCAGATGCCTGGCGTGAAGCGAACACCGACAGCCCATCGTGACGAAGACCTCGAGTGATTGACCGCCGGGCGTTCATCAGCGCTCTGGCTGGCGGCCTCCTCGCCCCGAAGCTCCTCGCGGAGGCG
>Ga0075433_10001400_pt1 | contig 17772 bp, 15 predicted proteins | sample RhiMethybrSRZTD2_FD_75299 | JGI IMG/M metagenome (GOLD analysis project Ga0075433, IMG submission 75299) | Populus rhizosphere microbial communities from Tennessee, USA - Rhizosphere MetaG P. TD hybrid SRZTD2 | ecosystem: Host-associated > Plants > Roots > Rhizosphere > Soil | place: USA... | reverse complement strand
GTCTCGTTCCAAGCGATCCGCGAAAAGATGGCGCGTTACGTCGACATCGTGAAGGCCGATCCGGGCGTCGAAGCGGCGACGGCATTCACGGGCGGCGGCGGCGGCCGCGGGACGACGAGCAACACCGGGCGCATGTTCGTCGCGCTCAAGCCGCGGTCAGAGCGCAAGCTCTCGGCGGACGAAATCATTGCACGGTTGCGTCCCAAGCTCGCGCAGGTGCCTGGCGCGACGCTGTTCATGCAGGCCGTCCAGGACGTGCGCCTCGGCGGGCGGATCAGTCAGGCCCAGTACCAGTACACGCTCGTCAGCGACAACCTCGACGAGCTGAACGACTGGGCGCCGCGCCTCGTGTCGATCATGCGCAGGATGAAACACTTGCGCGACGTCTCCAGCGACCAGCAGGACCGCGGTCTCGAGGTGCCCCTGACTATCGATCGCGCCACGGCTATGCGGCTGGGTATCACCACTCAGATGATCGACGAGACGCTCTACGACGCCTTCGGCCAGCGTCAGGTGTCGAATATCTACACCGCGCTCAACCAGTACCACGTGGTGATGGAGGTGGCGCCTGAGTACTGGCAGAGTCCTGACGCGCTCTCGCAGATCTACGTGCGCGCCGCCGGTGGTGACATGGTGCCGCTCACCGCGGTCACGAAGTTCGGCACGAGCCGCGCGCCGCTGCAAGTGAACCACCAGGGCCTCTTCCCCGCCGTCACCGTCTTCTTCAATCTCGCGCCCGACGTGGCGCTGGGCGAGGCTGTGGACGCGATCCTCGCCGAGGCCAACCGCATCGGCCTGCCAGCCAGCATTCGCGGTAGCTTCACGGGAACGGCGCAGGCGTTCCAGGCCGCGCTGGCCAATCAGCCGCTCCTGATCCTCGCCGCGCTCGTAGCGGTGTACATCGTGCTCGGCATTCTCTACGAGAGCCTCGTCCATCCGTTCACGATTCTGTCGACGCTGCCGTCTGCGGGTGTAGGGGCGCTGCTCGCGCTGCTCGTGATGGGTATCGAGCTGACGATCATCGCGGTGATTGGCATCATTCTGCTGATCGGCATCGTGAAGAAGAACGCGATCATGGTCATCGACGTCGCGCTGGAGCTGGAGCGGCGCGACGGCAAGACGCCGCAGGAAGCCGTCTATGAGGCGTGCCTGCGGCGCTTCCGGCCCATCATGATGACGACGCTGGCGGCCCTGCTCGGCGCGCTGCCACTGGCCGTCGGCGTCGGCACGGGCGCGGAGCTGCGCCGGCCCCTCGGCATCGCGATCGTCGGAGGACTGCTGCTAAGCCAACTGCTGACGCTCTACACGACGCCGGTCGTCTACCTCTATATGGAGCGCTGGCGGCTGGCCGTCGTGCGCATGCGCCGTCGCGTGACCGGAGCGTTCAGGCCGCGGCGACCGGTGCCCCAGGGCGGCGAGTAGAGAGACTAGCGCGCGGAGCTGATGCGCGTGAGCGGCATGTTGGTGTACATGATCGTGCCGTCGATTTCCTGGATGCGCTGGATGTCGCCGCCCTGGGACTGGCAGCAGTCGACCGGCGTCGCGTACAGCCGCAGCACACGGATCACGTAGTCGCGCGTCTCCGGATAGGGCGGGACACCGCGGAAGTCCAGCACGGCTTTTTCGCCGGCGTTGTACGCGGCGATCGCAAGATGGATATCGTACGGGAACCGCTCCATCATCGCGCGCAGATGACGCGTGCCGCCGTTGATGTTCTCGCGCGGATCGAAGAGATTTCGGACACCCAGCATCTTGGCCGTCTTGGGCATCAGCTGCATGAGACCGCGCGCACCCTTTGGCGACACGGCGCGGTGATCGAATTTCGACTCCACACGGATGACCGCCCAGATCAACCGCTCGGGCACGGCGTATTGTGCGGCCGCCTCGGCGACCACGCGCGAGTAGGCTTCGGGCTCGGCGGGCCACGCCCGCTGCGAGCCGCGTGCAGGGGCTGCCGTGACCGGCGCCCGCCGATACTTCGCCTTCGCGTCGGTCGCCGGTATCCAGGTCTCGCGTGGCGTCGACAAGTTCGATTCGTCGGCGTGCGCCACGGTCCCGATCGTGATGCTGACCGCGATGGCGACGGCAATCAGGTAGCGCGGACCTGCGCCTTGCATCGCAGCGTGTGTAGGGCAAATTCGGTACCGAATCCGAACGGTAAGGAAATCAAGCAGTTGTAGATCTCGGACCTTGAAGCACAGTGGCGGGTCTCTGACCGGGAGATCAGTTCGGGACCGCTAGACGCTGCAGAGTTGCTGATCAGAAATTGCGCAGCAACAATGCGAGTGCGCGATCCACGACGGGCCCGAAACCTTGGGCGGCGCCAGCCGCCCACAGTGCCGTGACGATCGCCGCGAACACGTCTGCCGTGTAGTGCGCGCGCAAGACGAGAACCGCGCCCGCCTCGAACAGGACGATCAGCACACCGAGCAGCACGAACCATCCGCCGCCGAGACGCGCCAGCTCGAGCGCCCCATACACCGCGATGGCCGTGTGGCCCGAAAAGAACAGATCGGTCGCCGTGCCGTACGTGACGAGCAGGGACGGAAATCCCGGTGAGCGCCAGATCATGCCCTCGGGTGGCGCAAACGCGCAGAGTCCCTGGCACATCTGGCGCAGCGCATAGAGCAGCAGCAGGCCGACGAACGGACGAAACGTGGGCCCGAAGATCGCCGCGCCGAGCAGGAAAACACCGAGGCCGTCGATGATGGCGGACGACACGATCAGCAGCGCATCGGCCGCGCGCGGGTGCGCGCGCAGCCAGCGATTCCACGGCGCGGTCCAGTCGTGCACGGCGTCGCCGATGCCGCGCGCCGGAAACGGGCGCTCGCCGATCAGCCGCTGCGTCCAGAACCACAGGCCGAGACCGATGGCGACCAGCACGGCGCGAGTACTCCAGAGCGCGACGTCAGCCATGCGGCGGCGCCGGCGCGCCGTTCGCGCCCAATGCGCGCAGATCGCGCACGAGCGAGGCGCGTTCGACCAATAGCACGATGCCCGCCACGACCAGCAGTGAGCCGGTCACCAGCACCGGCAGCGTCAGCCCCACGGCGTCCGACGCCACGCCGATGAGCCAGGGCGAGGCCGCGTCGCCGAGCAGATGCATCACGCCGGTGGTCACCGCGAACCCGCGCGCACGCAGATCGGCGGGCAGCACGTTCGCCATCGCGGCGTTCAGCGGTCCGATGTTCATGAACAGCAGCAGCAGCGTGATGAAGGTCGCGGGCCAGAAGATCGCCGGCGACGTCGCGAGCACCGCCGGCAGCGTGAACACGATCGAGCCGACGAGCGACCATCCGGACAGCACGAAGTGCGCACCCGCCACGCGGCGCGCCAGTGTGTCGCTGAGCCGGCCGCCGAGCAGCGTGCCGAGGAAACCGGCCGCGACCAGGACCAGCCCGAAGGTCGACGCCGCAGTCGCGAGCGGGATGCCACGCTCGCGGACGAAATAGGTCGGCATCCACGTCGCCAACCCACCCATCGCGAACGTATAGATGACCTGCGCCACGGTGTTCGCCATCCACGAGCGGCGCGCGACGAGCGCACGGAGTGACGCGGACAGCGACAGCGGCGTGGCGGCCACCGCGGCCGCGTCGCGAGCGCCGCGACGCGGCTCGCGCAGCATCAGGAGCACGAATGCCAGCACCACGCCCGGGGCGCCTGCCACGAAGAACGCCTCCCGCCATCCGACATGCTCGCCGACGAGGCCGCCGACGACGTAGCCGAGCGCGCTGCCGACCGGAATGGCCGCGTAGAAGATGCCGAGCACGCGCGCGCGACGCTCGGGCGGATAGCAGTCGGACAGCAGCGAGGGCGTGACGACGGCGTATGAGGCTTCGCCCACACCGACGATCGCGCGCGCGGCGAGCAGCACCGCATAGGTCGGCGCCAGCCCGGACGCCACGGTGGCCGCGCTCCAGACGAACACGCCGGCCGCCGCCAGACGCATGCGCGGACTGCGATCGCCGGCCCACCCGATGAAGGGACACACGATCGCGTACGTGAGGATGAACGCCGACTGAAGCAGGCCACCGGCGGCGTCGGAGATGCTGAGCGAGGCGAGCATCAGCGGCAGCGTGGCGGCCCCGACGTAGCGATCGAGATAGTTCAGCGCGTTCAGGCCGGTGAGCGCGGCAAGGATCGCCGTCGGCGACTCGCGCCGGCTCACGTGCGAGCCATGTCGGCCAGCGCCATCGCCTCTGCGACGAGCGCTCGGCGCTCGGCCAGCAGGTCAGCGTGCAGCCGGCGATCGACGACGAATCGCGCGAAGGCGCGTGTCTGCCGCACCACGCGCTCGAGCCGCTCGCGCCAGGCGAGCGCGATCAACCCCGACGGGACCAGCAGCAGCAGGAACACGGCGAGGCCCGCGCCGCCGACGACGTGCTCCACGAGCCACGCTTCCGCGGCCCAGCAGAGTGGATAGAGCACGAGGCCCGCCGCCATCTTGTCGGTGGCCTCCTCTTCTTCAGTGCGACGCATGGCGGCAACAGCGAACCGCGTCAGCCCATAAGGCAGCGCGTGCACGGCCATTCCCCAGAGCGCCAGCGGCAGCGTGACGGCCAGCTTCGTGCCGTTCACGACGACCCAGCGCACGACGATCGCCGTCGTGTACGGCCGCCCCAGGTCCGCATCGGACAATCCGCTCTCGTGCAGGCGCGCGCAGTAACGCTCGAGCCGCTGGCGGAAGTCGGCGACGCGCTCGGGCGCGCGCTCACGGAGCGCGCGCGCCGCCCGCATCACCTCGCGGCGCCACGTCAGTGACGCCTGGGCGTCGGCACGGGCGGCGCCGTGCTCCTCGCGCCAGGCGCGCTCGAGCGCGGCGGCCAGCTCGAGCGTGTGCTGGTCTTCCGCCTCGACGATCTGCGCACGGATGGCGTGCGTGAGACGCTCGGTCAGCCGCCGACCCGTCGCTTCCGGCTCGGCCGCATAACTGGCGACGGCGTCGTCGGCCGACACCGGCACGCCCACGGCGACGAGCGCGGCGGCAACGCGGAACGTCCCCGGCGTCTCGTAGACGAGGCCGACGGGCAGCAGCCTCACGCCATGGCGCCCGCCGTCGGCCTCGGCGCCGAGCAGCAGACGGGCGGCGCCGGTACGCAGCGGCAGCAGTGTGGGAACCGGCTGGGTCCGGCCTTCGGGAAAGATCAAGATGGCGCCGCCTCCGCGCAGGTGCGCGATCGCCGCGGCGAACATCGTTTCGTTCTTCCGGGGGTCGTCGCCCGCCTCGGCGCGGCGGTTCACCGGGAGCGCACCGACGGCCTTGAGAAAGGGCCCGATGAGCGGATGCCGAAACAGCGGCGCGTTCGCCAGGACGGTGATGCGTCGCGGGAACGTCCCGATGATGAGCATCGGATCCACGAGGGAGTTGTGGTGATTGGCGGTGACGATCACCGGTCCGCGCGACGGAATGCGCTCGGCGCCGACGACGTCCACGCGCCGGTAGAATAACCGCAGCAACAGTCGGATGACGCCTCGCACGAGGCGATAGCCCATGGCGGTCGTCAGCATCGTAGCGTAGCCTCGGCGTCGGACACGAACAATGGCCGCGCCGGGGCGGACGCGACAGCAGATCGTCGAGCAGGACGCGCGCGATCTCGCGCGGCTGGGCTACGCCCAACAGCTGTTCCGCGAGATGGGCGGCTTTTCCAACTTCGCCATCTCGTTCTCGATCATCTCGGTGCTCACGGGCGCCGTGCTGCTCTACGGCTACGGCCTCAAGCTCGCGGGACCGATCATCAACACGGTTGGCTGGCCCGTCGTCAGCGTGCTCACGCTCTGTGTCGCCGCCTCGATGGCCGAGCTCGCCTCCGCCTACCCCACCGCCGGCGGGCTCTACTTCTGGGCGTTCCGCCTGGGTGGTCGCGGCTGGGCCTGGCTCACCGCGTGGCTCAACATGATCGGGCAGGTCACGATCACCGCCGGCATCAACGTCGCGGCCGCCACGTACCTGATCGGCGCGGCCACGCGCATCGCCGGGCTGCCCGCCGACGTCGCCGTGCCGCTGTTCGGCTCGGCCACGAGCTGGTACTTCCAGCTCGCGGTGATGGTGCTGATCATGATTCCTCAAGTTTTCATTAACGTGTTCGGCATCCGACTCACCGCGCGCCTGAGCGACTTCAGCGTGTGGTGGCACGTGGGCGGCGTGCTCGTGATCGTGCTGGCGCTGTCGATCTTTGGCACCCATCACAACGAGGCGAACTTCCTCCTCAGTCGCATGACAACGACGAGCCCACTCGAGCTGGCGTCGGCGGACTTCGGTGGAGGGCACACCGCGCCCGCGCTCGTCATGGCCGACTACAAGATCCCGTCGCCGCTCTTCGCGCTGGTGCCGGGCCTGCGCGCGCTCTACGCGGCGGCGCCGCTGGCCCTCGTGTTCGTGCTGGGGCTGCTGCAGGCGCAGTGGACTTACACCGGCTACGACGCGTCTGCGCACGTGGCGGAAGAAACCATCATGGCGCGGCTCAATTCAGCGTGGGGCGTCTTTCTGTCTGTCGCCGTCTCCGCCGTCGTCGGCTATGCGCTGCTGCTGGTGCTGACCTGGTCGATTCCGAAGGGCGACGTCGCCGCCACCGCGAACGACGCCTACCCCGTGCTGCAGATCGCCTACGGCAACCTGCCGGCGGTGCTCGCGCACGTCATCGCGGTCATCATCGGCATCGCGATGTGGCTGTGCGGGCTGGCGTCGATCACCTCGATGGCGCGGATGTGGTATGCGTTCGCGCGCGACGATGGCATGCCCGGCGCGCGGCTGCTCAAGCGCGTGCATCCGGCGCTCCGCACGCCGGTCTGGGCGATCGTCGTGACGAGCGCGCTCGCGGTCCTCATCACCGTGTACGCCGCCGCCTTCTCGGTCGTGACGTCGATCAGCACGATCACGCTCTATCTGGCGTACGTCATCCCGGTCTGGCTGAACTGGCGCAACCGGCGTCGCGGTCACGGCGAGTACACGACACGCGCGACGGCGCCGTGGAGTCTCGGCGGCGTCGGCCCCGCCATCAACGCCGTCGCGATCGTGTGGGTGCTCGTGATCAGCATCGTCTTCGCGCTGCCGCCCAACGAGCTCGTGCTCTGGACGATGGTAGTGCTCGCCGCGCTGATCGGACTCTACTGGAAGCTGTCGGCGCGGCGGCGCTTCGTGGGGCCGGCGAGATCGGTCTAGACTCGACGCCCGTGGAGGACGCGTGATGACGTTCGACGACCTGGCCGATGCCGCGCTGAAGCGCGAGATGCGCGTCCATGGCGCCGCCTATCCATTCGAAGCGTGGTACTACGCGCTCGGCCTCGTCGGCGACGCTGGTGAGATCGCCGACAAGGTCAAGAACATCTATCGGGACGCCGGTGGCGACCTCTCGCGGGTGCCGCAGAAAACGCGAGACGTCCTTCTGCACGAGCTCGGCGACGTGCTCCTCTACGTCAACGCCCTGGCGGTCAAGCTCGGAGGGAGTCTCGACGACGTCGCTCGTGCCGCCAGCCAGAAGCCAGATCCGCGTCGGCCATCCACCTACTAGCCGCGACGCGCGATTGACTCCGTCGCGCGCGGGCGCTAGGGTCTCGCGCCGGGAGGGAGTCTTCATGGTCAGCCGACGCTCGTTCCTTCGTCGTAGCGGCCTGCTCACCGCCGGCGCGGTCCTCGCCGCGCGCCCTGCGCACGCCGACGCGCGGTCGTTCACCTTCGGCTACGACCAGCCGAAGGACACCGCGTACGGCTTCTGCGCCGAGACGTTCAGCACCAAGCTCACCGAGCTGAGCCGCGGCGCGATGACCATCCGTCAGTTTCCGAGCGCGGCGCTGGGGCAGGAGCCGGAGATGGCTCAGAAGATCCGCGCGGGCGACATCGACTTCGCGCTCAACGCCACGGCGAACACGTCGACCGTGGTCCCGCAGTCGGGCGTATTCTCGCTGCACTACATCTTCCGCGACGAGACGCATCTGGCGCACGCGATGAACGACAAGGGCATCAACGAGACGTTCCAGAAGATGATCCTCGAGAATACGACCGGCGCGCGCTCGCTCGGTCTCATGACGCTCGGCTTTCGCAACATGTACTCCAAGCTCACGATTAGCAACGTCGGCGACATCGCGGGCAAGAAGGTGCGCGTGCAGGCGACCAAGACGGAGGACGCGTTCTTCAGCGCCTACAAGGCCGTGCCGATCCACATGCCGTTCGGCCAGGTGTACACGTCGCTGCAGACGGGGCTCGTGCAGATCGCGGAGAACGGCAACGACATCGTGCTCAAGAACAAGCACTACGAGGCCGCGCCCGTCATCAATAAGACCGAGCACGAGGCCAACTGCAACCATCTGTGGATGAGCCAGAAGACGTGGGACAGTCTCACCGAGGAGCAGCGCCGGTGGGTCGTCGAGGCCGCGGAGTACGCGCGCCCGCTCACAACGCGCAAGGCCCTCGAGCTCGACGCCGCCGCGGTGCAGACGCTGCAGAAGCTCGGCGTGAAATTCAACGCGCAGGTCGACAAGCAGAGCTTCATGGTGCTGGCGCAGCCGCTGCAGGATCCGCAGGCCAAGGAGCTCGGCCCCTACGCCGTCCAGCTCCTCGGCCAGATCCGCGCCGTCAAGTAGCGTGACCGCGAGCGCGGTCAAGCCGCGCATCACCGTGCGCGCGGCACGCCACCTCAAGTGGCCGGTGCTCGATCCGCTCGAGCGCATGCTGATGGTCGTTTGCGCGCTGCTGCTGCTCGGCTTCACGATCGTCGAGGTCGCCGACGTCGTCAGCCGCAACCTCAGGCGTCCGTGGCTCAACGCCAACGAGTTCGCGGCGGCATTCTTCGTGTGGGGCGTCTTCCTCGGCATGGGCGTCGCGGTACGACGCGACCAGCACTTCCGCCTCACGGCGATCGCGCACACGCTGCGCGGCCCTCGGCGCACGCTGGTGGAGTCGTTCAATCGCCTCATCATCCTCGGCGCGGCGTTGTGCATGATCGTGTTCGGCTATCGCAACTACCGCACCGGCTTCGGCTCTTTCCTCATGCCGTCGCTCACGCCGATCGCCGTGCTCTACGCGGCGATTCCGGTGGCGGGGGCGCTGGTCGCGCTGTTCACGCTCGAGGAGCTGATCAACGGCTGGCGCCGCGGCTTCGAGCGGCCCGACGCCGCCGAGCCGGAGATCGCGGCCGCCTTGCCGCCGGTGACATAGGCCACGATGGATACCAACTCGATCGCCATCATCGTGATGGTCGTGACGTTCCTCTATCTCGGCTACCAGGGCGTGCCGGTCGCGTTCGCGCTGATCTCGGGCGCGCTGCTGACGACCGCGCTGTTCACGAAGATCTCGCTGGCGTCGATGGTCGGCCAGATGTTCAACGGCATCAACCAGCTCGAGTTCCTCGCCATCCCGTTCTTTCTGCTCGCCGGCGACATGATGACCCAGGCCAACATCACGCTGCGACTGATTCGCTTCGCGCAAGTGCTGGTCGGCCACCTGCGCAGCGGTCTCGCTCATGTGGTCAGCGTCTCGAGCATGCTGTTCGCGGGGATCTCGGGCTCAATGACGGCGGACGTGGCGGCGATCAGCACCGTCGTCATGCCGCACATGGAGGAGGAAGGCTACGATCCGGCGTTCTCCGCCGCTCTGGTCGCCTCGGCCTCGACCATCGCGGCCATGGTGCCGCCGAGCATCATGGCCATCGTGTACGGCGCGGTCGGCAACGTCTCGATCGCCGGGCTCTTCCTCGGCGGCGCCACGCCCGGCCTCCTCGTCGGCATCGGCCTGATGGTTTACAGCTACTTCTTCGGGCCGCCCGGCCTGCGCAAGCAGCGCGCGTCGTTCGGCGACATGGCGAACGCCGCCCGGTTGGCGGTGCTGCCGCTGATGATCCCGATCATCATCGTCGGCGGTGTGGCGACCGGCGTCTTCACGCCGGCGGAGGCCGGCATGATCGCCGTTGTCTACATCATCGTGGTGCTGCTGCCGCTCATGAGCCGTGGCCACTTCCGCAAGCTGCCGCGCGATTTCATGGAAGCCGCCGTGCTGTACTCACTGCCGATGTCGGCGGTGGCGAGCGCCTCCGTCGTGGGTTGGCTGCTGGCGTATCTCGGCGCGCCCGACATCGTGCACCGCTGGATCGAAGCCGTCTCGGGCGACAACCGCATCGTGATCATGTACCTGATGGTCGTCGTGCTCACCATCGCCGGCGACTTCCTCGACGGCGTGCCTGCTATCGCGATCTTCATGCCGATCATCGTCTCGCTCTCACAGCTGGGCCACATCCATCCGGTGCACATGGGCGTGCTGATCATCGTGAGCCTCGCCTTCGGCCTGATCACGCCGCCGTACGGTCTGATCTTGTTGCTGGCCTCGACGCTCGCCGGCGTGCCGTTCATGCGCGCGCTGCGGCAGGCGGTGCCGCTCTATGGCGTGTACTTCCTCGTCATCACGCTCATCATCTTCTTCCCGCAGGTCGTGCTGTGGCTGCCGCGGCTGCTCCTGCCGCAGTCCGTGGGCTGCTTTCCCAATCCGAGCGGGCCCGGCTACATCTGCCCCGGATCCTGACGCGCGCATCGTCGCGCACTAGACGTCGCGCTCGAAGCGAAATTCCCTCGAGTCATTCGGATCGTTGGGCACCGTGCGCTCGCCGAGGCGTGCAAAGCCCATCCGGTCGTAGAGCCGATGGCTCTGCGTGAAACGCGTGTCCGACCACAGCACCGTCCGAGCGAAGCCGTGCTGGCGCGCCCAGGTCAACGCCGTTTCCACGAGCACGCGCCCGAGCCCGCGTCCGCGCAGGTGCGCGTCGAGATAGACGCGATGGATCTCGGCGGTGCCGTTCTCGACGCGATCGACACCGACGCAGCCGACGACGCGGCCAGCCTCGTCGCGCACGACCCAGAACGCGCCGCGGGGCGCCGCGTAGTACGCGTCGAAGTCGAACAGGTCGGGGAACTCGATCTCCGGCGCCCAGACGAAGTTGTACTCCCGCCAGATCCGCGCGAGCAGCGCCAGGACGTCAGGCACATCCGCGCGCGTTGCGGGGATCGGCTGCATCAGCCGTTCAGCGCGCGCCGGGGCCTCCCGCGCCGCGCTCTCGTCGCACCTCGTCCGTGTGCTCACCGACGCGGGGCGGTGCGCGGCGGATCCGCGGCCGGGCGCCGTCGAAGGACAGCGGCAGCCCGATGAGCGTGTATTCCCCACCCGGCGGCGTCTGAACGATACCGAGCGCGTCCGCTTGCTTGGTGCTGGCGGCGTCGGGCAGCGTGTTGATCACTGCGCACGGCACGCCTTCCGCTTCGAGGCGCGCGATCCACGCGTCCTTGCTCGACGTCGCGAAGAGCCTCGCGATCTCTGCCAGCAGCGCGGGCTTGTTGGCGACGCGCGCCGCATTCGTGGCGTATTTCGGATCGCTCGCCCACTCCGGTCGGCCGAGGACCTTCGCGAGCTTGGCGAACAGGCGATCGTTGCCCGCCGCCACGATGATGGGACCGGTCGTGGTTTCGAAGGCCTCGAACGGCACCACGCGATGACTGCCCGTGCGATGTCGCTCGGGGATCACGCCCGAGGTGCTGAACGACGCGTAGTGACCCTTCAGCCACGCGAGGCCCGTCTCGTAGAGCGACGCATCGACGATGCAGCCACGGCCGCTCGCCGCGCGTCGCACCAGCGCCGCGAGGATGCCGATGGCCGCCCACATGCCCGTACCGTAATCGAGGATCGACGTGCCCACGCGCGTCGGCGGACCACCCTCATCGCCGTTCATCATCATGATGCCGGAGAACGCCTGGAGCATCGGCTCGTAGCCGGGCTTGAGCCGCATCGGTCCCGAGGCGCCGAACGCCCAGACCGAGCAGTAGATCAGCCGCGGAAAGCGCGCGGTCAGCGCGCGGGCGCCGAGCCCCAGCTCGTCGATCGATCCCGGCCGCAGATTCTGCAGCACGACGTCCGAATCACCGATGAGCGCGGTGAGCCACTCGACCGCCTCGGAATTCTTAAGGTCGACGACGATCGACCGCTTGTTGGCGTTGACCGCGAGAAATCCGGGCGACGTGTCTTTCCAGAACGGCGGGCCCCAGCGGCGCGCGTCGTCGCCCTCGGGCCGCTCGACCTTGACGACGTCGGCGCCCAGGTGCGCGAGGATCTCGCCCGCCATGGGCCCAGCGAGCGCCTGGCCGATCTCGACCACTCGGATGCCGTCGAGCATCAGGGCGATAGGATACCGCCCAGAACCCGCTCGATCACCCACTCGTCGACGCCGCGGCGTTCGTTGAGCCGTCCCCAGAGCAGGGCGTTGTCGCACAAGTCATTGATCGCCGACGGCACGCCGCCCGTGGCCCGGTGAATCGCCGCGATCGCGCTCGCCGAGAACAGCGTTTCGCTGCCGCCGGCGACCGACAAACGGTACGCGATGTACTGCCGGGTTTGCTCGACGTCGAGCGACTTCACCTCGCACCGGATCGACACGCGACGATCGAGGTGACGGATCGCATGAATGCGCGCCGTCAGCTCCGGGGTGCCGACGAGAAGAACGGTGACGAGCGCCTGGTCGACGGTGTGCAGGTTCAGCAGCCCGCCGAGCTCTTCGAACCACCCGGGATCCTCCACCTGCTGCGCGTCGTCGACGATGATCAGCGTGTCGCGGCTGTTGCGATGGTTGTCGACGACCAGGTCGTTCACCACGTGCACCAGCTCCGTGGGTGACGACTCCGCGGTCTCCAGGCCGAGCTCGTACAGCACCTCGCGCAGCAGCTCGACACGCCCACCGCGCGGGTTGCTGAGCAGCGCGACCTCGTAACGCTTGGCGTCCAGCCGCTGGACGACGGCGTGGGTCAAGAGCGTCTTGCCGCAACCGGGCTCGCCGGTCAGCACCGCGCAGCCGCGTCGCTGCTGCAGCGCGTAGGTGAGCCGCACCAGAGCGTCCGAGTGGGACGGCGACAGCCACAGGAAGCGCGGATTCGGCACGTTCTGGAACGGCGGCTCGCGAAAGCCCCAGTACGTGCCGTCGGTTGCGATGAGCGCGTCCGCCGGCATCGAGGCCTCGGGAGTCGGCGCCATACGTGACGGAGTCGCCGGCTCCGGCAGAGGCGGCGACGTGACGCTCGGCTCCGACGGCGGCGCGGTCGCGACCAATCGCGCCGCGCGCTCACGCTTGAGGTCCTCGCTGAGGCGCCGGGCTTCCGTCTCTTGCGCCTCCATCCGCTGGGCAAGCGTCTTGAGGCTGCGCGCGAGCTGCCCGACCGTGCCGCGCCGGTCGCCCCGGCGCATCCGCGCACGCAGGTCGCCGCCGCTGAGGCTTCGAACCACGCGCAGCACGCCGTGCGCCGGGCGGCGGACGAGACGGTCCACGAGCACGCCGGCGATGATCGTCCCGGCCAGCGCGAGCATCCCGACTCCGGCCAGCTGCAGGGACACGAAGCGGTCGGCGTCACGGAAGACGGAGCGCCGCGGCATCGCGATCACGACGAGGGCGTCGCCGGTTCGGCCGGCGTCGCGCAGCAGCGGATGCGCGACGAAGAAGCTCGCGACGCCGTCGAGGCCGACGCCCGCGCTCCAGCCCTCGTTCAGGCCCAGGCGCACGAGCTCGTCGAAGAATTCGCCCGTCCACCGTTCGGGTTCGGGATAGTGCATGAGCACGACTCCCGCCCGGTCGACGAGCATCAGTGACGTCCCGGCCGGCAGCTGCGTTTCGACGGCGACGCGCATGAGCTGGCTCAGATCCAGCGCGGCGACGAGCACGCCGCGCACGACTCCGGAGTCGTCCACGACCGGCGCGACGACGGCGATGGTCGCCCGGCGTGTCGCACGATCCAGGCCGTACCTGCCGATGGTGGTGCTCCCGGATCGTGCGGCGAGCACGACGTCGTCGACCCGCGTCGCGCCGGGGAGCGCGCTCGACCCGCGGGCAGAGCAGACGACGGCGCCGTCAGGGCGCGCGAACAGAAGATCGAGATAACCACCGTATGCGCGCACGACGCCGTTGAAGAACCCGGCGCACTCGCCCGCGCGCGCGCCGATCACCTCGGGGCGCTGCGAGAGGCCGAAGAGCAGCTGCTGCGCGGCCTCGATCAGGCGCACCTGCTCGCGGGCGACCGCCTGGGCGACGACGTCCGCGCTGCGCTCGGCCTCCTGGGCCGAGTGCCGGCGCGCTTCGGTATGCAACAGGACGATCCAGGCGACGAGGGCCGTGAGGCCGATCGCGGCGGCGACGACGATCGTTCGCCGCGTGATCGTGCTGGACTCCCGCAACGCTCTGCGAAGACCGCCGGGAATCATCGGGATTCCAGATTTAGCACACGAGGCGGCGAGCCGATAATTCTGCGCATCGGTCGAACACGATCCCACGCCGTAGTGGCGGCCAGCCACCGGAAGCCCGGCAGCTTGGGCCCGGCGGCGCCGGCGCTCAGCGGAAGAGCGAGCGCGCGATGACCATGCGGTGGACCTCCGAGGGCCCCTCGCCGATGCGCCGGACTCGTGCCTCCCGGTACCACCGCTCGAGCGGAAACTCCTTGGAGACCCCGTAGCCGCCGTGGATCTGCACGGCGGCGTCCACCACGCGCCCCAGCACCTCGCTGGAGTAGAGCTTGGCGATCGAGGCCTCCACCCGCGCGTCCTCGCCGCGGTCGGCCTTCCACGCGCCTTCCCAGATCAGCCACCGGCACGCGCGCAGCTCGACCTCGGCGTCGGCGAGCATCCATTGAATGGCCTGCCGCTGGCTGAGCTTCTGGCCGAACGTCTCGCGCTGCTTGGCGTGCTCGATGGCCATGCGGTGCGCGGCGACGGCGACACCGAGGTTGGTCGCCGAATACGGGAATCGGTTCTTCACGAGCAGATCGAACGCGAGGTCGAGCCCCTGGCCTTCCTGACCGATGAGCGCGTCCACGGGCAGCACGCAGTCCTCGAACACGACGTCGTTGGGGATCGCCGCCGTCCGGATCGTACGGATGTTCTTCCACGAGAAGCCCGGCGCCCCGGGCTCGATGATGAAACACGAGATGCCAGCGCGCCCTTTCTCCTTGTTGCTGCGCGCGAACACGATGCCCCACTTGGCGCCGTCGATGTTCGAGATGAACACCTTGCGGCCGTTGAGCACCCACGTGTCGCCGCGGCGCTCGGCGCGTGTCTGGATCGCGCCGGCGGGATCGGACCCGCCCGACGGCTCGGTGATCGCGAAGAACGTGCGCCAGCCTTCGCGCACCGTCGGCACCGCGTACTTCTCGATCTGCGCCTTGCTGCCCGCCCAGATCGCCGGCGGCGGATAGCGGCCGAACACGCCGCAGCCGATGTTGTAGAGGCCCATGCGGTGCTGCGCCATCTCTTCGTAGAGCACGCACATGCTGAACGTGTCGAGTCCGCCGCCGCCGTATTGCTCGGGCGCCGCGAGTGCCCAGAGGCCCGCCGCTTTCGTCTTGGACGCGAGCCGCTCCCACTCCTCGGACGGCAGGCCGGGCGCGTCGGGATCGAGCCGTTGCTCGAGCGGAATGATTTCTTCGCGAACGAAGCGACGGATCTGCTCGCGCAGGATGCGAAGCTCGTCGGGCAGCGTGAAGCCGGCGAACGTCGGCGGCATCGGCGGCGATGATACCATCGCCGCGATGTCGGATCGGGTGTCGCGGCGCGCCGTAATCGTCTTCGGCGTCGCACTGCTCACTACTCCACTCGCCGCTGTCGCGCAATCCGGACGCGTCTACACCATCGGCACGCTCTCGATGGGGACCGCGACGCAAATGGACTGGTGGCAGCCGTTTCTCGATGCACTGCGCGACGTGGGCTACGTCGAGGGACGCAATCTCGTCGTCAAGCGAAGCCGTGCGGCCGGTCGACCCGAGCGGCTCGTCGGCCTGGCCCAGGAGCTCGTGCAGGCCAAGGTCGACATCCTCGTGACGACGGGGCCTCGCGAGACGCGAGCAGCCAGACAAGCCACATCGACAATCCCCATCGTCATGATGGTCGTCCCCGATCCTGTCGGCCTCGGGCTGGTATCGAGCCTCGCCCGGCCCGGCGGGAACGTGACGGGACTGACCAGTCTGGTCCCGGGTATGAGACAGAAGTGGGTGGAGCTGCTGAAGGAGGCCGTGCCGGCAGCATCACGCTTCGCCGCAATCGCGAGTCGCAACAACCTCACCGCCGAGAATCTGCGCGAGCTCGACACGGCCGCGACAGGGCTCCGTGTGAGGCTCTCGGGCTTCCCGGTCCAGAGCATCGATGACTTCGAGGACACGATCGTCCGCGCGCGGAATGAGCGCGCGGACGGGGTCATCGCCATCGCGGATCCGGTGACCCTGCAGCATAGCCGTGCCTTCGTCGAGCTCATGCAGAAGTATCGACTGCCCGCCATCTATTGGACACGAGAGTACGTCGAGGATGGCGGCCTCATGCGCTACAGCGCCAACCTTGTCGAGGTGCGCCGCCGGGCGGCGGGCTACGTCGACAAGATCCTCAAGGGGGCCAGACCCGCTGAGCTTCCGGTCGAGCAGCCGGCGAAGGTCGAGCTCGTGATCAATCTCAAGGCGGCCAAGGCTCTGGGCCTGACGCTGCCACCGGCCCTGCTGCTGCGGGCCGACGCGACCCTCGAGTGATCGCGGCGGGTGATACCATTCGCGCCATGTCTGACGAGATCGTCGTAAGCGTCGCCGACGGCATCGCCACCGTCACGCTGAATCGCCCGGAGCAGCGCAACGCGATGAACGCTCCGCTCCTGCGCGGACTCGGCGCCGCCTTCGACGAGCTGGACGGCCGCAAGGACGTGCGCGTCGTGCTCGTGCGCGGCGAGGGGCCCGCGTTCTGCTCGGGTATGGACCTCAAAGAAATGGAGGCGCAGCGCGGCGCCGCCGGCGATCCGGAGTCGGGCGTGGTGCGAATCCTGCGCCGCGTGGAAGCCTCGCGTCATCCGACCATCGGCGTCGTGCACGGCGACGCCATCGCCGGCGGCTGCGAGCTGGCGCTGCACTGCGATCTGCGCGTTGCCGCCGACGTCGCGCGCTTCGGCATGCCGCTGGCGCGCATCGGCCTCGTGGTGCCGTTTCCGCTCGCGCAGAAGCTGGTCGAGATCATCGGCCCGGCGCATACCCGCCACCTGCTCTTCACCGGACGGCTGATCGACGCGCGGCGCGCGCACGCGATCGGGATGGTGCACGACGTCGTGCCCGCGACCGACGTCGAGCGCGCAGCGACGCAGCTCGCGCGCACGCTGGCCGACAACGCGCCGCTCTCGCTGGCCGGCATCAAGGCCGTGATCCAGCGCACGCTCGCCGCGCGCGACGCGATCGCGCACGACGATCTCGATGCGCTCGCGCTGGCCGCGCGGCGGAGCGCGGACGCGAGCGAGGGCCGGCGCGCGATGCTCGAGAAGCGCAAGCCGGATTTTCGAGGAGAGTGACCTCATGGCCAAGCGTCGAGTCGTGATCACCGGGGCGGCGGGCTACGTCGCCCAGCGCATGTTTCGAGCCCTGGACGAACGGTGGGACGTCGTGCCCATCGACATCACCGACAAGACCCGAGACGGCAAATCTGTCCCCCGACTGATCGTGTCCGATCTCACGCAGCCCGATCGCAACACGTATCGCCGGCACTTCACAGGCGCCGACGCCGTCATTCACTGCGGCTTCGTGCGCGCGCCCGGCATGAGCGCCGACACCTGGCAGGACAACAGCGACGCCAAATTCCAGGCCGAGCACACCAACATCGCGCTCGCCTACAACGTCTACCGTGTAGCGCTCGAGGAAGGCGTGCGACGCGTGGTCGTGTGCTCGTCCAACCACGCCTCCGATTACTGGGAGCGGCTCGTCTGGGACGGCCGCGTGGACATGGTGACGCCCGAGATGCTGCCGCGC
>Ga0075433_10001393_pt1 | contig 17817 bp, 14 predicted proteins | sample RhiMethybrSRZTD2_FD_75299 | JGI IMG/M metagenome (GOLD analysis project Ga0075433, IMG submission 75299) | Populus rhizosphere microbial communities from Tennessee, USA - Rhizosphere MetaG P. TD hybrid SRZTD2 | ecosystem: Host-associated > Plants > Roots > Rhizosphere > Soil | place: USA... | reverse complement strand
GCGCCAGCGGTCGGACTCGAACAAGTCCACGTCGGTTTCATGCAGCCGTCCATCAATCTCGATCGCCAACTTCTGTTGCTCGAATGCGATGTCGATGTAATACGTCTGACCGTCCACATGCGCCGGCAGGTTGGTTTTCCAACCCGTGATCCCTGCGGTACGCAGCAGCCGATGACTCAGGCGTTCCGCGGCCGACCAGGGCTCGTCACGTGAGTCGATCAGGAGCTTGAGCCTTTCCTTGTTCCCAGCACGATGGGGAGTCATCCGCAACGCGTCGTGCATGCCACGCAAAGTCGCCGCTCTAACCCGCAATGCCACATCAATAGCGTCGCTACACACGAACGTCGCCAGGTCGACGGCAGTGAGGGCTGGGATGGAGTACCGCAGCCCGTCCCGCTCTGTGATCAGCTCAGCGGCAATATGCCGCCGGTTGAACTTGAAACCCGGCTGTGGCTTTACCAGATAGGGGATCGCGGCCTCGATGTAATCAAGCGGGGCTTCTGGCCAGTAGGAGATTCTCGCAGCAGCGGCACCTAGCAATACAGCGTCACGGTGGCGGAGCGCGAGCGCTTTGGCCCGGGTTTGCCAGCTGCTCGTGATCTCGGGGATGGCATAGAGGCCAGGAAGTACTGCCGCCAGTCGCCCCTCACGCACGAGCCAGTCGAGCGAACCAGCAAGATGCGGGTGATCGCGGCGAACCAGGAGGCCGGCGCCAGCACGGAGCAGAAGATTGATCTCGTCATGTGAATTCACGCCGAGAGGATGCGGCCAGAGTTGGCCAATCGTGCAGGTCTGGGTCAGATCTGTGGATGGGTTGCGGCCGGCCGGCGCCGGTTGTGGATCGTCAGCCCTGGAAACGCATCACCAGTGCACCGCAAGACACGGAAATCAGCTACTTGCTGTTCAGTCGTGATGCGGTTTCAGGGGATTACTGGCCAGCCGAATAGTCGGGTCGGATCGCTGGCGCCCGGCTTGCCACGTCCGGTGAGCCAAGCGGGATGGTGGCCAATCCAGCCACGTCTCGGTCCGGTTGAGTAAGCACCACGCTTCCAACGACTGAAGAACCGTCTGGCACTTTCACGACGACATATGAAGGGTCCGGTGAGTTCAGCCGCCTCGTCGCAGTGCTGTTCGCTCCTAGCACCATGTCAGCTGTCCGGAGCGTCACGCCGTTGTAGCTGAAGACCTCAAAAGAGATCTGTGCGTCGTCCTCTCCGCAATTGCTGATCATCAACTCACTATCGGCCATGTTGGTAGTGGCCAGCGCACTTACTCCTGCTCCGGTCAAAGGGGGGGCAGCGGATTGAGCGGCAAGATCCGTTCCCGCCCCACTACGCCGGCTACTGGAGATCACCGCGCCCGTTACTGGTACGTCGCTGTTCAGCTTGATGCTGGCGGCTTCCCCAGCCAGGCCCGCCTCCAGGTTCACAGTTGCGGTTCCCTCGGCTGGCACATCGACTGAGGCCGCCCCGGTCGGTGCATACGGTCCCTGGAGCCCGAGGACCTGCACAGCCACGGTTGCCCGGGAGTTGTTCGGATTGGTGACGGCTAGCTGGCGACGGCCGTCATCCCCTGGTACGCCAGGTATGACGACAACTCTGTTCGGCGACGCTGATGGGACCTGCCAATCGACTCCAGCAGGCTTGAGCTGGTCACTCTGTGTCCGCTTGGCGACTGCGGTGACCCGGCCCTGACTCGCCTGTATCGCAACGCTGATCGGGCCTTCCGCCTGCAACCCGGTGTCCAGGGAAACCGTACGAGATTTATGTGCCTCGATCACGACCCCGGGACTGCCCGGCACCGGGACGCGACCACTTCTGCCGTAGAACCGAAGGTCCACCTCAGCCTGGGCATCGTCGGGATTACTCAAGATCAAGTCCGTACGATCATCCTCACTGACGCCGAGACCGGAGAACCAGTGCGAGGTACCCGGAGCCAGGCACGGTGCTGCCTTGAGGCCAGCCTCTGGACCCTCCGTAGCCTCGCCGACGATCACCGCACTGCCGGCTGTCGCCATGGCTCCGTCGCCCGCGAGCACGACCGGCGAGTCCACCCGCCGCAACTGTGCGCCCTTGCCTTGCTCGGTCACTTTGATTCCCGCCGGCTTCGGGCTGAGGAGGCTCGATCCTGTCAGTACACCTGGTCGATCAGTACCTTCCCGAACCGCAACTGCCCAAATCTCGGTCTTCCCCGTCGGCTCGCCGCGAGGCGGCGCCGAGGTCGTGCAGATCATGGTGGTACGGCCGACCTGCGGCACGCTATTGGCATGCAACGCGGGGGCCTGGGAACCCAGCACTGTCCCCGCGGCGAGCAGCAAAAACATAACCGTCAGGACTACACAGAGCGCTGTGGCCCGGCGGCCACGAAGTGTCAGCCCACGCACGCCAAGATCAGACATCAGGCAAGCTCCGACAATGTCGCGGCGCGTCGTGCCGTCTTGGCCGGGTCACGCACCTCTGGTCGTCTGATCGCGGGCGCGGCAAGTACCGCAGCCACGAGCAGTACCAAGCCTTGAGCCGGCAGCAACCAGGGCATGATCGAAGGCAAAACATACGTCACGGTTCCACCGCCCGGGGGCACCGTGAACACCTGCTGCCACCCCTCCGCGACCCCAGCTAGCGGTTTGCCGTCAAGATCGGCATGCCACCGTACGTCCGCGGACTCGCCGATCTGAAGCTGCCGCGGTTCCGCCGCCGCGGGAACCGAGGTTGGCGACGGACCAACGGGCGCTCGGGCAGGCCCGTTGACGAGCACAGCGCGCGTTACGGGGGGCTCAAGCTTCCACACGATTCCCCGCTCGTTTCCGCTCGCCGTACCCAGCCCAGGCGTGTTGTCTATCCTCGCCTTGACGTCTTGGTCCGCCCCCGTGACCCAGACATAGCCGATTCCGAGATTGCTCAGCTGTGGATTTATGTCGGAATCCGCGGTCCCAGCCACCAGGCGTACCACAAGATCATCAACCTGCTCACGTGCTGGCACCGATCCACCGAAGGTGAAGCCGCGATCGGCGTCGCCCAACCTGGCCTGATCGTCGGCCAGCACTGCGTAGCGGGCAGATCCGTCGGTGAGGTCGATGGCGAGTAGTCGAGGCTGCGCGTCTGATTTCATAGCGTTCATCACGTACGGCGGAATCGCGTCCAGCCGACTCCGCTCAATCGGGCCGTTCGCACCAGCCAGTACCCACCAGACCGCCCCGCCAAGACTCACCAGGCACACCGCAATGCCAGCGAAGACCGTGCCGGGCTGCAACCAGCTGAAGCTGCGCTCTTTCATGTCGGCCGAGAACCCGTCGAGCCCCAGGCCACCGGCAATGATCAGCGCCCCAAACCCAAGCAGCAAGTAGCTTCCGACCCAGGGCCGCACATCGGTGCCGGCCGGAGGAACCGAGACGACGAGTTTGGATAAAGCTACGGCCATGCCGAGACCTACCAGCGCGGCCGCCCATGCCGTAAGCACCGCGCGCCGAGCGGGACGCCGGGCGAGTCCGAGCAAGGCGACCAGCCAGATCACACCGAAGATGACAGCCCCCACCCAAAGCGGCGGTAGGCCAGGTCCGACTTCGCGCCCAAGTAGCAGCTGCCACGCTTGCGGGGCCTCAGCTGTTCCGTCGACTGCCGAGTCGGGCCCGACGAAGAGCCGTCCTGGTGCTGAAATCAGGCTCGGCCACCACGGAAGCAAAACAACCAGAGGTACACCGAGCGCGATGCCGATTCGGCCGATCTTGCGAGGGCTGCGCCGCAACGCGACGGCCCCGAGGATCCCAACCAGCACTGCAAACATGATCATGGAAGGCTCGAAGGCAACGAGTGCGATGAGCACCACACCGGCGCCCCAAGCGCCACGCCAGGCTTCCGGAGTTCGGGTGCGGCGCAGTACGAGAGCCCGCGCCGCCATGACGAGCAGCGGCAAGCCGATGGCCACCACGCTCAGTACGAGCCGCCCCTGGTTCGTGCCGCCGAGGAGCACTGGCAGCAACGCGTACGTGCCGCAGGCCCACAACCGGACGCGGCGGTCGTTGATGACGCGCCGGGCGAGCGGGTACGCCGCCAGCAGCGTCAGCGGTACGACTCCACACAACAGCAGCGTTGTGAACCATTCGGGTTGGCCAAATGTGGCCGTCGAACCGAGCGCAGCGAGTGCCTCCCATGGTGGCGTCACCTGTGACGGGGCGCCGGGGATCGCGGCAACCACCGTACGCCACATGGACAGGACGCTGTCGTGGGCGGGAAGCAAAGCGGGACCAACGAGAGAGCCGCGGCCGATCAAGCCGCGCGCTGCGACGAAGCTGGCGACGACTGCGACGGCCATCGCCAGCGCGATGGGGTTGAGCCAGATGTTCTTGGGTCGATCATCGGTGGCCGAACTGAAGTCGTCGCCGGTCAGCTCATCGAGTGTTGCGACATCGGAATCGCCTGCCAGCGATCGGTAGCGCTCTGAGGCAGCCCCGGTCAGAGCATCGATTCCCACGCGGAGGCCGCTCCACCACCGCGGGCGGAGGGATTCGACAACCTCGCGCGTTCCGGGCATGGGTTCAATCGCGGCCGTACGCTTGCGCAGCTGGACAAGCCGGCCGGGATGAGCCACGAAGGATCCAAGCGCGAGCATCTCGTCAAGCGCGCGTCCTGGAACCTTGCCGATCAGGTAGCCGACAGCGCGTAGCAGGCAACTCCAGACCAAGCGGAGCCACACCAGCGGCAACAACCTGCGCGGGGCGTGACCGGCAACCACCAACATGCCGAGCAGCCGGTCGACCTTGCCCGGCCTTCCACCCGTGAGACCGCGCGGACGAAGCCCGGCGCGCCCTACCTGGCGGTGCGTCACCTGGGCGCTCGGCGTCGTAACCACGCTGTAGCCGTTCAGATGAGCGCGCCAGCCGAACTCGACTCCGTCCCGAAAAACGGGCACGGCTGGGTCGAGGCCATCGAGTTGCTCCCATACGGCGGCCCGCACCAGCATGCCGCAGGTGGAAACGCCGAGCCGCTCCTGAGGCTCATCACGCTGCCCCTGATCAATCTCGTCCGCATCAAGCTCGAGTTCGCGGCGTCCGGTGCCGGAGATGCTGACACCGACCTCGCTAATGGGCTGGCCACCGTGGCGCTGCCTCGGAAGCAGCAGTTTGGGGCCGGTGAGATCGATACTCGGATCGATCGTGACGTGTGCGAGGAGTTGATAGAGGGCATCGGGCGCAGGCACAGCATCGTCGTGCAGCAGCCACAGCCAGCGTGTGTCGTGTACCGACACTGCACGGAAGCCGATCGTGTCGGCGTCTTCTTGGAGGTTTGCGGTATCGGAGTGCAGCGCAGCCTTTACCGCGGCACCAAATCCGAGTGTCCGATTTCCCTGGTAGACCGCGTCGAGCAAGCCATCTCGGCACGCCTCGTCCAACAGCGTCGGGGTCGCATCAGTGCTCTTGTTGTCGATCGCGATCAACCGTGTGGGCCGCGTATCCAGATTGGCCAATGCAGTCAGTGTCGCCGGCAACCAACGTGCGGCATCGAGCGTGACGAGGACAGCTGTGACGTTCGCTCCCGAAACGTCGACCCGTCGTTGGGTCTCATCGTCAGCGTAGTCAGCCCATGCCCAGGGGTTTTCGTCGAAACCAAGATCCTCGACATCGACCGGCATCAGTCCAGGCCAGCCCCTAGAACCTCCTGGCCGGTCCTCGTAGGAACCGGTCAGAGTGATGTGGCTATCCATCTGATCCTGTGCAACCCCCGATAACCAATCGGGCCCCACAAAGAAAAGGGGCTGCCCGGTTGGGCGGCCCCTTACTTTACGCGACTCGGCTGGATGCTGGACAGGCGTCTCGACTACACAGCCCGCTTCTTGAGCTTTCGACGTTCCCGTTCACTCAGTCCACCCCAGATACCAAAGCGTTCGTCGTTGGCCAGTGCGTACTCGAGGCACTCACCTCGAACGTCACATGCCAAGCACACCTTCTTCGCCTCGCGTGTCGAACCGCCCTTCTCTGGAAAGAACGCCTCTGGGTCGGTCTGCGCGCACAGTGCGCGCTCCTGCCAGCTCAGTGCACCCCCCTCGTTGGTGCCCCTCAGCTCGTACATCTGTTTTGTGCCTCCTCGACCCGCATGATTGAAAACCCCGGCACCGGTACGACTTCGCGGGCCGTACCGGCTTTGTTGTTGGCTGAGGCCATTTCCAGGCGCCAGTTGGCACCAGTTTTGGCTTACGCCGTGTGCACCTGCCACCCGCTGCTACTAGGTCCCCCTGGCTGTGCAGCAACTCACTTTGAGTACGGCTCGGCGGATCAGAAGAAATCTGCAAATGACATTGATGAAATTACATGCCTGTCAATACCTAAAAGTCAAGCCGTTTCCTGATATTGGGCAAACTTCAGGCGTCGAGCAGTCCGCTTAAGACTGAGGACGACCCCACCAATCGACCGACGGCTGCTGCGAATTCCGTTGTGCCTGGTCAGCCCACGGATCCTTGGCTCGACCCACCGGCTGTTCGCGCATCGGAAGAGTCGATCGGATGGTCGGATCCTCTGGCATTCCAAGCTGCGGCCGGGGCCCATTGGGCTGCGCCGGCATGGACTGGTGAGGCATGGATCGGGGAGGCATGGATTGAGGAGGCTGGGGTTGCGTCGGCATGGGTTGTCCAGGCATGGGTTGTCCAGGCAGGGGTTGTCCAGGCAGGGATTGGGTTGGGATCGGCTCCCATCCTGTGGACGAGCCAGCGGCACCCCACCCGGCTGCCGGGGCCCCAGCGGCTGCATCGCCAGCCGTACGCCATGCTGCGCCGGCGGCAGCGTCCGGGTGCCAGGTCGGTTGCAGCCGCTGCTCCGGTGGCGGGGGTGGCGGCAACTCCTCCGACAGATGCGGAATGAGGCCGATCCCAGCTGGCAGCCGGCGCGGAACGGCCTGGAGCTGCAGGAGCTTGACGAGCATTCCTACAGCAAGCACTGAGATCGCCTGCGGCACGATTGCCGCGAGCACGGCAAGAATCTGGGCGGTTGCACCCAAGCCCAGCAACGCGAGCACGAGGCCAAGCAGTACCGCGATCACTCCGACGACCAGGCTGATGATCGTCAACTGGCGTGCGTGTGGCGTCCGCTCACGCAGCACGCAGAAGCTCACCAAGACGGTAAGAACAAGCAACGGCACCGGGTTGGCGACTCGCGCGCTCAACACCCATCCCGCGTTCACGCGCGACCCGTCAAAGGCTGCTAGCGCCACGACAGCAAGCACAAGACTGAGTACCAAGGATCCAAGGGCAACCCAAGCCGCCGGCTCGCGCAGCCGCATCAAACTCTCCACGCTTTCAGCGTATCGACACTGGCATTGGCAAGAGGCCGACCAGGAAGAAACTCCTCTGTGCGGCCGGGGCCGCCGCGCGAGCAGAGGAAACACTGCGGAACACTGGTGCGGTGCAGATCGTGATCTTGGCCGGTGGCGTAGGCGGCTCGAAGTTTGCGCTCGGAGTACACCGCGCGTATCCGGCTGCAGGGATCACGGTGATCGCCAACACCGCGGACGACATCACCTTGCACGGCCTCCGTATCTGCCCGGATCTCGACACGATCATGTACACGCTGGGCGGCGGCGCGGATTCGGTTCGCGGCTGGGGCCGCCACGACGAGAGCTGGCGTGTCATGGAGGAGTTTGCCGCCTACGGCGTAGAGCCGACCTGGTTCTCCCTCGGTGATCGCGACATCGGCACGCATCTGGTGCGAACCCAGATGCTCAACGCCGGATATCCCCTCTCAGAGGTGACGGCGGCGCTGGGCACTCGTTGGCTGGCTGAAGACGCACGGATCAGGTTGCTGCCGATGACCGACGATCGCGTGGAGACGCACGTGACGATCGCGGATCCCGAAGCGCCAGGACAGCGGCGGGCGGTGCACTTCCAGGAGTACTGGGTACGGCTGCGGGCACAGCCCGATGCGCTCGCCATCAGCTTCGTCGGAATCGACACCGCGGAGCCGGCGCCGGGAGTGATCGCCGCGCTCGAGGAGGCTGACCTGATCTTGGTGGCACCGAGCAATCCCGTCGTCTCGGTCGGTCCAATCCTTGCTGTGCCGGGCCTACGCGATGCCATGCGACGGGCTCCGGCCCCAGTTATCGGGTTCGCCGGCATCCTGGGTGGCTCGCCGGTCCTGGGAATGGCTCACCGGCTGCTCCCGGCTATCGGCGTCGATGTCGATGCGGCTGCGGTGGGCGTGCACTATGGTGCTCGATCGCGCGGCGGCGTCCTGGACGCATGGGCCATGGACACCGCCGATACCTCCTCCGCCGACCGCGTCCAACAGAGCGGACTGCGGGTGGTAGTCACTGATCTGATCATGCGTGACCCGGCAAGCACCGCTGCGTTTGTCACATACGCAGTCAAATCCGTGACCTCATGATCGCCTCAGTTGGAACGGGCCATCCGGTATCAGGTATTGGGCCATCCGTGATCACGATCTTCGCTCCCGATGGCATCGGCGACATCGTGGCTGGTACCGATCTGGCCGCGATCATCCGCCGGGCCGCCGAGGCCGACCCGCTCGGACCGCTTCGCGACGGCGACATCATCGTCGTCACATCCAAGATCATCAGCAAGGCCGAGGGTCGCGTCGAGCCGGCGTCCCAGCGTACCGAGCTGATCAGATCCGAGACCAGGCGCACGCTCGCCAGACGGGGCGAGACTCGCATCGTCCGTAGCCACAGCGGTCTGACAGTCGCGGCCGCGGGCATTGACAGATCGAACCTGCCAGCCGAGTCGATCTTGCTCCTACCGCGCGATCCGGATGCGAGCGCTGCGACACTCCGGGAGCGGCTGACGGCGACCGGGCTTCAGCTGGGAGTGATCATCTCTGACACTGCAGGGAGACCGTGGCGGATTGGCCAGACCGACCACGCCATTGGTGTCTCAGGGGTCCGGCCGCTTGATGACTATGCAGGTGTCCAAGACGCGTACGGGAACGAGCTGCAGGTCACGGCTATGGCTGTAGCCGATGAGTTGGCGGCGGCCGCGGACCTGGTGAAGGGCAAGCTCCGAGGACGTCCGGTCGCCGTCGTACGCGGTCTCGGCCAGCTGGTGTCGAGCGCCAATTCCTCGGCTCGGGCGCTGCTCCGCGATCCCAGCAAGGACATGTTCAGCTATGGCAGCCAAGAGGCGGTGCTGGCGGCGGCGCTGGCAGCCACTGGACAGCAGCATCGTTACGAGGAACTAGTGGCCCTCGATGGCGCAGACCGGACATCGCAATTGTTGGCGGGCGCGAATCTGGGCGCGGAGGCCGCTGAGCTGTTACGTGCCATCATGGCTGTCGACTTACTGACAGACGACACTCAGCCGGTCGAGATAGACTCGCCACTCCCTGAGGCGGATCGGTAGGAGCAACCCGGTGGCGAAAGCCAAGAGCGATGAGACGGCCGCGTCCTCTGCGCAACGGCGCCGCGACAAACTTGCCGCTCTCGAGGCCGCGCGCAAGAAGGAGCAACGCGGCCGAACCATCAAATTGTTCGTGATCTGCTTGGTGCTTGCGATTGCACTGCTGGCCTACCCGGTCTATTTGTTTGTTGACGACTATCGCGCCCGCAACGCGACCATCGACGACCTTGGCAGCAGCATTTCCGCCGCGAGTTGCGATCCGGTCGCAGAGCACGCGGCCACCGGCAACCAAGATCACGTCGCAGAGGGCACCAAGGTCGACTACGCCGAGACTCCACCCGATTCGGGAAAGCACTACCCAACCCCGGCGCCATTCACCAAGCACTTCTATGCCGAAGCCGACCGGCCTCCGGTGGAGACGCTGGTGCACAACCTGGAGCATGGCTACACCGTCGTCTGGTATCGCGCCGACGCTCCTAGCAAGCAGATCAAGGACCTGCAACGGATCGCTAAGACCTTTGGCAGCGAGGAATACGACCCGGCGGACAAGTTCATCGCGGCGCCCTGGGCCGAGGCCGATGGAGCCGGTTTCCCGGACGGGAAAAACATTGTGATCACCCGCTGGACCGCTGACCCGAACGATCCGAGCAACCCGAGCACGCAGCAGGGCGTACGTCAGACCTGCATCAATGTCAGCGGTGCGGCGATCAAGGAATTCATGACTAAGTACCCGGTTGCCAACTCCCCGGAGCCGGGCGGCGTTTAGCCCAGTATTGATTAGGCGCGCTAGGCGTAGCTGCCACCGAGCTGGCTGGTGACCTCAGCGACCAGCTCTTTGATCCGTTCTGCCTCGGAGATGGGGCACACCAGAGTGATCTGCGGTGTCTGCACGATGACTGTGTCGCTGAGGCCGACGACCGCAACCACGCGACCATGCTCCGCGTTGTTGATCACCAGGTTGTCCCGTGCGTCGACCAGGACCGAGACTCCGTGGGTGGCGTTCCCGTGCTCGTCGCGGGGTAGCTGCTCGCTGAGAGCTGCGAATCCACCGACGTCATGCCAGGTAATGGGCAGCCGCACTGCGGCAACCCGGGCAGTGCCCTTGCCGCATGACACGGGCTCCATCACGGCGTAGTCGACACTGATCTTGAGGAGCTCCGGATAGATCTCCGACAGTCGATACGGCGATGCGGCCAGCTCGAGGACCGCATCGTACGTCCTGGGTTGCAGCAGCTTGAGCTGATCAAGGAACACGCTGGCCCGCCAGACGAACATGCCAGAGTTCCACCAGTACTCACCTGAGGCCAGGTATTCCTCGGCGGTGGCGCGATCCGGCTTTTCCTTGAACTCGACGACTGAGAAAGCATCGGGATGGCCCGGAATCGTCTCCCCCCGCCGCAAGTAGCCATAGCCAGTGTGGGGAGCAGTTGGCACCACTCCGAATGTCACCAGGAAGTCCTCGGCGCTCTCGGCCACCTCGAAGGCTTCGAACACCGCGCTCTGGAAGGCAGAGATCGGGTGCATGATGTGGTCCGCAGTCACGACGGCGACGACGGCGTCGGGATCCCGCGCCGCCAGCACTGCCGACGGCCAAGCCACGGCGTTCAGAGAGTCGCGCCCTTCTGGCTCGCCGAGGATATTGGCCGGTTTCAGCTCGGGCAGCTCGGCGGCGACAATGTCGGCGTAGTCCGCGCCTGTACAGACCAGCACCCGATCGGGCGGAACAATGCCGTCCAACCGCTCGTACGCGATCCGCAGCAAGCTCTTGCCACCAACTACTCGCAGCAGCTGCTTGGGCATGTCTTGTCGAGACAGAGGCCAGAGCCGCTTGCCTGATCCGCCGGCCATGATCAGCACGTAACGCATGCGGACAGGGTAGCTGCGCTGGCGCAGGTAGCTGGCCGTTTTGGCTCCTACGCTGTCGCCATGACTGCACTCCTCGCCGAGCGACTGCGGCAGCGCGTCCGACTCAACGGGTCCGCACCGCTGCTGACCTACTACGATCTCGCCTCTGGCGAGCGCACAGAGCTCTCGGCGATCAGTTTCAGCAACTGGGTGGATAAGACGTCCAACTTGTTGGTTGACGAGCTCGCTGTGGACGAGGGCGATGTGGTGAGCATGCCGCTCGCTGTCGAGGCTCCGGGTCACTGGCTCACTGCGGTGTGGCAGCTCGCGTGTTGGCAGGTTGGTCTGGGGGTTGACCTCACCAACCCACCCGGACCAGTGGCGGTGGTGACCGGGCGGCAGTGGCAGGGTCATGCAGGAGATGTCATCTACGCTTGCGCGTTGCATCCGATGGGTTTCGGATTCCGTGACCCGCTCCCCGAGAACGTCCGCGACTACGCGATTGACGTCCGCAATCACGCCGACAGATATTCCGGGGTGCCGGTAAGCCCCGACGCGATGGGGTGGGTTGACGCAGGACGCAGCCTGAGCCAGACGGACCTGATCATGGTCGATGGCCTGCCCGCGCGCCGTCTAGTGCGAGTAGGCGACCCGTGGGGTGCCTGCCACGATGGCGTAATCACCGCCCTGGTCACCGGTGGTTCAGCCGTCGTCGTTGTGGGCGGGGATGCTGACCAGCTGGCCAAGATCGCCGAGAGCGAGCGCGTCATATCCTGACGACATATGGCGAAGGTCTTATCGCTCACGCGTTCGATAAGTGTCGGTGGTGGCTGCGAGCATGGACTCATGACGGGGGACGATCATGAGGACACATCGGTGGCTAGGGATGCGGTAGTGGATGCCCGGCGGGAGGCGGCGGCCGCGTTCGCCCGGCTGGCAGAAGCAGCGGTGCACTACGCTGACGCCCGGTTCGCCCAGGACACCGCCGCCGGCATCGGGTCCGGCCGCTCCAGTCGCGCCAGGCCGGGTGAGTTCGTCGCCGACGAGCTGGCGGTCATGCTGCGTGACCAGCCCTACCCGGTGCGCCGCTTGCTGGCACGCACCCGTCGCCTCGCCAATGGCCTGCCGACCGTGTGGGAGGCGTTCCGCCGCGGCGAGCTGGACGCCGACCAGATCCGGGTTATTGATCGAGTGGCGCGCAGAGTCACCGAGGCCGCCACCCTCGACGCCATCGACGATCAGGCGGTCGAGGCGGCGCAAACCAGGTCGCCGAAACAGCTCCAGGTGTGGCTGCTGCGGCTCGTCGTGCAACTCGAGCCGTTGGCCTTCCAGCAGCGGCATCGCCGCGCCTTGGCCGAACGCCGCGTCACAGTCGTGCAAGGGCCCGACGGCATCGGTTATGTCACCGGCGAAGTCTCCGCCACCGATGCCTCGGCCATCGACGGCATGTTGGCGGCGATGGCCCGCAGCCTCGGCGCCGAGGATCCGCGCACCGAACAGCAACGCCGCTCCGACCTGTTCGCCGATCTGCTGCTCGACCGACTGGCCTTCGACTCCGACGGTGATACGGAGGAGTCCGACAGTCAGGACAGCGAACCGCGCGAAGCCGTCCACACCGAGTGGCTGGAAGTCGAAAACATTGACCCCGACACCGGAGAGCTGCTCGGCACCCAGCTGCAACCCCTCAACGCTAGGGGAGAACCTGTCGGGGAACCGGTCGACACCGACACCGCCACGGCGCCAGGTCGAACACCCAGGCCGGTTAGGCATCTTCGGCAGCAGCGGATCGGGGTCGTGGTACCGCTGGCCAGCCTGATCGGCGCAACCGACACCGCAGCGGAGCTCGCCGACCGGTCCGGATTCATCCCGGGCGAAGCGCTCAAGGAGCAGATCGCTGCAGCACTCGATGCTGACAGCAGCGACGAGATCTTGTTCACCCGACTCCTCACCGACAACAAAGGACGACTGCTCGACACAACCGAACTAGGCCGCTATCCCTCAGCCCAATTGGCGCAAGCGATCAAGATCCGTGCCGGAACCTGCCGCTACCCCACCTGCACCGTGCCCGCCGACCGCTGCGACCTTGATCATCACGAACCCGTGCCAAAGGGCAGCACATCCGGCAGAAACATGGATCCGTTCTGCCGCCGACACCACCGCGGCAAGACCTTCGCCTGGCACGCCTGCATCAGAGACGACAACGGCGTCGACTGGACCATGCCCACCGCCGACCACTACCGATGCCTGGACGAACCACTCCCCACAGGACAAGCAGCCTGAGTTCGGCGGCTAACTGATTCGCATGTCAGGTGCGACGCGCGGTCAGATTGATATGCGCGGGTTGGTTACCGCCGACGGGCTGTTCGTCGGGAACGGGCCGCTGGTCTAAAGGGTGAATGTGGCCACGATCGTGATCCCGCATCGTCTTGCCAGGCACCCGGTAAGGCTTGGCGTGATGCGAGGCCGGCTCGACCAGCAGCCGACGGCGTGGGCGTCGGTCTTCACCCGATCCCCGCGTGGCCGGTGCAGCTTCGACGGCGCCGCCACCACACAAAGGTTCCATGATCATTGAGACAGCGATACAGGCGCCTCCCGCAACTTGTGGCTCAACCGGACAAGCCCTCAGCCTGCCCGGCAGCCCGCGACCAATTGCGAGCGAGGCCTCAGGCCTGCTCATACAACTAACCTCGGCCCGACCTCTCAGGCGTTCTGCGGGAACCCCAGGTTCAGTCCACCGTGGCTCGGATCCAACCAGCGGGACGTGATCACCTTGCCGCGGGTGAAGAAATGCAGCCCTTCGACACCGTGCGCATGCGTGTCGCCGAAGAGCGAATTCTTCCAGCCGCCGAAGGAGTAGTACGCCATCGGTACCGGAACTGGCACATTGATCCCGATCATGCCGACCTTGACCTCGTTCTGGAACTGCCGGGCAGCACCGCCGTCATTGGTGAAGATCGCCGTCCCGTTCCCGTACGGGTTGTCGTTGATCAGCTTCACGCCTTCCTCGTAGCTGTCGATGCGCAGCACTGAAAGCACCGGTCCGAAGATCTCGTCGGTGTAGATGCTCATGTCTGTCGTGACGTGATCAAACAGCGTCGGACCGACGAAGAACCCGTCACCGTCCGCATCGACCTTCGGCTCGCGCCCGTCGACGACCAGCGTCGCTCCAGCCTCCTCGCCGGCGTCGATATAACCCGACACCCGTTGCTGTGCCTGGGAGGTAACCAGCGGACCCATGTCGCAACCTCGCGTGCCGTCACCGGTACGCAATCCGACGGTGCGCTCCTTGATCTTGGCCACCAACTCGTTACCGATGTCGCCGACCGCCAACACGGCCGAAATGGCCATGCAACGCTCCCCCGCTGAGCCGTAGCCCGCGTTCACGGCCTGGTCGGCTGCGAGATCGAGATCGGCATCGGGCAGCACGAGCATGTGGTTTTTGGCACCGCCGAGAGCCTGCACGCGCTTACCGTGAGTGGTCCCCGTCTCGTAGACGTACCGGGCGATCGGCGTAGACCCAACGAATGAGATCGACTGCACGTCCGGATGCGTCAGCAGCCCATCGACAGCGACCTTGTCGCCATTGAGCACGTTGAAGACGCCATCGGGAAGCCCGGCTTCCTTCCAAAGCTCGGCGACCCACAGTGCCGCTGTCGGTACCTTTTCGCTCGGTTTCAGGACCACCGTGTTCCCCGCGGCGATAGCGATGGGGAAGAACCACATGGGCACCATGGCGGGGAAGTTGAACGGCGAGATGATGCCGGCCACCCCAAGCGGCTGCCGTGTGGAGTGCACGTCGACCTTGGTCGAGGCGTTCTCGGTGAATGCACCCTTCATCAAATGCGGAATCCCGCACGCGAACTCGACGACCTCCTGACCGCGGCTGACCTCGCCGAACGCGTCGGAAAGCACCTTGCCGTGCTCGGAGGTGATGATCGCCGCCAGCTCCTTCTTGCGCGCATTGAGAAGCTCCCTGAAGGCAAAAATGACCTGAGTGCGCCTGGTCAGCGAAGTGTCCCGCCACCCTGGGAAGGCAGCGAGCGCAGCCGCGACGACCTCGTTGACGTCGTCTTCCGACGCGAGCGCGAGTTGCGCGGTGACTTCGCCGGTGGCCGGGTTGGTCACATCGGAGAAGCGCCCGCTATTGCCTTCGAAGATCTCCCCCGACTTCCAGTGGTAGAGCGTCGTTGCCATGTCCTGTTCCTATCTGATGATGCTGCTGAGATTACGATGGATGATCATGATCAGCTGGTGATCTTGCTCGATCGGACGTCCGCCACCACTTCAGAGCCGAAGTGCTTGTCGATCAACGCGAGCGCCTTGTCCCGCTGGCGTTCCGATACGCCGCGCGCGTCTTCCTCCCAGCCGAAGACGCAGCTGCTGATCACTCCGTCGAACCCGACGGTCGCCAGCGCCGAGAAGACTGCGTCATAGTCGACCTCGCCCATGCCCATTTCCATGTGCTGATGTACCCGAGCTGGATTGCCTGGTGGATTGGTGATGTAGCGCAGGCCGTTCGAGGTCAGGTGGTTCCAAGCGTCAGCAAGGTGCACGTAACGCACCTTGTCCCCAGCCGACTCGATGATCGTTGCCGGGTCGTGGCCTTGGTGGAACGCGTGTGGAGTGCAGTAGAGGAAGCCGATCCAGTCCTTGTTCAAACCGCGGATTAGGTTCAGAGCTTCCAACCCATCCTCGATGAAATCGTCGGGGTGCGGCTCGATGATCAGCTGCAGTCCCTCGCGCTCAAAGATCGGCAACAGCTCCTCCATCGACTTCAAGAACTGAGCCTCGGCTGTCTCCGGTGCCTCCGGCCTGCCGTTGAACTCAGAGTTGATCACCTCAACACCAAGGTCGACCGTGATCTGAATGAGCCGTTTCCAGGCGCGTACGGCGGCCTGCCGCTGGTCCTCGTCGGGGCCCGACCAGCGCAGCACCGGCAGGACCGATGCGATGCCTACTCCGGCGTCCGAGGCGATCTTCTTGAGTTTCTTGACGCCGGCATCGTCAATCCGCGGATATCTGAAGAATGGAGCGAAATCAGCCTTGGGCGACAATTCCATCCAGTCATAGCCGAGGCTTGCCACGATGTCGGGCAACTCGTAGACCGAACTGCTGGAGAAGAACATCTGGGGATCGAGCGCGAGTTTCACGGCCACGCTCCCTCCAGGTCGGGCGCTTGAATACCGGCATGCGGCTCCTCAGGCTCAATGGCCGCGACAGCACCCCCAGCGAGATGCACATGGAACTTCACCCCACTCCGCAGCGCCTGAACGCCAGCCTCGCAGACCGCAACGGCGGCATACCCGTCCCAGGCGCTTGGGCCGTCGATGGTTCCGGCCTTGGCTGCGTCCACCCACCGTTGCAGCTCGATGTCGTACGCCTGGCCGAAACGTTCCACAAAGCTCGGTGTGATCGCCCCGCCCCACCGCCCGTCGGTGGACTTGACTTGGAGATTCTGGTCCAAGCCGATGAGGGCGCTGCCCCGCTCGCCGACAACCTCGGCGCGCACCTCGTACGCCACGCCCGTGCGGACAAAGCTCTCGACGGTGACAAGCGCACCCGACTCGGTCTCGAAGATCACCAGCATCGGGTCGTGGACACCGTGCGGTGCGTTACTCGTAGAGGCGCCCCTGATCACTTCGACGCTCGTGAGCTCCTCACCGAGCAGGAACCGGGCGGAGTCGACCTCATGCACCACCGAGTCCCTGATCATGAACTCGGAGTTGAAATGATCACCAACCGCGGGATTGCGATGGGCGCAATGCACCATGAGCGGCTTGCCCAGCCCGCCATCAGCGATCAACTTCTGCAATGCCGTGTACTCAGGGTCGAAGCGCCGCATGAAGCCGACCTGAATCAGCTGCTTGCCGAGCGCCTTTTCCTTTTGCACGATCGCGTGGGCCGAGGCGATGTCAGTTGTCAGTGGCTTCTCACAGAGCACCGGGATGCCCCGATCGAGGCATGCATTGAGCTGTTCGGCATGGGCTGCGCCTGGGCTAGCGAGAAGCACGGCGTCCACGTCCGAATCGTTGATGGCGGCCATCGGATCGGACTCAGCGCGCGCTCCGACGACACCCGCGACCTCGGCCGCCTTGTCAGCCAGAAAGTCGTTGACGACCGCCACCTTGGCGCCACGTACTCGCCTGCTGAGCGCGTCGACGTGAAAGGCGCCCATCATGCCGACGCCCAGAACGGCGATTCTCAGGTCGTCACTCATGGCTGCCTCCGAAACTCGATGTTCGCTCCGCTGCAGGAGCTGAGATATGCCTTCGTCCGCTTGGCGATGGGCAGTGGGAGGTCCGGCGAGCATGGATAAAGGTCGTGCTCGATGATGCCCTCGATGTCACGGCTCAAGGCCGACACTGCCTCCAGCAGCGGGGGCATGTCGGGAACGCCGAGCGGCGGCTCGATCATGGCCCCCATCCGGACGGCTTCCGGGAAAGAGAGGTCTTTGTCGAGCACCTGCGCGACGATCTGCGGATTGACCTGCTTGAGGTGCAGGTAACCGATTCGATCGGGATATTTCTCGATCAACTCCAAACAGTTGCCGCCGTAATAGGCGATATGCCCAGTGTCGAAGCAGAGGTTGACCCATTCCGGATTGGTCGACTCCAGGAGTCGCTCGATGTCTGGCTGGTA
>Ga0075433_10001392_pt1 | contig 17832 bp, 21 predicted proteins | sample RhiMethybrSRZTD2_FD_75299 | JGI IMG/M metagenome (GOLD analysis project Ga0075433, IMG submission 75299) | Populus rhizosphere microbial communities from Tennessee, USA - Rhizosphere MetaG P. TD hybrid SRZTD2 | ecosystem: Host-associated > Plants > Roots > Rhizosphere > Soil | place: USA... | reverse complement strand
TCGCCGAGACCAATCAGGGCCGTGGCATCCTTGGCGTCGTCGATGGCTTCACGTCCAAAGGCGTCGAGGACGACGACGGCATCGCCTGGCGCAAGAACCTGCTGCGACAGATCGGCTACAAGCTCTAGTCGCGACACATGGCAATCTGTTGCTGGTCCTGCTGGCGATAGACGATAGACGATAGCCGCATGGTTCATCGTCTATCGTCGTAACGTGGAAATCGCTCTCTGGTTTAGCGTGAAGCGTGAGTCGGGCTCACGTTTCAGCGCCCAACCTGCTTGACGCGCACCTGTTTTACCGCTACAATATGCGAGTCAGGCGAGGAAATCGCGGTTTTTTTGTGTATAGCGCAGGATCAGGGCATGTTCGAGAGTCTCTCCGACCGGTTGCAGACGGTCTTTCAAAAATTAGGCGGCAAAGGCAAGCTGACCGAGGACGACGTTCGCGAGGGCATGAAGCAGGTGCGAATCGCGCTGCTGGAGGCGGACGTTAATCTCAAGGTCGTCAAGGAGTTTGTCGCCAAGGTGACCGAACAGGCGATCGGCGAGGAGGTCACCAAGAGCCTGACGCCGGCCCAGCAGGTCATCAAGATCGTCAACGCCCAGCTGATCGAGCTGCTTGGCACCGCCAACGTCCCGCTGCAAGAGGCCAAGCCAGGGCCGACCGTATTGATGCTGGTTGGTCTGCAAGGCTCCGGTAAGACGACGCTGGCTGCCAAGCTCGCACTGCACCTGCGCAAAAAAGGCAAGCGCCCGCTGCTGGTCGCCGCCGACATCTACCGACCCGCCGCGATCACCCAGCTCGAATCGCTCGGTCGGCAGCTCAACATCCCGGTCTACTCCGAGGGCACCGAGGCCGATCCGGCCGATATCGCGCGCAACGCGCTGCAACGCGCCCGGCTCGACGGTCTCAACTATGTGATCGTGGACACCGCAGGCCGGCTCCAGATCGACGAGCGGCTGATGGAGGAGCTGGAGCGAATCGACGCGGCCGTCGACTCGACCGAGAAGCTGCTGGTGGTGGATGCGATGATCGGCCAGGAGGCCGTGCGTGTCGCCGAGGAGTTCAATCGGCGCGTAGGGCTCAGCGGCGTGGTGATGACCAAGATCGACGGTGACGCACGCGGCGGCGCGGCGCTCTCGGTGCGCGCAGTCACTGGTGTGCCGATCAAGTTCCTCAGCACTGGCGAAAAGGTCGAGGCCGACACGCTTGAGCCGTTCCACCCCGACCGGCTGGCCTCGCGCATCCTCGGCATGGGCGATATGCTTTCGCTGATCGAGCGCGCCGAGCAGATCTACGACGAAGACCAGGCCAAGAAGATGGAGAAGAAGCTCCGCAAGGGCTCCTTCGACTTCGAGGATTTCCTTAGTGCCATGCAGCAGATGCGCCAGCTCGGCCCGCTTCAGCAGATCCTGGCGATGATCCCAGGGATGGGTCAGATGGCGCGTAACGAGGAGCTGGTCAGCGAGAAGGATCTCAAGCGGATCGAGGCGATCATTTTCTCGATGACCAGGCAGGAGCGCCGTAACCCCGAGCTGATCAAGGGCCGGCGTAAGGAGCGCATCGCGAAGGGCAGCGGCACGCAGATGCAGGATGTCACGGCACTGGTCAGCCAGTTCAAACAGATGCAGCGCATGATGAAGAAGATAGGCGGCGGTGGCGGGGGTCGTGGCGGCGGGCAGCTCGACCCGCGCGAGATCATGCGCCGACTTCGCTAATACACACATCCATAGATATTCTCGCATATGACGGTAATCTGTAGCTTAACCTTATTTCGGAGGCAGACACAAGCCATGGTGACTATTCGTCTACGGCGCACCGGTAAAACGAAACAGCCCAGCTACCGCGTTGTGATCGCGGATTCGCGCTCGCCCCGCGATGGCAAATTCATCGAGATCATCGGCCACTACAACCCGATTCGCCAGCCCAAGGTGCTGGAGATCAAAAGCGATCGGGCGCGCTATTGGCTCAGCGTCGGCGCGCGGCCGTCCGATACGGTCGTGTACCTGTTGAAGAAGCTCAACGTGCTAGACGAGCATGGCAAGGTCATCCCAGTCGCCGAGACCGCGCCGGACGCAGAGGCCAGCCCGGCCATGGCGAGCGCACCCGCCACGCAAGCCTAACGGTGTGTACCGTGCGGCCTGCTCGCCATTTCACGTAGCACGCAGAACACGAGGGGCTATGAAAGCACTGCTAGAGTATATGGCCCGCAACCTGGTCGATGACCCTGAAGCTGTGCAGGTCAAGGAGCGCGTCGGGCGCTATACCGTGACGTACGAGCTGACGGTCGCCCCCGACGAGACCGGCAAAGTGATTGGGCGAAGCGGGCGCGTTGCCAAAGCCATCCGCGACCTCATGAGCGTCGCCGCTGCGCGCCAGAACAAGCGCGTCCATATCGATATCGAGTAGCAGGCGAGCGGCACGATCACGCATTGGATCGCCCGCCGCCAGCGCGCTCTCGCTGATCATGACACAGCAATCACCCGCTCCAGACGACACCTTGCTCATCGGCGCGATCGTTGCGCCCTTCGGCCTGCGCGGCCAGGTCAAAATGCGCTCATACACTGATCGCGTCGAGCATCTGCGCCGGAACATCCGCACGGTTTTCCTCGGCCCGAATCGCAAAGAGTACCCGCTGCGCGATGTGCTTGAGCATAAGCCGGGCCTGCTCGTGCTGTCGTTGGGCGGCGTCACGACGCGCGAGCAGTCCGAAGCACTGCGCGGCTGCGATGTCGCGATCCGCGAGCAGGAAGCGGCACCGCTGGAACCAGATGAGTACTTCATCCATCAGCTGTATAACCTAGCGGTTGTCACCGAGGATGGCGCAGTGATCGGGCGCGTGCGCGAGGTGCTGGAGAGCGGCGCAAACGAGGTGCTGGTCGTAGCGCGGCCAGATCAGGCCGATGCGCTCATCCCCATGATCCGTGATGTTGTGCAAGACCTCGACATCGCCGGCGGGCGCATCGTCGTGCGGTTGCTCGAAGGACTGTTGCCCTAGCATATTGATTTTTAGCGCTGCGCATGCTAGAATCGAATATACGGCGCTGGATGCCTCTTTGCCGTTCGCAGGGATTTGACCCGCTACCCGCTCCACCCTACCAATCCTTTGGGAAGAGCGCACGAGAAGCCACATGCCAGAACAAACCGCCTCGACCCCGCGTAAGTCGTGGCTCCCCGGCCTTGATGCCGAGATCACCCCAGTTCTCGGGCTGGGGTTGGGAGTCGCTGGTATCCTCCTGAGATTGCGACCGCGTCTCGCGATCTGGCCGCTCGCGGTGACTGCCGCGGCCGCGCTGCTCTACCGCGACCCAGAGCGCAGCACACCCGACGAAGCTGAGGCGCTCTTCGCCCCGGCGGATGGCATTGTGCTCGGCGTTGAGGAGCTGTACGAGCACCGCTTCCTGCACACCGACGCCACCCGCCTCTCGATCGCCGTCTCGCCAATTGATGTGCCCGTTCAGCGCAGCCCGGCCAGCGGCGTTGTCGCCTATCTGGAGCACATCCCCGGCGAGTATCGCCCGATCTGGGATGTCCAGGCCGCCGAGCAAAATGAGCGCCAGTACATTGGTATCAAGACCGATTGGGGGCCGCTGCTGTTGGTGCTGATCGCCGGGCCGCTCGCGCGCCGGATCACCTGCCGGGTCGGACTGGGCGAACAGCTCGATGTCGGGGCGCGCCTGAGCACCGTCCGTTTCGGTGTCCGCGTCGATCTGTTGCTGCCACGCGATGCAGCCGAAGGTCTGCCGTCGATTGGCAACCGGGTGCGCGCCGGAACAACGCGCATCGGCCAGATCATTCCGCTGTAGCCCGGCTCAGATAAGCGCCAGCGAAGCCGCGATAGCTATCGCGGCTTCTTTTTATGTGGCTAGGTATTTGAGATTGTTTGAAACGGGAGATTTGGCGGGGTGAGGCTCTGCCAAATCTTCCCGCGTGGCCGTGTGACAGCGACACCCAGTGGGGTACCCAGCCACTGTCACACGGTCACGCGAAGGGTTTGGCTCAACAGTACAAAATGGGTGGGCGATCAAGTGGCAGTTGTAGACAGATTCCCCTACTTCTTACTAATTACTCTCACCTTGGCCAGCTTTTCGCCTTCGCTTCTGCTGAAGGTCGATGAATCCGACGATCTGTCCATGCGGCTGACTGTGATTTCCGCTCGTCTGTGTTGTTGTTCTATCAGCCGATCCATCGGAGTTTCTGGTCCGTTCAGCGGCCGTTTCCGGCTCTTTAACGATATCCGCATCGTCTTGCTCCTCTTCGTCGGCTTTTGCTGTCAAACACCCATATATCCCATGGCCATCATGAGGTATTATGATGCACTCCATTCCAAACTCACGTTGAAGGCGCTCCCGCAAAGCACACTCAAGTAATTGTTCTGCAGGCGATATCCGCAGCGGTTTTGGTTGTGATAGTACCCAAACTCCGCTGTTTAATTTTGAGAAAATTATTCTCAAAAATTCGAAAAGCCTGCGCATTTATGATGCTCAAAGCCTGGAATATATCCAATCCAGAGCTTTGTTGTCCCAGCTCATCTTCCTTCAATAGCTGAACATCGAGCGGGCCTAATTCTGCATGGGCCGACATGACAACCTCATCAGCACCAAGAGCAACTAATGTGCCTGCACTCTTGCAACACCCAAAGACATGAAGCGTAAAGCGCTTGTAAAAACGCTTCAAGGATCGAGCAATAATGAATTGCCGCATCAGCTTCTCCTCCATAGGTCGAAAGAATGAGCACACAATTCGGCCGACGTTGCATATTTACACAGGCGTCGACTAACTCACTCACGGCCTCTCTGAAAAGATAACGCTGATAAGATAAATATCCGCATCCATTTCCTGTGCAACTAGCTCAATCGGGTTGATCAGCTGAAGCTCATTCTGCTCCATTCTAGCCCCTCTTTATAAGAATGCTTTCTAACTTCTACTCATCCCTCTCAGATCCCTTATCTCTGCGGGAGATTGAATCCACCACATCCCAAACTACCTCTGGATGCTTCGCAGCCACTTGGAGAAGGACTTGGGCCGGTCCTTCGGGGGCCCTTCGACCCTGTTCCCAGTTCCGTAGTGTTCCAAGACTTATTCCCATCATTGACGCAAACCTCCCTTGAGAAAGCTTGAGTTGCTTGCGGATATTCCGCACGCTGGGAGCATCCATCTTGAACGACCGTGATGAAGGGGTCTCGCGCCGGAGAATAGCCGCACCCTGTCGAACGCTCTCTTCCAACTCATTAAAAAGCTCATCGTTCATGGATACTCCTCCTCAACAATCCTTCTCAGCCTCCTCAATTGTTCCTTGCTGAGATCGTCCTGTTCGTTCTTTGCATAAATGAAGAGTAACAATATCTCTTCAGAGCTTACAGCCCAATAATAAATAACCCGAGCACCGCCGCTCTTGCCATGTCCCTTTGCGGCGCAACGCACCTTACGAATACCACCGCTTCCGCGAATCACCACCCCCCTGTCCGGCTGCCGCGACAACTCGGCTAGAAACTGCTGATACTCTGCTTCAGTTAGCAGTCCCCCTACTCTCCGATGAAAGATAGAGGTTTCATGAATTTCCATACTTCACTGATTAAGACCACACCACACAATAAAATTGTACGCCATTGACGTATAGTTGTCAAGTAAGAATTTGGTTAAGAAACTATACTTTGTTTGGACTACTTATACTGTTGAGCCCTGGGCTTTCCAGAGATCTGCAGCCCTTAAGCGCCCATGCGGCGAGCTGTTCAGATAGCCTTTCAATCCAGCGCCTGTATGTGCTCGTTGGGCCGCGCATAGGCGCGAATCGCTGCACGGAGCGCGGGTGATCGCAGCCGCCGCAGCACTCCAACCGGGTATCCAGCCATCTTGGACAGGTCGCCCACGAGCCGAATCAGTGGTATGATCACCAGCGCTGCCGCCAGCTCATGATCGGTCAGCGCGGGCGCAGCCAGGCGTAGCCGGCGCAGCGGCGCGCGTGTGTAGGCCAGCGCAGCGGGCAGCAGCACCGCCAACAACAATGGTCGCCGCCGCGCCGCCACCAGCAGCGTCGTCGCGGCAATGTAGGTGCAATAGCGTAGTGCGTGGCGCAGCGGCCAGAGGTTCGCCAGCCCATCGCCGCGCGCATAGAGGAAGTACTGCCGGGCGAACGCGCGCAACGACGAGCGCGGCTGGAACAGGACCAGCGCGTCGGGCACGAAGGCGAAACGGTAGCCTGCGCGTTGCAGCGTCAGGTCGAACAGGATGTCCTCGCAATGGCTCGCCCACTCGGGATAGCCGCCGACGCGCTGCCAGGCGTCCTTGCGAAATGCCATCGATTTGCCGAACGGCAGGAAGCGCGCCGGATCGATCTCGGTCGCCGCACGATAGTTGGTCGCGCCGAGCGTCAGCTCGAACAGGCTGCGCGGCGCGGGGCGGAAGAAGCCGCCGACGACATCGGCTGTGCCGCGTTCGAGTGGAGCGACGATGCGCGCGAGCCAGCAGCGGTCGAGCGTCAGCCCGGCGTCGGTGCAGGCAATCACGCGGCCACGCGCGTGGCGGATGGCATTGTTGCGACCGGAGGGGATGTTGGAGCCGCCGCGCACCAGCCGGATCGGATGGCCGGCGGCGATGTAGCGCTCAACGATGCGTGCGGTCGCGTCGCGGCTGCCGCAGTCGTTCACAACGATCTCGTCGGCTGGACGCGTCTGCGCCAGCATCGAGTCGAGCAGCGCCGCGATGCTATCGGCCTCGTCGCGTACGGTGCAGACCAGCGAGATGCCAACGCTCACATCCATAGTAGTACGGGGCTCCGTTCCATGAGCAGACGAAGGACATGGCCGATTTTGAAAGGATGCATATGACACAAGCGATCACCCGACGTCTGGGATTTTTCCTCGTGCTGCTCGTGATGCTGGCGGCGTGCGGCAGCGCGAGCAACCCGGCGGCAGCGCCGGCGCCAACCGGCGCGGCGGTGCAGCGACCAACTTCGCCGCCGACAGCGCTAGCAGCGCAGCCATCAGCCAGCCAGCCACCCGCGACGACCACACAACTGCCGGCGACTGCGGCCCCTGCGCCGGCCACAGCGACGATCGACGAGGGCATCGCGCAGGGATTGACGCCGGAGGGCTATCATTTCCTCGGCAGGGCCGACGCGCCGGTGACCTTCCAGGACTTCTCCGACTTCCTCTGAACGGAGTGCCGCTTCCACGTTGTGGAAACAGAGCCGCAGATCAAAAAGACCTATGTCGAGACCGGCAAAGTGAAGCTGGTGTTTCGGCACCTATTACAGCTTGGGGCAGGCTCCATCCGTACTGCCGAGGCATCGGAGTGCGCTGGCGACCAGAGTTCGTTCTGGCCGATGCACGACATGCTGTACGCTCGCCAGGACGAGGTCTACGCCGCAGCCGATCTGGACGCGACGCTCACACAGTTCGCGCAGGATCTGAGCCTCGACACCGCCGCGTTCGCTGCGTGTATGCAGTCGCACAAATATCTCGCCGCAGTTCAGGCCGATTATCAGGCCGCACAGCGCGCAGGAGTGCGCTTCCGACCATCGTTCGACATCAATGGCGCACGACTGACCGGTGCCTTGCCCTTCAGCGCGTTCCAGCAGCAGATCGACGCCGCGCTCGCGCGCTCGTGAACGCCATTATAACACGGTGGGTCGTAGCGACATCTCAGTACAGCACAGCGTACATACCACGCGAGCTTTACCACCAAGACACCAAGACACCAAGGCTTGGTGTCTTGGTGTCTTGGTGGTTAAAACTATCGACATTGTTCAGCCGGAGTATCCTAGTTCAGCTAGCCATCACGCAGTTGAATAGCTACCCCAGCTGACTGATTTTTAACATACCCCGATTTTGCCTCGGCAGCGCGTAACCTTTCCCGCATGAGATTAGTTTGTTAAGATATAGCACGTTACGCCTCGTTGTCGTAGTAGCCCAGCGCTCGGCCAGCGGCCCTTAAAACGCTGGCCGCAAGAGTAGTTGCGAAATTGCTCCGGTTTATCTGTTAACAAATAGTTGCCTCTAAGTCGTGAAGGCCCTATAATGAGCCGTAACGCGACGCTCTTGGGCAGCCGATCGCCGGCGTTGCACATCGCAGTACGGCGTCTCCACGGAGGGTAGCATGGCGTTGATCAAGAAATCAGGCTCTGGCAAAGGCATCGATACGCGTGTTGGGCCACCCGATGAAGGTAATACCAACCTGTTCGATGCGAGCGTGAACGCCACGCAGCGGGCCACACCAACAATGCAGCCTGGTGTGATCTTGCAGAGCCGCTATGCGATCGAAGGCACCCTCGGACTCGGTGGTATGAGCGTGGTCTATCGCGGGCGCGACCTGCGTTTCAAGGATGTCGTGCGCCCATGCGCGATCAAAGAGATGTACCAGAGCGCGCCCGACTCGAACACGCGCCTGCTCAGCCTCAAGAATTTCGAGCGTGAATCGGGCATGCTCGCGACGTTGCAACACCCTGCGATCCCCAAGGTCTATGACTTCTTCGAGGAGAATGGCCGCATCTATCTGATCCTCGAATTGGTGCCGGGCAAAGATCTGGAGACCGTCCTCGACGAGGCCGGCGGCCCGCTGCCCGAAGCGCGCGTTGTGCGCTGGGCTGTGCAGATCTGCGATGTGTTGAGCTACCTGCACAATCATACGCCCGAACCGATCGTATTCCGCGATATGAAGCCTTCTAATATCATGGTGACCGCCGATGATCGGATCGTGCTGATCGACTTTGGCATCGCCCGCAGTCTGACGCGCGCTGATCGCAAGGGCACGATGATCGGCACCGAGGGCTATTCGCCGCCTGAGCAGTATCGCGGCATGGCCGAGCCGCAGGGCGACCTCTACGCACTGGGCGCTACGCTGCATCACCTGCTCACCGCCAGCGATCCGCGCCTGGAGACGCCTTTTACGTTCCACGAGCGCCCGCTGCGCCAGCTCAACCCCGACGTCTCGCCGGAGCTTGATGCGGTGGTGGGGCGCGCGCTTGAGTATGATATGACGGCGCGCTGGAGTTCCGCCGCAGAGCTGAAGGAAGCGCTTTTGCGCACACCCACCTTCGCTAGCCAGGGTGTGGTCGCCGGCGCGCGCCCCATGGCCGCGCCAGCCGCGCGTGGACGCCCCGCCAGCACCGAGCTGATCTGGAGCTTCAAATGCGAAGACGAGGTGCGCTCATCGCCCTGCGTCAGCAATGGGATGCTGTTCGTTGGCTGCTACGATACGAACCTGTACGCGCTCGATGCCGGACGCGGCGAGTTTCGCTGGAAATACGCCACCGAAGGCGGCATTTCGTCATCGCCGACGATCTGGTCGGATATCGTGATTTTCGGGTCGGAGGATGGCGCGGTCTACGCGCTTGATACGCGCCGTGGCGTGCTGCGCTGGACATTCCGTACCGCCAAGGCGGTGCGCTCGTCGCCGCGCGTCGAAGATCGCATGATCTTTTTCGGCTCCGACGACCAGCACTTCTATGCGCTGGATGGTCTACGCGGTACCATGATCTGGAAGCACCGCAGCTGGATGCCCATCCGCTCCTCGGCCTGCATCGCTAACGACTCGGTCTTCGTCGGCGGCAACGATGGCCATGTCTACTGCTTTGATATCCGCAATGGCGCGCTGCGCTGGAAGCAGCGCACCCAACAGCCGGTGATCTCGTCGCCGACCTTCGGCGAAGGATTGGTCTTCGTCGGCTCGATGGACAGCAACTTCTACGCGCTAGACAGCGAGGGCGGCTGGCCGGCCTGGCGCTTCCGTACGGGCCACTATGTCAATTCGTCGCCGTGCATCGTGGGAACGCGGGTGTTTGTCGGCGGTGTAGACGGCCATATGTACGCGCTGGAGGCCAAGAATGGCCGTCTGGCCTGGAAATTCGATACCGCCAGTCAGATCACCTCATCGCCACGCGCCGATGGTGGACGACTGTATTTCGGTGCCGTGGACGGCTTTATCTACTGTCTCGACGCCGGCACTGGGGCGCTGCTCTGGAAATTCGAGACGAACGGCCCGGTCGTCTCGACACCCGCGCTCCAGGACGGGCTCGTGTATGTCGGTTCGCTTGATCACCAGTTGTACGCACTGCGCGCCTAACGGATTCGTGAAAATGGACGAGCCCGCTGCATCTGACAAGTGACAAGCGACAAGGCGCTGTGGTTGCCGATTGGCCGACACAATCTGCAATCTGCAATCTGCAATCTGGAGTTATGATGTCCTTTCTGCGCAAGCTCTTTCGTGGCGATAGCCAGCCGCCCGACAGCAAAGCAGCGCTGCCGGCCGAGGAGCCATCTGCCGCGCCGATAGAGCCACAGCGCTCGGAGGTGGCAGCTGCAGAGTCCGACCAGACGGCGGCTGATCGCGGCGACAACCACGCGCGCGCGAACGACGATGATCGCGCTTGGTGGGAGGAGACAGCGCCCGCGCAATCGGCAGCGCCACCGTTGGATAGCCAGCCAGCGCCATCCGACAGCGCAACCGATCCGCCGGATCAGGCAGCGCAAATCGATGCAGTGGCAGCGGACGAGGCTGCGGCAGCCGATGCCGCCGCCGATTCCAGCGATTCCATGCCGCGCGTGGTGCTGCCTAGCTCGATCGAGGAAGATAGCACACGACCTCTGACGGCTGCGGATACGCCGGCACTCGTGGCGCTACGCTCGCGGCAAGGGTTCGCAGCCGCAGGGCTGCGCGACATTGGGCGCGTGCGCTCGGTCAATCAGGATAGTCTCTACGTGCTCACCACCAGCTTGCCGCGCGAGAGCAGCGATGTTACGATCGGGCTGTTCGTCGTCGCCGACGGCATGGGCGGGCACGCTGGCGGCGAGGTTGCCAGCCGGCTGGCGATCAGCACGATCGCGCGCTATGTGCTGGCCGAGCTGGTGATCCCCGCGCTGACCGACGGCGGCACCGAGGCGCTGCAACCGCTGATCATCGCAGCCGTACAGGAAGCCAATCGCGCGATCTGGGAACATGCGCAGGCGATCGGCTCCGATATGGGCACGACCTGCACCGTGGTGCTGCTGCTGGGCCAGGCGCTCTACATGGGCCACGTCGGCGACTCGCGCGCCTATCTGGTCACTCCCACCGGCATGCGCCTGATCAGCAACGATCATTCGACGGTCGGGCGGCTGATCCAGCTTGGTCAGCTCGATCCCGCCGAGGCGCGCGAGCATCCGCTGCGCTCGCAGCTCTATCGCACGGTCGGGCAACATCCCGAAGTGCTGGTCGACTTCATCTACCAGCCGATCGGCGATGCGACGCATCTGCTGATCTGTAGCGATGGGCTCTGGAGCATGCTCGATGAAGAGATCCTGCTCGACGTTCTGGAGCACACGCTCTGGCCACAAGACGCCTGCCGCGAACTGATCGCTCGCGCGAACCTCGCTGGCGGCGAAGACAACATTACTGCGCTGGTTGTGACGCTGCCGACTTCGAGCAGCCAGCAGGCAGGCACCCGAAGTCAGCACTGACCTATCGCTCCTGGTAAAGGAAATCGGGCCTATGAATCCAGGCATTCGTCTCCAAAGCACCCTGAGTCGCACAACGATCGGCGAGGGCGACGAGCCGCAGCTCCTCTACGTGCTGCTCGAAGCCGCGCCCGAAGGTCTGCCGGCCCAGCTTCCCAAGCTCCCACTGAACGTGTGTCTGGTGATTGATCGCAGCTCATCAATGCGCGGTGAGCGGCTCACGCAGGTCAAGGAGGCCGCCAGCAAGATCATCGACCAGCTTGGCCAGGACGACTACTTTTCTCTGGTCGTCTTCAATGATCGAGCGGAGGTGGTCGTGCCGGCACAGCGCGTGACCAACAAGGCCGATCTCAAGCGCGCTGTGGGCAGCGTCGAAGCGGCCGGCGGCACGGAGATGGCGAAGGGCATGGCGCTGGCGCTCCAGGAAGTGCAGCGCCCATTGCTATCGCGCGGCATCACGCAGCTGCTGCTCCTGACCGACGGGCGCACCTATGGCGACGAGGGCCGCTGTGTCGAGATCGCCCGGCGCGCGCAGGACCGCAACATCGGGCTGACCGCGCTGGGTGTCGGCAATGAATGGAACGAGGATCTGCTCGAAACAATGACCGCGCGCGAGAATAGTCGCGCCCAATATATCGCCTCCACCCAGGAGATCGCCGCAGTTTTTGCCGACGAACTCACGCGCATGCACTCGATCTTTGTGCAGAAAGTTCAGATACAGATCGCGGCGCGCCCCGGTGGCCTGGTTCGCTCGCTTGATCGCGTGCGACCCTTCATCGCCCCCGTGCTGATCGCCGAGGAGTCCGATCTGCACTGGAGCGGCAGCCTGGGCGACTGGCCCGGCAGCGATGTCCAAGCCTTCCTGCTGGAAGTCGTGGTGCCACCGCTCACCGGCGGCGACCATCCGCTGCTCAAGCTGATCCTGCGCTACGACATGCCCGGCGCGAATCTGCGCGGCCAGAGCGTCGAGGCGATCATGCGGGTGAACGTTCGCCCGGCCAGCCAAATCAACTACGACGTGGATGGGACGGTGAAGTACTGGCTGGAGCGGCTCGTGGCCTATCGCTTGCAGTCGAGCGCGTGGCAAGATGTCGAGGCGGGGCGGATCGACGAAGCAACACGACGGCTCCAGATGGCTGGCACACGCCTGTTCGAGGCCGGCGAAGTCGCGCTCGCGCAGACGGTGCAAGAGGAGGCGACGCGGCTCTTGCGCAATGGTAGCGCCAGCGATGAAGGTCGCAAACGGATCAAATTCGGCACACGCGGGCTCATGGGTCGGGCGGCTAACGACGAGCGCGCGACGGGCACGTAGCGAGGTAGCAGAATGCGGAATGCAACGCCCATTCGGCAGAGCGCATTCCCCACGCACAGCCATGCAAATCTGTAGCAACTGCAAGTCCAAACAGTTCGAGGGGACGATCTTCTGCGCGGAATGCGGCGCGAACCTGCTGCCCGCACGTCGTCACGAGACGACCCAGTCGCTTGGTCAGCAGAACCCACTCAACCACCAGACCACGTCCCAGCATGCGTTCGACTCAGCTGTGGACGAGGCAGCCAATCGGCCGGTGCTCACGCTAGTGATCATGAACAGCGGCCGGCGCATCACGCTGGATCTCAGCGACGATCTGCTGATCGGTCGTAAAGACAATGCCCGCGGTATCTTCCCCGATGTCGACCTCGGCTTGGACGGCGGATACGACGCCGGCGTTTCACGCCGGCACGCGATTCTGGCGTACCGGCAGAGTGTCTATATGATCGAGGATCTGGACAGCGCCAACGGCACGTTTGTCAATGGCCGGCGGCTCTCAGCGCAAACACCCACTCCGCTCGCCAACGGCGATGAATTAAAATGCGGCACACTCCTGATGCGCCTTGAGTTCAGCTGATATCGCCACACCGTACAAACCAATCGTCGCGCATACGCGAAACACATCAGCATCGAAAGGATCACTCGTATGGCTAAAACCGTCGTCCTCCACATCATGGGTGAAGATCCGGTCCTCGCCGACCTTGATCAGGAGCCGCAGCCGACCGATATGTATGTCAAGGTCTCCAACTTGCGCAAGCGCGACGGCAAAGATGTCACCTACCTGACGCCCGGCGTGCAGAGCGTGATCTACCCCTGGCATCGGATCACGTTTCTCGAGATCATGGTCAGCGAGGAGGAACGCGGCTCCGTGATCGACTTCTTCAGAACATAGTCTTTGCAGAACGCGAAAACGTCGCTCGGCTTTGACCGGCTTTGATGAAGGACGAACGACCAAGGACGAAAATCAGCGTTCGTCCTTGGTCGTTCGTTCTCTGTCGTTGACAGCCGTCGCGCGCCCGAGTAGAATGCCGCTTGAGAGCGGATGCGGCCCGGTGGTTGTCCTCGTCTTCAAAACGAGTGGGCGGGGTGACGAGCTTCGCTGGTGGGTTCGACTCCCACGCGCTCTCGTTAAATTTTTCACAAACTAATTCATTAGCAAACCCACCTCACTCCCAATGCATAGAAACACGTAGTTAGCTCTTCCCGACCAATTATGGCTAACAAATACGCTAATTCCCGGTCGTAAGATCAGATTTGTACACGCTTTCATACGCGCTTTTTCTGGCCTGTAGCATCAACTTTGTACGCCAAACTAGTCACGACTGCTGGCCTAAGGCATTATCCTCACCTTTTCCAGTCGGCGACGACCTGAGCGTGGTGTCATGGATCGAACGGACGAGCGAAACCCAGGAGGTTCTGTTATAATTGCGGTGTCAAGGATGGCTAGAGGAAGGTTCGCTCTATGAGCCAGATCGTTGAAGTTGATGAGCACGGGACAATCCAGCTTCCCGCCGAGCTAGCGACAACCCTCAAACCTCATACCAAATTCGTGCTTGAGCGGCGTGGCGCAACGCTGGTGTTGCAGCCAATCACATCAGCGCCCTTCTGGACAACCGCCTCACCCGAGGAGCGCGCAGCAGCCGTGCGTCGGTGGGCTGCCCTTGATCGCCCCGCCGCACCTCCGCTGAGTGATCTCGCCCTCAGCCGCGAGCAGATCTACGACGAATGACGGCCTATTTGCTCGACACCAATATCTGGCTTCGTAGCGTGCAGCGCGAAACGCCACACCATTCTATCGCAGTTGAGGCGCTTGCAGTCCTGCTTGCGCAGGGAAACGAGGTATTCATCACGGCTCAGAATCTGATCGAGTTCTGGTCAGTGGCTAGTCGCGCACCCGAGGCGAACGGTCTGGGCTGGTCAGTGGAAACGGTTCGGCAAGAAATCGAACGTCTGCAGGCACAGTTCCCGCTGCTCGAGGACAGTGCGGAGGTCTTCGCTTATTGGCTACAGCTTGTCTCTGCCTACCGTGTGATTGGTCGGCGTGTTCATGACGCGCGACTGGTGGCTGCAATGCTGACTCACGGTGTAACGCATCTGCTGACGTTCAATCGCGAGGATTTCCGGCAGTTTGCGATGATTACAGTTGTCACGCCAACCGATCTCCTCGCTTCAGCCGAGCATCCCTCAAGCTAAGCGTTTGCGACTGGGAGCAATACAGAGCACGCAAAGCAAGCCTTCAACGTTATTTCTTGACCATAATCGCTTCGGTGGTTAACAGTCGTGAGTCAACGTAAGCACGCGCTCTCGAACGCACCAAACTCACTGAATTGCAGGTTTTCGGCATCAGGAAGCCATATACGCAGTGTATAGTCTCGTGATGCCACCTTCCCGATCTCCACCCGTCGGACAATGACGTGCAGCGCCCGCTGTAACGCGGTACGAACCCGCGCCTCCTGCCAGCGCGCCGGATCCAAATCTGGACTGCGCAGAATCCCCTCGACACCCCGCGCCTGCGCATCCAGGGTTGCCAGACCCGTGCGCAGCAGCCCGTGCTGTTCGGTCAAGCTAGCGATCTCGTGCGTGAGCACTTCAATACGAGTCGTTACCGCCTGTCGAAGGCTACCAGCCAGCGTGGGGTCATCCATCAGCAGGTCGAGCGCCGCATCGCATCGCTTCGTCACCTCCGCCAGGCGTGCAGTGATCAGATCCAGCGCAGCAGTCAGGTCACTCCGACGCTGCGCCACGGCGGTCGTGAGCGCGGCGAGCAACACGCTTGGCGCGGTTTGCGCGGTCGCGGCAAAGACGGCTTCGACGACCAGGCGCTCGATTGGCTCCGCGCCAAGGATCGTCATGGTACACGCACCGGCGCGGTTCGTCCGACCCGCACAGCGATACTTGCGGTATTTGTAGCAGGTGCCATTCTTATACTTGCTCGTCGTGTAGCCGTGCATCGCCCGACCACAACTCCCACAGCGCAGCAGGTGCGCCAACAGGAAATGATTCTGTGCCGCTGGCCCCTCCGCCATCCCCGCCTGCGTCGCGAACTCGACCGCATGGGTCTTCCAGGACGGATCGGGAAGGGTACGATCATGGTGCTCGATCGCACCAGTCTCAGGATCCTGCCATTCCCGATAGGGCTTGCGCTGATACTGACAGAGCGCAGGTGTCGCCGGCACCTGGCGTGGGCCATCCGCGAGTTGGATACCGGCATTCAACAAGGCCGTAATGCGGTGATAGCCGAGGCCGTCGGCCCGGCGCTCCAGAATCCAACAGAGGGCGGGATAGGTCGCCGGGTCCGGGTGAAACCAGCCGTTGCCATCGGGCAGCAAATCGTAAGGGATATTCCCACCGCGCCACTTGCCTTGCTTGGCACGATAGAGATGGCGCTTATAGGTGCGGTCACTCGTCTCGTCAGCCTCCAACTCCGCGACGACACCCCGGATGCCGCGATTGAACTTGCGGTACTGCGGTGCCTGCTGCTCTGTCTCACCACTGTAAAACACCCGAATACCGAGTGACTGCATCTCGGCTTCAAACGCGTGTCGATCAGTGTCATTGCGATGCCCACGATCGACGCTCTCCACGCGCACGCGGTCGAACGCCTGGAGACGGGCTGGCGTCAGGAGCGCCTGGTAATCAGCCCGTTTCGCCGCACTCGTTCCGCTGCGTGCCTGATCGATGAACTCAGCCACCACGATCTCGCCGGCGGCGCGCGCGTCGGCACGCAAGCGCGCGAGCTGGTCGGGGATGCTGAAGCCACGCTGGATCTGGTCACTGCGAACGGCGCGAGTTTGAATACATCCGCCATGGCACGCTCTCACTGATTGCCAATTTCGAGGTCGCAACCGGGTGGTGATAATTCCCAAGGCATTGTTTGAGCGCCTGACGGACACGCTCGCCTAAGCAGCCTGATATGGACAAAGTCGAGTTAAGATATTGCCGCCGCTGACGACTGAAGCGGCCCTCCTGGAGCGAGGCTGTTCGATCATCAAGCGCTCGATCGTCGAGTGTATCGAGGATCAGGATCGCGCCTGAGCGACCAGCGCGGCCAGGCAGGCGCTTAACCGCTCGGCCAGCACCTTGACATGCGGCTCGCCGACGAGCGTGAAATGTGTGCCGGGAACGACGTGCCGTTCCAGGCCTCCCGCGGCGAGGGTGGCCCATTCCAGCACCGGGTCACGCTCCTCCGCCGGTTCCGCTTCGCTGGCCTGGAAATAGGTGATCCGGCCGGGATAGGGCCGCGGCTCATAGCTGCGCACCGCGCGACGGTTCGCCCGGAAGACCTCTATCATGCGGCCAATCTGGTCCAGCCCGACATCGGGGGGTATCGCGCCAGCCTGATGCGCCTGCTCCAGGATCGAGGCCAGTTGCGCACCAGGCTCGTCGAGCAGCGTTAGATCCAGCCCGAGGTCGAGATCCTGAGCGAAGCTCCTGAGGATGGCTCGATCATCCTCCTCCGGCCCCTCTGCGGACTGTGGCAGCCGGGTGTCGAACAAGGCCAGCAGCGCGACTTGCTGGCCCTGCGCCTGGAGCTGCTGGGCCATCTCGAAGGCGATCAGACCGCCCGCGGACCAGCCGCCGAGCAGGTACGGGCCGTCGGGCTGCGCGGCGCGCACGGCTGCCAGATAGTGCGCCGCCATCGCCTCAACGCTGTCCAGGGGTGCCTGGCCACCGTCCAGACCGGCGGCCTGCACCCCGTAGAACGGCTGCTCCTGTCCCAGGTGCAGCGCCAGAGGCATGTAGCATAACACCTCGCCGCCGGCCGGGTGGACGCAGAAGAACGGTCGCCTGGCGCCGTGCGGCTGGATGCCTACCAGCACGGACAGCGGCGTGGCGTCCACCTGCCCGCGGAGCAGGGCGGCCAACTGCTCCACCGTCGACCCCTCGAACAGACTGGCCAGCGGCAGCCTACGGCCAAGGCGCTGCGCGATGCGCGCCATCAGGCGCACCGCCAGCAGCGAGTGGCCCCCAAGCGCGAAGAAGTTGTCGCGGACCCCGATCGGGTGGACGCCCAGGACCTCCTCCCAGATCTGGGCGAGCTGAAGCTCCAGCAGGTCGCGCGGGGCGGAGAAGGTGCCTTCCGCATCGGCG
>Ga0075433_10001383_pt1 | contig 17853 bp, 20 predicted proteins | sample RhiMethybrSRZTD2_FD_75299 | JGI IMG/M metagenome (GOLD analysis project Ga0075433, IMG submission 75299) | Populus rhizosphere microbial communities from Tennessee, USA - Rhizosphere MetaG P. TD hybrid SRZTD2 | ecosystem: Host-associated > Plants > Roots > Rhizosphere > Soil | place: USA... | reverse complement strand
GGTGGTGGGCATGAACTACACCTCCGCGGCGGGCCCCGCCTCCGCGCTGCCCAAGGCGAAGGCGTTCGTGGACGACTTCAAGAAGAAGTTCAGCAAGAACCCCGAGCCGTACGCGGCGGAGGCCTACGACGCGACCGTCATCGCGATGAAGGCGATGGAGGACGTCGCCAAGACCGGCAAGATGAGCCGGGAGGCGGTCTCGACCGCGGTCCGGAAGACCAAGCTCGCCGGTATCACCGGCGACATCGGCTTCGACGGCAAGGGCGACCGGCTGAAGGCCCAGTACTTCGTGCTGACGGTGGCGAGCGACAATCCAGAGAAATGGGGGGACAACAAGATCGTCAAGCAGCTCACGATCGCGCCCCCCGCGGCCAAGTAGCCGCCACGCACGCGGTCATCGGCGGAAGGGGCGCCGTCGCGCCCCTTCCGCTCTCACCCGCCTCCCCATCTCCCGCCGATGGACTTTGAAATCCTGATCGGCATCTTCCCGCAGGTCCTGCTGGACGGCATCATCCTCGGCTTCATGTACGCCCTGATCGCGCTCGGCTACACCATGGTCTACGGTGTGCTCGAGTTCATCAACTTCGCCCACTCCGAGATCTTCATCATCGGGGCCTTCGTCGGCGTCGAGCTCCTGCTCTCGTTCAAGGCGGCGGGCTGGCTCGACGTCCTGCCGTGGGCCCTCGTGCTGCTCATCATCCTGGTGGCGGGGATGCTGGTGAGCGGGACGGTGGCGGTGGTGATCGAGCGGACCGCGTATAGGCCGCTGCGCCACGCGCCCCGGCTCATCCCCCTCATCTCCGCGATCGGCGTCTCGTTCTTCCTCCAGGACGTGATCCGGCTCTTCGAGTCGCTCTGGCGCAACTCCTTCAACCTCGTCTACCCCACCATGGACGTGCTGAACCACCGCTTCGAGCTGACCGAGACGATCGACGTCTCGGTCAAGTCGGTGGTGGTCATCGTGATGGCGCTCCTGATGCTCTGGGGCCTCCACACCCTGGTCAACCGGACCAAGGTGGGCAAGGCGATCCGGGCGGTGGCGGAGGATCAGGCCGCCGCGTCCCTGATGGGCATCAACGTCAACCGGATCATCTCGCTCACCTTCCTCATCGGCGGGGCGATGGGCGGCGGCGCCGGCGTGCTGTTCGGGGTCCAGTACAGCCTCATCAATCCCTACACCGGCTTCATTCCGGGACTCAAGGCCTTCACCGCCGCGGTCCTGGGCGGCATCGGCAACGTGCCGGGGGCGATGCTGGGTGGCCTCGTGCTGGGGCTGCTCGAGGCCTTCGCAGCCTCCTACCTCTCGCTGCTGACCGGCGGCGCGTTCGGGGCCGAGTACAAGGATATCTTCGCGTTCTCGATCCTGATCCTGATCCTCATCTTCCGCCCGAAGGGTCTCCTGGGAGAGATCGTCCGCGAGCGGGCATGATCAAGCAACTCCTCGATCGCCCCGGGCCCGCGACCGCGCTGGTCGTCGTGCTCCTCCTGCTCACCACCTGGGGCGTTACCCACAGCCCGCGCTCGATCGTGCTCTTCATGATGTTCCAGGGCTCGATCCTCCTGCTCTACTTCGCCCGCATGCCGACGCGGCTCAAGGCGGCCCTCACCATCCTCACCCTGGGCGTCCTGATGCCGATCCTCGGCACCATCAACGCGTACTACATGGAGATCGCGATCCAGGTCGGGATCTTCGTGGCCCTGGCCCTCGGGCTCAACATCGTGGTGGGGCTGGCCGGTCTGCTCGACCTGGGCTACGTGGCGTTCTTCGCGGTGGGCGCCTACTCGTGGGCGATCTTCGGCTCCCCGCAGGCCAACCTGATCTTCGGCGGCGAGCACTTCCCGCTGGGCCCGTGGTGGTTCTTCGTGTTCCTCTTCGTGGGGGTGGCGGTGGCGGCGGGGGCGGGCATCCTGCTCGGCCTCCCGGTGCTGCGCCTGCACGGCGACTACCTGGCCCTGGTCACCCTCGGCTTCGGCGAGGTGATCCGCGTCCTCGCCAACAACCTCGACAAGCCGATCAACTTCACCAACGGCCCGAAGGGCATCACTCCGATCAACCGCCCCCCGATCTTCTTCGCCCCGCTCCTGCGCGCGCTCGGCATCGATCCGGACCCCAACGTGATCTACCCGCTCTACCTCTACGCGCTGGTCCTCCTGATCGTGGGCGCGACCGTGCTCGCCAACCGGCGCCTGGAGGACTCGCACATCGGCCGGGCCTGGGAGGCGATCCGCGAGGACCAGACCGCGGCCCAGGCCATGGGCGTGCCCCTGGTGCGGATGAAGCTCCTCGCCTTCGCCTGCGGGGCTTCGTTCGCGGGCACGGTCGGCGTGCTCTTCTCGGCCAAGCAGATCTTCATCAACCCCGAGTCCTTCACGTTCATGGAGTCGATCGGGGTGCTGGCCATGATCATCCTGGGCGGCATGGGCTCCATCCCGGGGGCGATCCTCGGGGCGTCGGTGGTGACGATCCTCAACCTCCAGATCCTCAAGGGCCTCTCCCTCTGGCTCAACGAGTTGCGCAACGCGGGCACCGTGATCTTCGGGTACGACCTCACCAACCTGCCCACCCAGCTCGAGCCGGCCAAGTACGAGCGGATGATCTTCGGCCTCATCCTGGTCCTGATGATGATCTTCCGGCCCCAGGGCATCCTTCCCGCGAAGCGGCGGCACCGCGAGCTCGAGGAGGAGCGCTGATGGTGTTGCTCGAGGCCCGCGGGGTGAGCAAGCGCTTCGGGGGCCTGACCGCGCTCAACGGGGTGGACTTCACGCTCGAGGAAGGGCACATCGCCTCGATCATCGGGCCGAACGGGGCGGGCAAGACGACCTTCTTCAACGTCTTCACCGGCATCTACGTGCCGGAGGAAGGCGCGGTCCTCTTCCGGGGCACCGCGGTGCTGGGCCGGCGCCCCGACCAGATCACCGAGCTCGGCATCTGCCGCACGTTCCAGAACATCCGCCTGTTCTCCCGCATGACCGCCATTGAGAACGTCCTGGTCGGCATGCACAGCCGTGTCCCGCTCAGCTTCTGGGACGTGATCAGCCGCAACGCGCGCTGGCGCGAGCACGAGCGGCGGCAGTGGGAGCGGGGCGCCGAGCTGCTCGGGGTGGCCGGATTGCGCGACAAGGCGAACGAGCTGGCCCGGAACCTGCCCTACGGCGAGCAGCGGCGTCTCGAGCTGGCCCGCGCGCTCGCCGCGGATCCCTCCCTCCTGCTCCTGGACGAGCCCACCGCGGGCATGACTCAGGGCGAGGCGCGCAGCCTGATGGCCCTGCTGCGACGCCTGGTCGAGGAGCGCAAGCTCACCCTCCTGCTCATCGAGCACAACATGCGGGTGGTGATGGAGGTCTCGGACCGGGTCACCGTGCTCGACTACGGCGAGAAGATCGCCGAGGGCCAGCCCACCGAAGTCCAGCGGAATCCGCGCGTGATCGAGGCTTACCTTGGACGGCGCCAGTGGACGCCCGGCGCGGGTCCGGCGGGGAGCGTCCGTGCTTGAGGTGACCGACCTCCACGTCTACTACGGCGAGATCCACGCCCTCAAGGGCATCTCGTTCCGGGTCGGCCAGGGCGAGATCGTCACCCTGCTCGGCAACAACGGCGCGGGGAAGACCACCACCCTCCGCACTCTCTCCGGCCTCCTCGCTCCCCGGCGGGGCGACGTGCGGTTCGAGGGCGCGTCGCTGCTGGGCGTCGCGCCCCACGACGTGGTGCTCAAGGGGATCACCCACGTGCCGGAGGGACGCCGCATCTTCAACCGCCTGAGCGTGGTCGAGAACCTCGAGATGGGCGCCTATACCCGCGGCGACTCGGCGGTCGCCCAGGACATGGACCATGTCTTCACGACCTTCCCGCGCCTGAAGGAGCGGCGCACTCAGGTGGCGGGGACCCTCTCGGGCGGCGAGCAGCAGATGCTGGCGATCGGCCGGGCCCTCATGGCCCGGCCCCGCCTGCTGCTGCTCGACGAGCCCTCGATGGGGCTGGCGCCGGTGCTGGTCGAGCAGATCTTCGAGACCGTGCTCGCCATCAACCGGGAGGGCGTCACCATCCTGCTCGTGGAGCAGAACGCGGCGATGGCCCTCTCGATCGCCGAGCGCGGGTACGTGCTGGAGACCGGGCGCCTCCCCCTCGAGGGCGGAGCCCGCGAGCTCGCCGACAACCCCGAAGTGCGCCGCGCCTACCTGGGCGAGGCCTGATCCCGGAGGAGCGCGTGAAGACGCGAGGACTCACCTACGAGGAGCACGCGGTCGGGTCGGTGTACCGGACGCTCGGGCGCACCGTCTCGGAGGCGGACATCTGCGCCTTCGTCAACCTGTGCGGCTTCAACGAGCCCCTCTTCATGGACATGGAGTACGTGGCCAAGGAGTCGGTCTTCAAGGGGCGAGCCGCGCCGGGGGCCATGACCTTCTGCCTGTCCGAAGGGCTCATCATGCAGACCGGGCTCATCCACGGTACCGGCATGTCGTATCTGGGGAGCGAGATCCGCATCGTCGCGCCGGTTCTGGAGGGCGACACCCTCCACGTGAGCGTCACCATCACCGACAAGCGCGAGACCAAGAAGCCCGACCGCGGCATCGTCACCTACCGGCACGAGGTGACCAATCAGCGCGGCGAGGTCGTGCTGGAGGCGACCGTGAAGCGCATGATCAAGCGCGCCGCTTGATGCCGGGGGCGCGCATCGCGCAGATCAGCCGCTCCGGCGGCGGAGTGCCCAAGCGCGCGATCGCGTCGGCACGGGTCACCGCCCTCGGGCTCGACGGCGACGTCCAGCGCAACCGGAAGCTCCACGGCGGTCCCGAGCGCGCGCTCTGTCTCTTCTCCCTCGAGCGCATCCGGGCGCTCCAGGCCGAGGGGCATCCGATCCAACCCGGGAGCATCGGCGAGAACCTGACGCTGGAAGGCCTCGACTGGAGTCGAGTGACGCCCGGCACTTCGCTCCGGCTCGGCGCGGAGGTCGTCATCCAGATCACCGCCTACACCGCCCCCTGCACCAACATCACCGGATCGTTCCGCGACCGCGACTACTCCCGCGTCTCGCAGCGCCTCCATCCGGACGACAGCCGGGTCTACGCCCGGGTGCTCCGCGGGGGAGAGCTGGCCACCGGGGATCCCGCCCAGATCCTCTCCGTCGCCGACGCCGCCGCGCCGATCGAGGCCCGATGAGAACGGCCGACGCGGTCATCGTCGGCGGCGGGGTCACCGGCGTGTCGATCGCGTTCCACCTCGCCGGCCTGGGCGTACCGCGCGTGCTGGTCCTCGAGCGCAAGTTCCTGGGCTCGGGTGGGACCGGTCGATCGGTCGGCATCATCCGGCAGCTCTACCCGACCCGAGAGACGAGCGAGATGGTCCTCCGCTCGCTCTCCGTGTTCGAGCGCTTCGGCGAGGCGGTCGGCGGGGAGGCGGGCTTCGTGCGCACCGGAGCCCTGATCGGCGTCTCGGCCGCCATGCGGCCGACGCTCGAGCAGACCCTCGCTCTCCAGCGCGGCATTGGGATCAAGGCCGAGATCGTGGATCCCTCGAATCTGGGGCGCATCGAACCCCGCATCGACCCGTCCGGGCTGGGCGCCGTCCTGTGGGAACCGGGCTCGGGCTACGGGGATCCCTCCGCGGTCACCGCCGGCTTCGCCGGCGCGGCGCGGCAACGGGGCGCGACCATCGAGCAGGGTGTGGAGGTGGTGGCGATTCGACGAGACGCGGGCCGAGTCGTCGGGGTCGACACCGCAAGCGGTGAGCGGATCGACTCGCCGGTGGTGATCAACGCGGCGGGCCTGTGGGCTCCGCGCGTGGCCCGCCTGGCTGGTGTCGAGCTGCCGATCGTGATCGGCCGGCACCCGGTGTTCATCGTCTCCCGGCCCGCCGAGTTCGGCGCCGCGCACCCGGTGTACCTGGATCTGGCCGGCGGGAGCTACGTCCGGCCCGAGACCGGGGGGCTCACGATCACCGGCTCCCTTACCGACGACGAAGCACAGCACCCGATGGACGCCGATCTGCTGGGCGGCGAGGCCGGATTCGACGAGGCGGCGGAGGTCCTCGCGCGCACCGCCCGGGCCATCCCCACACTCGGGGAAGCCCGGTTCAGTCGCGGCTACGCGGGGGCCTTCGACATCACGCCGGACTGGATGCCGATCCTCGACGAGTCGCCGCTTCGCGGATTCTGGATCGCGGCCGGCATGTCGGGCCACGGCTTCAAGCTTTCTCCGGCGGTCGGTGAGATGGTCGCGGCGCTCGTCACCGGAGCGCGTCCACCGGTTTCTCCCACCCCGTTCCGGCTCGGCCGGTTCGACGCGACCACCACAAGCGGCACGACGTTCGTTTCCTCGTACCTGCGCGCGCCGGAGCCGCCTTCCGCGAATGCGTCTCGCGCCGGCTCGGCGTCGTGACCGATCCGGTTCCCCCGTCGACGGCAGGCCACCGGCTCGTGAGCGTCCTGGTCGGGGCGTTCCTCATCGTGGTGTTCTTCGGCCTCTCGATGACCGCGCCCGGGCTCCGGATCACGTTCCGACCGCCGCTCAGCGCCAGCTCCCCGGGCGAGGTGTACTTCTGGCTCGGCCACGCCCTGCTCCTCTTCCCCGCCTCGTGCCTCATCGGGTTCGGCCTCGCGGGCCGTCTCGGGCCGCTCCTCGTGCGGCTGCGCGAGGAGGTCAACCGGCTCGGCTCTCGCGAGCTGCGCCTCGGCACGCTGGCCCTGTTCCTGCTGACGGTGGCGGTGTCGAGGGTCGGTCACTCTCTCGTCATGTACGACTTCCCGTTCACCGACGACGAGTACGCGACGCAGTTCGGCGGCTACGTCTTCGCGACCGGACACGCCGCGGCCCGTCAGCTCCTGCCGGTCAATGCGATCCCGAGCCTCGGCCTCTTCTACCACGACGGCATGATCTCCCGGGCCGACTGGCCCGGCGCGCAGGCCGCGTGGGCGGTCGGCGACGTCACGGGGCTCGGGCCCTTCGTGTGGGCCCTGCTCGCCGCGATCCCGGTGGTGGCCATCGCGGTCCTGATGGGTCGCCGGCTCGACGCGGGCTGGGGTCTCGCGACCGTGGCCATCTTCCTCTGCTCGCCGATGGTCCTGATGCTCTCCATGACGTCTCACGCCCACCTGGGCTCGCGGGCGATGCTGGCCCTCGGCCTCCTCGCCTACTGGCAGGCCACCCGGCGAGGCACTCTCGCGCTCTGGGCCGTCACCGGGCTCGCGTTCGGGATCGCGTTCCTGTTCCGGCCCCTCGAGATCATCTTCTTCTCCGCGCCACTGCTCGGCTACGCCGCGTTCCAGAGCGTGCGACGGGCACCCGGCTATGCGAGCGCGCTCGCCGGGCTGGTCGTGGGCGGACTGGTCCCGGTCCTCCTCATGTGCGCCCACGCGTACGCGGTCACCGGGAACCCGTTCGTCCCTCCGCGCCTGGATGATCCGGCCGCGGTTGCACAGGACTCCATCACCGGCGCCCTCTGGTACCGGTTCGGGGCGAACGTGGGCTACAACACGTTCATGCTCGCGATCTGGTTCCTGGGGCCCCTCGGCGTCGCGCTCTTCGCGGCCGGGGTAATGACCGATCGGTTCACGCGCCTGCTGGGCCTCGGGACGCTCACCGGGCTCGGCCTCGCGCTGCTCCACACCAACATGGGCCTCCACACCGTCGGGCCGATCCACTACTCGGAGCTCGCCGCCCCGTTCACCATCATCGCGGGGCACGGACTCGTCAATATCTTGCGGACCGCGCGCGCGCATCGCTTCGATCCGGCGCCGATCGCCAGCGCGGTGGTGGCCTCGCTGGTCATCGGCCTCGGCCTCTTCAACCTCGTCCACGCCGCCGCGCTCCAGGAGCAGGCGGGGATCCAGGCCGCGGTCTACGAGTGGGTGGACCGGACGCGCCCCACGCCGGACGCCCCGAAGGTCGTGGTGCTGGCCCCGCAGTTCGGCACGACGTGGTTACATCTGCCCGGCATGTCCCGCGTCGGCACGTGGGTCTTCGAGTGGCGCCGGCCGCACCCCGACCTGCGGGACGACCTGCTCATCCTGCACGATCTGCCGGGGCTCGAGAGCGCGCTGCGGCCACAGATGCCCGACCGACGATTCTACCGGCTACTGCTCTTCAACGAGCCCCCGTTCGGAGCGCTCGTACCGCTCGACGCCACTCCGAAGACACCCGCGATCCTCTACGCGCCCCTGCCGGGCCGCTGACGCCGCCCTGTGAGGGGCGGCCCGCGTTACACGGGCTCCTCGCAGGAGATACAGACCAGGTTCGACCGCAGGAGGGGCAGGCCGGATCGCACCAGCCGGTTCCGGCGCGAGGGAGGGAACAGGGAGAGGAACGCGGGCGCGTTCAGTAGGTTCAAGTTCTCCACGTCCGCGAAGTACGAGTGACCCATCGTCCGGAGCGCGGCGCGATAGGTCGCGTCCGGCAGCCAGTGCAGCAGGGGCAGGAAGGTGTGCAGCTCCACCGGGAACCGCTTGTTGGGCGTGGTGAAGAGCACACAGCGAGAGACACGGCACACTTCGGCCACCAGGGCCCGCTGCTGATCGCGCGGGCCGCCGTGCTCGACCACCGCGTTGCAGATGCCGTAGTCGAAATAACGATCGGGGAGCGGTATCGACCGCAGGTCGGCCTCGAGATACCGGGAGCCGGGAAACGCCTCCGCGAACCAGGTGGCCTGCTCCGCCTCGCGACCGATCACGGTCAGGCTTTCCCGGTACGGATACAGCGTCTCGAAGAAATAGTGAACCGGATGATCCCGGTGGCCCGACACGCCGAAGTCGGCCACCCGCGCGTTGGGGCCGGGCGAGAACTCACGCATGAATCGCTCGAAGATGCGCCGGCGCACCTGGAACGCCAGATCGTTCTTGATCCGGTCGAGAGCTCCCAGCTCGGTGGAGTAGCGAAGCGCCACGACGTCCGCCCTAGCCCTCGGGACGCCGCGCCACGAAGGCCATGGTCGCGGTGCGGCTCACCAGCGATTGCAGGATGGTCACCGGCAAGAACGGGGCGATCAGCGCGGGGTACCAGCGGACCCGCCCATTGGCCGGCACCCGGAGACCGTGGTCGGCCAGCCAGTTCTGGATGCCCGCGCTCCACCCCACCGTGCGGAGGCGGGGGATGATCCGCGTACCCACGAAGCCGGCCTGCTCGCAGGCCCGGGTGATCGTCTCCGGGCTGAAGAGCGCGATGTGCCGGGGAAAGTGGAGCGCGCCCCAGTAGCGCCCGAAGAGCCGGAAGTCCCAGCAGTCGATGTTCGGGGTCTCGCCGAACAGCGTCCCGCCCGGACGGAGGAGCTGCCACGCGCGCTGGAGCGTCGCGAGCGGGTCGCGGACGTGCTCGATGACGTGGCCCATGCGGATCAGGTCGAAGGACCCGGGCGGGAAATCGGTATCGACGAGGTCCCCCTGCCGGACGTTGAAGCCCAACCGGGCCGCGTGCCGCGCCGCTTCTACGTCCAGCTCGAGCCCGCAGACCTCCCACTTCCCCGCCCCGGCGAGCGCGGTCAGCGCGCCGCCGCCGCCGCAGCCCACGTCGAGCACCCGGCCCCGCGGGCCGATCAGGCGGGCCACCCGCCGCGCGTCGAGCCAGTAGGTCAGGCGGAAGAGCCAGCCGACGACCGGATCGTCACCGTAGACCGCGTAGGTCGGCGGGTAGTACGTGGGAAGGACGTCGCGATCCGGCCGGGGTGTCTGATAGTAGAGGTCGCAGGCGGTGCAGTGCGACAGCGTGAATCGGCCCGGCACCCCGTACTCGTAGTCCGCCGCCTCGAGTACGGGCACCGCGTGGCGATCGGAGCGGCACAGATCGCACACCGTTCCGGTGAGCTGAGCGTCCTGCACCGAGCGGTTCATGCGCGCTCCCCGGCGACCGCGCCGCCCCGCCACTCGGTCCGCAGGCGGTTCCAGACGAAGCCGAAGTAGCTGCGGTTCGTGGGCACCGGGATGCCGGCCGCCACCAGGAGGCGGTGTACCCGGGCGAGGTTGTAGTTCGGGATGCTCGGGAACACGTGGTGCTCGTAGTGCAGGTACTGGCCGAGGGGTGCGATGATCCACCGCTCGAGGACGTTCAGCCGGCTGGTGCGGGTCATCCACGCCTCCTGGGGCGAAGTCGGACGGTAGCCGGCCTCGAAGCCGTGCTCGGCGATCGAGCGCACGCGGATCTGAAGCGGGTAGAGCGTCATGATCGGCAGGACGTGCAGGAGCAGATAGGCCCACGGGCCACCCGCCAGGGTGTAGATGCCCAGGAGCACCAGCTGGGTCGCCGCCACCGGCACCATCGACCCGGCCATCCGCGCAAAGTAGGCCGGGGTCAGGCGCCGCCAGGGCGACACCATGAAGGTGGCCCGGTCCGATTGCGAGTACTGCAGTAGGCGCTTGATCGCGGAGACCAGGAACAGATCGCTCAGGAGCCCGCGGAGCACCGCGGACGCCGGCGCGCTCGGCTGGCTGAAGATGATGTCCGGATCGCGCTCGGTGTTGAGATACAGGTGATGATCCATGTGCGCGGTCCGGTGCCCGCTCCGCGTGTAGCCGAGCAGGTACGCGAAGAGGTTGCCGAGGCTCCGGTTCAGGCGCGGATCCCGGAACATCGTGCCGTGATCGCTCTCGTGGACGAGCTGCGCGGCGCAGTTGAAGTTACGGATCGCGCAGAGGGCGAGGAGCACGAAGGTCCATCCGCGAGGGTGGAGGCCGAACAGCACCGGAACCGCGACGAATGAGGCGAGGGTGCCGAGGACGTCCAGCGCGCTACGCCAGTCCCGCATCTGGTGGGCGGCGCGGAGCGCCTCCAGGCTGATCGCCCCCGACTGGAGGGCCTCCCGGGCGGACTTGGGCGCCCCCACCGTCATCTCGTCGAGGCCCGGTCCCTTGCGGCTCGTCTCGGTCGCGTCCATGTGGTGGTGTCCTCAGAGCGCCTTCATTCGGAAGACTCGGCGAGCCACCCGCCCCACGCTGCCGCCGATCCAACCCTTGGGAGTCAGCACGAACCGGCTCCCGCGTGAGACCAGGAAGCCGTTGCGCACCATGATGTCGAGGCGGTCCTGCATCAGCACCTCGACCCCGCACATCTCCTGCATCTGGGCGAGAGTGAGGCGCTGCCGGGGCGCCCGGGACAGCTCGATCAGGAGCCGCACCGTGATGGACCGATCCGCGTGAGAGTAGAAGAGCCCCGCGGTCAGGAAGAGCAGCACGTGGACGGTGAGCCCGTTCAGCAGGCCGAGCCGCCAGTCCGCTCCCACGAACCCCTCCGACAGCACGCCGAGGTTGGCGGGGGTCATCCAGTAGAGGACGAGGTACAGGGGGATCGTCGGCGCGAACCAGCCGAGCATCGAGCTGAACGCCTTCCGGGGAGCGGTCGCGTGGAACACGACGCCCTGGACCACCACCCACAGCGTCATCAGCGTCCCGCTCAAGAGGAGCCCTTTGAGCACGTCCGCGTCCGTTACGCGCCGACCTGGGCGTTGATCAGTCGCTTGAGGAAGGACCCGAGCGACGCCACCCGTTGCCCGGGGGTCAGGAGCCGATAGGCGCCGTCCTCCTCGGCCACGTAGCCGCCCTTCAGCAGCTTGGGCAGCCGCCGCCGGAAGATGAGGTTCACCGGCTCATCGCTCCCGTGGATCGCGAGGGCCTCCGACTCGGTCATCCCGTCGGAGCCTCGCCGTCGGAGCTCGACCATGATGCTCATGGACGGGCTCAGACAGGAAAAGTACGCGAAGCACCAGTAGCCGTGGAACACCAGGACCAGTATCAGGAGGCCGTTGCCGAGATCGACCGCGGGGGACGATTCCTGCCACGCGGGCGGGATGAATCCCAGATCCGCGGGCAGCACCCAGAAGCCGGCCGCGTAGAAAACGACCGAGCCCGCGAACGCGCCCAGGAAGACCTTGAACTCCTTGTTCCCGGGGTAGACGCGCAGCATGACCGCGCTGGCCAGCACCAGCAGCGCGAAGGCGCCCGCGGCGAGGACGACTCCCCTCACCTACTGCATCCACTTCTGGAAGTCGGTGACGAACTGCTTCACCGCTTCGTCGGTCTTGGGATGGGTCACCATCGCGCGGAAGAACTTGGGCGGCACCGTCACGATGTCCGCTCCCGCTTGGAACGCCTCGCTGATATCCGCGATGTGGCGGATGCTCCCCACGATGATCTCGGAGGGTACCGCGCGCTCCCGGAAGGTGGCCCGGACGTCGCGGACCACCGCGGCTGCATCGTACCCGATGTCCCGGATGCGCCCGTAGAACAGGCTCACGAAGTTGGCGCCGGCCGCCGCCGCCATGGTCGCTTGCCCGTACGACATGCAACACGTGCAGTTAACCGGGATCCCCCGGAGCCGGAGCTCCCGGATGACCGCCAGCTCGTCCCAGCCGACCGGGATCTTCACGTTCAGCTTCGGGTAGTGCCCGAAGTGGCGCACGAAGTCCTCTGCCTGGCTGATCATCTCCTCCGGCCGCGTGGAGAACACCTCAACGCTCAGGGGAATGTCGTAGCCGTACCGCTGTACCAGCTCGATGATCTTGTTGATGTGCTCCCGGAAATCCGCCTTCTCTTCCTTGGCCAGGATCGAGGGGTTCGTGGTGATGCCCGACGGGAAGCCACGCTCGAGCGCCTCCTCGATCTCCAGCAGGTTGGCCGAGTCGACGAAGATCTTCATGGTCTCTCTCTCCGGTCCGGACCCGTCACTCCGTGACAGTCCAGTAGTAGTCTCCGCGGTAGCCCGCCTCCGCGAACAGCCGGCGCCAGCCGGCCGGATCGAAGTAGGTCCGCGCGGTCAGCTGCCAGCGCTCGAACTTCTGCCGCTGCGAGTCGTTCAGCCAGGAATCCACCTGAACGTAGCGGTGCCCGCGACCGACGCGCTCGATCTCGGCCAGCGCCCGCACGCACTCGGCCCGGTCCAGGTTGTGAACGGTGTTGATCGACACCACCAGATCGAAGCTGCCGGCCGGGAACGGAAGCCGCTCGGCCGAACCCACCGTCAGCCAGGGACGGACGTCCTCCATCGCGTGGGCGATCGCGTAGCTCGAGACGTCGAGCCCGGCCACGCGCAGGCCGGGCACGACCAGCCGGAGGTCGTGGAGCAGAAATCCCTTGGCGCACCCGACGTCGAGGACCCGCTGGCCGGCCGCGAGCCGGTAGTGGTCGCGAAATCGCTCCGCGACCGGCACCCAGCGCCCGTCGTAGCGATACCCGCCGTAGCCCTGACCGCGGTCGCCGTCGAAGTACTCGCGGGCGAACCGGCTCGCGACCTCGCGCTGGGCCGGCACCGCGGCGGCGCGCGCCGCGATGTCGCGCGTGGTGCGCGGGTAGCGGTCGAGGAGGTCGACCTCACCCATGGCGGAGCGCTCCGAAGGCGCCGAGGGTCGCGCTGAGGCCGTCGCGCAGCGGAGTGAACCGCAGGCCGGGGAGCGCGGCGGTGAGGCGACCCACGTCGAACCGTCGATGGGTGATAGCACCCTTCCGGGCGGCGCTCGTCACCTCCACGTCGTAGGGCACGAGGTCGCGAATCGTTTTCACCACGTCCGCGAACGAGCGGCTCTGCCCGGTGGCCACGTTGTAGACGCCCGCCGCGCCGGTCCGCAGCAATCCGGCCGCGATCGCGGCGACGTCGTCGACGAAGATGTGGTCGCGCTCTTCCTCACCGGCCCCGAAGATGCGGACCGAGCGGTCGCGGACCAGGGAGCGGGCGAACGCATTGGGACCATAGGAGGCGTGGGGATCGCCCGGCCCGTACACCCCGGTCACCCGCAGCGCCAGCAAGGGCACCGACGCGGCCCGCGCGGCGCAGTCCATCACGCGCTCCGCCGCGTACTTGCCTAGGGCGTAGTAGCCCGCGGGAGCCACCGGGGTGTCCTCGGTCACCGCCTCGTCGCCGAAGCCGTAGACCGCGTCGGAGCCCAGGTAGATGAGCGAGCCGACGCGCCGCCCCTCGAGATAGGTGGCCAGGTTGGTGGCCATCGTGGTGTTGGCCAGGAAGGTGGCCGGCGTCTGCCCGCGATCCGGGGTGAGGGCGGAGGCGAGCACGAGCGCGGTCTCGGAGGTGAGGATCGAGTCGAGGGCGGCGAAGGCGTCCGGACGGGTGAGGTCGAGGGTCCGCGAGGAGTGACCGATCACCTCGACCCCGTCCCGCATGAGGACGGCGTGGAGGGCGCGGCCCAGGAAGCCGCTCGCCCCCAGGATCACGACCCGGCCCGACATCGCGCTCATCGCGCGAGGCTCTCCCATCGCATCGGGGCGGCCTGGAGGCGGGGGTGGGCGACCAGCATGTGCCAGACGACCGCCTGGAAAGCCTCCACGTGAGCGGTGAGCCGCTCCGGGCTCACGGTGGGAATGAGCACGCACGCGTCGGCCACGGTAGCGGTGAAGCCGCCGTCGCGGCCCACGATGGCCCCGATCCGCGCGCCCACCGTCTTGGCGTGCTCGAGCGCGCGCACCAGGTTGATGCTCACCTTCCGCACCAGGTCGCCTCCACCCACCGAGAACACGAGCACGCAGTCGCGGGGGCCGAGACGGCTCGCCTTCAGCCAGTTGGCGAAGGAGGTGTCCCACCCGTCGTCGTTGATCCGCGCGGTGAGCTCCGACACGTTGTCGGTGGGCGCGTACGCCTCGAAGCCGGCGATCTTTCGGAAGTCGTTCACCGCGTGGGACGCATTGCCGGCGCTGCCGCCGACTCCGAGCACGAAGAGCCGACCGCCGCCGTCTCGCGCGTCGACCAGCAGCTCCACCAGTCGCGTGACCGCGTCGTGATCGATGCGGGCGGCGACCTGCGCCGCCTCCGTGAGGTACTGAGCGACGAAGTTCATTGGGGATCCTTTGCCCGGGCGAGGATCGCGTCGACCGCGCCGGCCAGGTCGGCCACCCGCACGTCGACCTCGCGACACTCGCTGTACGGGCGCTCGATGAGCACCGTGTAACAGCCGACCGCGCGTCCCGCGTCGATGTCACGCCAGCGGTCGCCCACCACGAACGAGTCCGAGAGGTCGAGCTCCCACTTCCGGGCCGCCGCTTCGAGCATGCCCGGACGCGGCTTCCGACAGGCGCAGCCGTCGCGGTCGGTATGCCCGCACACCAGGATGTCGTCGATACCCACCGCGGCCCGCAGGCGCGCGTGCATGCGGTCGAGCACGCCCGGGCTCAGCGTGCCGCGGGCCAGCTCGGGCTGGTTGGTGAAGACGATCGGCCGGAGCCCGGCCGCCTTCAGGCGCGCCACCTGCGCGGGGGCCTCCGGACAGATGCGGAACTCGGCGAGGGTCACCGCCGCGTGCGCTCGGCCGTCACGCACCAGGGTCTCCACCAGCACGCCGTCGCGATCGAGGAAGGCGGCCCGGCCGCTCATGCGCGCACCGCTCGGCCCATCGTGATGTACTCCACCCCCGGCAGCGCGGCGCGGCGGGGATCCATCACGCCCACGCAGTCGATCACCACCGGCCGGCGCATCGACCGGAAGCCGGCGTCCGACGGCGTGGCGAACTCGTCCCAGTCGGTCAGGATGAGGAGACAATCGGCGCCCACCAGGGCCGCGTCGCGGCTCTCCACCAGAGTGGCGGGCACGTCCGCGCCCGGCTGCTTGACCAGAGGGTCGTAGGCGCGCACCTCGGCGCGACCGCGCAGGTTCTCGATGACCCGGAGGGCCATGGAGTTCTTGGTGGAGTGGGTGTTCTTCTTGTAGGCGAGGCCCCACACCGCGACCACCGGCCGACCGGTGCGGTCGAGGACGTGACCCTCGAGCTGTCGCTGGACCCACCGGTAGCGCCGGGCGTTGTGGGCGAGCAGCGTATCCACGTAGGCCACGTCGACGCCGTGCCGCTGGCCCAGGCCTCGCAGGGTCACGAGGTCGCGCTCGAGATTGCCGCCCGCCACGCCCAGGCTCGGGCGGATGTAGGCCGCGGGCCCGATGCGCCGATCGAGCCGCAGGGCGGGCACCATCTCGGACCAGTTGGCGCCCACCGCCTCGCAGAGGTCTGCGAGGGTGTTCGCGTAGGTCACCGCCCCGAACAGGTAGAGATTGATCGCGGTCTTGGTCAGCTCGGCGCTCTCGTACACCATGGGCAGGATCGGGCAGCCGAACCGGCGCAGCCCCGCGTCGAGCGTGGCGGGAAGCGGTCGGGCCGGATCGGCGGCGCCCACGATGATCCGCTCCGGCTTGAGGAATCGCTCGACCGCGTTGCCGAAGATGAGCGTCTCCACCCAGTAGTACACGGAGATCCCGGCGTCCGGGCGGAGCACGAGGACCCGCTCAGCGAGAGCCCGGGTCGCGCCGGGAGAGACCTGGCTCATCAGCACCAGGGTCGAGCCGGGACGGAGGTGCGGGATCGCCGCCTCGATCAGAAGCTCCACCACCGCGGGGTCGCTCCCGTTCTCGGTGTCGGTCGGGATGTCACGGGACACCACGACCAGGTCGCACGCGGCCAGCGCGGCGGGATCGGTCGAGAAGATCATGCGCCCGCGAGTCGCCGCGAACAGCTCGGGCAAGCCGGGCTCGTGGACCGGCAGCTCGCCCCGGCGGAGGCGGGCGACCGGCTCCGACTCGAGGTCCACCGCGACCACCTGGGAGCCCAGCGACGCCCACCCCACGCTCGAGATGATCCCCAGATGCGACAACCCCAGGAAGCCGGTCGGTGCGCCGCTCACGCGCCGCTCTCGAGACGGGCCGTCGCGGCGGCCTGCACCGTGCGAGACAGCCACAGATCGTTCTCGCAGGAGGTGGCCCCCGTCGCGGCCATCTCCTCGAAGTGCCGGATGTCCGCGGCCCACGTCGGGTCCGGCCCGTGGGCGACCTCCCGCCGCTCGTCGGGGATCCCGCTCGGACGACGGCGGCGCAGGATGGTCAGCTCGCTCTTGCCCCACTTGGTGAGGCCGTTCATCTCGAGCGCACCCTCTTCCCCGAGGGCCTCGATCCGCCAGCGGTTCTTCCAGGAGAGAAAGCTGCACTCGATCGTGACCTTCCGGTCCTCGGTGGCGAGCAGGCAGTGGTCGAAGCCCTTCAGCTCGTAGCTCCGCCGCTCCCACACCCGGAACTCGGCGCCGAAGCGCCCGAAGACGAAGCCGGAGAGGTCGATGAGGTGCGAGGCCATGTCCTCGAGGATCCCGAGCGGGCTATCCCGCCACGTTCCCACGATGTTGCCGGCGGTTCCGTTGCCGTAGAACATCCGCACCCGGTAGAGGCGGCCGATCGCTCCCGCCTCGAGATGGCGCTTGAGGGCCAGCACGTTGGGCTCGAAGCGGAAGTTGTAGGACGTGTACCAGATCGCCCGTCCGGCGCGACCGGCCCGGCTGAGGTGGCCGGCGCTCTCCGCATCGAGAATCAGCGGCTTCTCCACCAGCACGTGCTTGCCCCGCGAGAGGAAGTACTCCATCAGCCGGACCTTCACGTCGTTCGGCACCGCGAGAATCGCGGCGTCGTACCGGTCGGTCGGGCACTCCTCCGGCTGCCGGAAGTCGGCGTCCGCGTTGAAGGGGTCAACGGTGGCCACGCAGCGGTCGCCGAGGACTCCGCGACGCTTGCCCCCGATGTTGCCGAGCCCCACCAGCAGGTACTTCATTCGAAGTGGGCCCGCTTCTCGAGGCGGTAGAGCTTCTCCTCCACCTCCTCCGGGGTGATCTGGCGATTGCCCTGGTGCTCGCAGGCGAGTGCGGCGGACACCGAGCCGAGGACCGAGGCGATCACGATGTCGCCGGTGGCGGCGAGGGCGAGGGCCGCGTAGCTCAGGAGAGCGTCGCCCGCGCCGACCGGATCCTTCAGGGTGTCGACCAGGCTGTCCACCGTGAAGAACTCGCGGGGCATGTGCCCCGGGGTGCGGTAGCCGAGAATGCCACGCTCGCCCAGCTTGAGGATCAGATGCTTGCAGCGGGCGAGCCGGAAGAGCTGCAGCGCGAGCGGCCGGACCACCGAGTCCTG
>Ga0075433_10001377_pt1 | contig 17867 bp, 23 predicted proteins | sample RhiMethybrSRZTD2_FD_75299 | JGI IMG/M metagenome (GOLD analysis project Ga0075433, IMG submission 75299) | Populus rhizosphere microbial communities from Tennessee, USA - Rhizosphere MetaG P. TD hybrid SRZTD2 | ecosystem: Host-associated > Plants > Roots > Rhizosphere > Soil | place: USA... | reverse complement strand
CACCCGCCGAATCTCCCGACTCACAATCACCTAGTTTCGGAACACTGGAAGATGAAGGATGACTTGCTGGCGCAGCGCGTACTTGCGAAGGGGGGAGCGACAGGGTTTCTGGAACACGCCGGGGCGTCTTGCTTCTAACCGGCTGGTGTGGTCGCGACCGGGCCGGCTGATGAGCGGCCAGCCGTCGTACTTCCCTTCGAACACCCAGCCCTCGCGGTGGGAGGCCCTCGGGATTTGTAGGGTGCATAAGGTGGACGGTGGGCAGCGATAAGGGAGCCACGCGCGTCAGTATCCGCCGAGCAGCCGGCTCACCGTCTTCCGCAGGACGTCGATGCCGACCGGCTTGATCATCACTGGCGCCCGCGCGGTCCGGATGAACTCGTCGTAGGGGCCGCCATCCGGAGTAGCCCGTGATAAACAGGCCGAGGTGGCGGTGACGGCGGCCCGGGGGAGCGAACCGATGAAGACCGCCTCTAAAAGGGGCGGGAGAAGCCGTTGACGAAGGTCTAGCCCACCCCGAGATCTCGGCCGTGAATGCGCACCTACCGTGAACCGGCAGCAGCGGACCTGGTTCTCAGAATCCGGCGGCGCAGCTCCGCCCTGGATGCCGGCTCGTGGGACGGCAATCTAACCGGTCGAGTGCCGCAGCCGGTTCGAGTCCTCGGCCGTCGTTGGGTCCGGGACTCAGTGGGCGCGCACGCATTCCGGCCTCACTTCGCCGGCCGGCGCCCCGCATAGATTTACGAGAGCGATCGTGAATGAGAAGGGACGAGGGTTCGCGGTGCGGGCGATTCTCGTGATGGGCGCTCTCGACGCCACCGCATATCTGTTCGCGCACCCCGGCGTCCGTTAAGAAAAGTCCCCGCAGTTCGCTCGCATCAGGCCCGCCCCGAATTGGGGACCCGGTACCCATCCGCGGCAACTGCTTCCCGGTGGGCGGTCACCCCCTGCCGCGCAAGCCCTCAGAAACTGGGACTGGCCAGCTTGGAACGCGGCTTGCTCCTTTCAATCGACATCGATGTGTCGAATGGCTGACACGAAAAGGAGCGGACCATGTTGTGCGCGCGGGCTTCCAGCATCGAGCTTGCGATCTTGGGTTCGCGGTCCCGGGTCGCAATCCGAAGACGCGCTCGCAGCGCCGCGCATTCGGGAGCCGCTAGCGTGCACTACGACCACTACGGCCGCACCCTCTACCCAACGAGACGGGCGCGGCGCGTTCAACGAAGGCGACCCCAGCGCGCTAGGCGGAGCCTGAGGGTGCTGATGCGCGGGACCACGGGAGGGCGCGATGCGAGGCGTTGAAACCTTGATGTTGGTGCTGATTGCCACGGTGCTGTTCATGTGGGTGGTCTTGGGGCACTCCACTCCGGACGAGCGGGCCCGCCTGTACGACTCGATGGGTGACAGTACGGGCATCGCGTGGCGATGACCCGAGCCACTTCGGGGGACTCCCGGGTGAGGTGGCAGTTGGCTGGTTGGGCTGGAGCTTACTCCTTCGGCGGCCGTGAATCCGCGTCGGCGCCCAACTCGACACGTCGTAGTTCAAGAACACGCGCCTGATACACTATTCCAAAGCGCACTTCACCGGTCATCTTGTCTCCGCTGACCGTCAGGTCGCCGTGTATCGCGTTACCCCCTGTCTGATTGAATGTGAACGTGTCGCCCGAGACGACGCCCTCGATGAGGTTCTGCTGACCCGCCAAGACTCGAGCAGACCCCGTGACCCTCGGTCCGTCCTGCTTGAGATGTAGGTATAGCGAGGCCCGGCCGGTGCCGCCTGTGACTTCTGAGAGTCCAAACCAGGTCCCCGTCACGTCCACCGTCACGAGCGTCCGCTCGATCCAGTCAGGCCTGGCACACCCAGACCCGAGCACCAGCAACGTCGCCACTAGCACGGCGCCCAAGGTGTTCATCCAGCCCTCCTTCTGGCCGAGTCGTCTAAGAGGGACGGGGCGGGGCGGCCAGCGGGGCGACTCTACACCAGCACGGGGGCTGTGAGGACTACTTCTTCCCCTCCCATCCGCGCTCGCCCTCGCGGTACTTCGGCACCTTCACCTTCAGCCACTTCGGCGCGCGCCCGCCGACGTAGGGGGGCCTTATCCTTCCTGACTAGTCCCTCGTAGCCCGCCTTGAGCACCTGAGCCCAGTTGAATCTCGAAGTTGATGGTTTGGCCTTCGACGTAGCCAAGCTTTTTCAGTCCGTCGCGAAAGCCCTCCAAGCCACCAAGGCGTTCAGCACGTCCGGCATGGGAGCGGGACGCTATCACAGCTTCGGTCGGACCCACAACACCCACACGCACTCAGCGGAGGCCGACGTGGCGAGGACGAGGAGGCAGAAGAGAGCGAGGAGTTAGCGGATCACGGCATCGGCGACCGCGGGGGAGAGGATGCATCGACGCGGCGTAAAGTGATTATTCCGCGTCCCGAGATCTGTCCGTTCATTTCGTCTCCACTCACCTTCAGCTCGCCCCTGATACTCCCATTCGTCTGTCTGAAGCTAAACACGTCGCCAGCAATGGTGCCATCGATGGGCCCCGCTGCCGAGTGAGGTCCAATGCCCGACCTGTTCATGGACCCCTTGACGTGTGACCCCTGTTGCTCCAAGTTGAACGTATACTGGGCACCGTAATCGGGATGGTTGCCGGCAACGGTCCCCGCCCACGTTCCCGTCACATCCACCGTGACGAGCGTCCGGTCAATCCAATCGGGTCGCGCACAACTCGAACCCGTGGCCAGTGCGGCCGCCATGAGCAGCATTCCGACGGTGATCCTCATCCCGTCGCGCCTTCGCCCTCCGGTAGGAGGCGTCGGATCAGCTCAAGTAGATCCCGCGGACTGTACGGCTTTGCCAGGTAGGCGGTGGCTCCGGCCTTGCGGGCCTTCTCCTCGTCCCCGGCCAGCGCGAACGACGTGATCGCGATGATCGGCGTGTCGGCCGTGGCCGGCTCGCTCCGGAGTGTGCGCGTGGCCTCGATCCCGGAGACCACAGGGAGCTGGACATCCATCAGAATCAGGTCCGGACACTCTTGCCGCGCGACGGCCATGCCGGTTTCACCGTCAGGTGCTTCCAACAACCGGTAGGAGGTGCGCCTCAGCAGATCACGGACGATCCGGCGATTCAACTCGTTGTCCTCGACGTACAGAATGGTCTTGGCGCTCATGGCGTCCTCCCTCGAGGGGGTGAATCGACACGCCGGAGGGTGACCGGGCTGTTTCCGCTGCTACTGAACACCGAACCCGACATCGCCTCTCCACTCACCCGCATCTCGCCCGTGACCGCCCCTGATCGGAAGCTGACCACATCACCGGCCACCGTACCCTCGACCAATCCCGAGCTGGTAACGACAGATCCCGACTGCCCTCCTTGTCGTCGCCACGAACCCTGGACGCGTGTGCCCTCCTGTTCCAGCACGAGCTGCCACAAGGCGCCAGTGGACGTAGTCCCCTCCCAAGTCCCCGTTACATCCACCGTCACCAGAGTTCGGTCGATCCAATCGGCCCGTGCACACCCATTCGCGCATACCACTGCTGCCACGAGAATCACCTGCGCTATCGGCCTCAGAAGATCCAGGACCGACTCCGGGCCTCCTCCGTTCTCTTTCGCCTGCACAACGGCTTCGGTGCTCATGTGCTCCTCCCGCGATCCAGCCGCAATGGGATCGAAAAAAAGAAAGTCGACCCTTTGCCAGGCTCGCTCTCGACCCACACCCGGCCCCCATGCATCTCGACGAACTTCTTGGTGATGCTGAGTCCGAGCCCGGTTCCCCCGTACTCTCGAGCGATCGTCGCGTCCGCCTGCTGGAACTCCGCGAAGAGCCCGTCGATCCGCTCCCTCGGGATGCCGATTCCGGTGTCCGACACCCGGAAGCGAAGCCACTCATCCAGGCGCTCGACCGCGATCTCGACCCGACCCTGCCGAGTGAACTTGAGCGCGTTCCCGACCAGATTCACCAAGCACTGGATGATGCGCCGGCCGTCACCGTACGCCGGCGGCAGATCCTCGGGCACGGCGATCACGAACTCCAGGCCCTTCTCGACCGCGAGCGAACCCAGCGAGCCCCGAACGGCCTTGACGGCGTCCTGCACCAAGTACTCACTAGGGGCAAGGTCCATGCGCCCGGCCTCGATCTTGGACAAGTCCAGTACATCGTTGATGAGCCGCAGCAGATGCCACCCGCTCTGCTGGATGTCGGTGAGGGGCCGTCGGAGCTCTTCGGAGATATCGCCATAGACCTGATCGAGGATCATCTCGTTGAAGCCGAGGATGGCGTTCATGGGAGTGCGCAGCTCATGGCTCACGTTGGCCAGGAAGTCGGACTTGTGGCGACTCGCGGCCTCGAGCTGGCGACTCTTGTCGGCTAACTCCTTGAACAGGCGCGCACTGTCGATCGCACTTCTGGACTGGTTGGCGAGCGCGGCCAAAACCTCCAGAGTCTGGTCATCCAGGCCACCCCGCTGACGCCGGTACACGACCAGGACATGCGATACGCTCGTGCTCCCCATCGGGACCGCCACGAGCGCCTGAAATCCGGCGCGCAAGTAGACATCCGGGTTCGTCAGGGTTGCGCCACCCCCGATGTCAGGAACCTGGATTGTCTGCCCGTTCGCAAGCGCCCGACTGATCGGGCCGATGCCAACGCCCGCGGCGATTGGCACCTGCTCGAGCATTGTGAGCACTTCCTCGTCTAAGCCGACCGAAGCGACTACATCCAACCGTCTCCGCGTGGCGTCCAGCTGGAAGATCCCGCAGGCATCTCCGCTTGAGAGACGCAATGCGTGCCTCGAGATCGCATTGAGCACTTCCGACAGTTCGAGGGATGAGCTGATCGCCCGGCTCGCTTCTCCCATGGCCCGCACCTCAGCCAGCGAGCGCTCCAGCGCCGCACCCCGCTCCTCGAGTTCGACAGTCCGCCTACGGATACGATCCTCGAGGGTGCGATTCAATTCCTGCACCTCGGCGAGGGCGCGCTCTCTGTCGTTCGTCGTCATTTGCAACGCGCCGGTCATGCTGTTGAACGCCGTGGCAAGCTGTCCTATCTCATCCCGGGACTTCACAGGTATTTGCTCTTCCAGATGGCCAGCGGCGATCTTCTGCGCTTGCTGGGTGAGCTGCTTCACGGGATTCGTGATTCGGCGGGAGAATCCGTAGATAATGAAGGCGCTGACGACGAGGAAGGCGGCCGTGATGCCACCCCAGAGCTTCGCCAGGCTGCGGACCTGCTCCTCGACACCGGCCAGCGAGAGACCGAGTCTCACACCGCCGATGATTTTCATCCGCTGGGGGGTTCCTCCGGCAGGCTCGGCCCGCGGTCCAATCAACACCTCCTCGGCCATCTGCGCCTGCTCAGTCACAATTGGCGCCACGAACTCGATGAATCGCTCGCCGGCGCGCTCGACGTTTCGCGACAGCGGACGGTCGCTCGCGATCGTTTCGAGTTGCGGCTCGACGCTAACCGCACGGCCACTATTGGCCAAAATTCGGCCGTCCCCACCGTGGATGACAACATAGGCGACGTCCGGGTTTCGGAGTGCGCCGCGCATCGTGGTATCCAGGAGCTGCTTGTCCTCACTGAGCGCGCCGAGCTCGCTCGCGAACCCGAGATTCGAGGCTAAGGCGCGGCCTCGCTTCTCGAATTCCTCCGTCACGAGCTGTCGGTGTTCCCGAACATTCATCCAGCCCTGGAAGGCGAGGAAGGACAGCACGATCGGGACAACCGACCAGAAGACGCGGGCGCGGAGACTGGAGAACCCGCGGAACCACACACGCCTTGTGAGCCTCATTACTGGATCACGTTCGTCGCGCGCCCCAGGATTGCGGGCGGGACCTCGAGACCCAGCTTCTGCGCCGCCTTAAGATTGACGGTCAGGAACAACTTGCGCGCGTTGGTAGAGGGGACGTCCGCGGCGGCCCGTCCGCCGAGGATGGCCTGGGCGAGCTCTCCGGCCTGGCGACCAATGTCCTCGCCGCTCGCGAACGAGAGCGCAAAGAGCGCTCCCATCTGCGCGTGACGGTCCGAGACGCCGAGCAAGGGGATCTTCCGGCGATAGGAGAACAGCAGCATCTCCTGGACCACGGCCTGCGAGAGCACGGTCTCGTCCGGCACGATCCACAGCGCGTCGATACCGTCCTGGAATGACTGGAGTGCGGCGACGACGTCCTTGGCGGAGCTGATCTCCCGGGTGACGATCTCGAGATCCTCGTCGCGAGCAACCGCCTGGGCGCGCCTCACCAGGTTGCCAGTTCTGGCGCGGTTGAAGATGACCCCAATGCGTTTGATCTGCGGTCCGAGCTGCTTGAACAGCCGGATTGGCTGCTCCACCGGAACGTTCATGCTGGCGCCGGTGACATTCCTCGCATCCGCGCCGATGATGCTGGGCGGGTTGAGGACCATGGCATACACGACGGGGACCGATGTCTGGCGACCAACCACCGCCTGGAGCGCCCAACTGCCGACCGCAAAGATGAGGTCCGGCTTGACCTTCGCCTCGATCTCGGCCAGGTACTTCCGGCCGCGGTCGACGTCACCGTCCATGTCGTACGTCGCGACGATCTGGTGCGCGGTCGCTTCCTTGAAGCCGCGGAGCGCGTCCTCGTACTCGGTCACCTTAGCGCTCATGAGGACGGCCACCCGCGCCGCTGCCGCGGGGGTCGCGATCAGGCTACCGGACAGGACGAGTGCGAGGGCTAGAAGCTTCCGCATCTCAGCGCCCGGCGATGGTCTTCAAGAGAGCTACGTGCCCGGCACCCTGACAATGCCCCGGGGTGGTCCCGCACTCGCCGTAGAACGTCTGGCCGGCGGGAGTCTCGTGCTCGCAGCGGGAGCACTGCATACCGTAGGCCTCCCCGGAAGCCCCGGGAACGGTCGGACAGGTGCGGGGAGCATAGTCTTCGGCACCGAAGGGGTCAAGGATAGTTAGGCAGCTGATCGTGGTGGCGTGCTTCGGATCGGTGACGCCAGCAAGGCGATGTGGACCGCCGTGCCCGGTGCCTCTTCGACACGCCCGTCAGGCCCGATCCAGCCCGAGTAGACGCCGGCGCCCGCGGGTCGTGCGCGTGGCCCGCTGCCGCGCGGGGCGGGCACCGCGCGTCCGATCGAGCGGAACGCGCCCCACATGGTCGTGAGCAGTCTCACGACCGGGCCGCCGTCGCGGCCGCCTCCCGGAGCAGCTCCTCGGCCGCGGCGGGGCCGGGGCAGCCGTGGTCATTCCAGTGCGCCAAGTCGCGGCGGCCCAGCACGCGTTGGACCGGCCACCGGAGCGCGCGCAGGACCTCCAAGGGGCACGGCGCCGTGTCGTAGGCGTCGACCTCGAGGCCCAGCAGGGCGTAGACGTCGAGGCTCCACAGTTCGTACAACGCCTCCACCGCCCCGACAACACACCAGGCGGTCGCCTGCGGCGCTGTCGAGCGGACCTTCTGCCCCGCTGCATCCCGGGCGGCCGTCCCGCGGGTCCACCCCATGGCGACCAGCTCCGCCGCGCGGAGCAGGATCTTCTGGCGCATGGCGGGCTGCAGTACGTGAAGCGTGAACTCCGGCGTTCGCTCGTTCATCCTCGCCTCCTCAGGCACGCCCCTCTGATTCACGTGCCGGTCAATTGGTCGCTCCGACCGACTGTCGGACCGTCATCTCCTGCCTACTAGGGAGCCAACCAGTCTTCATCTAGATCGTCGGGGAGCGGCGCGTCCGGCGCCGGCGGGGGCCCAATCGGGACCGCGCGGAGCAGCGCCTGTTGGAGCTGCGCGCCGGTCAGCGGGCGGCCCGGCCCTGGCGGGCATGCGGGTTCCAGCGCCCCCCACGGCCGGCAGCACGCGGGCATGCAGATGGGCCCGGGCAGCTTGTAGGCCTCGAAGTGAATCGCGATCGTGGCGACTTTGTACAACCGCTCGGCATCAAGCCCTTCCACCCGCAGGCGGCCAGGCTCGCCAGAACGAAGCGGCCCACGTCTTCCGGGGTTCGTGGCTTGGGCTCGGCCCGTCGGACAGAGATCTGCCGGCAGCCGAAGCGCCCGAAGTGCCGCAGGAAGTCCGAAATGGCCTCGACCTCTCGATCTGTCATGGTTCCCCTCCATTGGTTCGGTCGCGGTGGCGGCGATTGCGTTCGTTCGCTCCGGCGCGCGCGAGCGCTCAGACCGACAGGGCCAGCACGAGACATCGCTCATTGATGAAGAGAATCAGGTAGACGACTGCGTCGCACCGACAGGTCGTGCCCCAGAACCGTTCTAGGCCAGGCCGCGCGGGGGCGGATTCGCTGTCGAAGAGGGTAGCCTGCAGCGGCGGGACGCGTCCCGAGGCCAAGAGGGTCACCACCAGGGCCCGCGCGTCGTCGGCCGGGATGCTCGCCCGGTGATGCACCCGCAGTTCTTCGGCCTCATGGTGGATCCAGAACACGCCCCAGCGACGGGGTTCGCCTAGCCGCGGATCGCCCACTTGTTGGTCCCTCGGACCACCGTGAATGTGAACCGGCCCTGCCCCAACGGCGTGATCACCAGCCGGCCTCGCCCATAGGGGGCATCCGTCTGGGCGTGGCACGAGGGACAGAGCGCCACCAAGCGGTCGAGGTCGAAGTCCGAGCCACCTTGGGCGCGCTTGACGACGTGGTGGACCTCCAGCCGGGTCCGGACCCGGCAGGCCTGGCAGCGCCACTGGGCGCGGGCCAACACCTGCGCGCGGATCTCGCGCCAGGCCTCGAGGGTCGCCGACGGCCGGCCGAGCGCCAGCGGCCCACCCGTCCGGATGCGGCGCCGCGAGGCCTGACCAACCCGGACACGTGCACGAAGGACACTGGAGCGCCGCATGGGGTCAGATGGAATTTTGCCCACGTGGGCAAACGGACGAAGTTGACGCTGCGGAGACCCCCGGCGGGCGCTTGGCGGCCTGCAGCTCCCACTCGGGGAGACACTCGCGGCAGCCCGCCAGGAAGATCGCGATCGGGTTCGGCGAGCCCACGACGCGCTTGCCGAGGTGGAAAAAGTGTTCGACCAGCTCCATCGCCTCGATGTCCGGCATGGCGCTCAGCACGTCCCGCCGGAAGCGCTCTCCCGGAGGGGCTGGCTCTCGACCCCGCGGGAGGGCATCGAGCGCCTCCGAGACCTTGGCCTGGAGGAGCACCGTCGACAGCTCGCTTGCGCACTGAAGCCAGGTTCGCCACCCCTCGAACCGCTCGATGGCGGGCGCCACCACCGTGGCCTTGGCCAGGCCCACGGCGGCGAGGCCTGAGCGCAGCAGCGAGCGCTCCGGCTCCTCGAAGCGCGTCAACATGCGCCCAATGGCGAGCCGCTTATAGGCCGTCCGCCACGAGGCCAGCCCCAGCACGTGCCGGAAATAGTCCTCCTCGGTGGGATACGTGGTCCCATCGGCATTCCGGACCTGGCTCCAGTAGCCCTTGGCGTGCACCTCCCACGCGAGCTCGCAGGCCAACACCCGATCCGGCTCCACCCGGTCACGCAGGCTCTGAAGCGCTAGGTGAATCGCCTCCGCCCGGGTCAACGACGACCATTGCCCTAGGAAGCGCTGGATGGGCTCGTTCGGATCAGGCACTTGTGCCATGTGGGTGCCAGTCCCCCGGCTAGCCAATCTGCCGGGGGACTCGCGAGACTTCGACCCTTTCGGGAAGATGGATTCCGGAATGGGACGCCGGCTGGTCACCTTCCGGCTGGCCGGCCATCCGGCGCTGCCAGCGCCAGAGACGCAGCGCCGCCCGAAAGTCCTCCATGATCAGAGCCTCCGGCACGGGCATCGCCTCCCAGGCCGGATCATTCTGGTACTTGGGCAGTCGCACGATCAGCCCCTGGGTCGAGGGCATCCCACGGCGCGTAGCCGCGTGGCGGTAGGCGATGTTCTGGAGAAAGGCCTCCGGATAGATCGCCTTGCCGCTCTTCCAATCAAGCACGGTCAACACGCCGCGCACGCGCGCGTAAAGATCAAGGGTACCGGCGTAGCCGCAGACCTCACAATAGACTGTCCGCTCGATGGCGAGCGGCTCGAGAGCGACACTTTTCGCCCAATCTTTCCAACTCTCCACGGCCCAGGCCGCGGCATCCGGCAGGCGGGGCTCGGGGCCAGTGTCCTCCCCCAACTGGGTGCGCAGAGCCCACTCGATGCCCGCATGCACCGCCGTCCCGATGGTGGCCGCTTGCTGCTTAGCGCGGTCAGCCGCTTTAACACCGGTGACGGCCTCCGCCACGGCGGTCAGGACGTACTCGGGATCCCGGGCGCCTGGTTTGCTCAGCACCTCGAGCATCGCGGCCTCGAAGTACCGTCGCTCTTCCTTGGCGTACCAGGGCCCGAGCGCCGGTTTGGCGATGATGTCTAGTACAGTCGTGACCGAAGGCCAGCGTCGGCCGTCGATCGTATAGAAGCGGGCCCGATCGAAGAATCGCGGTGAGGCGATAGCGGGAGAGCCCATGCTACGCCTCCTCGTTAGAGCCCCCGAACCGGGCGGAGTCGACGGGCACGGTAACCTCCCGCCGCTCGGCGGGAGCCTCTGCCATCCCGTCGCCCGCGACATAGACCTCGAAGCCCTTGAAGGGACGCCCTGCCTTCGAGGTCTGCATGCCCGTGTACTGGATCAGCACCTCGGCCCCCTGGCCCACCTGCCGGAGCCGCTCTAGTAGCGCCGTCGGCAGAGGAAATGTGATCAACCCCTCTGAGGTCTCAAGGGTGCCGAGGGGTCCATAGCGCCCTTCATGAGCCCCCCGCCATGTGCCTTCAAATTCCTCGCCTGCCTGCTCCCACTTGTGAAACTGCCCCTGCCCCACCCGCCGCCAACGCTTCAGGCTGCTCATCGCCGGCCTCCTCTGGCTCTCGACCTGTAACCTTCGACCTACTGTATCCAAACCGGATTCAGTTGTCAAGAAATATGTATCTAATTCAGATACACACTGAATTAGTGGCGAGGCCTAGGCCTTCTCATCGATGATCGGAACTTACCGATGGGAGCCGGGGACGTTGGTGAGCGGATCCGCCAGGCGAGAGCTAGCGTCGGGCTGACCCAGGATGAATTCGCGCGACGGCTTGGAGTCACGCGTATCTCGGTTGCCCGATACGAAGCGGGAAGAGTCCCGAATCTTGGCCTTCTCCAGCAGATAGCTCAGCTGGCTGGCGTCACCGTGGGTTGGCTTGTTGGGGGAGTCACCGATGAGAAATCACCGCCCCTCACTGACCGGTCGGTTTCACTCGGGCTCGCGGAAGCGCATAAGCGTCTATTGGCCTTCCTCAGGCAAGAAGCGGCCAAGATTGCCCTACTACCAAAGCCACTTCGAAGGAACTATGAGGTTCGGCTCGACCAATCGATAGCCAGGCTGGAACAGGAGCTAGAAGAGTACCGCCAGCTACTTGAGAGCCGCGCTCAGGCTGCAGGATCGGGCCGGAAACGACGCGCAAACAAAGGCCGGCCGCCCTAAACGTGATCGGATCGTACGAGCCTTAGCTGCCTTCGCCAGGAACCGAATCCGCTCCCGCTCGTATGGCACGCGGGATCCCATCAGGACCCGCTGATTAAGAGCGCCAATCAGCGGGTCCAAGCGGATCACATGGATAAGCTAAACGTGCAACAACTCGAGCTTTGGCCCGACTCGCAGTAGCACCGAGTGCGTCCGATTTCATCCCAGTTGGGCACCGATTTGGCACCGATTCTTGGTCCGGCGACACTGACAGTCCGGTTGTCACTCGGGCACCGTAGGCACGTAGTGCGGGATCAGGCCGACGCCGTGGCCGTCGTGGCCGGCCAGGTTGGCGTCGACGAGATGGCCGGCGACCAGCTGGGCCTCGGCGGGCTCGCTGCCGCCGCGAGTGAGGATCTGGCTAGCCAGCTGGCGAAGACGGTCGGGGGCGATGCGCATCAGGGGCTCCTTGGGCTACGGGAAGTCGAGCAAAGGCCGGATCGACTCCATCACCTGACACTCCCGGCCGGGCCGCTGCCGGTCGGGAAAGACGACGGCTACGTACACCACTCCGCCGCTTCGGTCGCGCCAGGTGTTGGCCAGCACGCTTCGGTCGTCCGGGCCTCCCGCGCAGCTGAAGCGGAACGGAGGCACGGCGCTGACGAGGTGGAGGCCTTTGATCCGAACCAGGATGTCGTCGACGATCTCCCGGACATCGTAGCGGGAGGCCGTCGTGTACTGGTTGAAGGCGAGCGCGGCCGGCGCGCCGGTGGAGGTGAGGAACACGCGGGTCAGGCGGGGGTCCCCCCCGGAGAGGTTGTTCGATCGGAACGCGTGCAGCGACTGGAGCTGCCCCGGCTCCATCGGCTTCCAGTCGGCGGGATGACAGATGGCAAGATTCAGCTCGGGGAACACCGCGGTGACCATGCCCGCCAGCCCGCTCTTGGCGTGCGCGCCCGGCATCATCCAGGACGCCTCCCCGAGCGATTGTCCGCTGACATACACCTCACCCCGGAAGCTCTCGGCGTCGTGGCAGTACGAGCCCGCCACGAATCCTTGCCGCGCCGTGTAGCGCCCCGCCGGCTCGCTGGGGTCGCGCACGATGGTTCGGGGGGTCAGATCCTGGAGCGCCAGCATGTAGGGTGTGGCGTCGGCGTCGACGCGGTACACGCGCGTGTACACCGCGTCGCGTGACGGATCGAAGCCGTCGACCGTGAATCGCCACTCCACCCCCAGCGGGGTCACGCGCGTGATGGCCACCTGCCCCTGGACCTTCCGCCCCGGCGGCGCCCCGGCTGCTTGCCGGGCCACCGAGCGATCCTTCATCTGCCGGATCAGCCGGCGGCAGTCGGCGCTCTTGCGCGCGCGCTCACAGTATTCGTCAAGCACGGCCAGATCGTCGAGGACGCCGGGCCCGAGGATCTCCGGGTAGGACGCCGGCGCCCCCGCGTCGAAGCCGAGATTCATCTCCCGCTCGGCGTCCTCGAACCGCTGGACGGCCAGGAAGTAGATCGCCAGGTCGAAGTGGTCGAACCGGTCGCTGGCCTCCGCGGCGAGGCGGCTCAGGCTCTTCGCCCGGGCCTCGCGCTCGCGCCGATCCATGTCCTTGATCTCGCGGCCGTGCCGGGCCCCGGCCACAGCTCGGTAGATCGGCGGCCAGAGGCGCAACCGCTCACGCCAGAGTCGCACCGAGAACGGCACGACGAGCTCCGACTTGTCGAACGCGTCCTCCAGCTCAAGGGTCTTGCGACCGGCTTCCTCGTAGAAGAGGGCGAGGCCGCTCAGGTCTCGAACGGCGGCGTTCTCGTCTTCCAGCATGCGGAGGCGGGTGTCGCGGGCCGCCGTGAACGTGGGCCGGAGCTCGATGGCGCAATCGAGGCCTTGCGCGGCCTCGCTCCACGCGCCCTCGTGCAGGTCTCGCTTCGCGCGATAGAAGTACTCCGCGGCGGCGCGCGCGAGGTCCCGGCCGGGGTGAGCCGGATCGGCACTGAGGGCGCGGCACCGCTCCGAAACGTGCGGAGCCCTCCCGATGAGCGAGGTCATCAATTCCTTCAGCCCCCATCCGCTGCCCAGGAGCGCCAGCAGCACCCCGAACGCGAACAGCCAGCGGGAGCCACGGGTGGCTTCGCCTAGGCCGAGCGCCTGGCCGAAGAAGTAGAAGGCGATCGCGAAGATGGTGAGGGCCTGCAGCAGCCAGGTCTTGGACCGGTGGGCGCGGATCGCCTGCTCGTTCTCCGCATCCCAGAGCGCCATCGCCCGGAAGAACACCGGCTCCCCCACCGTGGCCAGGGGAAGGACCCAGGGCACGGGCGCGCGGTAGAAGGGGTCGGAGCCGTCGAGACCGCGGGTCGGATCGTCGAGGAAGCGAACCAGCGCCGGATGGGCCGTCTCGAGGCCGTGCCGTTGGACATCCCACACCTCGGCGCGCGCGCGAGCCCTGGCCGCCGCCGAGCCCAGGTACGCTAGCTCGCTTCGGGCCCAGGACACCGCCGCGCGGGTCCGGACCTCGAGCAGCTGCGCGGTCGTCTCGAACATCCGGACGCGGCTGGCCGTCCAGTCCAGCACGCCGCGGGTGAACTCGCCTTCCTGCTCGAATGCCGAGCGGGACGCGGTGCTCTCCGCCACCGACATCCGACTGTACCCATAGTCGGTCAGGGCGCTCATCACCGCGGTGGCCGCGATGGCGTACAGGATCGCGCGGGAGAAGGGACTGTGCGCGTGACCGGCGTGCACGCGCCGCGCGTAGGAGCGGAGGCCGGCCTCCTCGGACTCGAGCGGGTGAGGCGTGGCGGACGCCGCGAGGGCGGCGCGACCCCGCTGTAGCATGAGCAGGGGGAACAGGGCGATCAGGGCCTGGCCCCCGGTCTCCCCCCAGCCCGGGCGCACGATGGCTAGGGTCGCCCCGGTGGTCAGCGCTCCGACGGCGGCGCCGAGCGCGGCCAGCAGGAGCCGCAGGCGTCCAGCCCGCATGGCGGCGAGGGTGAAGCAGACGAGCGATCCCATGAGCGCGACCACCGCAGAGGCGCGCCACTTCACCTCCGCGTGCATGCGCTCGATCTGATGCTTGAGGCCTGCGCGGAGCTCGGCCCGCGGCAGGGCGCTCGCCGCCGGATCGGCTCGCTCCCCGCTCGCTCCGGTGGTCGCGGTCGGCTTGGACGTCCGCCGGCCCGAGAACTGGGGACCGAGACCCATGTCGGTCACGCCCTGCACGACCACTCGCTCGATGATCTCGTCCACGTCGGCCGGTCCGGGGACCTGGACGAGATTGAGCGTCGCGAACAGCCGGAACACCGCGTCGTTCTCCTGGGCCAGCAGGTCCAGCTCAGCGGCACTGGCATCGGCCGGCGCTCCGGGACTTGCCTGCATGCGTCCCATCGCCGCGCGCTCGGCCCGGCCCTGGCTCTGGAGGTCCTGGGCCCGGATAGCTACCGCCTGGTAGCGGCTGACGATCAGTCGAGCCGTGGCCCGGAAGAGGTTCTCGGCCACATGGGTCTGGGCGAGCCGACGCTCGAGCTGGGCGGCCCGATGCTCGGCGATCGACGTGCCGTACACCGTGATCGCGACCAGGATCGCGACGGGGATCATCATCCACACGATGGTCCAGATCGCGGCCTGATCGGGCGTCTCGTCCGGGATGCGCAGGGGATGCCGGGACCACCACGCGCGGAGGAACGGCATCGGATTTCCGCCCACGCTCGTCAGCCAAGAAGGCCGGGCCATCGTGCAATGCCGCTCACGCGGCGCGGGAAGGATAGCGAATCACGTCGACCCCGCGCAACAATGGGCGCGGTGGCTCGATCGGCCGGTCGACGGTCGCGGTCGACGGGGGTAAACCAACTCCGGGGCACCGGCCGCTCTAGAAGTAGCCGACTTCGTTGAATAAACGGCAAGTGCCGAGCGACCCGAGGCGCCGATAGATGATTAACGGGTCCGGATTCGTGTGGTTCATCGGCGGCCGTCGCCAGCCTGCGCACGTGGGCTGCTACAATCTCCCCGCCGGAACAGCCAATGGAAAACCAACGGATCCTCCGTTCAGTTGCCGCTTCGGGATGCCTATCCCTACGCCGGTCCTCCTGCAGCTGGAGGGGGTGGCGCGCATCAGTCATGCCCTAGGCCGCGACGCGCACGACGAGACCCTTTGCGGGGTCGCTGACCTGCTCCTGAAGCAGACTCGGGGCGTCAACGTGGTCTCGCGCTATGACGGCGGCCTCTTCGCCATCGTGATGGTGGGGACGTCCCTTGGAGGGGCGAGGCTATACATGGAGCGGATCCGGTATGTCCTGTCCTCCACGACTTTTGGCCACGGACAGTCCGTCATCCCTCGTTTCGGCTCCGCCAGTCTTCCCGAGAACGGGGCGAGGAACGGTCAGGACCTGTTTCGCCAGGCCGATCGGCGACTTCGAACAGCAAGATCCAGTCGTCGATAGGGAATCGCGGGGCTGAATCCGTCTCCAGGCCGCACGCCGTCTGGCGTTTGACGGTGTATCGAGCGCAGGCCACAAGCGCGGAGGTCCCGGATGCGTACAGCTGCCAGCCCTGCATCGTGGACCCAAGACCAAGGGGAGCATTGTTGCGCGAAGGCACAGACGCGCGTGGGCTGAAGGGGAAGTGATCGTTCACTTCGAGGAATGAGGAGTTCCCCGAGGGCAGCGGGGGGGGGGATGACGCAAGCTGTGCGGGACAAGGTCCGGCGACGGGCCAGCGCCCGGAGGCTTGATCGTCGTCCCCGGAGTCTTGACCCCTGGCCCGACCGTAGCTTGACTCGGCTTGACCCTCTCCGAAGGACCCCGTAGGATCGCCCCGGCCCTACGGGCCCCCGTACTGACCCCTACTCCAGCTCAGGAGGCGACGATGCGTACATTCCTGGTGGCCCTCGCGACGGTCTCTCTCGTCATCAATGCATACTCCCCTAGCCCGGCCGCGGACGACAAAAAGCTCACGCCTCAGCAAGAGAAAATGAAGTCCTGTAACGCCGAGGCTGGGGACAAGAAGGGTGACGAACGCAAGGCCTTCATGTCGAGTTGTCTGAAGGCCGGGGCGCCCACTGCGCCGATGACCCAGCAGGACAAGATGAAAAAGTGCAACGCGGATGCGTCGGCCAAGTCGCTCAAGGGTGACGACCGTAAGACGTTCATGAGCGAGTGCCTCAAGGCTGATAAGAAGTCGTAGCGAACTAACAGAACGTTGAGGTAAGGTCGCCCCGCTGGCCGTCCTGCCCCGTCCCTCCGACACGACACGGCCAAGGGAGGGCTTGGTAGTGGACCGACGAGTGTTCATCGGCACGCTGGCGCGTGGTCTACTCACGGCGCCACCCGCTCCCGAGGCTCAGCAGGCGGGAAAAACGTACCGAATCGGAGCCTTGGGCGACGTTGTCGCTCCCACGAATCCTTGGCAACTTAGGGTGGACAAGTTGTTTCAGCTGTTCAAGGAAGCTCTCCCCACGGCAGCTCGCGTGGCCGGCGGCGGCGTGACGAATCCGAGGTCATTGCGAATCACGTAGGGGGACTGCTCTATGAAGACGCTCCGGATGATGATGTTTGGTGTCATGATCGCGTTCCTTCCCACCGCGGCGCACGCCCAGGAGATTAAAGTTACCCTTCTCGGGACTGGCACGCCGGTGCCGGCCATGAGTCGGTTCGGGCCGAGCATCTTGGTCGAGGCGGGTGGTCAGAGACTTCTGTTCGACGCTGGCAGAGGCGCCATGCAACGCCTCACCCAACTCAAGGTACGCTGGCAGGACATCGACGGCGTGTTCCTGACACATCTTCACTCGGATCACGTGGTGGGCTTTCCCGATCTCTGGTTGACGGGCTGGCTCGTGGGTCCAGGGCGCGACCGGCCACTTCGCGTTTGGGGACCCAAAGGAACACAGAAGATGATGTCGAAGCTGGAAGAAGCCTACGACTTCGACATCCGGATCCGGCTGTACGACGACCGGGCAGCGCCTAACGGCGTCTTGCTCTTTGCCGAGGACATCAATGAAGGGGTCGCGTTCGAGAAGGGTGGCCTAAAAATTACGGCGTTCGAGGTCGATCATTCGCCCGTGTGGCCTGCATTCGGCTACCGGGTCGACTACGGGGGGCGGTCCGTCGTGCTGTCTGGGGACACCCGGGTGTCGCAGAATCTCGTTCGGCACGCGCAGGGCGTCGACCTTCTCGTCCATGAAGTCGCGTCACCTGAATCGTTTCAACGTGCGGGAGCGCGACCCGAGCGAGCCAAATCGAGCATCGCTCACCATGTGACCCCAGAACAAGCCGGGGAAGTCTTCGCCAAGACGAACCCGAAGCTCGCTATCTATTCACACATCGTCCAACCCGACACGAGCGAACAAGATCTGATACCGCCGACGCGAAAGAACTACGCAGGGCGCGTGGAGGTCGGAGAAGACCTCATGGTAATTGAAGTCGGAGAAAAGATCGATGTTCGCCGACCCGCTCGCTCTTCGCCTTGAGCCTGCAACGTCAAGACCGCGATGGCACTCAGTATGG
>Ga0075433_10001372_pt1 | contig 17884 bp, 17 predicted proteins | sample RhiMethybrSRZTD2_FD_75299 | JGI IMG/M metagenome (GOLD analysis project Ga0075433, IMG submission 75299) | Populus rhizosphere microbial communities from Tennessee, USA - Rhizosphere MetaG P. TD hybrid SRZTD2 | ecosystem: Host-associated > Plants > Roots > Rhizosphere > Soil | place: USA... | reverse complement strand
GGTCGCCCGTCCACCGGCTCCCGCTCCGCCGCCGCGGAACGGCGGCGGCTCGACCGCGACGGTTCCGCCCGTCGGCGAAAGCGGCTCCACCGCGGAAGCGCTCGAAGGGGTGGCGCCGGCGGTCCCCCCGACCGGCGGCGGCACGAGCTCGTCGGCCGAACCTCCGGCCACCTCCGGCGGCGTCGCCCCCGCGGTTCCGCCGGGGAGCGCCCCGGAGGGAGAGGAAGCCGAACCGACCCCCGCCCCCGCCCCCGAGTCCGCCGCTCCTCCGTTCGAAGCAAGCGCCCCCGAAGGCCCGCAGCCCTGGCTGCCGCTCGGCATCGGCGCCGCCGCCGCGGGGATCGCCCTCGGCAGCGTCCTCTTCCTCGGCCGCCGCTTCGGCTGGTAGCGATGGACGTCGAGGCCGCGATCCGCACCCGCCGCACCCACAAGGCCTTCGGCCCGGAGCCGCTCCCGCGCGAGCAGATCGAGGAGCTGCTGGAGCTGGCGCGCTGGGCGCCGAACCACAACCTGACCGCGCCCTGGCGCTTTCGCATCGTCGGACCGCGGACCCTCGCTCGGCTGAAGGGGGTGGCGGGGCCGGAGGGCGCCGCCAAGCTCGACCGGGCACCGACCCTGATCGTCGTCTCCTGCGTCCTCTCGGAGGACCCGGTGCAGAGCGAGGAGGACCTGCACGCGACCGCCGTCGCCGCCTACATCATCCTCCTCGCCGCCCACGGCCGCGGCCTTGCCGGCTACTGGCGCACGCCGGGACTGCTGCGCTCGGCGGAGGGCCTGGCCGCGGTCGGCCTCCCCGCCGGGGAGCGTTTCGTCGGGCTCCTCCACCTCGGCCGCCCGCGCCAGGAGAAGAAGCCGCCCGAGCGCCCCCCCGTCGCCCAGACCACCACCTACCTGGACTGAGGGGCAGGCCCCGATGCTGACCCGGCCCGCAGCCCTGGAGGAGATCGCCGGCAAGCGCTTCGAGGTTGTCGTGATCGGCGGCGGCATCACCGGCGCCGGGGTCGCTTTCGACGCCGCCTCGCGGGGCTACTCGGTGGCGCTGCTGGAGCGCGGCGACTACGCGGTCGGCACCTCCAGCCGCTCCTCGAAGATGGTCCACGGCGGCCTGCGCTACCTGCAGAACCTCGACCTCGGCCTGGTCCGCGAGGCCCTGCTGGAGCGCCAGCTGATGGTTCAGCTGGCGCCGCACCTGGTCTATCCGACGCCCTTCGTCGTCCCCTCCTTCCCCGAGGAACGCCGCGACCGCAGGCTCGGCATGGGCCTGAACATGTACGACGTGATGGCGACCACGCGGGTCGGCCGCGGCCGCCGCGAGATGCGCTCCTCCAAGCAGGAGGACGAGGACTTCTACTGGTCGCCCGACCGCCACCGCACGATCGACCGCGGGGAGCTGCTGGAGCTGGTCCCGTCGCTGCAGCCGCGCGACCCGGGCGACGCCTACCTCTTCTACGACTGCCAGACCGACGACGTGCGGCTCGTCCTCACCATCCTCGGCGAGGCCGAGCGCTTCGGCGCGACGATGCTGAACGGTGCCGAGGTGACCGAAGTGCTGACCCGCGAGGGACGGGCGACCGGGGTCGCCGCGGTTGAGGCGGAGTCCGGCGAGCGCTTCGAGGTCGAGGCCGACAACGTCGTCAACGCGACCGGCGTCTGGGCCGACCGGGTCGGCCCGGAGGTGGTCGAGGAGGAGGACGTGCCGCGGATCACGCCCAGTCGCGGCACCCACGTCCTCCTCGACCGCGCCGACCTCTCCACCGGCAGCGCCGCCTGCATCGTCCCGGCCGGCGAGGGACGCCACATCTTCGCCCTGCCCTGGTACGGACGCACCCTGGTCGGCACCACCGACAACGACTTCGACGGCGACATCGACCATCCCCATCCGGGCTCCGAGGACGTCGAGTACCTGCTCGATGCGGTCAACGCCTTCTTCGGCACAACGCTCGGCGAGGGCGACCTGGTCGGCGCTTACGCCGGGGTGCGGCCGCTGATCTCCACCGGCGACCCGAAGAAGTCGGTCGACATCTCGCGCAAAGCGGAGCTGTACGAGACCTCGTCGGGGATGCTGACGATCACCGGCGGCAAGCTCACCACCTGGCGCCGGATGGCGAAGCAGACCGTCGACCGCCTGGTCGAGCGCGAGGGCCGCGAGGCGCCCTGTCACACGGCCGAGCTGCCGCTGGGGAGGGAGGCGCAGCCGCAAGAGCTCGATGCGCCCGCCGGGGTGGGGGAGGAGGCGGTCGCCCAGCTCGCCTTCCGTTACGGCTACGCGGCCCGCAACGTCCTGCGGATCGCGCGCGACGACCCGAAGCTGGCGAGGCCGATCGTCGCCGGCCGCCCCGACCTGCTCGCCGAGGCCGTCGTCGCGGCACGGCTGGAGCAGGCGCGCACGGTTGCCGACGTGCTCCTGCGCCGCACCCGCCTTGGCCTGCTGGCGGCGCCGCGGCTGCGTGACGCAGACGCCGTGCGGCCGGTCGCCGAGGCGCTCGGCCGCGAGCTCGGCTGGTCGCGGCGGCAGGTCAAGCGAGGGGCCGAGGCCTGGCCGGCGGCGGTCGCCGATGCCGGCGTCGACCCGGCGGCCAGGGCGCGCGTCTAAGCCCTTCAATAACCTGCCCGCCATATGACCAAAGCAGAGCTGGAGTCCAAGCACATCGCCGAGCTGCACGAGCTCGCCGCCGAGGCCGGCGTCGAGCGCTACCGGATGCTGTCGCGCGCCGAGCTGATCGAGAAGCTCGTCGGGACGAGCGGTGGCGGCCCGGCGCCGAAACCGAAACGCGAGCGCCCCGCGGGAGACTCGGGCCAACGCAGACAGCGCAGTCGCGGCCGCAAGCCGCGCGACGGGCGCGGCGAGCGCGAGCCGCGCCGCGATCGCCAGGAGCGCAAGCCGCGCGAGGGCCAGGGAAATGGGAGGGAGCGGCCCGCTCCGCCACGCGAGCGGGCCCCGGCGCCGCCCACGGCAGCGGCCGCACCCACCGCCGAGCGCCCCAAGCGCAAACGCCGCCGCCGCCGCTGGGGCCGCCGTCCCAAGGGCCTCCGTGTCCACGACCTGCTGCTGCCGGCGGCGCCGGGACGGCAGGCGATCGTCTACGCCGAGAGCCGCGCTGGCTGCACGGCGCTGCTGCGCGAAGTCGCCGCCGAGCTCTCCAACGCCCCCAACGGCCCCGATCCGATTGCCCTGCTCGTCGACCCGACACCGGAGGAGCTCGCCGACTGGAAGCGCGAGGCGCCCCAGGCCGAGATCGTCTCGGCCGGCAAGGCCAACCACGCCGACGACGCGATCGCCCAGGCGCGCTCCCGCGCCGGCAGCGGCGAGGACGTGATCGTCCTGATCGACTCGCTGAGCCGCTTCGCCGAAACCTTCGGCGGCGCCGAGGAGGCCCGCGAGCTCTTCGACGCCGGCCGCGGCGCGGCGGGCGGCTCACTCACCGTGGTGGCTGCGGTCGAGCGTTCTGGGAGCTAGGGCTTCAAGGCCCAGCTCTCGCCAGCAAGCCAGACACCGCCAGCTCGCGATCGAAAGGCTCCCCTCGGCCAAGCGCCATCGCCGAATTGGGATTGATTCGCAGCTTTGCCCGCCGGTTGCGGGCTCTCAGCTCCGCGCAGCCGCCGCGAGTGGGGGAGGGAGTGGCCGGAACCGGCTTGCCATCGGGCCGGCGGAAGGCCAGAGAGCCGTCTGCGGCGCGAGCCACTCCGAACCCGCCCTCATGCACGAGTCGGTGGTGGTGCGAACAGAGCAAAACCAAATTGTCGATCTTGGTCTGCCCACCCCGTGCCCAGTGGACGATGTGGTGTGCATCGACCCAGCGGCGGTTCTCGCAACCGGGGAATTGGCAATGCCCCTCGCTGCGCGAATCGAGTGCCCTGCGAATCGAGGGCGGGATCGCCCGTGTCTTGCGGCCGACGTCGAGCACGCCCTTCTGATCGTGGAGAATCGTGACCAGGGAGGCGTCGCAGGCGAGTCGCCTGGCTGTCTCGGCACAGATCGCCGGGCCATCGTCGATGCGACAGCCGGCGGCCTCCTCGGCGCCTGCCAAGGCTTCTGCGTCGACGTGAACGATCACCTGATGGCGCTCGCCGGCCGGGCGCGGGCGAAAGTTGCCCGCCATGGCGCCCTCGACGACCTCCATCAGCGCATCGGCATCATTGACCTGCTGGGACGGTTCCGGTTCCGCGGAACCGCCTTGGGCGTCGATAGATTCGGCCCCTTCGCGCTCGCGAATTGCATCTCGTCCCGCCCCGATCGCTTTGAGGAGCAAAGCCCCGTCCTCCGGCGCGAGCCGCCCGCGGATGCGCAGACTGCCGTCCTCCTCCCATTCGCAGGAGAGGAAGCGGTCGCGATGGGCGGCCTCGGCGCTTTCAAGCAAAATCGCCCTTCGATAGCCGCGTACCAACCGATCCAGCTGCGCTGCTGTCGCAAAGCGTGCTATCTCGACCAGCTCCGCTTCGATCTCCGGAGTGGCAATGCGCGTAAGCGCCCGCACCTTGGAATAGCTCAGCTCGCCATGGCTGAATCTCTCGCGAACGAGAGGGAGCTCCTCCAACGCTCGTGCCACCCGCACGTGCTCCCGCGCCGAGCGGGGGTCGATCGAGCAGCGCCAGGCAACCCAGGCGCCGCAGGAATGAAAGCCCCAGGCCTCATGGCCGCCCCGCCGGTCGAGCTCGGCGATCAGCTCCAACCAACGGCAGGTAGCCGCCGCGATATGCCCCGCCAACTCTCCGATCTCCCGCTCGATCCATTCCGTCGGGGCGGTCTCGAGCTCCGCCTCCATCCCGAACGGTCTTGCTTTTGTCTTGGTCCCTACCTCTACGAACATACGTTCGATAGTACGGAAGGGGTCAGACAGAAGACGGCGTCCCGGCAGCCGGCCGCCCGGTGTGAATCGAAGTATTTTTGGTCACCTCAAGGCGGTTCCGCGGAACCGCTCTCCCGTCGATATCGCCTACGCTTCGGCGAATGGCTGACAGCGTGGAGGAGTGGTCTGAGCCCGAGCGCGTAGCCGAGTACCTGTCGCGCGAGATACCGCATCGGCTCATCGCGGAGGAGATGCTGCTTGCAGCGCTCCCCAGGCAGGTCGGTCGCTTTCTCGACCTCGGCACCGGAGACGGACGCCTGCTGGCCGCGATACGCGAGCGACATCCCGGCGCGAGGGCGGTGGGACTCGACGCATCTGAGCCGATGCTGGGTCGCGCCGCGGAGCGCTTCGATGGCGATCCCCTGGTCGAACTCCGTGCGCACGACCTGGACCTTCCACTCGGGGATGCGGGACCGGCCGATGCCGTCGTGTCGGGGCTGGCGATCCACCATCTCCCCGACGAGCGAAAGCGGGAGCTGTTCGAGGAAATCCACGCCCTGCTGACGCCGAGCGGCATGTTTGCGAACCTCGATCTCGTCAGCGCGGCGTCTCCGCGGCTACACGAGCGCTTCCGGCAGGAGATTGGTCGTACCGAGGACGATCCAAGCGACCGGCTTGCCGATCTCTCGGAGCAGATGGGCTGGCTACGGGAGGTTGGCTTCAGCGAGGTGGATTGCCATTTCAAGTGGTTGGAGCTGGCCCTTGTGGTCGCTGTGAAGGACGGCCATCTAGCGGCGTAGACTCCCCGGCAAATGAGGCGATTCGCCGCCGCTCTCGGGCTGCCTACGGCTCAACGCCGGTAGGCGATGCGGCGCCAGCTCGGCTCTTTGGAGAGCTCGATCAGCTCGTTGCTGCGGTCCGGCTGGACGTAGCCGAAGGTCTGCGTGGCATCGTCGAAGACGACGTCGAGCTCGCCCTCCTTGACCCGCTGGTCGAGCCAGGCGCCGCGAAAGACGAGGCGGCGCAGCCAGTGGACGAGGCTGCGGTTGGCCGGCCCGACCAGGTCCTCCCAGTTGGAGTTGATGTGATCGCCGAGCTCGGAGCTGGGCTCGGAGATCTCGCCGTTGACCGCGAGGTCGAGCAGGTCGTCGAGCTCCTCGCGGCTCAGCCCCTGCTCGACGAAGCCGAGTTTGACCGCGGCCTGCTCGACGCGCTGGCCGAAGTCCTCCTCGTTGAAGGCGAAGCGGAGCTCGCCGTACTCGAGCACGTAGTCGGAGCCCGACTCGTAATTTCCTCTGCGGGTCGTCTTCTTGTTCATCGAGTTGAAGCCCATCCACCCTCGCAAGCCCAGCGACGGCAGGTGTTGGATCATGCCTGTCATCGTAACCCCGTGCCCGCGGGCGGCAGGCGTTGAATGAGGTTTTGCGCCCGATCGCGCCGCTGAGCTGTGCAGATGATCGACCTCCACTGCCACATCCTTCCCGGCGTGGACGACGGGGCACTCGACGTCCGCGAAAGCACCGGCTTGGCACGGCAGGCCGCCGCCGACGGGATCGAGGCCGTCTGCGGACGTCATCGCCTCGACCGTGATCGAGAGCATCGGGTGGGGACCGAAGATCGCGACCTTGCCGGCGGGCATGGAAGAAGGCTAGAGGCCTCCGCAGGGGGAGAGAAAGCCGAGCCGGGCCCTTAGGGGTTCATGCCCCCTCGCCGCCTGCGCGATCTGCCGTCGACGACGGTCCTCGGCCGGCGGGTGCCGGTTGCCGTCGGTCCCGGCGCTCGCCTGCTCGGCCTCGCGCACCTCGGCCGCGGGGCGGCCGGGCCGGGCCTGCTGATCCCGCGCTGCGCGAGCGTCCACACCTTCGGCATGCGCTTCCCGCTCGACCTGGTCTTCCTCGATCGCGACGGCAGGCCGCTCTCCTTCAGGCGCGCCGTGCCTCCCCGCCGGATTGCCCTCGAGCGCCGGGCGAGCGCCGTGCTTGAGCTACCCTCGATCGCGGGAGGCTGGGTCGACCTGCGTCGGCGGGAGGATCTTCCGGAGAACATGACCGTTCGCGAGGTAAACGTCCCATCGCTCTCGCTGGAGCCCCTGCGTGAGACGATCGGGCCGGAGGCCTGGGCCCGCTTCGTCGCCGGCCTGGGGCATGGTCTCGAGCTCCTCGGCGAGCGCCGGATCTGGAACGTCAACTCGACCTCCGTCGGCGGCGGCGTCGCGGAGCTGCTCTGGTCGTGGGTCGGGCTGGCACGCGGGATCGGGGTCGACATGAGGTGGCTGACGATCGCCGGCTCGCCGGAGTTCTTCGCGCTGACCAAGCGCCTCCACAACTTCCTCCACGGCGAGGTCGGCGACGGCGGTGGACTGGGATCGGCGGAGCGCGAGGTCTTCGAGCGCATCAGCCACGACAACCTCGAGGGGGTGCTGGCACAGGTCGGCCCGGAGGACATCGCCTTTCTGCACGATCCGCAGACCGCCGGCCTCGTCCCACACCTGGTCGAGGCGGGGCGGACCGTGGTCTGGCGCTGCCACGTGGGCGCCGACGAGCGCAACGAGCTGACCGACGCCGCCTGGGACTTCCTTCGCCCCCACGTCACCAGGGCGGACGCCGTGGTCTTCTCGCGCCGTGCCTTCGTGCCCTCCTGTTGCGAGGGCATGGAGATCGCGATCGTGCCACCCTCGATCGACGTCTCTTCGGCGAAGAACCAGGACATGGACCCAGACCGCGTCCGCGGCATCCTGCGGCAGGTGGGCCTGATGGCCGTCGATCACGGCGACGAGTCGGCCCCGATCTACTTTCGCCCCGACGGCAGCGCCGGCCGGGTGGAACGGCGCTGCGAGGTCGTCGGCGAGGGCATGCTGCCCGACGCCGGCGCGCGCCTGGTCGTGCAGGTTTCGCGCTGGGATCGCCTCAAGGACCCGCTCGGCGTGATGCACGGCTTCGCCGAGGTGCTCGAGTCGGGCCACGATGCCTGGCTGGTGCTCGCCGGGCCGAGCCTGGGCTCGGTGACCGACGATCCCGATGGCGCCGCCGTTCTCTCCGAAGTCGAGGCGGACTGGCGCCGGCTTCCCGACGCGATCCGCGCGCGCGTTCTGCTCGCCTGCCTGCCGATGGAGGACCTCGACGAGAACGGGGCGATCGTCAACGCCCTGCAGCGCCAGGCGACGGTCGTGGTGCAGAAGAGCCTCAAGGAGGGCTTCGGCCTGACCGTGACCGAGGCGATGTGGAAGGCCCGGCCGGTGATCGCCAGCGCGACCGGCGGCATAGAAGACCAGATCGAGGACGGCGTCAGCGGTGTGCTCCTGCAGAGCCCGCTCGACCTGAAGGCCTTCGCCGCAGCGGTTGGCGATCTCCTCTCCGACCCCGAGCGCGCCGGGGCGATCGGCCGAGCCGCCCGCGAGAGCGTTCGCGCGAGCTTCCTCGAGGACCGCCACACCCTGCAGTACGTCGAGCTGCTGGCGCGACTCTTGACGCGCTGAAACACCGCGCTCTTTGCGGGCCGGGCGCTGCGCCCAGGGGGGAGAGTTTTCGTCTCAGCTCCCTTAGACGGCCATGCTTCCCCAGAGACGAGAGGTCGCCAGCGTCGTCGTCTGCGAGGACGACACGGCGACGCTGGAGCTGCTCTGCGAGAACCTGATGGCGGACCGCTTCGGCGTGCTGCCGGCGCCGAGCGCTTCCGACGCGCTGCGGCTCTGCCGCTACAAGCAGCCGGACCTGATGCTGCTCGACCTGGCGCTGCCCGACGCGTCGGGGCTCGACGTGCTGCGGGAGATCCGCGAAGCGGACGGGATCGTCTCGCGCTTCGACCCGCATTTGCCGGTGATCGTGCTCAGCGGTCGCGGGGCGGACGAAGATCGCGTCCGCGGGCTGGAGTTCGGCGCCGATGACTACGTCGTCAAGCCGTACGTGTACGCCGAGCTGCGGGCGCGAATCGCGGCGGTCCTGCGCCGCGCGGAGCAGCCGCGCGGCGGACCGATGCGGGTGGGGGACATAGTCGTCGATCCAAGCCGGCGGCGCGCCTGGGTTGACGGTCGCGAGGTGCAGCTCTCCAAGAAGGAGTTCTCGTTGCTGCGCGTGCTCGCCGGCGACCCCCACCGGGTCTTCTCCAAGCGCGAGCTGCTGGCGGAGATCTGGGGCCAGCGAATGCCGACGAAGACGCGAACCTTGGACTCGCACGCAAGCCGGCTGCGGCGCAAGCTTGACCCCGAGCAGGCGCGCTTCGTGATCAACTGCTGGGGCGTCGGCTACCGCCTCCTCGACGGATGACCGACGTCGCCGAGATCTTCTCCGGCTGGCCGCTCGGTGCGACGCTGGCCGCAGTCACCGCGGCGCAGGGACTGCGCGCCGGCCGGCGCCGCAGCGCGATCAACGAGGCGCTGCACGAGCTGCGCCGGCCTCTGCAGGCGATTGCCCTCGCGGGTGGCGGAGGCGTCGGCTCGCCGCCCATGCTGGAGAGCTCGGTCCGCCTCGCGGCGGCGGCGCTCGAACGGCTCGACCGCGAGGTCAACGGCGGCTCGCTGCAGCGCCCCGCCGAGACGATCGAGGTGCGACCGCTGCTGGAAGCGGCGCTGCGGCGCTGGCGGGCGCGAGTCGCCCTCGCGGGCGGCTCGCTGGACCTGCGCTGGCGGGCGGGGCGCGCGCTCGTGGTGGGCGACAGGGTCGCGCTTGCCCAGGCGCTGGACAACCTGCTCGTCAACGCGATCGAGCACGGCGGGCCGGCGATCTCGGTCGACGCCCGCCTGCACAGGGGCCGGCTGCGGGTCGTGGTCGCCGACTCTGGCCGAGCTTCACGTCCAGCCGAGCGCAGGGACACGCCGGCGGACGTCATCGCCCGGCTCTCCGGTCGACGCCGGCATGGACACGGCCTCACCGTGGTCCGGCAGGTCGCGGCGGCCCACCGCGGTCGCTTCGCCCTGCGCCGCTCCGAGGGCGGCTCGCTCGCCCTGCTGGAGCTTCCCCTTGCGAGCCACGACTCGCAGGCGGCATGAGACGTCGCCGCCGCGCCCTCCTCTTCCTCCTGCTGGCGCTGCTCACGGCGGCCGGCGCGGCGACGATCGCCAACGGCTACGGCGAGAGCGCGGTTCGCGGCTACGGTTCCCTGCGGCCGGTCGTCGTTCTTGCGGAGGACGTCGCCGCCGGGCGGCGGATCGGGCCGCGCGAGGTCGAAGCGGATCTTGAGCAGCGCCGGGTCCCTGATCGGTTTGCGCCGCCCGGCGCGCTTCTCGCCCCCGAGGAAGCGCTTGGCCTGGTCGCACGGGCGCCCCTGCCCGCCGGCTCCTACCTGCTCGGCGCCCAGCTTGGCGTCGGACACCCCCAGCGGCGGGGGCCGCGGCTGGGCGAAGGCAGGCGGCCCGTCGAGATCGCGGTCAGCGGCGCCGACGCCCTCCTCTCGGCCGGACCGTCAGCGGGGTCGACGGTGGACGTTGTGGTGACGAGCGAACCGAGGGGCCCAGGGCCCGGGCGCACCTATGTCGCGGCCGCCGGCGTCCCGCTCTTGAGGCTGAGGCCCGGCGTCGAAGGCCCGGGCCCGGGAGCCACCGCCGCCGCGACCCTGGGGCTGACGAAGCGCCAGGCGCTGCGCCTGATCGCCGCCGAGAGCTTCGCCCGCGGGGTGACCCTGCTGCCGGAGGGCTGAGATGGGGGCTGAGGAGCGGCACATCGAGCAGCTCGCCGAATCGCTTCGCGCCCGCCTGATCGGGTCGCGTCGCGACGCCGCCGCCGCCGGCGAGCCGGTCGGCGAAGGGTTGGAGGAGCAGGTGCGCGATCTGGTCGAGAGGGAGGCCGCGTTGCTGGGTGCCGACGTGCGCGACGCCCTGGTCGCTCGGGTGCTGCGGGACACGGTGGGGCTCGGGCCGCTGGAGCAGCTGCTCGCCGACCCGACGGTCGAGGAGGTGATGGTCAACGGACCACAGCGCGTCTACGTCGAGCGCGCCGGCCGGATCGAGCCCACCGACGTCGTCTTCGCCGGCGAGGAGGAGCTGCGCAACGCGATCGAGCGCATCCTCGCCCCGCTCGGCCGCCGCATCGACGAGCTCAGCCCGATGGTCGACGCGCGACTCGCCGACGGCTCGCGCGTCAACGCGATCATCCCGCCGCTGGCGATCGACGGCCCGGCGCTCTCGATCCGCCGCTTCGGCGCTCGTCGGCCGGGGCCGCGCGAGCTGGTCGAGCTGGGCACGCTGAGCGAGGCGCAGCTGGCCCAGCTCGAGGACGCGGTTGCGGCGCAACGCAGCATCCTCGTCAGCGGCGGGACCGGCTCCGGCAAGACGACGCTGCTCAACGCGCTGTCGGGCTTCGTCGCCGAGGGCGAGCGCCTGGTGACGATCGAGGACGCGGCCGAGCTGCGCCTGCGGCGCCGCCACGTCGTGCGGCTGGAGAGCCGCCCGGCGGGGGTCGAGGGCAGGGGTGAGGTGACGATCCGCGACCTGCTGCGCAACGCGCTGCGGATGCGGCCGGACCGGATCGTGATCGGCGAGGTGCGCGGCGCCGAGGCGCTCGACCTGCTCACCGCGCTCAACACCGGCCACCGCGGCGCCCTCTCGACCGTGCACGCCAACTCGCCCGCCGACGCGCTCGTCCGGCTGGAGACGCTGGCGCTGATGGCGGGACTCGGGCTGCCGCACGAGGCGATAGCGGCGCAGGTCCGCCGCGGCATCGACCTGGTCGTCCAGCTGGAGCGCTTGCCCGACGGCGGCCGCCGGGTCACCGAGATCGCCGAAGTGGCGGCGATCGGGTGAGCGGCGCCCATGGCCTGGCGCTGCCGCTGGCCGGGGCGGCCGCCGGCGGGCTGACCGCGCTGGCGGCCCGCGAAGCGGTGCTGGCGACCCCGGCCGTCGCCCGCTGGGTGCGCTTCGCGATCGAGCCGTTGCGACGGGCGGGCGCCGAGGGTTACGCGCCCTCGACCGTCGAGCGGCGCCGGCTCGCCGCGGTCGGCGCCCTCGCGGCGCTGCTCGGCGGCTGGTTCCTGGCCGGCGCGACGGCCGCGCTGCCGCTGGCGGTCGCCGGCCCCGCGCTCGCCGCCTGGGCGGTGTCGAGCCGCCGCCGGCGCTACCGCCGCGCGGTCGAGCGCGCCCTGCCCGAGGTCGCCGCCGCTGTTGCCGACTCGCTCGGCGCGGGCCGCTCGCTGCGCGCCTCGCTGCCGGCCGCGGCATCCTCGGTCGCCGGGCCGGCGGCGGTCGAGCTGAGCCGGCTCGGCGCCGAGCTGGAGCTGGGCGCGGCGACCGGCGAGGCGATCGGGGGATGGCGCCGGCGGATGCGCTCGGCCAGGGTCGACGCCTTCGCCGCGGCGCTGCTCAGCCAGGGGCGGGCCGGCGGCGACCTGGCGGGGCTCCTGCGCCGCTTCGGGGAGGGCGCCGCCGAGCGCGATCGCGCCGCCGACGATGCCCGCTCCGCCACCGCCCAGGCGCGCTTCACCGGGCTGCTGGTCGTGGCGATGCCGAGCGGCGGCGCCCTCTTCGCCGAGCTGATCCAGCCGGGCTTCCTGGCGAAGGTGCTCGGCGCGCCGGCGTCGGCGCTGCTGCTTGCGCTCGCCGCGGCGCTGCAGGCCGCGGGCTTCGTCGCGATCCGCCGGCTCTCGCGGGTGGTCGAGTGAGCCAGGCCGCGCTCGCCGCGAGCGAGCGCCTGGGCCTGCCGGCGCGCCTGCGCCGCGCCGGCCTCGAGTCGCGCGTTCGAGTCGAGGCGCTGATCGCGGCGAAGCTGGCCGGCGCCGGCGCTGGCGGCATCGTCGGCTTGGCGGCGGCTCCGGCGGCACCGGGGCGAACCTCGCTGCTGGTCGCGGTCGCGATGCCGGCCGCCGGCTTCCTCCTCCCCGATGCGCTGCTCGAGCGCGAGGCGCGCCGTCGCTGGCGCCGCCTGCTCGCGGCCCTGCCCGACGCGCTCGACCTGCTCGCGATCGGCTCCGCGGCAGGACGCGGCCCGGCGGCGGGCTTCGCCGAGATCGCCCGCGACGGCAACGGCCCGCTCGCCGACGAGCTGCGCGTCGCCGTCGCCGCGATCGAGTGCGGCCAACCCCTCTCCGAGGCGCTGGCGGAGCTTCGCCGGCGCGCCCCCGGCAGCGAGATCGCGACCCTCTGCGCATCGATCGAGCGTTCCCGCCGCCTCGGCTCGCCGCTGGCCGACCAGCTCCGCCGCCAGTCGGCTTCCCTGCGCCGCGACCAGCGCCGCGAGGTGGAGGAGCGCGCCGCCCGTGCCGCACCCAAGATCCAGCTGGTCGTCGCCCTCGTCCTCGTCCCCTCGGTCCTGCTGATGATCGCCGCCGCCCTGATCGCCAACGCAGACGTCCTGCTCAGCGGATTTTCATAGGGCGCCGCCGCTGCAACCCGGCTTGCGATTGGGGCGTCTGATGGCGGTCGTGTTGCAAAGTGGGAGAAAGTGGGTTATTGTGGCCGACGAGTTGAAGCCCAGGACCGGGGTGGTGAGGCTCCTCCCACCTCATCACTCCGGTCCTAACTCTTTCCAGGACGCAGAAAGGAAGCCACGGGGATGGCATTTCGGGGTCTCTACGAGCACAGTCTCGACTCCAAGGATCGCCTCACGGTTCCCTCTCGCTTCCGGGCCGCGCTTGCCGACGGGATCGTTCTCTCAAAGGGCTTCGACCCCTGCGTCTGGGTGCATACGACCACCGAGTTCGAGCAGCTCTCCGACCGCTTCCTCTCCCCCCACAGCCCCTTCGGCAAGGACGCCCGCAGCCTGCGCCGCCGCTTCCACGGCGGCTCCTTCGACGAGAAGCTCGACTCCGCCGGCCGCATCCGCGTGCCCAAGCCGCTGATCGAGCACGCCGGCCTGGCGGGGCCCTGCGTCGTGATCGGCGCCGGCGAGTACCTGGAGATCTGGAACGCCGAGGCCTGGGCGAAGCAGGAGGAGGAGCTCGACGCATCCGCGCCGGAGATCGCCGAGGGCCTCGCCTCGGCTGGAGTGACTGCTTGAGATGCGAGCCCACGCCGCGAACCCGGCCCTTTCCGACCGAGACCGACGCTATGCCGGACCCGACAGCGCAACCCTTATCTACATGCCGACTGAGCACGACCCAGTCCTCGCCCCCGAGTTGACCGACCTGCTGGCGCCCCAGCCGGGGCAGACCGCGGTCGACTGCACCTTCGGCGCGGGCGGCCACGCGCGCCGGATCGCCGCCGCGATCGGCGCGGGAGGGACCCTGATCGGGATCGACCGCGACCCGGCCGCGGAGGCGCGCTTCGAGCGCTTCGCCGTCGAGGTGCCCTGCGAGACTCGCTTCTTAGGTGTCGACTACGCGGAAGGGCTTCGCACCCTGCGCGGCGAAGGCATCCGCCCAGACATGGTCTTCATGGATCTGGGGATGTCCTCGATGCAGGTCGATGCCAGGGAGCGAGGGTTCTCCTATTCCTACGACGCGCCGCTCGACATGCGGATGGACACGCGGCAGGAGCTCAGCGCCGCCGACCTGGTCAACGAGTGGCCCGAGTCACGCATCGCTCAGGCTCTGCGCCGATTCGGCGAGGAGCGCTACGCGGGCGGGATCGCGCGGGAGATCGTCCGCCGTCGCCCGCTGCGAACCACCTCCGAGCTGGTCGAGGCGGTCAAGGCGGGGATGCCGGCCTCGGCCCGCTTCGGCGGCGGCCACCCGGCCAAGCGCACCTTCCAGGCGATCCGGATCGCGGTCAACGGCGAGCTCGACTCGCTCGACGACGCGCTGCCGACCGCCTGGTCGATGCTGCCGCTCGGCGGCCGCCTCGCCGCGATCTCCTTCCACTCGCTGGAGGACCGCCGCGTCAAGCGGTTCCTCGCCGCTCGGGCACAAGGCTGCGTCTGCCCGCCGGAGCTGCCCGTCTGCGCCTGCGGGCGCGAGCCCGAAGCCGAGTTGCTGACCCGCCGCGCGATCGCGCCGGAGGCCGCCGAGGTCGCCGCCAACCCGCGCGCCAAGTCCGCCCACCTGCGCGCCGGGCTCAAGATCGCCGCGGCGCAGACGGCCGGGAGCGCCGCCTGATGGCCGCCGCTGCGGCCGCTCGGAGGCCCGCGGCGGCGCCCGCTCGCCCGACGCGCAAACGACCGGCGCTCGTCGCCGCGCCGGCCCGCAAGGCCCCCATACGCAAGCCGGCGCGCAAGGCCCCGGCCCGCCGTCCGGGCGGCCAGCTGATCCCGCTCGCCGTCGGCACCGCCACCGCCGTCCGCAACCTGCCCGACTCGAGCCTGATGGTGCGCCTGACCCGCGGCCGTGCCTGGATCGCCGTCCTCGGCGTGCTGCTGGTCGGGATCGTCGCCCTCAACGTGGTCACGCTCAGCCTTGCCGCCGGCGCCGGCCACGTCGACCGGAACATCCAGGCGCTCGACGAAGAGAACTCGCTCCTGCGCAGCCGCGACGCGCAGCGCTCGGGCGCCGGACGCATCCGTCAGGACGCCGCCGCGTTGGGGCTGAGCGCCGCCGCCGTCGACCAGGTCGGGTCGCTGCAGGCGAGTCCGCGCGACGTCGAAACCGCCGCCCGCCGCCTGGCCGCGGCCGAAACGGCCTACTGAGGCGCGATGCGCGCGATCGAGCGCAGGATCGGCCTCCTCTTCGCCGGCTTCCTGCTCTGCTTCCTCGTCATCGCCGCCCGCGCCTTCTGGCTGCAGGGCGTACAGGGGGCGAAGCTGGCGTCGGAGGCCACCTACCAGCAGACCGACGTCGTCACCGTTCCGGGCCTGCGTGGCAGCCTGCTCGACCGCTTCGGCAACCCGCTCGCCGTCTCCGAAGACGCGAAGACGATCTACGCGACGCCCTACCAGGTGAAGCAGCCGCGCCAGACGGCGGAAAAGCTCGCTTCGATCCTCGACCTGAAAGAGGACGAAGTGCTGAAGAGCCTCAACGAAGAATCTGGCTTCGCCTACGTCGCGCGCAAGGTCGACCTGCCGCGCGCGGCGCGCGTCGCCCGGCTTCACCTCCCGGGCATCGGCGAGCTGCCCGACAGTCGCCGCACCTACCCGCAGGGCGATCTCGCCGCGCAGACGCTCGGCGTGGTCGGCGAGGAAAACCAGGGACTGACCGGGCTGGAGGCCGGCGAGGAATCGGTGCTCGACGGCAGCGACGGCGAACGGCGGATCGTCAACGACGCGCTGGGCGAACCGATCCGGCTGGAAACCGTGAAGGAAGCCAGCGACGGCGAAGACCTGCGCCTCACCCTCGATCCGGCGATCCAGCAGGAAACCGAAGGGGCGCTGGCCGAAGTCGGGGAAGCCTATACGCCAAAGGGCGCGACGGCGATCGTTATGGATCCGCGCAACTCGCAGCTGCTGGCGATCGCCAACTGGCCGCCGGTCGACCCGAGCGACCTCGAAAACACCGATCCCGAGGACCTGATCAACCGCGCGACGGGCTTCACTTACGAGCCGGGCTCGACCTTCAAGGCGTTCACCGTCTCGGCGGCGCTCGAAGAAGGTCTGGTGACGCCGGAGACGACTTTCACCCTGCCGCCCCAGCTGCACGTCGCCGACCGGATCATCGAAGACGCCGAGCCGCGGCCGACGGTCACCTTGAGCGTCGCCGAAATCCTCTCCCACTCCTCCAACGTCGGCGCCGCGACGATCGGCCTGCGGGTCGGCGCGGAAAAGTTCTCCCGCTGGATCGACCGCTTCGGCTTCGGCCGGCCCACCGGCGTCCAGCTGCCCGCCGAGGAACAGGGACTTGTGCTCCCCCTCGACGAATACTCCGGCTCGACCATGGGCAACCTGCCGATTGGACAGGGACTCGGGGTCACCCCGATGCAGATGATCGCCGGCTACGCGGCGATCGCCGACGGCGGCATCCTGCGCCGGCCGCGGCTGATCGAGCGGGTCGGCGAAGAACAGGTGCACGAGCCGAAGGGCCGGCGGGTGATCTCCCCGCTCGTCGCCGAAGAGGTGCGGACGATGCTGGAGGGGGTGCTGGCGCCCGGCGGGACCGCGTCGGAGGTGAGCGTTCCGGGCTACACGCTGGCGGGCAAGACCGGTACTGCGCAGGTGGCTGAAAACGGGACCTACTCGGATACGAAGTACATCGCTTCCTTCATCGGCTTCGCGCCGGCGCAAGATCCGCGCTTGCTGGTCGCGGTCGTCGTCGACGAGCCGCGGGGTGAAATCTACGGTGGGTCGGTGGCCGCTCCCGCCTTCGGCAAGATCGCCGCCTTCGCTCTTCCTTATCTCGGGGTACCGCAGGAATAGCGTGTGCCCCGGCCTACAATCGCCGCCGTGAGATTGGATGAACTCGTGGGCGGCGTTGTGGATGCCCGAGTTGTCGGCGACACCACCGTCGAGGTAGGGGAGCTTGCCTACGACAGTCGCAAGGCGCGGCCCGGTGATCTCTTCTTCTGTGTGTTTGGGGAGAAGGTCGATGGGCATGAGTTTGCGGCTGCGGCGGTTGAGGCTGGGGCTGTAGCGCTGTTAGTTGAGCGGGAGCTCGCCGAGGTCGATGTTCCGCAGGTCGTCGTGCCTGATGCGCGGGCTGCGATGGCGCCTGTGGCGGCTCGGTTCTTTGGGGATCCGACCCGGGAGCTGAAGGTGGTTGGGATTACGGGAACCAATGGGAAGACGACCACGGCGTTTCTGCTGCGGGAGATCCTGGAGGCCGCTGGGGTGCGGTGTGGGCTGCTGGGGACGGTCAAGCAGGTGGTCGGCGGGGTCGAGGAGGAGGTCAAGCGGACTACTCCTGAGGCGATCGATCTGCAGCGGGTCTTTCGGCGGATGGTCGATGGGGGGGATGGGGCGTGTGCGATGGAGGTGTCCTCGCATGCGTTGGCGCTGCATCGCTGCGACGGGATTCATTTCGACGTCGCGCTATTCACCAACTTGACCCAGGATCATCTGGATTTTCACGGCACGATGGATGAGTACTTCGAATCCAAGCGGCTGCTGTTCGAGATGGGGCCGCGGGTTGCGGTCGTCAATGTGGACGATCCGTACGGGCGGCGGCTGGCGGGGGAATTCGACTGCTTGACGTTTTCGGCCGCCGGCGCCGAGGTGGACCTCTTGGCAAGTGAGGTCCGCCTCGGCGCCGGCGGAGCGGAATTCGAGGTGGCCGTGCCGATGGTGGATGAGAAGCCCCCCCAGAGGGGGCAAAACCGTCCAGCCGGCGAGGCCGTCGGCGTGCGGACGCGGTTGCCTGGGGACTTCAACGTC
>Ga0075433_10001369_pt1 | contig 17895 bp, 12 predicted proteins | sample RhiMethybrSRZTD2_FD_75299 | JGI IMG/M metagenome (GOLD analysis project Ga0075433, IMG submission 75299) | Populus rhizosphere microbial communities from Tennessee, USA - Rhizosphere MetaG P. TD hybrid SRZTD2 | ecosystem: Host-associated > Plants > Roots > Rhizosphere > Soil | place: USA... | reverse complement strand
GCGCTGGCCGAGCGCACCGGCCTGGCCGGGCTGTTCGCCTTTCTGGGGATCGTCGCAGCCTTCTTCATCCGCAGCCTGCGTACGCTGCGGATCGCCTTCGACGAGCAGCGCGACCAGGAGCGTGGCGGGTGGTTGCTCGCCCTGCAAGCCGCGATCGTAGCAGCGCTGGCGGTCGGCCTGCTCGATCACTATTTTTTCAACATCGAGTTCAGCCATATGGTCGCGCTGTTCTGGGGCTGCATCGGGCTGGCGCTGGCGCTGGAGCGCATCAACGCTGAACAAGATGGAGGATCGCCATAGTCTATCGCACTTCGGCAGCTGCCGTTCGTCGTTAATCGGAGGAAGATCGTTGCTTCCGCAAAAGCCAAATCCGACGACGATCACCGATCCACTTGGCCGGCGCTGGGTGAGTTTGGGCTACGCGATTTTCGCGTTGGCGCTGCTGCTGCTTGCGACGTTGCAGCGCTCAGACGCGCTCGCCGGATTCACCAGCGCGTTGGCGCTGCTGCTAGTGCTGCTCGTCGCCGCGCCGCTCACTGGGATGCTGCTCGGGCGCAGCCGTACGATGCGCAATCGCGCGCTGGTACCGACGCTGCTGCTGGTGGACGCACTGGCAGGGCTGGGGCTGATCGCAGCCACCGGCGGCTATACGTCGCCGCTCTGGGTGGCGCTACTGCTGGTCTCCACGGCGGCACCGCTGCTGCTGTCGGGCCGCTGGGCGGCTGGGCTGCTCGTGATCGTTTGGCTGGCCGACGGGCTATTCCTGCTATATGCGCCGCAGGCCGAGCTGATGCCGTGGCTGCTGACGTGGCTGCTGCGCGCGTCGGGCGTTGGCATGATCGGCCTAGTGCTGCATCGCGCGCTCGCAGCCGAGGAAGGGCTACGCGTGCGCGCACAGCGGCGCGAGGGCGTGCTCCACGACTTCCTGCTGCTCTCTAATCGTCTGCGCGTCACCAGCCAGCCGCAGACCGTGCTCGAAGAGGTCGCCCAGGCCGTGCAGGCCAGCGGCGACTTCGATTGCGTCACGCTCAGCCAGGTTGATTGGCGCGCCGGCACCGCGACGGTTTCGGTGGCGATCGGCGCGAGCGGGCGGCGGCTAAAGGCGGTCGAGGGGCTCCAATTTCGCTGGGATGTCGTCGCGCCGCTGTTGAGCGAGCGGCGTCGCGCCGGCCCTGGCTCGTTTCGGGCCGAGCTGCTGCCGTTCCGCTCGCTGAAGCAGGAGCAGCATCTGGTCCTGCCGCTCAGCAGCCAGTTCACCGAGGTGCAGGGGTTGCTGACCGTCTCGTGCGCGAAGAGTCGCAGCGAGGCGCTCGACGAGGCGCTGCCGCTGCTCGAACTGCTCGCCAACCAGGCGGCGGCGGCGATCGAAAACAATCTGCTCTACAGCACACTCGAGCAGCGCGTGCAGCACACCACCGCGACAATCGAGAACGCGCGGGCCGAGCTACAGATCGCGCGTGATCGCGCCGAGACGCTCTACCGGATCGTGCGCACACTGGCGGTGAGCCTCGACGAGCGCGAGGTGTTGACCCAGGCGCTGATGCTGGTCGCCCAGGCGACCGAGGCCGAGCGCGGCGGGATCATGCTGGTCGAGCCGAATACCGGCCGGCTGGTATTTCGCACTACGCTGGACCGCCAGCGCGCAGGCGCGGCCAGCGGGCTTGAACGCGGGCAGGGATTGGCCGGCTGGGTGCTGGCGAATCGTCAGGTGGCGATCATCCCCGATACGACGCACGATGCGCGCTGGCAGGTGCGCTCGGAGCACGACATGCGCAGCCGATCAGTGCTGGCGGTGCCGCTGCTGCTGGAGCAGGAGCCGCTCGGCGTGCTCATCCTCATCCACTCGGCGGTCGATCAGTTCCGCGTCGAGCATGGGCAGCTCGCGCTGGCGGCCGCCGGCCAGATCGCCGTCGCGCTCTCCAAGGCGCAGCTCTATCGCTATGTCTCCGAGCAGAGCGAGCGGCTCGGGCTGATCGTGCAGCAGCGCGAGGAGGAGGCCAGCAAGAGCATGGCGATCTTGCGCTCGATCCGCGACGGCGTGATCGTCAGCGACCGGCTGGGGCGCATTCGGATGATCAACCCGGCGGCAGAGCAGATTCTGGGGATTCAGGCCGAGGTGTTCATGGGTCGCCAGATGACCGAGCTGCCCGGCGTGCCCCAGGAGATGCGCCACGACCATCCCGAAACAATGCAGCAGCTCGATGTGGGCGAGCGCGCATTGCGGGCGCACTTCGCGCCGGTGCTCGCGCCGAACGGCGAGTGGCTCGGCGGGGTCGTGGTCTACCACGATATTTCGCGCGAGGTGCTGACTGATCGGCTGAAGAGCCAGTTTATCGCCACGGCGTCGCACGAGCTGCGCACGCCGCTGACGGCGATTCGCGGCTACGTGGATCTGCTGCTGCTGGGCACACTCGGCTCATTCAACACCGCGCAGGGTGATTTCCTCAAGGTCGTCAAGAATAATGTCGTGCGTCTGGTCGAGCTGATCGACGAGCTGCTGGATGTCTCCAAGGCCGAGGCGGGCGAGGTGCGGCTGCGGCGCGAAACGTTCGACCTGGCGGAGATTCTTTACGAGGTGGCCGAGTCGCTCTATTCGCAGTTCACCGAGCGCGCGATCTCGCTGGCGATCGATGTCCAGAGCGAGCTGCCGCGCGTCACGGCGGATCGCCAGCGGGTGCGCCAGATCGTCGTCAACCTGGTCAACAACGCCTGCAAATATACCACCGAGGGCGGCCACGTCGATGTGATCGCACGAAACGGCAATGATCGCCTGCGCATCGACGTGCGCGATACCGGCGTCGGCATCGCCGAGGCCGCTCAACCCTTCATCTTCACCCCGTTCTTCCGCGCCGATAACCCGCTGCGCGATCAGGTCGGCGGCACCGGCCTGGGTCTCAGTATCACAAAGACGCTGGTGGAGCTTCACGGCGGCGAGATCTGGTTCGAGACCCGCGAAAGCGAGGGAACGACCTTCTCGTTTACGCTGCCGCTGAGCGGCGATTGGCTGCCGGCGGAGTGGCTCGATCAGGCGGTCTAGTTCCAACGCCTTTCAAATAACGCCCTTTTCCCTCACCCCCAACCCCCTCTCCGCTCTGGGAGAGGGGGAGCCGAAGGCTTCCTGGTGCGGAACTCCCCTCTCCTGCTGGCGGGAGAGGGGCAGGGGGTGAGGGCCAACAGGGAACGGATTTCTGGAAAGCTGTACGAGCCCAATACATTTACGCTTCGCCCGCCAGATCGATCGGTTCTGCGGTACAATACAGCGGCTTCGCTGCATCATACCCGGAATGGCTCTTCGGAAACGCCACAGCTCCCTCAATGCCGCCTCAGCAGAAGCGTCTTCGCAGCGGGCGCGCCCCCACTTCGCGTGTAACGAACCATCGCGCCGCGAGACTATTTTCAATCGTGATAGACAAGCAGGAGATGCGCATATGACTCAACAGTATGACGCCATCGTGATCGGTGCCGGTCAGGCGGGTGGCCCGCTCGCCACCGCGCTGGCGCGAGCGGGGCGGAAAACCGCACTGATCGAGCGCGAGCACGTCGGCGGGACGTGTATCAACGAGGGCTGTACCCCTACCAAAACGATGGTCGCCAGCGCGCGGGTGGCCTACCTGGCGCGCCGCGCAGCCGATTACGGGATTCATACGGGCGCGGTGACGATCGACATGGCGCGTGTGCGCGAGCGTAAGCGCGCGATCGTCGATAGCTTTCGCAACGGCAGCCAGCAGCGGATCGAAGCGACGCCGGGCGTGGATCTGCTGTTTGGCGAGGCGAGTTTTAGCGGCCCCAAGGCGCTGGAGGTCCGGCTGAACAGCGGCGAGACCCGTCAACTGACCGCCGATACGATCTTCATCAACACTGGCGCGCGGCCGGCCGTGCCGACGCTGCCAGGGCTGGACGACGTGCCGTTCCTCAATTCGACCTCGATCATGGAGCTGGATCGCGTGCCAGAGCATCTGCTGGTGCTGGGCGGCGGCTATATCGGCCTGGAGTTCGGCCAAATGTTCCGGCGCTTTGGCAGCCAGGTGACGATTGTGCAGCGCGGCAATCAGCTGCTTGGGCGCGAGGACGACGATGTCGCCGAGGCGGTCGCCGCGATCTTGAGTGAAGACGGCGTGGAGATCCTGCTGGAGAGCGATGCGCTGCGGGTTGAGCGAGCCGGCGACGCGATCACGCTGGTGGTGCGCACGCGCGCGGGTGAGCGAACGTTGCGCGGCTCGCATCTGCTGGTCGCAGCCGGGCGGGTGCCCAACACTGATCGGCTCAACGCTGGCGCGGCTGGCGTGCAGCTGGACCGGCGCGGCTTCATGCCGGTGAACGAGCGGCTGGAGACGAACGTGCCCGGCATCTACGCACTTGGCGATGTCAACGGCGGCCCGGCCTTCACCCACATCTCATACGACGATTTTCGGATCATCCGCACCAATCTGCTCGAAGGCGGCGCGGCCACGACGACGCAGCGGCAGGTGCCCTACACCGCCTTCATCGACCCGCAGCTGGGCCGGGTGGGCCTGAGCGAGCAAGCGGCCCGCGCCGAAGGTCGCGCCATCCAGGTGGCCAAACTCCCAATGACGTCGGTGGCACGCGCGCTTGAGATCGACGAGACGCGCGGCTTTATCAAGGCGATCGTCGATGCCGACACCAAGCAGATCCTCGGCTGCGCGGTTCTGGGGGTCGAAGGCGGCGAGGTGATGGCGGTGTTGCAGGTGGCGATGCTCGGCAAGCTGCCGTACACGGCGCTCCGCGACGGTGTCTTCGCGCACCCGACGCTGGCCGAGGCGCTCAATAATCTGTTTATGGCGCTGGATGAGGAATAGCCGATGGCCAATTGCAGATTGCAGATTGCAGATTGCAGATTGCCGAGAGCTGTGGCCATTTTCATGCATCAGTGTGCGGTACAGCCGCATGGATGTCTGATGCGTATCCTGCGAATGATGAGCTAACCAATCGGGGGAGCAAGCAATGCCAAACAGCAAGCTGACCGTCTATGGCGCGTCGTGGTGCAGCGACTGCAAGCGCGCGAAGAAATTCCTGGGCGAGCAGCGCGTCCATTACAGCTGGGTCGATGTCGAGCAAGACGCCGACGGCCTGGAGTTGGTCGAGCGCGCCAACAAGGGCAAGCGCATCATCCCGCTGATCATCTTCGACGACGGCAGCATGCTGATCGAGCCGAGCAACGCGGAGCTAGCGGCCAAGCTAGGCTTGCAGACGCGCGCACGGTTGGATTACTACGATCTGATCGTCGTGGGCGGCGGGCCGACCGGCCTGACGACCGCGCTCTACGCGGCGCGCGAAGGGCTCGACGTATTGGTGATCGAAAAAAGCGGGCTGGGCGGGCAGGTTGGCGTGACCGAGCGGCTAGACAACTTCCCCGGCTTCCCGGAGGGCATCAGCGGGGCCGAGTTCGCCGACCGGCTGACGAAGCAGGCGCGGCGTTTCGGCGTAGAATTGTTGCAGGCGCAGGAGGTGACCAGCCTGCGCGCCGAGGCCGAATCGCGCTATGTAACGACCGCCGACGGCCGCGAGTACGGCGCATGCGCGCTGCTGATCGCCACCGGCTCGACCTATCGGCATCTTGGCGTGCCGGGCGAGGACGAACTGATCGGCGCGGGGGTTCATTTCTGCGCCACCTGCGACGGCCCGTTCTACAAAGGCCAGCACGTCGCGGTGATCGGCGGCGGCAACAGCGCGGGCCAAGAGAGCCTGTTCCTGACGCGTTTCGCCAAGAAGGTCACAATCCTGGTGCGTGGCGCGACCATGAGCGCCAGCCAGATCGTGATCGACAAAGTCGAGGAAAATCCGCAGATCGAGCTGCGCTATAACACGCAGGTGCAGGCGCTCAAGGGCGAGAACAAATTGAGCGCGATCACGATCCATAATAGCAAAACCGACACGACCGAGGAGATCACGCCGGACGGCCTATTCGTCTTCATCGGCCTGTCGCCGAATACCGGCTGGCTGCCCGACGCGATCAAGCGCGATTCGTATGGCTTTATCACGACGAACGCGATGCTTGAGACGAGCATGGCTGGCGTGTTCGCGGCAGGCGATGTGCGCAAGGGCAGCACTAAGCAGGCGGCGAGCGCGGCGGGCGAAGGTGCGACAGCAGCGCTGATGATCCGCGAATATTTGAAGGGCATGTGAACGTAGGAAGCGTGAAACGTGAGGCGTGAAACGTGAGGCGTATGTTCACGCTGCACGCTGTATAGGGAGTTTGGCGATGAAAGCGATAGCGGTGTTTCCGGGCAAGCCCAACAGCATTCACCTGGCCGACCTGCCAATGCCGCAGGTGGCCGATATTCCAGAAGGGCGCGGTGTGCTCGTCAAGGTGCTGCGCGTTGGCGTCGATGGCACCGATAAAGAGATCAATGCCGCTGAGTACGGCGCGGCCCCGCCCGGCTACGACTTTCTGACGCTCGGCCACGAATCGTTCGGGCGCGTGGTCGAGGTCGGGCCGCAGGTGCGCGGGTTGGCCGCAGGCGACTACGTGGTCGCGACCGTGCGACGGCCCGGCGCTAGCATCTACGACACCATCGGCACCTACGATATGACCACCGATGCTACTTACTATGAGCGCGGGATCAGCCTGCTGCACGGCTTTCTGACCGAGTATTATGTGGATGACCCCGAATATATCGTCAAGCTGCCCGCCGGCTTGCAGACGGTCGGGGTGCTGCTGGAGCCGACCAGCGTGGTCGAGAAGGGCATCGCTCAGGCGTACGAGATTCAGCGGCGGCTCAAGGTCTGGCGACCGGCGCGCGCCGCCGTCCTCGGCGCGGGGACGCTTGGTCTGCTGGCAACGCTGGCGCTGCGCCTGCGCGGCCTTGAGGTCACGACGCTGGCACGCAGCGCGCCGCCGACGCTCAACAGCGAGCTGGTCGAGGCGCTGGGCGCACGCTATCTGAGCACGCGCGCGCTACCGCTCCGCCAAGCCGCCGAGCTGCACGGCCCATTCGACATTATCTTCGAGGCGACCGGCGCGAGCAGTGTGGCCTTCGAGGGCATGGAGGCGCTCGGACGCAATGGCGTGCTCGTGCTCACGGGGATCAGCGGCGGCGATCGCATGATCGAGGTGCCGGGCGACCGCATTCTGCTCGGCTTCGTCTTGGGCAACAAGGTCGCTGTCGGCTCGGTCAACGCGAACCGCGTCTACTTCGAGCGCGGCGTGCAAGATATGGCTCTGGCGACGCTGCAATACCCCGGCTGGCTGGAACGCCTGCTCACGCACCCAGTGCGCGGCCTCGACAACTATGCCGAGATGATGCGGCTGTTGACTGAGGAGCAGCGCGCGATCAAGGTGTTCGTCGAGGTGAGCGAGTGACGGCATCTGTGAAACGTGAAACGCGAAACGTGAAACGCGAAACACAGCATGCTTCATGGCCAGGCTATCCAGCTACCCAGTCGAGTGGAAAAGGTACGCGATGACGGCTGAACACGAGCGATTATCCCGCGATGGCCCGGCCTGGAAGCGCTGGGGGCCATATCTCAGCGAGCGCGCCTGGGGCACCGTGCGCGAAGATTACAGCGCCGACGGTAGCGCATGGGACTATTTCCCGCACGACCACGCCCGCTCCAGAGCCTATCGCTGGAACGAGGATGGGCTGGCGGGCATCTGCGACGATCAGCAGCGCCTGTGCTGCGCGCTGGCGCTCTGGAACGGCCAGGATGCCATCCTCAAGGAGCGGCTTTTCGGCCTGACCGGACCTCAGGGCAACCACGGCGAGGATGTCAAGGAGTATTATTTCTACCTCGACTCGACGCCGACGCATTCGTATATGAAGCTGCTCTACAAATACCCACAGCGCGCGTTCCCCTACGCCGATCTGCTCGAAACCAATCGACGGCGCGGCAAGGACGAGCCGGAGTACGAGCTGCTCGACACTGGCATCTTCGCCGAGGATCGCTATTTCGATGTGCTGGTCGAGTACGCAAAAGCCGCGCCGGACGACATCCTGATCCGCATCAGCGCGACCAATCGCGGCCCTGAGCTGGCCGAGCTGCACCTGCTGCCGACGCTCTGGTTCCGCAATACCTGGAGCTGGGGCAGCACGCACGCGGATGCGCCGCCGCAGCTATGCAGCACGCCCGCAGACGCTGAACAAACCGGCATCGTCGCCGAACATCCGAGCCTCGGTCGCTACACACTCGTCTGCGAGGGCGAGGCAGCGCTGCTGTTCACCGAAAACACGACCAACGTCGAGCGACTTTACGGCGTGCCGAACCGATCGCCACACGTCAAAGACGCGATCAACGACGCTGTGGTCGCCGGGCGCGCCGACGCGGTTAACCCAGCCGGCTGCGGCACTAAAGTCGCTGCGCACTACCACACGACGATCGCGCCGGGCGCGACGACGACCATTCGCCTGCGGCTGACAGGCGACAATAGACGACAGAAGATAGACGATAGCTCACAGCCGTCTATCGTCCGTCCGTTCGACAACTTCGACTCGATCTTTGCGCAGCGCCAGACCGAGGCCGACGCCTTTTATGCCGCGCTGCAATCGCCGACGATGGACGAGGACAGTCGGCGTGTGCAGCGCCAAGCCTTCGCCGGGATGCTCTGGTCGAAGCAGTTCTACTATTATGATGTGGACGAGTGGCTGCGCGGCGACCCTGGCCAGCCCGCGCCGCCGGAGCAGCGCCGGCGTGGCCGCAATCGCGAGTGGCCGCACCTCAACAGCGCCGAGATCATCTCTATGCCCGATGCCTGGGAATACCCGTGGTTCGCCGCGTGGGATCTGGCGTTCCACTGCATCCCGCTCGCGCTGCTCGACTCCGATTTCGCCAAGCAGCAGCTGATCATGCTGGGCCGCGAGTGGTATCAGCACTCCAACGGCCAAATCCCGGCCTACGAGTGGGCCTTTGGCGATGTCAACCCGCCAGTGCTGGCTTGGGCCACTTGGCGCGTCTACAAAATCGAGCAGAAGCGGCGTGGCAACGGCGACCTGGCGTTTTTGGAGCGCGTGTTCCATAAGCTGCTGCTGAACTTCACCTGGTGGGTCAACCGCAAGGATGCCGAGGGCAAGAACGTCTTCCAGGGCGGCTTCCTTGGCCTCGACAATATCGGCGTGTTCGACCGCAGCGCGCCGTTGCCCACGGGCGGCCACATCGAGCAGAGCGACGGCACCAGCTGGATGGGCATGTTCTGCCTGAACATGTTGACGATCGCGCTGGAGCTGGCCTGCCACAACCGCACATACGAGGACATCGCCACCAAGTTCTTCGAGCACTTCCTGTACATTGCCTATGCCATGAATAACATCGCCGGCTCGGGCATCGCGCTGTGGGACGAGCAGGACGAGTTCTTCTATGATGTGCTGCATGTCGAGCCCGAGGGCGCCTTTCCGCTCAAGGTGCGCTCGATGGTCGGGCTGATCCCGCTCTTCGCCGTCGCCACGATCGAGCCGGCGCTGCTCGACCGGCTGCCGGAGTTCAGGACTCGGCTGGAATGGTTCCTGGAGCACCGTCCGCACCTGGCGGCGTTGGTCTCGCGTTGGAGCGAGCCGGGGATGGGCGAGCGACGGCTGCTGGCGCTCTGCCGTGGCCATCGTATGAAGCGCGTGCTGCGCCGCATGCTCGACGAGCGCGAATTCCTCTCGCCCTATGGCGTGCGCGCGCTCTCGCGCTATCACGCCGAGCACCCGTATATCCTCGACGTGGAAGGCACGCGCTACACGGTCGAATATCTGCCAGCCGAGTCGAATAGCGGGCTGTTCGGCGGCAACTCGAACTGGCGCGGCCCAATCTGGTTCCCGGTCAACTACTTGATCATCGAGTCGCTTCAGCAATTTCACCACTACTACGGCGACGATTTCACGGTCGAGTGCCCAACCGGATCGGGCCAATACCGCACGATCGGCGCGGTCGCCGATGAGCTGTCGCGCCGCCTTATTCGGATCTTTCTGCGCGATGACGATGGCCGGCGACCAGTCTTTGGCGATCAGGAAATCTTCCAGCGCGATCCGCACTGGCGCGATTATCTGCTCTTCTACGAGTACTTTCATGGCGACACTGGCGCGGGCGTCGGCGCAAGCCATCAGACCGGCTGGACCGGCTTGATCGCCAAGGTGATCGCGCAGCAGGCGGGTGGGTAGTATACAGTGAGAGTTTTCACCACCAAGACACGAAGGCACCAAGGCTTGGTGTCTTGGTGTCTTAAACGGCACATCCCATTTCAAACGACCTGCGTATGCTGATCTATAGCGATCCACACACCACTGATGCTGCGGATGGGGACAAAATCACTATAGTTGACCAATAGGAGCATTTGATATGTTGATTAAAAGCAATAACGCCAATCGCCGCATCGGGCGCGGCCTGGCCTGGAGCGTGATCGGTGCGCCGATCCTCGCAGCGTTGAGTTGGATCGGGTATAGCCGACTCTGCATCCCCCACGCTATGCCGCTGCCGCCAGCGCTGGACGCGGAGCGCCGCACGTTCAACGGGCGCGCCGGTCGGCTGAGCTGCTACGTGGCTGGGCAGGGCGCGCCGCTGCTGCTCATCCACAGCATCAACGCTGCCGCCTCGTCCTACGAGGTGCGCCCACTGTTCGAGCACTACCGCCAGAGCCGCCGCGTCTATGCGCTTGATCTGCCCGGCTTCGGCTTCTCCGATCGCTCGCCTCGCGACTACAACATCAACCTGTACACCGACGCAATCCTCGATATGCTCGACGAGATCACGCGCGAATCCGGCCCGACACCGCTCGATGCGCTAGCGCTCTCGTTGAGCAGCGAGTTCCTGGCCCGCGTCGCTGTCGCGCACCCCGAACGCTTTCGCACGCTCGCGCTGATCACGCCGACCGGCTTCGGCAAAGATGAGCAGTTCTACGGCGAGCCCGGCAGCACACGCGGCAACCCACGCATACGGCAAATTTTCGAGCTGCCGCTGTGGAGTCGGCCATTCTTCGACCTGCTCAACACCCGGCCTAGCGCGCGTTTCTTCCTAAAGCAGACCTTCGGCTCGTACGTGGCGATCGACCAGGGCCTGCTCGACTATGACTACCTGACCGCGCATCAGCCCGACGCCCAGCACGCGCCGTATGCGTTCATCTCGGGCATGCTATTCGGTGCCGACATCGACCGCGTCTACGAAGCGCTCGACCCGCCGGTCTGGCTAGCGTATGGCGAGCGCGGCCAGTTCAACGCTATCGAGGATACCGCAGCGGTGCAGGCGCGTGGCAACTGGACCATTCAGCCGTTCGCGGCCGGCGCACTGCCCTACTTCGAGCAGCCCGAGGCGTTCTTCGCGGCCTATGAGTCGTTTTTGCAAGGAGCGCACATGTCGCGGTGAGCGCGCCGGGGAACGAGGCGCGCTAGTACGAAGGCTCTGGTACAGTATTGAACATTTTTGCTAACAGTTTTAGCGCGTCCTAAAGCAGCGGATGCCGCCTAATGTAAAAGTCTAGATCTCATCTGCGCGGAGTATATAACTCCAAGGTATTACTCTGCGATCCGCACGACGTCTCCTGGTTGAATAGTCTGTAACGCCATCTGTACGTTCGGCATCAACGGCAGGAGTGTTTCGAGACGGGTATTGTGTGTCACCAAGACAACAATGCCAAGCTGTGCTGATTGGAGATTTTGCTGATATTGGAGGTTTTGATCCGCCGTAATAAAAACATCAAAGCGTGGTTCCGCCAACCGCAGCAAGGCACCATTTTTGATACTCGCCCATCCTTGTTCGGGAACAGTTACCACACGATGCCCCGGTAGTTCGCGTTTGAGTTTGCGCGGGAGGCATTCATCAAGCAGAATTTGCATATGCCTGTGTCACTAACAGTTGTTTTGCAAACTCTAAAACGGCAAGCGCATGGGCACGGCTCACCGTTGGAAAATCATCTAAAAACGCGTCCAGCGTGTCACCAGCAACCAGATAATCGAGCAAGGTTTGCACGGGTACGCGCGTACCTGTGAACACTGGGGTGCCACCAAGAATGTCCCGATCACGAGTCACAAGCGGTTTGTCTGCCATGGCGCACTCCTTCGAAGGTATCTCGGACTGCACGGCATGATACCACAAGCGCAAGCAATGTGACAAACAGAAGTAAGAGGCGCTTTCGTCAGAGAGTGTGTACAAAGCGTCCCAACGGTCTGGCGTTCAGCGGGGGCGCACCTGTAGATCGGGAAGGCTTTCCAGCCGCTTCCCGCTTTCAAAAACGCGCTGATCTCGCTCGACGCGCAGCGGCGTCGGCTGGATGTGCTTGTTGGACGGCAACTGTAGTCAGAATGCTGGCATGCATTACGTGCTCCTTTCGCTGCGCATCGTCATCTGGGTTGCTGCCATCAAGAAGACGTGCTCACCTTGGGATAGCGGAAGCGTCACAACGCGCTCCAAGGGCACGAAAGTTGCGCCCAACTCGTAGCCATCGACCTCGCGCTGCTCAGGCTGATAGCGCTCGGCGCTTGCCAGATACACAACGTGCAGAAAATCTGGATAGGGGTAGCGGTGTCCAGCGGGCTTGGGCGTGAGATGATGAAAATGCGCGAACCCAAGCAGTTGCATAACGCTAACGCTCCAGCCCGTCTCTTCGAGGACTTCGCGTTGGAGGGTTTGCAGGAGTGTTTCGCCCGCTTCACGTCGCCCACCAGGCAGGATATGCACGCTGATGGGATCACGCACGACAAGAATATGCGTGTGATCGCGGACAAGCGCGCGCACGGAACTCACCAGATCGAGGGGCGGGAGTACTGCGGTTAGATATGTACGGACGCGAAACCGGAGCGGCGGCCATTCGGCGACTTCATCGGTAAGAGCGGTTAGCGGGGCGACGATCTGGTCGATGTCAGACATATCCGCTGATGCTCCGTGCAGAGGGTAAGCTCGTTGGCCCATTCAATAGGCACTGTTACAACAAGTGTAGCATTGTTCAGCTGTCACACAAGTAGGCGTACGATGGGTTGCGGCCCAACGGCCAGCGCATCAGCCGCAGACTCAGGCGCGCTGCACACGATGGCGCTAAAATCGCGGCGATCTCGCGCGCCGAAGGCGGTTGAACTGCCTGCGCATGTTGGGTCGCAACCATGGGCTATACCTTTGAAGTGGGGTTTAAAAAGATTATGAGAGAGCTATGCCCCATCGAGGGGCTTCAGACGCCGTTCGATATCTGCGAGCGGTATCCTCCCCGATTCTTTCCGTCGTTCTGCGAGAAAGTCCACGAATTTCTGGCTTGTGCCGAGTTCGGCGACTTCACGATCAAACTCGTCTGCCGCTTCAAGGATATATTCCTGTCCCTCATCTGTGACAATCAAAACCGACTCCGACCGCGCTGCGCGGAAGAGTTCCTCGAGCGTCATCTGCTGCTGTCTGAGGTCAAATGTAATCATATGCTCCCTCTCCTTCCGCGAATGAAGAGAAGGAAGATTTTCAGTTCGTATGGCGTTGATAGTTGCGCGTCCACCGGTCAGCGTTCAGCCGCCTGCTGCGCGAGTACAACAGAGTTTATCAAGATTTATTGATAAGCAGGCCAGGGATGCAGCCGGACACGAAAGTTGTGTAAGCCACAACAGATTGCCATGACCAAATCACGCGCTGTATCCTTTCAGAGCCGAATGGTATCCTTGATCATACGACATCGCTTGATTGAGCAGATAATATGTTAAATACGCACGCGACGATGAGAAATTACTTGATTCTCGGCTTTCTGTGCTTCAGTCAACTCCTTTCCACGCGGCTTCTTATGCGGTTGTGTGATCTGTACGCCTTCAAGCGAGAAGCCGACAAAGCCCAGGTCTTGTAGTAACTCACTGCCTTCGGGCAGCGGATAGGGTGTTTGGTCAGCAATCGGCTTGTCGTGCCTGCTACCCTCGTAGGTATCACTCAGAAAGGGAACGCGACAGCTTTCGTCAGCCAACAGGACGTTTTTCACTGTGTTGCGTTGCTTCTTGCCGCTATAAGTTGCTTTTTGCTCATCACGATCCTGGGGGCGGATAATCGGCCGTTCAGTGCCGTCGTGAAAAAAAGGGTCGAAGCGCCCGCCTCGCTGGTCTGTAACTCGACCAAGCGCTCCTGGAGAGCACGAAGATGGCGCCCAGGAGCATCACCAAGATCGCTGAGCGTCTGGTGCAGAAGCGGCATCAAGACATGAATCCACTTGTTGGCATTCGACTGCGACATGCCAAACAGTGCGCCGTGTGCGACCTGGAGCGCAGCGAGCTTGAGATAGCTGAGAATGAACAGCAGACGATCCTCGGATGTCGGTAAGGGTGAATTGGTATAGGGCGTATAGGCACGAGCCGTACGTGGCTTGCCCTCCATCGTCCAGTGCTGCATATGGCGCACAAACGCTCGCTCGAACGGCTCAACCAATTGCTCGAACTCCTCGACAGTCAGGCTGGTCAAGTCCAAGATGCGGTTGGTTTTGTCTTTTTCGCTCTGATAGCGCAACATACACTTTACCTCCTTTTTGTGTGAGCCAAAGTATACCATAAATCTTGATAAACTCTAACATCGATAAATCGGTAGCGGTGTCAAAATGACAACGATCTCGTAGAGCAAGCGAAGCGCAGCGGGTCGGCTGGAACGCGTTGTTGGGCCGCCATGCGGAGAGGTTTGCTGCATTAGGACGCGGTATACGGGCGATCCGGAATTATGCAACAAGCCACTCTCTATCCGTGCCCCAAAACCACAATCTGTCGTGGTTCACTGCGCTTCAGTCTACGAGATGGCGGAATAATTATGCAACGAAGCCTGCGGAGAATTAGTCAGCGCAAATCCACTGCTTCAGTTCGTGAGTATATGCAGTACTTGGTTTGCTGCATCACGAACATCAGATTTAGTTATTTCGCTTTCTATCAAATCTTTCAGTATTGGGATTGGGTTATAACGAGCTTTATCGTGATTCTGTTGGCTATTTGGGAGGCTATGTATACCTCTTATTACTTCACTACTATCGATTGAAGCAATGATATTAAGGGCGCGCGCACTCCCGGATATAAACATGGATGCTATTATACTGCGAATAATTGCGTCTCTGAATTCTGATTCCAACCCGATCTTTTCTGCCAAACAACGTCCGGCAAACAATAGTCGTTCGTGATTACTCCAAATATCTTTTTTGTCCGTGATGCATATTCGCCTTACTATTTCGTTAGTTATCCGGGATCCATATTTATCTGTATATATTCCCAATAGAAAGATTATCAATTCTCCCTGTACTAGATCATCGATTCGTTTACATAACCACTCCCATATCAAATCGATGTTTTTACCAAAGTTAAGACTTAACCTTAATGCTGCGAGGTATTCTCGAAATGTTGGATGTATGAAATCATAAGTTTCCGCCTTTGAGAAAAACACTCCGCTTCTACGAGATATTATTCGTAGGAAACTGAGTGCTTCAGTAAAGGCCTCATCTTCTGACATCTGTAGCTTTTGAGTAAAATACTTTGCTAGAATCTCATCTAATGCTGCATCCTGTGGATGACTCTGCTCAGATATTGATAAAGCTAACTGTGCGAGTGCAAGCTTGGCAACTTTACAAATTCTCTCCCCAAGTTCAGCCTTTAACCCCTGTTGTTCGGCTTCACTGAGCCATATATCTACATATTGACCATATAGTGTTGATCGTCGTTCAGCCAACCGACCCTTCTCGTGGTAGACATTTGCAGCGATAGTTAGCAGTAGTGGTGTGCCAAGGAGGTCACCTGCGCTGACGCGAACCAACTCACCTATAAAGGCGTTTGCCATATCTCCAAACCACTCAATCGAGAAATCATGAATCTGCTTATCAGCAAACGGCAAGATATTAAAATGTCTAAATCGCGAATCTGTTATAATGAGATGTGGATCGATACCAAGTTGTAGATCCTCGCTAAGCGGATCGATGCTAAGTCGTAGATCCCGGCTAAGTTGTGGGTCTTCTAACTCACCAGGCTTATAGCCGCTTGGACGTGATGTAATGATAACAAGGTTTGGCTCCAAACTATCGAGCACCATTTTAAGCCACCTAATTAATTTCGGACGTTCTTGGGCAGAGACTTCATCAAGACCGTCGAGTAAAATTAGCCATCGTGTTCCTGTTTGCGCCGGCCAATCGAAAAAGAAATTATTTGGAAGTTTCCGTGGTAAGCCTAGCTCACCTGTGAGAGCACGGTTAAATCGATCTTCAATAGAGCCATCAGTGGTCATTTGGCGGAGCGGTACAAGAAGAGGTAGATGCTTTGTGTTGAGTCTGACTCGCTCTGGTGCATCCCATGCATTTTCAGCAAGTTGTCGCAGCAGAGTGGATTTTCCAGATCCTGGATCTCCCAAAATAAAAATGTGTTTATCACTATAGTCTCGTATTGCGTCCAGAATATTAAGAACTTCTGGTTCTTGATCCTCAAGATCGTTAGAAATTTCTTCTGAAGGTGTATATGGTATTGCGCTTAATGGAATATAGAAATCACCTAAAGCTCTCGGTAATTGCATGTTCTGTAAGGTTAAGTATGGCAAACTGGCACAGTATTTACGCATAGCTTCGAGATAAGAATTAATAAAAGGAGAGATAGGCGTTTTTGAGTTGGAATACTCAAGACCCGCAATTTCTTTACGCAAATCTTCGATTTCCAAAATTATATGAGCGGGACACTCTCCACCATAACGGGCCGCCTGTAGCTCTAATACGCGCAATCGCCCACGTTTGACGTTAAGTAAATCTGCGATGTGCTGTTGTTCTTCGCTCATATGTTCACTGCTACTATCGACTATGGGCTGTGCCGACTATTGAAGCCATGTAGTTGGACATTGTACCATAAGACAAGGTTCGTAGGTACTTTACAGTGTTTGCGCGCCAAATCAGGGAAAGGCTTCACAAAGGCTTGAAACACGATCCGGCTTTGCCAAGACTGTAAAGTAAGATTGCCGATCCTGAAACCTTGTCTAACCCATGAATGTCGATTCGCCAAAGCTTAAGAGCCGATGCGTGTGAATAGTGGCGGCCCAACTATTAGATTCTGCCGCATCTGCGCACACTACTGCGCGAAAACCACACTCGTCAGCGGTCGTTTCTCCAATCGTTTAGCGCATGATCATCCGGCTCAAGCATCTCAGCCGAAGTACCCAGCCACCATGAAACGTGAAACGTGATTCATAGATTGCGTCTACGTTTCACGCTTCACGAAGCCGACGGGCTCGTTAGATATTCGAAAGTCTGTTAGGTGTTGAAGCAATGCGGGTTGGCGCGCACAAGGTCGTCGGTCGCGCGGAAGCCCTGGAGCACCAGCGGCGTCCCCAGGCTGCCCAGTGCGACGATCGGGCCGGTGACCATGAAGGTGTAGCGACCGGTGCGCTTGGGGTCGGGCAGCGAGCAGTAGCGCGCGAAGCCCTCTTTGCCCAGCTCCATCTCGACATACTCGCGGTCGGCACCGAGCTTGAAGCCCTGGCCGAACACCTTGACCTGGAGCTGGCGCAGGATCGTCTTGTCGAAGTCGTGCAGCGTCTGCGTGATGAACATCCAGCCGACGCCGTATTTGCCGGTCATGCGGACGCTCTGCGCCAGCAATGTGCGTGTGCGCGTGCCATCGCTGCTCTCGCCCGCGTGCTCGCCAGCGAACAGATGCGCCTCGTCGAGCAACACCAGCGCGTTGGAGGTCTGCCCATGCTGAAACGAGCGATGGATCACCTGCCGTAAGCGCGTCAGGATCTCGTTGAGCAGGAAGTACGGCGTCTCGTCGACGCCCTCCTGCGCGAACGAGAGCACGACGACGGCGCGATCACTCAAGACGCGCTGGATGAGCTGCGAGAGCGGGATACGCCCATCGTCGTTGCGGAAGCGGCGCAGCACGTCGGTCCACAGCCGCCGCAGCCGCGCCTCATCGAGGTTGAACCGCGCGAGCACATCGGCGGCGCGCTGGCCTTCGCCGGGCGTCGTACCGGGGCGCGTCGCATAGATCACGTCAGCGAAGCGCGCCAGAT
>Ga0075433_10001368_pt1 | contig 17907 bp, 9 predicted proteins | sample RhiMethybrSRZTD2_FD_75299 | JGI IMG/M metagenome (GOLD analysis project Ga0075433, IMG submission 75299) | Populus rhizosphere microbial communities from Tennessee, USA - Rhizosphere MetaG P. TD hybrid SRZTD2 | ecosystem: Host-associated > Plants > Roots > Rhizosphere > Soil | place: USA... | reverse complement strand
GTGTCGTTCATGAGGCGGAGGGCCTCGTCGTCGCCTTTCACCTTCTGGATCCCGATCACGGGCCCGAAGCTCTCCTCGCGCATCAGCTCCATGCGGTGGTCGACGCCGGTGAGCACCGTGGGCTCGAACCAGGACCCCGGGCCCGCGCGGCGGCTTCCGCCCATGAGCACGCGGGCTCCCTTGCCGCGTGCGTCGTCGACCTGCGCCTCCAGCACGCCCACTTGCGCCGGCCGCGTCAACGGCCCGATGAAGGTCGACTCGTCCGTGGGATCGCCCACCACGAAGGCCGCCACGCACTTCCGGAACGCGTCCACGAAGGCGTCGTGGATCCGCTCGTGGACGTAGATCCGCTCCACCGCGCAGCAGCTCTGGCCCGTGTTGTAGAAGGCCCCGACGGCCAGCGAGGGCGCGGCGTGCTCCAGGTCCGCGTCGTCGCACACGTACACCGGATCCTTTCCGCCCAGCTCGAGCTGCATGCGCATGAGGCCCCGGCCCGCCGCCTCCGCCACCTTGCGGCCGGTGGCGTAGGACCCCGTGAAGAAGACGCCGTCCAGCGGATGCGCGAAGAGGCGGGCGGCCACCGGCCCCGCGCCGAAGACGGGCGTGAAGACGCCCTTCGGGATGCCCGACTCCGCCATGAGGTCGGCGATGGCGCCGCCGGTGAGCGACGCGAGCTCCGACGGCTTGTAGAGGACGGCGTTGCCGGTCAGGAGCGCGGGCACGAACACGTTGGAGCCCACGAAGTAGGGATAGTTCCAGGCCGAGATGTTCGCCACCACGCCCAGCGGCTCGTAGGCCACCCGCTCCTCGAGGCCCTTCGACGGGTCCGCGTGGACCGGCTCGTCCCCCAGGACCGGGCCCGTATTCTCCAGGAAGAAGTCGATCCGGCCGGGCATGGCGTCCAGCTCGGCCCAGGACTGCCGGATGGGCTTGCCCACCTCGGCCGTGAGGATGCGCGCCAGCTCCTCCTTCCGCCGGGCGAGCCCGTCACGGAAGCGCCGCAGCGCGAGGAGGCGCTCCTCGAGCGGCACGGCCGCCCAGCGGGGCTGCGCGGCCCGGGCCGCCGCGTACTTCGCCGCGATGGTCTCCGCGGTGTCCTCGGCCACCGCGCCGATCACCTGGCCGGTGGCGGGGTTCGTGACGTTCACGAGGAGAAGGCGGCCGTGAAGATCCGCTTGAAGTCGTCGCGGGTGCAGGGCCGCGGGTTGTTGAGGTGGCAGGTGTCCTGCATCGCGAGGTCCGAAAGGCGGTCGATGTCCCGCGGGACCCCGGCCTCGGCCAGCGTGGCGGGGATGCCGACCCGGTGCTTCAGGTCGCGCAGCCAGTCCATGAAGGCCTCGGGGCTGGCCTGCTTCAGCCCCACCACGCCGGCCATGACCCGGAAGCGCTCCGCCGACGAGGCGATATTGAAGGGCAGGGCGTGGTCGATCATGAGGCCGTTCGCGTAGCCGTGGTGCAGGTCGGCCAGCGTGGACAGGGCGTGGGCCAGGGAGTGGGTGAGGCCCAGGCCCTTCTGGAAGGCGATGGCGCCCATCATCGACGCCATCATCATGTCGGCGCGGGCGGCCACGTCGCGCGGCGTCTCGACGCACCTCGGGAGGGCGGGGGCGCCCAGCCGCAGCCCTTCGAGGGCGATCCCGTCGCAGATGGGGTGATAGTCCTTGGCCAGATAGGCCTCGATGCAGTGGGTGAGGGCGTCCATGCCCGTGGCCGCCGTCACCTTGGCCGGCAGGTCCAGGGTCAGCTCCGGATCGGCGAAGACGGCCCGGGCCAGCAGCCGCGGCGAGAAGACGATCTTCTTGACGTGCGTCTCGTCGTCGGAGATGACCGCGCTGCGGCCCACCTCGCTGCCCGTCCCCGACGTGGTGGGCACGGCGACCCAGTACGGCAGCGGGCCGTCCACCTGGCGCGGCTCGGCCCGCCCGTCCTCGTAATCGAACAGGTCGCCCGGGTGCATGGCCATGAGCGCGATGGCCTTGGCCACGTCGAGGCCCGCCCCGCCGCCCACGCCCACGATCGAGTCGGCGGAGTGGGCCTTGAACGCGGCCACGCCGGCCGTGACCTGACTCTTCGCCGGGTTCCCACCCACTTCGGAGAAGACGGCGGGCTCCACCCCTCCCGCGCGCAGGCCCTCCACGATCCCGTGCAGCAGCGGCAGGGCGGCCAGGCCGCGGTCGGTGACCACGAGCGGCCGCTTCAGCCCCTGGCCGCCCAGGTGCGCGGCGATCCCCGACCGCACGCCCGGACCGAAGTGGATCGGCGTCGGAAACTGGAAGGTGTGAGCCATCACTTCGATGGTAGCCCCAGCCCGCGCTTGAGGAGAGCGATCTGCCCGGCGTGGTAGCAGTCGTGCTGCGTCATCCCGATGAACTGCGTGAACGCCGTGTACGGCGGCTCGGGGACGATCGGGAGATCGAGCCGCTCTTCCGGGAACGCGGCCACGGCGGACAGCAGCTCCGCGTGCAGCCGCCGCAGGGTGCGGACGGCGTCCGCCCACCCCTCCGGCGTGACATCCGGCTCGGGCCAGTCCTCCGCGTGCGTGAGCGGCCGCCCGTCGCCGTTCAGGCGCCGCAAGACCAGTCGATAGCCCGCGCCGAGGTGGAGGACCAGCTCCAGGATGCTGTGCGCGCCTTCGATCGGGTGGGCTGCGGCGTGCACGGCGGTGACGCCCGCGATGGACTCCAGCACCGAGGGCCCGTGCCAGGCCTCGCCCTCGAAGGCGCGGCGGAGCTGCTCCTCGAGACGCCGGATCGCGCCGCTCAGATGATCTCGAAGTAGCGCCGCAATTCCCAATCGGTCACGGCATTCTGGAACTGGCGCCATTCCCAGAGCCGGGTGGTCACGAAATGGTCCACCATCTCCTCGCCCAGGATCTCGCGGGCCAGGCGCGACTGCGAGAGGCGCACGGTGGCCTCGTGCAGGTCGCGCGGCAGCCGCTCGCCTTTCGCCTCGCGGTAGGCGCTGCCCTTGATGGGCGCGTCGTCGAGCGCCAGCCCCTTCTCGATGCCGTACAGCCCGGAGGCCAGCGACGCGGCTATGGCCAGGTAGGGGTTCACGTCCGCGCCCGCGACCCGCACCTCCACCCGGGTGGACTTCGGGCTCCCCGAGATGACGCGGAAGGCCACCGTCCGGTTGTCCACGCCCCAGGTCGGCCGGGTGGGGGCCCAGAAGCCCTCGACCAGTCGCTTGTAGCTGTTCACGGTGGGGGCCAGGAAGGGCAGGATCTCCGGCAGCGCGCGTAGCAGACCCGCCATGTAGCTCCGGAAGACGGCGCTCATCTTGAGCGGGTCGGCGTCGTCGTAGAAGACGTTGCGGTCCCCGGCCCAGAGGCTCTGATGGCTGTGGCAGCCGCAGCCCGGCAGCTGCGCGTTCCAACGGGCCATGAAGCTCGGCATGAGCCCGAAGCGCGAGGCGATCTCCTTGACCGCCGTCTTGAAGAGGACCGCCCGGTCCCCGGCCTCCAGCGCGTCCGCGGCCAGGATGGCCCCCTCGGTCACGCCGGGCCCGGTCTCCGTGTGCAGGCCCTCGAGGGGGACGCCGAAGGCGGCCAGCTCGTCCATCAGCGCGAAGAAGTACGGCCGGTTCTGGCTCATGCGCAGGATCGAATAGCCGAACATGCCCGGCGTCATGGGCTGCGGGTCCACGCCGCCCTTCTCGGCCAGGGAGGCCGGCGTCTCCCTGAAGTTGAACCACTCGTACTCCATGCCGCAGGTCGGCGTGAGCCCGGCGCTCTCGGCGCGCGCGACGACCGTCTTCAGGAGCTGCCGCGGGCACACGCCGAGCGGCCTCCCCGCGCCGTCCTCGAAATCGGCCAGGAAGAAGGGCACGTCCCCATCCCAGGGCACGCGACGGTACGTGCCCAGGTCGATCCGGGCCAGCGCATCCGGGTAGCCGCTGTGCCAGCCGGTGTACGCCGCGTCGTCGTAGCAGACGTCGGACGAGTCCCACCCGAAGACGACGTTGCAGAACCCGAAGCCGCCCTGGGCCGCCGACAGGAACTTCTCCTTGTGGACGTACTTGCCGCGGAGGATCCCGTCGATGTCGGTGATGGCGACCTTGACCTTCTGGGCGTCGGAGCGGTGGATCTCCTCCAGCACCTCGCGCGGGTCGCGCCGCGGCCTGGCCGGTCCCATGGAAATAGAATACATGGCTGTCGCGGCGGCGCTCGCGCCGGACGGCATCCATGTCCGGGGCCGCGCCTCGTCACGGAATCGTCACATCGGCGGTCTATGGCAAGCTGAAGGGCGGCGACCAACAACGAAAGGAGCACCCATGCAGAAGATCACGCCATGCCTGTGGTTCGATGGCCGGGCCGAGGAGGCGGCGGAGTTCTACACCTCCATCTTCAAGGACTCGAAGGTCGGCAAGATCGCGCGCTACGGCGAGGCAGGCCCGGGCGCGCCGGGCACCGTCATGACCGTGAACTTCCAGATCGCCGGTGAGGAGTTCATGGGCCTCAACGGCGGGCCGCAGTTCCAGTTCTCGCCGGCCGTCTCCTTCGTCGTGCACTGCAAGAACCAGCGCCAGGTCGATCACTACTGGGACCGGCTCATCGAAGGAGGCGCGCCCTCGCAGTGCGGCTGGCTCACCGACAAGTTCGGCGTGTCCTGGCAGATCGTGCCCAACGCGCTGCCCAAGATGCTCAAGGCCAAGGACCCCGAGAAGGCCCGCCGCGTCATGGCCGCCATGCTCCCGATGGTCAAGCTCGACGTCAAGACGCTGAAGGACGCCTACAAGGGGAAAGGCGCCGGGGAGCAGGGGCAGGACGGTGAGGCCGGCACCCGCTCCAAGCGCGGCAAGGGCACGAAGGCCGACAAGCGCGCGAAGGCCGACAAACGCTCGAAACGCGACGAGGCCTAGGTCGGCCTCAAGACGGGCCCTCCTCGGGGACGTCGGGGATGTCGAGGAGGTGGAGGGCGCCGTGGTCGACGGCGGCCCGGACCGCGTCCAGGGCCGCGGCATAGGCGGAAAGGCAGCGCTCGATGGCGGCGCCGTCGTGGCGCCGGCTGACGATCGCATAACCCCGGTGGCTGATCACGCCGTGGCGCGCCAGCTCCTGCTGGACCAGTGTCCGCGCGTGCACCCGCTGCTCGAGGGATCCTTCGAACGGCCCCAGGTACATCCGGTAGGGCGCGCCGACCAGCCGGCTGGGCAGGCCGCGCTCCACGCTGAGGGCATCGACGCCGGCGCGCAGCGCGCTCCCGGCCGCCCACACCTCGGCGGCGACGTCCGTGTCGCGGTGGATCTCCAGGGCGGCTCGGGCCGCGGCGAAGGCGCAGGCCTCGCCCTTGTTGCTGGGGGCGTAGAAGACGCGCCCGACGGTCTGACGGAGGAGGTCTCCCCGGCCCACGAGCGCGGAGAGGGCAAGGCCGTTGGCCAGGGCCTTGCCCAGGCAGGTCAGGTCGGGGCGCAGGCCGAAGAAGGTCTGCGCGAAGCGCCGCTTGAACCGGAAGCCGGTGAAGATCTCGTCGAGCACGAAGAGCGCGCCGTGGCGTCGGGCCAGGGCCTGGGCCGCCAGCAGGTAGGCGCGGTGGCCGTCGTGATCGGGATCGCGGCCGTCGTAGGCGACCGCGGGCTCGATCATGATCGCGGCCAGGTCGGACCCGTGCTGCGCGGCAGCGCGCTCCAGCCCCTCGAGGTCCGCGTAGCGGAAGCGGTAGGCTGGACCGGGCGGGCCGGGGATGCCGGTGGCCTCGAAGCCCAGCGCCGCCGCGTTCCAGTCCTGCCAGCCGTGGTAGCCAGCGTAGATCACCGTCTTGCGTCCTGTGGCGACGCGCGCCGCGCGCACGGCCCACGTGGTGACGTCGGAGCCGTTCTTGCCGAAGAGCACCTGGTCGCCCAGGCCGAACCAGCCGCATAGGGCCTCCGACACCTCCATCTCGCCCCGATGCACGAGCGAGGCGATCCCGCCGCTGCCCAACGACCGGGCCACCGCGTCCGTCACCCGCTCGTCCGCGTATCCGAGCAGGTTGCAGCCCCACCCCATGTGCAGATCCACGTACTCGCGGCCGTCGACGTCTCGGATCGTGCAGCCGCGGGCATCCTGGCCGAACAGCGGATAGGCCGGACGTCCTTCGCGCGTGCGGTACACGCCCTGGCCGGGGGAGTAGAACCACTCGTTGTGCCGCAGGCTGGGGCGGAGCCTCTCCGTGGGCGTGTCTTCCGCGGGGCGTAGCGTCACGGCGATCTCGAGGGGCGGTGTGCCCTCACCCGAGAAGAAAGTGCGGCCGGTGACCATCAGGTCCAGCTTCAAGCGATGCGGCCCGGGCTCCGCGCGCCACGTCAAAGGAACCGCGACGGTGGCCGTCTCACCGGGGCCAACGCTGTCGGCCAGGAAACTTCCGGAGGCCACGATCTGGCCATCCAGGAACGCGCAGAGGGCGACGGTGTCCCCGCCGGCGCCTGCGCGGCGCCAAAGCGCCGGTCCGGTGTTCTCCGCGACCACGCGCACGACCGAGGCGGCCCCAGCCACCGCGGAGGCGGGCACGTTGTGGTCGAGATAGCGCGCGGCGACGAGCGGCGGAGGCGCGGGCCGGCGGCGCCACGAAGCGAGGATGCGCACCGCGGGCCGGGAGTATACTCCCGCCTGGTTCCAGCCCAACGTCATGACCGCGGCGTCGATCGTCCCGCGCCGTCCCGCGTCCGAAACCGTCGCGCCCGGCGGCATGGCGCACCGCCGCCTGGGCCGGACGGGGTTGATGTTGTCGGTGGTGGGCGTGGGCACCACCCAGCTCCGCCGCGTCCCGGAGGCCTTGGCCATCGCGACGCTTCGGCGGGCCTTCGAGCTGGGGGTCAACCACGTCAACATCGGCCCCGACTACGAGGGCGCCGACGACCTCGTGCTTCGAGCGCTGCGCGAGTCGCCGGCGCGCGCAGAGGTGTACGTCTCGATGCAGGCCGGAGGCGACCCCGCGTACATCGAGCGCCTCTTCGAGGAGACCTGCGCCAAGTTCGACACGGACCGGCTGGACCTGTTCGGGCTGGCCGCCCTGTCGGAGCAGGAGGTCTTCGGCCTCAACGTCTGGGGCCGCGGCGGCAGCGTGGAGTTCCTCCAGAAGATGAAGGCCCAGGGACGGCTGCGGGGCCTGTTCGCCAGCGACCATGGGTCGCCGGAGCACATGAAGACCGTCCTGGAGCGCGACGTCTTCGACGCCCTGATGCTGGCCTGGAACCCGCTCGGGTTCCACATCATCTCGTTCCGCCCCGACACCGTCTGGAAGATCGAGACGCCGCCCCTGCCGCTGCAGGGCGAGTACGAGTGGGAGGACATCCCGCGCACCGGTCGCGAGGTCTTTCCGCTGGCCCGGGCGCGCGACGTGGGCGTCATGGTCATGAAGCCGCTGGCGGGAGGCCTGCTGGCGTCGAGCAGGGCTTTTCCTCCGCGCGCCTACCGCGACGGCCTGCCGCCGGCCCTGTCCGCGGGCGAAGTGCTCCGCTACGTCCTCATGCAGGACGGCGTGACCTGCGTGGTGCCCGGGACGTGTTCGGTGGAGGAGGCCGAGGAGAACGCCACCGCCGGCCGCGGCGAGATCGTGCTGGCCCGGCCGGACATGGAGCGCATCCAGGCGCGCGCCGGCGCCATGACGAGCACGTTGTGCAGCCGGTGCGGAAAGTGCGACGACCTGTGCAGCAAGGGACTGCCCGTCTCCTTCATATTCCGCGCTGCGTACCATTATCTCTACCCATCCGCGCCCTTCGAGGTGTCCAGCAACCTGCAGTACTTCAAGCTCCATCCGTGGGAGCGCAGCGCGTGCGAGACCTGCGAGAACCGGACGTGCCTCTGTCCCGCCGGCATCGATATCCCTGCCGAGATGATGGCCATCCACCACAAGATGCTCGAGCTGCGCGCCCGGGGCGAGGTCCCCGCGGGCGATCGGGGCGCCGAGGACTGGACCACCGGACGCCCCTTCGCCTTCAAGCAGCTCTCGCTGGAGACGCCCAAGTCGATGGGCCCCGGGGAGGAGGCGCCGGTCCGGCTGCACGTCCGCAACATCGGTAGGGAACCCTGGCCCCTTGCCCCGCCGGGTGGCCAGGATCCCGTGGCCCTTTCCGTATTCCTTGACGGCCAGCGCGTGGAGACGGTGCGGCTGCGCCACGACGTCCATCCCGTGGGAAGCTGCCATTTCGCGTTTCTCCTCCGGGCCCCCATGCGGCCGGGGCCGCATGAGCTGCGGATGGAGCTGTTCGCGGAGGCTCCACCGATACGCGCCTCCATCCAGGTATTCGACGACCGGCCGGGTCTCGGACCCCGCGGCACGCCCGGCGGCCGATGGAGCGATGCGCTCGCACGCGTCCGCCGCGTGCTGGGCGCCCTCCCTCCAATCCGACAGGGGTAGCGCATGTGGTCCATCGACAACGGCCGGAGCCGCAGGCGGGGTGTCGCGGCCCGCCTGCGCCAGGCGTGGGTCCGTTGGGAGATCCGCCATCGCCGCAAGCGCCTCGTCTCGATGCCGGAGACGGTCAACATCGAGCTGACCGGAAAGTGCAACGTCAAACCCGCCTGTACCTTCTGCGTGGGCAAGAACCTGCCCCTGTATCACGAGCCCGGCCACCTCGACCTGAAGCCCTACTGGCCCCTCCTGCTGCGGGCCCGGCGCGTCAACGATTGCTCGTACGGCGAGCCGATGCTCTATCCCGGATTCGATGGGGTGGTGGCCCGGCTGGCCGCGGCGGGGGTGAAGTTCGGCTTCACCACCAACGGCCTTCTCCTCACGGAACGGCGCGCCCGGTTCCTCGCCGAGCACGGCGACGCCATCGATTTCTGCGTCTCGGTCAACGCCGCCAGCGCCGCCATCTACGCCATCCACCACGGCCAGGATTTCGGGAGGCTGGTGGCCAACCTGCGCCGGTTCGTCCAGATCCATTCCGAGGTGCGGCCGGGCCAGCCGCTGCCCATGGTCCTGAGCTTCATCGTCATGCGGTCCAATCGCCACGAGATCGCCGACTTCCTGCGACTGGCCCACGACATCGGGCTCAAGCGGGTGCTGCTCCGACACCTCTTCGACCTGGGCTACGACGGGTTCACGGCGAACAGCTTCGGCTACCACTTCCGTTACGGCACGGAGATGCTGCCGCTCGAGGACTACCAGGCCATCGAGCGTGCCGTCAGGCAGGGACGGCCGCCCCTCGACGTGGAATTCGCGTGGAACCCGAAGGACTCGTTCATCGCCGAGCAGGCCGAGGAGGGGGTGGACATCCCGTGCCTCTTCCCCTGGAAGTTCCTGTGCGTCCGTCCGCTGCACGACATCTATGCCCCCTGCGTGTATCACAAGCAGCCCATGGCCTCCCCCGCGAAAATGTCCATCGCCGAGGTCTGGAACGGGGAGGTGATGCGGGGCTTGCGGCGCGCGCTGGCGGCGGGGAAGGTGCCCGATTACTGCATGGAGCGGGCGCACAACTGCCCGCTGGTGATGGCGGAGCGAGCGAAGCACGCCCCCGCGATGGAACCGTCGCCGCGCACGGTCAAACCGGAACCGTACGCCCAAGCGACGTGAAAAGGACCAAGCGCTCGCGGACCGGTAGGCCGGTGGCCTGGGCCAGGCCGCGGCCGTAGAGCTGGAGCTGCGGAGCGTGGTGGGCGGCCTGGGCCAGGGCCTGGTCGTCGGTGATGTGGTCGGTCTTGTAGTCCACCAGGATCAGGCCGCCCTCCTCCTCGAAGACCAGGTCCACGATCCCCTCGACGAGGTCCGCGCCGTCGGGGAACCAGACCGGGAGCTCGCGCCAGAGGCGGGCCGCGCTCCGGGCGCGGTGCATGACGGGCAGGTCGAGCGCGCGCTGGGCGGCATCGCCGGCGCGGCGGGCGCCCTCGGCGTCGAGGCCGAAGCTCGGGGCCAGGGCGGCCGCCATGGTCACGGCCAGGCCGGGCCGGGCCTCGGGCTCGAGGGGGATCCATTCCAGGACCCGATGCACCAGGCCGCCGAAGTCGCGGCCTCCGCCCGGGATCACGGTGACCGCGGCGGGCGGCGCGCCCCTGGCCGCCGCGCGCGTCGCGGAGATGGGCACGAAGGGCCGCTCGGCACCGGCCTCGATGCGCTCCTTCCGCTCCGCGTCCCAGCGCGCGGCCACGGCATCGCCGCCCTCCGCCGTGGCCAGGGCGCGCAGGTCCGTGTCCTCCGTCTCCCGTACCGGCGCGGGCAGCGTGTCCGCGTCCATGACCTGCACGTCGGCGTCGCTGGCCTTGGGCAGGAACTGCGTCAGCTCCTTCCAGAAGGCGCCGGCGCGGGCGTCGGGCGGTGGCAGCGGGACGACGAGCAGGTCCCGTGCGCGCGTGCAGGCCACGTACTTCAGCCGGTGGCCCTCGGCCCACGCTTTCGTCTGGTCGGCGGCGACCAGGCGGTCCCAGCCCGGCGGCTGGCAGCCGGCGCGGAAGCCCAGGGCGATCCGGTTCTCCTCCCACAGGGCCACGAAGTCCGTGTTCATGCGAAAGGTGTCCGCCGAGTCGAAGAGGACCACGACCGGCGACTCCAGGCCCTTGGCCTTGTGGACGGAGAGGACGCGCACCGTATGGGGATCGCCCGGACGCGTGGAGGGCAGGTCCGGCTCCTCGCTGGCCTCGAGGATCCGGCCCTTCAGTAGATCCACGAAGCCGCGCAGGGTGAGGACGCCCAGCTCGCCGGCCTGGCGGGCCAGCGAGGCCACCTTCTCCAGGTTCGCGATCTGGGCCTCGCCCCGCCGCGTGCCCGTGAGCGCGGCCAGGATGCGGGTCTCGTCGTAGAGGACGTCCAGGATGGCGGGCACCGAGTCGCGCGTCCGGCGCCGGTGCAGGTCGTCGAGCAGGGCCATGGCCGGGGCCAGGGCGGCGGCGGCCGGCTTCGTCTCGTCCACCGGCCCGATCCACAGCGGGCCCCCGGCCAGCGCGTAGGTCACGATGTCGCGGTCGCTGACCCCGAAGAACGACGAGCGCAGCGCGGCCACCAGCGAGACGCGGTCGGTCGTGTCCTCGACGGCGCGCAGGACGGCCAGCGTCTCGTGCACCTCCTGCCGGTCGAAGAAGGACTTGCCGCCCTCGACCGCGAAGTGCAGGCCGGCCGCTTCCAGGGCCTCCTCCAGGTGGCGCACCTGGGTGAGCCGGCGCGCCAGGACCATGACATCGCCCGCGCGGCTCTTCCGGCTCGCCCCGGTCGCGGGGTCGCGCACCTCGTAGCGGCCCGCGGCCACCTGCGCGATGAAGGCGGCGACCGCGGTGGACTCGGCGCGCAGGAGGTCGACGCCCTCCGCATAGGCCGGCGCCGCGAAGCGGAGGGCGATCACCGAAGGCTCGTCGCCCAGCCCCGGCGGCGGGTCGATCGGCTCGTAGGCCGGCTGCCCGGCCTCCTCGGATTCCTTGATGAGGATGCCGAAGGCCCGGTTGACGAAGCGCAGGATCGCCGGCCGCGAGCGGAAGTTCTGGGTGAGGTGGAGGACCCGGTGCCCGGCGCGCGCGTTCGCTTCCTTCGACAGCCGGCGGAAGAGGTCGACGTCCGCCCGGCGGAAGCGGTAGATCGACTGCTTCGCGTCGCCGACCACCACCAGGGCGCCCGGCGCCTCGCCCGCCAGGAGCCGCGCGATCTCCACCTGGAGCGGGTCCGTGTCCTGGAACTCGTCGATGATCAGGAGGCGGAAGCGCTCGCGGAAGTAGCGGCGGACCCCCTCGCGGTCGCGTAGCGCGTCGCGCGCCTTGAGCAGCAGGTCGAGGTAGTCGAGGACGCCGCGCTCGGTCTTCAGGCGTTGGTACCGCTCGCCCACGCCGGCCAGCGCCGCCATGATCCGGCCGTGCAGCGCGGCGCCGTGCGCCGCCTTCCATCCGTTCAGGGCCTGCCGGCTCCACTCGCCAATCGCCCGCGCCTCGTCCACGTCGGCGCGTCCCCACCGGGCCATCTGGCCCCGGACGTTGCCGGGAATGGCGGGCATCTTCAGGAGCCGGCGGGCCGTCTCCACGGGGCCGGGCGTGCCCGGCTGATCGGCGAACGCCACGAGATCCTGTAGCCGCGCGGTGAGGGCGTCGCCGTGGGGCGCGCGGCGCAGGACGGCGCGGGCGCGCTCCGCGTGCTCGTCCAGGTCGCGCTGCCAGGCGCGTGGGTCTTCCGGCGTCTCGACCACCAGCGGGACCAGGTCGCGCTGGTCGATGAGGGCGCGCGCGAAGCCGCGCAGGGAGGTGCGCTCCCCGAAGCGTCCCTCGCCCTCCAGCGGGATTTCCCGGTCCAGGGCCTCCAGAAGGACGTCGTCGCCCGCGACCAGCCGCTCGGCCAGCCACTCCTCCCAGGCGGCCGAGAAGAGCAGGTCCGTCTCGGCCTCGTCGGCGGTGCGGAAGCCCGGGACCACGCCGCATTCCAGCGGCCGCTCGGCGAGGATGGCCGCGCAGAGCGCGTGTATGGTCGAGACCTGCGCCCGCTCCAGGACGTCCAGGGCCAGGGCCGCGCGCCGCCGCTCGGCCTCGGGCACGGCCGCGTCGGCGCGGGCGTGCTCCAGGCGCTCGCGCAGGCGCAGCTTCATGGTGGTGGCCGCGTTCTCGGTGAAGGTGACGGCCGCGATCTCCTCGAGCCGCGCGTGCCCGCTGCGCACCAGGGCCTCGATGCGGTCGATGAGCAGCGTCGTCTTGCCGGTCCCGGCGCCGGCCTCCAGCACCAGGCTGGTGCCGTGGTCGTCGCGCGCCTCGGCCCGCGCGTTGCGGTCCACCGGCGCCCCGCTCATCCCAGGTCCCGCAGGCGCAGCACGCGCTGGACGCGCGCATCGCCGATCTTGTACTGGCGCCTGAGCTCGATGAGCGGGGCTGGCCCGCAGGCCGCCGTGTAGTCGCACCATGTGCAGGCCGCGGGATCCTGGACGAACAGGCCCTCGGCGATGGCGTCCACCATGCCGCGAAGCTGCTGGCGGAAGTCGTCGCCGCGCACGGAGGCGGGGTCCAGCGCCACCGGCCGGCCGGCGTCCACGTAATCGAGGAAGGCCTTCACCACGGGCTGGCCGGGGAACATCTCGGCCGCGGCCAGGATGTAGAACGGGATCTGCAGCTGCCTCGCCCCGCGGAAGATCTCGTTCTCGTCCCGGGGCGCCCGGCCCGTCTTGTAGTCGCGCAGGACCAGGGTGCCGTCCGGCCTCTTGTCGATACGGTCGATCTGTCCGGAGACCCGCAGCGCCCGCCCGTCCCCGAGGTCGATCAGGAGCGGCTCGCGGCGGTGGGGCTCGCCGGGGGCGCCCTCGCGGGCCAGGCCGAAGCCCACCTCGAAGTACGCGGGCACGGCGTCGCCCGCGGCCGCCGCCTCGCGCTCCAGCCACTTCAGAACCAGGGTGTGGAACTGCGCCCGCACCCGGTCCCACAGGACCGTGAAGCGCGGCGGGCTCCCCGCCACCAGCGCGCCCAGCCGCTCGTCGGCCAGGGCCAGCAGGCGCGCGCGCATCTCCGGCGTGTCGCGGACGGGCAGCTCGCCGCGCTCGCGCCTCTCGCGCAAGTACCGCTCGGCCACCTCGTGGAAGACGCTGCCGCGCTCGAGCGGGTCGAGCCTCTTGCGCTCCTCGGGCTCCTGCGCCGGCTCCAGCCGCAGGACGTGCTGCAGGAGGTACAGGAAGCCGCAGCGGGAATACGCGGCCAGGCGGCTGGCCGAGACGGGCCGGTCCGCGGTGACCGGGTCCAGCTTCCGCCGCACCTCCGCCGCGACGTCGGCGGCGACGCCGTCGCGCGGAGAGAAGGCGATGAGGCCGTCGTAGGGCGTGAGCTGTCTCGACCAGCGGGCCTGCGAGGCCAGGTGCGACTGCCGGAAGAAGGACGACCCGCGGGCCACCGCCAGGACGGCCTGCCTGCCGCCCGCGCGGACGCGGTGCCGGTCCCGCTCGGACCGGTCCAGGGCGTCCTCGATCCGCAGGCCGTCGAGGTCGTCCTCCAGGACGATCCTCTCCAGGTCGGAGGCGCCGACCGGCCGCCCCTCGCTGGCGGACGCCGCGGCCACGAAGAAGAGCGACGGCATCCGCTCCCGCCCCGTGCGCGGGTCCGCGCGCGGGTAGGAGAGGATGAGGCGCTCCGTGGCCTGGGAGACCGCTCGATGGAAGTCCCGCCGCGCCTCCAGCAGCCGGTCCTGCGTGGTGGGAAGGCCGGCCAGCGGCTCGCGCGGCGGCGGCGCCGGGGCCGCGGGCGCGTCGTCGAAGAGCGCGAGCTGTCCCTTCGGCGCGGGCCGGGCGGGCGGTGGCGCAGGCGGCGCGGCAGCGCCCAGGGCCTCGCGCTCCGAGTCGAGGAGGAACGGGTCGGGGCGGACGAGGCCAGGGTACCCTCCCTCCACCAGGCCGGGTATGGCGACCACGCGGAAGGGGAGGCCGGCCATGGCGTCGATGGCCCCCACGTGGATGGCGCCGGTGGCCAGGGGCTCCAGCGGGACGCGCTCCCACTCGAACCGCGCCTCGAGCACGGCCTCGACGTCGGCCCAGGGCGCCTTGCGCTCGAGGAAGGCCAGGCCGCGGAGGTCGGCGATCACCGCCGCCACCGCCTCGCGGTCGCGCCCCGCCTCGATCCAGCGGTCGAAGGCGGCCTGCAGCCGGTCCGCCCACTCGGCCCAGGTCGCCTCGCCCGCGAGCGTGTCGAGGGTCTCCGCCATCTTCTCCACCAGCCGCAGGAGCGTCTCGGCGTCGGCCGCGCGCCTCTCCGCCCTCCGCACCCGCTCCGGGTCCTGCTCCGCCGCCGTCGCCTCGCGCTGCGCGGCCGCGTAGGCGCGCACGCCGATCGTCCATCGGTCGAGACCGGAGACGATCCCCGCGTCGCGGCTGATGACGTCCCACTGCGCGGTGCGCGGCGTCTCGCCGCGGGCCAGGAGGTCGGCGAAGGGCACCGGGGCGAACGTGAGGAACTCCAACACCGCCGCGCGCGGCAGACCTCGGCAGCGGAAGAGCAGGAGCAGCGCGCGCGCCGTGCGGCCCGTGCGCAGCGGCAGCGACGGGTGCAGCCGGTGGGGCACGCCCAGCCGCCGGAGCAGATCGGTGAAGAGCGGCGCGTAGGGATCGGGCCGCGCCAGGATCACGCCCATCTGCTCGAACGGCACGCCGTCCGCCGCCGCAGCCAGCAGGCGCCGCACGATCCCGCGGACCTCCGCCGCCTCGCCGGGCGCGGTCAGGAGCGTGAGCGAGGCGTCGCGGGCGGGATCGCCCTCGGGAGGCTCGAACAGCCGCGTCCGCAGCCGCGCGAGCGCCGGCGGCGCGTCGGGCACGGCGAGCGGGGCGAGGACGGTGTCGGCGAGGGCCACGGTGGCCAGGCCCCGCTGCGCGGCCCAGCCCGCGAACGAGGCCCGCCGGAGACCGTCGGGCCGTTCGTGGGGGAGCAGGCGGACGGGGAAGGCGCGGGCCAGGTCCAGGACGAAGGCGGCCTCGAGGCCGTCCAACTCCAGGTCGTCCACCACCAGCACTTCCGCATCGCGCAGCCAGCCCGCCTGGCGGAGGTGCTCGCGGGCGGCGCGCAGGACCGTGGCGGCGTCGGCGAAGCGGCCCTCGATCGTCTCGTGGAACGATCGGTACAGGCCGGCCACCGCGCGCAACCGGTCCCTGTCTTCCGAGGCCGCTGCCACGCGCTCGGATGCCGCATCCATCCGCGCCGGTTCGATCCCCGCCCGGCGGAGCGACGACAACGTCCGGGCCAGGGCGGCGGCCACCGGCGCGCGGGGTAGGCCGGGGGCGAGGCGCAGGCCGCGGGCGCCCTCGTCCAGCAGCCGCGCGGCGAGCAGGGCGTCGTGCCCGGCGCCCCAGGCCAGCAGCCCTCGGCCGAGGAGCGCCGGCTCGGCGACGGCCCGCGCCAGGTCCATCACCTTGAACGGGTAGATCCCGGCCACGGCGCGGCCGGTCGAGGCCAGCCGCCGCGGCAGCTCCACCGCGGCAGCCAGGGAAGGCACGAGCAGGACGACCGGCCGGATCCCCACGACAACCGGATCATATGCCGAGCGGTTGCCACGAGGCGGTCCGTGTCCGCCCCGCCTTGACGCGGGCGCGCGGCCCCCCTACGCTTCTCGCTTCCCATGAGACCTGGTCCGCGTCCTCTCCACCGCGCCGCGTGCTGACCGGCCGCGGGAGGCTTCCCCGCGAAGCGAACGATCTCGCGCTCCTCGCCCTCGCGGCCGTGATCGTCCCCGCCACCTGGCGCCTGCTACTGGGCTGGTCGTGGAGCGACCTCATCCCCGGGCACGACGGCGTGTCCACCGTCTTCCTGGCCATCCGCGAGCTGGTGGAGGCGCACGGGCGGTGGTCCGAACTCGTCTACCGCGCGGACCTCTTCGGCGGGATGAAGGTGCGCGACGCGGTGGGCCCGGTGCCCGTGCTGGCCCTCCTGGCCCGACTGCCGCTGTCGCCCACTTCGGTCTTCAACGTCCTGACCTTCCTCATCCAGATCGTGATCGCCTTCCTGGGCGTGCGGACCGCGCAGGATCTCGCCGCGGTGCTGGCGCCGGGTTCCCGGCCCGCGACCTGGCTGGAGCGCGCGATGGGCGTGTGGATGTGCGCCTTCGCGCCGGCCCTGGCCTGGCGGCTCGGCTACGGCCATCACACGCTGGTCGTGGGCGGGCTCCCGTTCCTGGCGGCGCTGGCGCTTCTGGCCGCGTCGGGGGCGGGCACCCTCGGCGTCACGCTGCTGATCGTGAGCACGGCCGCGCTCGTCAACGGCGTGCTGTTCACCGGCCACCAGATGGTGCTGTACGGCGTCGTCTTCGGAGGGCCGATCCTCCTGGGCCTCTGGCTGACGTGCGGCGGCCATGGCCGCCAGCTCCGTGTGCCCGTGCTGGTCGCCGCGGCGGCGTTCCTGATCGCGCTGCCGGGGCTGTGGCCGGTCTTCGCCCACGCCGCCGGGTCCGACTCCCTGCGCTCGCTCGGGCGCATGGAGCTCACCTACTCCTGGCTCACGTCCGAGCCCATGGACTGGCTCACCTCGATCCCGTGGACCCGGCTGGCCGTGCCCTTCCGGCGCCCCGTCCTCTTCCACCACGAGATCAACTACGCCGCGGGGCCGCTTCTGGCCCTGCTCGCCCTGGTGCCCTGGCGTCGCGCGCGCGGCCTGGCCCTTGGCCTGACCGTGAGCGTGGTCCTGGTGCTGCTGTTCAGCATGAACATCCAGCCGTTCTCGCGCGCCCTGCTCTACGTGGTACCGCCGCTCAACAGCTTCCGCGTCCCGCCGCGCGCCATACTGCCCGCGTTGTCGCTGCTTCCCGTCCTGGTCCTGGCCGCGATGCTGTCCCAGGCGCAGGCCCGCGCCCGGAGGGGCACCGCTCTCGTCGCGCTGGCGGCGGCCGGCCTCTTCTTCCTGCCCTCCCAGGGCCGCGAGGCCGTGGGCTGGACCGTGGCCCTTGCCGTCGTGGCCCTCGGGCCGCAGGGCCGCCGCGACCTGCCCGCGCTGGCCTGGGGCGCGCTGCTTGTGGGCATGGCCGCGGGTAGCGTGGCCGCGTTCCGCGAGCGGCTGCTGCCGTTCATCCCCGGCCAGGAGGCGCTCGCTCGCGCAGAGAGCGTGGGCGCCGCCGCGCGGCGCGCCGAGCCGTCCCTGGCCTCGCCGCTGGTCCGGGCCAGCGTGGGCCCGGAGGACGAGTTCGAGGCCAACACCGCCTTCGCCTCGAGGCTCTCCTCCCTCGACGGCTACTTCTTCCCGAGTCGCCGGTTCGTGGAGCTGGTCTGCGCCTTGCGCGGCCAGGACTACCAGCCGAACCAGCTCATCGTGCGCCTGCCCGAGACTCATCCGACCTCGCGGCCCTTGTTCCAGCTCTACGACGTGGCCTGGCGGGTGCGGGCGCCGCCCGGCTGGGCGGGGACGGTGCAGGTGCAGCCGCTGATGGCGACCGCGGGCCCCGCCTGGTTCAGCGCCGCGTTCCGGGAGGTGGACTCGTTTGCCACCCTGGGCCGCGAGCTGCTGGCCCTCGCGGACGCCGTGGGCGGCCGCGCCCGCGAGGTCCTGTGGCTGGTGACGGCAGATCGGGCGGTGTC
>Ga0075433_10001367_pt1 | contig 17909 bp, 9 predicted proteins | sample RhiMethybrSRZTD2_FD_75299 | JGI IMG/M metagenome (GOLD analysis project Ga0075433, IMG submission 75299) | Populus rhizosphere microbial communities from Tennessee, USA - Rhizosphere MetaG P. TD hybrid SRZTD2 | ecosystem: Host-associated > Plants > Roots > Rhizosphere > Soil | place: USA... | reverse complement strand
GCTAGCCCCGGCTCACCGCCCCGGCGCCTCGGATCGCGAGGCGCCCGATGGAACTTCGCCCCCTGCTCGAGACCATGATCGAGACGCGCGCGTCCGATCTCCACGTCAAGGTCGGCGCCGCCCCGCTCGTGCGCGTCGACGGCAACCTGTTCGCCATCGACGGCGTGGGCATGCCCGGGCAGGAGGACATCGAGGAGTGGATCTCCCAGCTCCTCACCGAGAAGCAGAAGCAGGAGTTCGGCACCCATCGCGAGGTCGACTTCTCGTTCGGCGTGGCCGGGCTGGCGCGCTTCCGGGCCAACGTCTTCGTGCAGCGCGGCACGCTGGCCATGGCGTTCCGTCTCATCCCGGTCGAGATCCCGCCCTTCGAAGCCCTCGGCCTCCCGCAGTCGGTGCGCGAGCAGGCGTTCCTGCCGCGCGGGCTCGTGCTCGTCACCGGCCCCACGGGCGTCGGCAAGTCGACGACGCTGGCGGCGCTGGTCGACGCGGTGAACCGCGAGATGGCGAAGAACGTGATCACGATCGAGGACCCCATCGAGTTCCTCCACCGCGATCGCATGTCGTGCATCCACCAGCGCGAGGTGGGCGTCGACACCCACACCTTCGCCGACGGCCTGCGCCACATCCTGCGCCAGGACCCGGACGTCATCCTGGTGGGCGAGATCCGCGACCGCGTGACCATGGAGACCGTGCTCATGGCCTCCGACACCGGCCACCTGGTGCTCACCACGCTGCACACGACCGACGCCACGCAGACGATCCAGCGCGTCATCTCGTTCTTCCCGCCGCACCAGCACGACGAGATCCGGCGCAGCATCGCCAACAACCTGAAGGCGGTCATCTGCCAGCGCCTGATCCCCAAGGCGGGCGGCGGCCGCGTGCTCGCGGTCGAGGTGCTGGTCAACACGCCGACGGTGTTCGACATGCTGCTCAATCCCGACAAGACGCACCAGCTCAAGCAGGCCATGCAGGAGGGCGTCACCCAGTACGGCATGCAGACCTTCGACCAGTCGGTGATGGCGCTGTTCCGCAACGGCGTGATCACCGAGGAAGAAGCCCTGCGCCACTGTTCGAACCCGAGCGAGTTCCAGCTCCACCTGCGCGGCATCCAGGCCACCTCGGACCGCCGCTGGCAGCCGGTCGAGCGCGGCGTGCTCGAGCACAACACCAAGCCCTCGAACGCCGGCCTGGGCGGCTCGACCGAGTGGGGGCAGTTGAGAGAGTAGAAACGCTCCCCTAGAATCCGGCCTTCGCCGCCCCGCAGACGCCCGGGCGGCGGGGGCGAGGCCGCTCCCCGCGGCCGGCCGCCTGCGCGCGCGCGTCGGGGAACCCCCTTGTTCAAGAAAGTCCTGATCGCCAACCGCGGCGAGATCGCGCTCCGCATCCTGCGGGCCTGCCGCGAGCTCGGCGTCTCCACCGTCGCCGTCTACTCCGAGGCCGACCGCGAGTCGCTGCACGTGCGCCTCGCCGACGAGGCCGTGTGCATCGGCCCGCCGCCCGGCTCGCAGTCCTACCTGCACATCGCGCGCATCCTGGCCGCGGCCGAGGTCACGGGCGCGCAGGCCATCCATCCCGGCTACGGCTTCCTGGCCGAGAACGCGCAGTTCGCCGAGGCCTGCGACGAGGCCGGCTTCCGCTTCATCGGGCCGACGCCCGAGGTCATGCGCAAGATGGGCGACAAGTCGCAAGCGCGGAAGCTCATGAAGGAGGCCGGGCTGCCGGTGATCGAGGGCTCCGACAGCGTGGTGGCGAGCGAGGAGGAAGCGCTCGAGATCGCGCGCGCGATCGGCTACCCGGTGATGATCAAGGCGGCGGCCGGCGGCGGCGGGCGCGGCATGCGCCCGGCGATCGACGAGCAGTCGTTCCGCTCGGGCTATCTCATCGCGCGCGCCGAGGCCGAGGCGGCGTTCGGCTCGGGCGAGGTCTACCTCGAGAAGCTCATCGTGCGCCCGCGCCACATCGAGTTCCAGCTCCTGGGCGACGAGCACGGCAACCTCGTCCACCTGGGCGAGCGCGAGTGCTCGGTGCAGCGCAACAACCAGAAGCTGATCGAGGAGAGCCCGTCGGCCGTGGTCACCGAGGAAATCCGCCAGCGCGTGGGGGCGCTCGCGGTGCGCGGCGCCCGCCACATCGGCTACCACTCGGCCGGCACCATGGAGTTCCTCATGGACGTCGACGGCAAGTTCTACTTCATGGAGATGAACACGCGCATCCAGGTCGAGCACCCGGTGACCGAGGAGGTGACGGGCCTCGACCTGGTGAAGGAGCAGATCCGCATCGCCGCCGGCGAGAAGCTGCCGGTGGGCCAGGACGAGGTCGTGCTGCGCGGCCATGCCATCGAGTGCCGCATCAACGCCGAGGATCCGGACCATAATTTCCGTCCTTCTCCGGGCACGATCACCTACTGGTACAAGCCGGGCGGGCCGGGCGTGCGCGTCGACTCGCACGTCTACCAGGGCTACAAGGTGCCGCCCTACTACGACTCCCTGATCGCCAAGGTCATCTCGCGCGGCAAGGACCGCGAGGAGGCGCGCCGGCGCACGCTGCTCGCGCTCGAGGAGATGATCGTCGAGGGCGTGCCGACGACGGTGCCGTTCCACCGCAAGGCGCTGGCCCATCCGCGCTTCATCCGCGGCGAGCTCGACACCGGCATCGTGGCGGCGTGGTTCCAGGAGTGGGCGGCCGCCGCCACCACGCCCGCCCCGGCCGGCGCCTGACGACGGCCGCGTCGTGAGCGAGCGCCCGGCGCGCCTGCGGCTCCTCCTCACCCCGGCCGAGCCGGCGGCGGAGACGGAAGCGGCGGCGCCGGCGCGGCACGCGGTGGCCGTGATCGACGTCCTGCGGGCCACGAGCACGCTGGCCCGCGCCTGGTCCGAGGGGGCGCGCGAGGCCTGGTTCTTCGACACGCCGGAGGAAGCGCGCGCGGCGCGCCGCCGGGTTCCCGGCCGCGTGCTCCTGTGCGGCGAGCGGCGTGGCAAGCGCATCCGTGGCTTCGATCTCGGCAATTCCCCGTTCGAGTACGAGCGCGCGCGCGTCGCCAACACCACGCTGCTCTTCGCCTCGACCAACGGCTCGCGCGCCTTTCTCGCCACGCGCGACGCCGCCGTCCAGTGGGCGGTGGCGTTCGTCAACCTGGAGGCCGCGGCGGCGCGGGCGGCCGACTGGCTGGCGGCGCGCACGGCCGACGGCTCGCCCGCCCCCGGCGAGGACGGCGCCGACCTGTGGATCGTGTGCGCGGGTCAGGAGGGGGAGCCGTCGGAGGAGGACGCGGCCTGCGCCGGCCGCTTCGCCCTGCGGCTCATGTCGCGGCTCGCGGCGCGCGACGTCGCGGTCGAGATGGCGGCCGAGGGGGCCACCCTCGCCGAAGCGCCCGAGAGCGAGGCCGAGGCGCGCGACCGCGTCACCGCTTCGGCGCACGGGCGCTATCTCGCGTCGCTGGGTCCCGAGTACGAGAAGGACGTCGAGTGGTGCGGGCGCTGGGACGTGCTCGACGTGGTGCCGCAGGGATCGAGCGGGCGGCTCAGCGCCGGATAGCTAGGCCGCCTTGCGTCCCTCGCGCCGGGCGGCGGCGAGGTCGAGCAGCCGGCGCACGTCGTCGATCGTGAACGGCTTGGCGACGATGGCGTCCGCACCCGCCTGGCGCGTCTCGTCGCCCACGATCTCCTCGCCCCAGCCGGTGATCCAGGCCAGCGGCACGGTCGTGTCGAGCGCGCGCAGGGCGCGCGAGAAGTCCCACCCGTTCATCCCCGGCATCCCGAGATCGGTGAGCACGAGGTCGTAGCGGCCGGGCGCGAAGCCGGCCAGCGCCTGCTCGGCCGAGCCCTGACGCGTCACGCGGTGGCCCAGCGCTTCGACGATGTCGCCCAGGAGCTCGAGCACGGCCGGGTCGTCGTCGACCGCGAGCACGGAGAGCACGGCGCCGTTCACCCGCGCCGCCGGTACTTCGGCAGGCACCGCGCTCGCCGGCTCCTCGGCGGCCGGGAACGTGAGGTCGATGCGCGTGCCCCGGCCGCGCGCGCTGTCCACGGTCACGCGCCCGTGATGGCGCGCGACGATGCCGTAGACCATGGTGAGCCCGAGCCCGGTGCCCTTGTCGCCCTTCGTGGTGAAGAAGGGATCGAACACGCGGCTCTTCGTCTCCCCGTCCATGCCCTCGCCGTCGTCCGCGACCGAGGCCAGCACCTGCTCGCCCTGCATCTGGCAGCGCACGGTGATCGTGCCGCCCGCGGGCAGGGCGTCGACGGCGTTGAGCAGCAGGTTCGTGAACACCTCGCGCAGCTCGCTGGCGCGGCCCTTGACCCAGGCGCCGGGCGCCGACTCGAGGCGCATCGCCACCGGGCGGCCCTCGGCCTGCGCCACGTTCTCCCAGCGCGGGCGCGTGAACTCGACCGAGTCGCGCACCATGCGGTCGAGGTCGACGACGTCGAAGCCCGAGCTCTCGGCTCCCGAGGAGAACTCACGCAGGCGGCGCACGGTGTCGGCGCCGTCGTGGGCCACGCGCTCGATGACGTCGAGCGCGCGATCGATCTCGGCGACGTCGAGCTTGCCCTCGCGGCCGCGCTGCCGCAGGAGCTGCGCCCGGCCGAGGATGGCCCCCAGCACGTTGTTGAACTCGTGGGCCACGCCGGAGGCCAGCTCGCCCGCCATGCGCAGGCGCTCCGAGCGCACGAGCTGGTCGCGTGTGCGCTCGAGCTCGTCGGACGCGGCCTGCAGGCGCTGGCGCAGCTGCTCGGCCTCGAGCGCGGCCGCGAGATGGCTGGCGAGCGCGCCGACCACGTCGACCTCGCCGGGCGCGAACGCGGCCGGCCGCCGCGAGACGAGCAGGAGCGCGCCGCGCGACCCCTCGGCCAGGGGCAGCGGCACGAGCAGGGCGGAGCGCGAGCCCATGGAGACGAGACCCCAGGTGAAGGGCTCGGTGGCCGAGTCGAGGCTCAGCCGTACGGGCGCCACGGCGCTGTCGGGGAGCGGGCTCGGGCCGCCCGCGCCGCCGAGGGCCGCGCCCGGCGGCAGCCCGGTCCACGGCTCGGCCGGGTCGAAGAGGCGGAACACGAGCCGGCCGTCGTCGCCCTCGGGCACGGCCAGCGCCACGCCGTCGCAGTCGGTGATGCGGCGCGCCTCCGCGGCCACGGTGCTGAACGCGGCCTCGAGTCCCGAGGCCCGGCGCGCGCCCTGGGCGATGGCCACCACGGCGGCCACGGCGCGGCGCAAGGTCTCGGCCTCCTCCTGCGCCCGCCAGCGCGCCTCCGAGACACGCGAGGCCATGAGGTTCATGGACTCGGCGAGCGCTCCCAGCTCGTCGCGCCCGCGCACCGGGATGCGGCGGTCGAGCTGGCCGGCCGCGATCTCCTCGGCGAGGCCGCTGGCCTCGCGCAGCGGGCGCACCACGAAGTTGACGAAGAGGAGCGAGGCGACGATGCCCGCCGCCAAGACGAGCAAGAGGACGAGCAGGCCGAGGCGCCCCACGGAGGTGAGCCGCCGCTCGAGGCGCTCGGTCGACAGCGAGACGCGCACCCAGCCCACCGGCGTTCTCGACTTGCCGCCGCCCGCCTCGCCGCTCCAGCCGTAGAGCTCGAGCGTCTCGTCGGTCTCGCCGCTCCCGCCCGCCGCGGTCTCGCGGATCACGGGTGCGGAGTAGAGGCGCAGCTGCACCTTGTCCGACGCCGGCACCACGACGCGCTCGGGGATGCCGGACTCGCGCGGCACCACGGCGGCGGGCGCGAACTTCCACAGCGCCTTGTCCTTCACGTGCTTGGCGGCCACGCTGCCGTCGGCGCGGAAGAACTCGACGGCCACGACGTCGGCCTCGAGCGACGTGCGCCCGGCCTCGCGCGACAGATCGAGCACGTCGCCGATCATGATCGGCGTCTCGGCGCGCCGTGCCAGGAAGTGGGCCAGCGAGCTCCCGCGGTCGTCGAGCTCGCGGAACAGCCAGTCGGTGGCGAACGACAGGAAGGTGACGTAGAAGACGAGCCCGGTGATGAGCACGCACCCGGCCACGACGCCGGAGACGCGCGGGCGCAGCCCATAGATCAGCCGGAGGGGCGCGCTCACGGCAGGATCTCCGCCATGGCGCGCACCGGATCGGGGACCTTGCGTCCCATGGCCTTGGCCGTGCCCTCGTTGACCACCAGGTGCGCGAGGCGGGCGCGCGCCACGGGGATGTCCCCGGCGCGCTCCCCGGCGCGGATGCGCAGCACCGCCTGGCCCGCCAGCTCGCCGGCGCGGCCGAAGTCGGGCGAGAGCCCGGCGTAGGCCCCGGCGCGGACGAGCGCGTCGGAGAACACGAACAGCGGCTTGCGCGTGCGCAGCGACAGCTCGAGCAGGAAGCGGAACGCTTCGGGCGAGGCCAGCACCGGGTCGGCGGGCATCCACAGCACGTCGACCTTGGTCACCAGGTCGCGCGCCGTGGTCGCCAGGTCCCCGAGGTTCGTCACCGGGGCTTCGACGAGGCCGAGCCCGTTGGCCGCCGCCGCCGCACGGATGTGCTTGCGGTCACCGTCGCTGGCGTTGGGCCCCAGGAACACGCCGATCCGCCTGGCGTCGGGCACCGCCTGGCGCAGCGCGGACACGATGTTCTCGAGCGGGATGTCGACGCGCACGCCGGTGATCCACGCGCCCACGAGATCGTGCTCCTCGGGGTCCTGCACGGCGCAGTAGACGATGGGCACGCGCGACAGCCGAGCGCGCGCGAACAGCGCCGCCTTGAGCCCGATCGCCACCACGGCATCGGGCCGCTCCCGGGCGATGCGCCGCTCGAGATCGTGCGGCGAGAGGTCGGTCAAGTTGAGCTCGACGACGGGATCGGGGACCGCGTGGCGGCAGCCCTCGCTGGCCGCGAGGTAGGGGCCGAGGGTTCCCGAGCGCAGGACCACGACCGGGCCGGCGGCCGCCGAGCGCGCGCCCAGCAAAACGAGCAGCGCTCCGACCCAGGGGCGGAGCGCGTGGCGGCTACGTGCGGAAAGGGCGGCCGGCCGCCCGCGATTCACGGGCGGACTCCCGATCCTCCGCGCACCACGAAATAGACGGTGCGCGAGTCGCGCGGGATCTGGTCGAGGACGTGCTCCTGCGACGCCGGATCGCCGTAGCGCTCGTCGAACAGATTGCGACCCTCGAGCGCGATCTCCCAGCCGCGGCGCAGGCGCACGCCGGCGCGCGCGTCGGTCACGGCCACGGCGCGCGTGCGCGCGCCCGCGAGCGTGAGGCGCGGCGACAGGTAGCGGAAGCCGAGGCCCAGGGACAGCGGGCTCGTCTCCGACGTGCGCGTCACCGCGACCGAGCCGTTCCAGCGCGGCGAGTCGGAGAGGTCGACGAGCATACCCTCGAGATCGCTGTCCTGGCAGGCGAGCGAGGCGCGGACCCGGAGCCCCGACGCGTTCTCCCAGCGCAGCTCGCCCTCGACGCCCTGCGAGGCGACGTCGGTGCCGTTCTGGTACTGGCCGGTGCCGATCGAGTCGACGCTCACCAGGTCGATGAGGTCGCGGATCCAGCTCTTGTAGGCGGACACGACGACGGTCGCCGGGCCGAAGCGGCGCTCGAGCTCGATCTCGCCGGTCGACACACGCTCGGGGCGCAGGGAAGCGTTGGGCACGAAGTAGGCGCCCGAGAACTGCGTCATGTAGGGATCGGCGGCGTGGAACGAGCGGCCGTAGAGGAGCTTCACGGTCGTGGCCTCGTCGAGCCGCGTCACCGCGTCGAGGCGCGGGCTCCACACCCCCTCCTGATCCTTCTGGATGTCCCAGCGCGCGCCGGCGGTGAAGCGGAAGCGCGACTTCCAGCGCTGCTCGACCTGCGCGTAGACGGCGCCGCGGGTGTCGTTGAGCGACTGGTCGCTGTAGAGGAAGAAGGGCGCGTCGTCGAAGTTCTGGAAGCGCAGGCGGATCGAGCGCGACGCCTCGATGCCGTACGACCACACCTGGCTCGCCGCCGGCGACCAGACGGCGCGCGACTCGAAGCCCACCCGATCGCCGTCGCCGCGGTCGTAGTTGAGCGTGGTCGCCGAGTCGGGGCCGTAGACGTAGACGCCGCGATAGCGCGCCCCGTCCCAGTAGGCGCGGCCGAACAGCCCGACCGCCGGCGACAGGAGCCCGCTCGTCGACAGCTCGACGAAGTCGTGACCGTCCCAGGTGCGGTTGCGCGGATCGCCGAACGTGGTCAAGAAGGCCGCGGTGGGGAAGCGCTTGGAGCGCTCGTTCCACTTGGCCGCCAGGTGCAGCTTCCGCCACTCGAGGATGCCGTAGAGCGCCGTCGAGTGCTCGCCGTCGGCACCCCGCGCCATACCGCTGTGCGTCTGCGGCGTGTCGAACTCTCGGAAGTAGAGGTCCTTGCCGTCCGAGCGCTGCCACGATCCGGTGAGGCGGAAGGCCCAGTCGCCGCCACGCTCGCCGGAGAGCGCGGCGTACGCCTCGGACTCGTTCCAGCCGCCGTAGCGGCCGTACACGCGCACGCCGGGGTCGCGGCCCGGGCCGCGCGTGATCACGTTGATCACCGCCAGCACGGCGTAGCTGCCGTAGAGCGCCGATCCCGGCCCGCGCACTACCTCGATGCGCTCGACGCTCTCGAGGTCGAGCCCCAGCTCGCGGCCGATGGCGGCGTCGCCGTAGGCGATGCCGTTCATGGTGTGGCCGTCGATGGTGACCAGAACCTTGTCGTTGTAGTCGCCCGGCCGGCGGATGCCGCGCACCCCGAGGTAGCTGTAGTTGCGATCCGAGGAGACCATGACGCCGCGCACGTAGGACAGCGCCTCGCCCAGCGTGCGGTAGCCGAGGGCGCGGATCTCGGCGGCCGTGATCACGGTCACCGAGGACGGGGTCTCGGACAGCGGCAGCGCGCGCTTGGTGGCGCCGACCACCTCCTCCTCCTGGAACATCGCCCAGGCTTCCTGCTCGCTCTTCTTGTCGTTGAGCGCGTGGGCCGGAGGGGCGGCGAGCGCGGCCAGGAGGGCGGCGCCGAGGAGCGGCCTCACGGCTCGACTCCCAGGTCGATCTTGGCCACGATCGTGTCGCTGCCCAGATCGACGCGGTAGAAGCGTGGCGCCGTCCACACGCGCTCCTCGGCGCCGGTCTCGCGCACGCGCACCATGAACAAGCCGTCGGGCGACTCGAGCTCGCCGCGCCCGTCGCGATCGAGCGGCACGGTGACGCGGAAGCCCTCCTCGGCCTCTTCCGGCTTGGAGATCCAGTCCACCTCGTAGTGGCGCTCGCCCACGCTCGGCAACGTGACCGCGAGCACGACCCGGCGCTTGGTGGCCGGCGACCACGGCGGCAGCACGACCTCGACCGACTGCGGCCCGGCCGCCAGCGGCGTCTTGGCGACGCGCCGGTACTGGCCCTCCTTGGTGGTGACGAAGAGCTCGACCGGGACGTTGCGCTCGAGCTTGAGGAAGCGGAACACGCCCTGGGCGTCGGTCCAGGTCTCGGCGAACGCCGTGTTGTCGCCGCGGTGGAACGCCTGCACCCGCACGTGGGCGAGGGCACCCCCGGCCAGACGCCGGGCCGTGCCCTCGAACGAGGCGAGCCGCGTCACCGTGAGGTCGACGCGGGCGGCGTCCTTGGAGGAGACGAGCACGGCGCGCACCGGGCGCGACTCGGGCGCCAGACTCGGCGGCAGCGAGTCGGCGCGCACGAAGAACTCGTACTGCCCCGGAGCCAGATCGTGGAAGGCGAAGAGGCCGCGCTTGTCGGTGACGGCGGAGCGCGGCAGGGGGACCGGGCGCGCCGTGGGCTCGCCGTCCGAGAGGGCCGACATGAGGTAGTCGCCGAGGCGCACGGCACCGATCCACACGCCGGTCGCCGGACGGCCCTCGGGCAGCTGGCTCACGCTGCCCGTGACGTCGGCGGCCCGCGCCAGGTCACACGCCAGGAAGAGGAGCGCCGGTGCGGCGCCGCGCAGGAATGGAAGGATGCGACGAGACATGGAACGACCCTCGATCCGATGGAAGATCCCACGTCCTTTATCGGCCGGAAGGCGCGAAAACTGAGGAATTAGCGGCGCTGCAGGCGGTACAGGAGGTAGCCGGCCCAGACGCCGAACAGGCCCGGCGGGGCCCAGCCGGCGAGCCAGGGGCGGACGATGCCGCCCTCGCCCAGGATCTGGAAGAAACGCATCACGCCGAAGTAGACGAAGGCGATGCTCACCGAGAGTCCGAACGAGACCGCCGGCGTGGGGTTGCGAAGCTCCATGGCCAGGGCGCAGCCGATGATGCCGACGATCACGTTGGCCAGCGGGAAGGCGAGCTTGACGTGGAGCTTGGTCTGATAGGAGGCCAGCTCGCCCCCGCGCGCCTGCGCCCGCACGAGATAGCGGCGCAGATCGAAGTAGCCGAGCTTGTCGGGATCGTCGGGCGGCGAGCCGAAGTCCTCCGGCCCCTCGAGCGAGACGAAGCGCAGGCGCTGGAACTCGCGCGCGCGCTCGCTGCCGTCCGGGGCGAACGAGCGGTCGAAGCCCTGGCGCAGCACCCACGCGCCGCCGTCCCACTCGGCGAGCCGGGCGTCGATCCGGCGCGTGAGGCGGCCGGTCTCGTAGCGATAGATGGTGACGTCGTGCATGCGCCGGTCGGGCACGAAGTAGAGGCGCACGACGTACACCAGGCCGCCGTGGCCGAGCACCGTGACGTCGGTGCGCTCGTCGTGAGGCGGCGGCGGCTGCTTGTCGATCTCCTGGTCGAGGATGCGGTCGCGGTTGGCGTTGGCTTCGGGCACCACGAGCTCGCCGAGGGCGAACGAGACCACCGAGCACAGCGCCGCCACGCCGAGCACGGGCACGGCCAGGCGGGCCAGGCTCTCGCCCGAGGTGACGATGGCGACGAGCTCGTGGAAGCGCGCCATCTGCCCGAGCGTGAGGAACGTGGCCATGAGGAGCGCGATGGGCAGCATCATCACGATCACGAACGGCGCGCGCCAGGCGAAGTAGCGCGTCATCGCCCAGACCGACGCGCCGTGATCGAGGAAGCGGCTCAGCTTGTCGATGAACTCGAGCGCCAGGAAGAGCGAGACGAAGCACAGGAGCGCGAGCCCGAGCGCGGGCAGGAACTGCCGCAGCACGTAGCGATCGAAGATCTTCACCCGGGCGAGCCCACCGGGGTCAGCGTCGCCGGGCGCGGGCCCGGCAGCGGCCGTGGGCGCGGCCAGAAACGCACGTCGCAGGCGGCCGCCGTCCACAACAGGCCGATGAGCCCGAGCAGCACGTCGGGCAGCCACATGGCGACGAGCGGCGAGAGCAGGAGCCGCTCGGCCAGCCCTTCTCCGAGCACGAGCAGGATGTAATAGAAGAGGAAGAAGGCGAGGCTCAGGAATCCCACCGTGAGCCCGCCGCGGCGCACGCGCACGCCGAGCGGCGCGCCCACCAGGACGAAGACGACGCAGGCGAAGGCGAGCGCGTACTTCTTGTGCAGCTCGACCTCGAGCAGCGCCACGCGCTTGCGGTAGGTGTCGAGCTCGAGACGCGAGAGATAGAGATCGGCGCGCGCCGCGGGCGGGATGCGCTCGTCCACGCTCGAGCCGGGCTGGAGCACGCCGCGCACGGCGAGCCACAGGTTCGCCGGCGAGGGGCCACGCTCGACCCAGCGCGCGGCCTCCGGCGGCAGGCCGTGGGCCTCGAGCCGGTCGGCGAGGCGCAGGCGCGCGGCGTCGAGCATGGCGACGGCGATCAGGCGCTCCTGGCGGAGCTGCGTCGAGGACATCTCGCGCTCGGAGCGCGTCGAGCGGATCTGGCGCTCGAGGATCTCGCCGGCGCCGGCCACGTTGATGACGTGACTGTCGAAGCGGATGACCCGGTAGGTGTTGGGATCGGGGGCGTCCTCGGGCTCCATGTGGATCTCGCCGTCGGCGAGCGTCAGCACCGCCGTCGAGCCGTCCGGCGTGTAGGCGAGCTTGCCCCGGCGCGCCACGATCAGGGTCGGCGAGGTGCCCTCGGCGAACTCGAGCAGCGACACGCCGCGCATCTCGTTGGTGCGCGTGTCGAGGCTGTCGACGAGCACGCGGTAGCCCGGGAAATCGTTGTTGAACACCCCCTGCTTGAGGCGGATGGTGGGGCGCTTGCGGCCGATGTCGGCCAGCAAGTTGGCGTAGGCGTGGTTGCTCTCGGGCAGGGCGACGGAGTTGAACACGGCGAGCCCGAAGCTCAGGGCCAGGGACACGAGGAGCGGGGCGGCGATGATCTGGAAGAGGTTGATCCCGCTCGACTTGACGGCAACGATCTCCAGGTCCTGGCTCATCCTGCCGAAAGTCACGAGGGAGGCCACCAGCACCCCGCAGGGCACCGAGAGGGCCGCCATGTAGCCCAGGCTGTAGAGGAAGAGCTGTGCCACCGCCCACAGGGGGATGCCGCGCTGGATCCAGAGGTCCAGATAGTCCACCAGGAGCTCGACTTGGAAGATCCCCGTCACCACCCCGAAGCCGATGAGCCAGGGAACCAGGTGCTGGCGCAGGACGTACCATCGTAGAGTGCGCACGGGCTTCAACTTACCCTGAGAGCCTGGAGCCGGCCAACCGCGCGGGGCCGGAGCCGGGCCGGACGGCCCGGGTCGGGCGCACCATCGTCTCCACATGGAACGCCATGCGTCTTGATCGGCCCCTCACCCGGTGGATGGTCGTCGCCTGGGTCTCGCTCCTCGTGTCGCCCACGGCCGAGGTCGGGGCGCAGGTGGCTCCGGCTTCACCCAAGCCCGCCGCCGCCACCGACACGCCCTACCTCCTGTGGACGCCCTGGGTTTCCCCGGGCTGGTTTCCCGCCTACCTGCTGCGCGGCGAGCTGTTCGGCTACGACTTCCCCCGAGGCGCTCTCCAGCCTCCGCTCGACGCCCGCTCGGTGCAAGTGCGCGTCGACGCGGCCCAGGGGAGCGTCACCACCGCGCTGACCGCCGCCGACGTGCCGCTGGCGCCGGCGCGCACCGAGACCTTCGATGAGTACGCCAACCGGCTCACCGCCTCCAACCTGCGCAAGGCCTGGGTGACGTCGTCGCTCGAGCGCATCAACAAGCAGCCGCTCACCGCCGCCCCGGCCCGCCCCGGCCTCTCGATCGCGCTCCCGGTCGAGATGCCCAAGATCGTGCGCAGCTTCCTCGGCGATGCCCCACCGGCGCTCAACGTCAGCGGCTCGGAGCGCATCGCCATCTCCGGCACCAGCAACTGGACCAACCAGCAGAGCTCGTTCGGTCGCAAGCCGTCCCTGTTCCCGCAGCTCGACATGCAGCAGGACCTGAACATCAACGTCACCGGCACGCTGGGGGACAAGGTGGCGGTGGACGTGACGCAGTTCTCGGGCGTGCAGTCGCCGCTCTCCAACCGCATCGCCCTGCGCTTCGACGGCGACGACGAGCAGGTCGTGCAGAAGCTGGACCTGGGCAACACGAACCTGAGCCTGCCCAACACCCAGTACGTGTCCTACAGCGGGCGCAACGACGGCCTGTTCGGCGTCATGAGCCAGCTCAAGCTCGGTGGCACCGACCTCTCGGTCATCGCCTCCAAGCAGGAGGCGCGCAGCGAGCGCACGCAGTTCCAGGGCACGACGCAGTACCGCTCGGTGAGCATCGACGACTGGCAGTACGTTCCGCGCACCTACTTCCTGCTCCAGCAGCCGGACTCGCTGGCCGACTCCACGGGCGCCCTGCGCCCCGACGCGCCGTTCGTCTCCGACATCGGATCGGTCGAGGTCTATGTCGACGACCGCTCGAGCGAGAACCTGACGGGCAAGAAGCCGGGCTTCGCCGAGGTGGCGGATCCGCGCCCCGGACAGCCTCCGGACTCGAATCGCGTGCTCGGCACGTTCGACCACAAGGAGCCGATCAAGGACTTCGAGGTGCGCCGCGACCTGTTCGGCGACCGCTTCCCGGTGCTCGTGCTCAAGGGGGCGGTGCCCGAGAACGCCATCCTGGCCGTGACCTATCGCGACACGCGCGGGCCGGTGGGGGACGGCTCGGGCGACACGCTGCGGCTCAAGCTGCTCAAGGCGGCCAACGAGACCGTGCCCAACGACCCCACGAACGGCGCCCGCTACGCGGACACCGGCGCCTTCGCCTCGGTGCGCGAGTACGAGCTGCGCAACTTCTACGACCTCGGGGTGCGCGACATCGATCCCACGAAGACCACGATCCAGGTCCGCCGCCAGCAGGGCGGCGGCACGCGCGAGTTCGCCGAGCAGTTCTCCGATCCCAAGACCGGACTCAACCTCGCGTACCTCGAGCTGACCGGCCTCGATCTCCTGACCCAGACCCAGGGCGGCACGCCGCAGCCGGGCTACGACGGCAAGATCGACCGTTTCGCCGACCACAGCCTGGTCGACTGGAAGAACGGCCTGCTCTACTTCCCGGACCTGCGGCCGTTCGCCCCGCGCCTGAACCGCCCCGGCGACAAGTACTTCTTCCAGAACCGCATCGCGCCCTACGCCATCGCCCCGCGCCGCCGCACCCTGGTCACCGACCCCAACGACGTCGAGGCCGTGCAGGCCAACGACGCGCCCTACATGGTGCGGACGCAGCAGGACCGCCAGGAAGCCAAGACGTTCTACATCTACGCCGAGATCGCCTCCGCCGGCGGCGCCAACACGCTCTACCTGCGCAACACGCCGATCGTCGAGGGCTCCGAGATCGTGACCGTGAACGGCGAGATCCAGGTGCGGGAGAAGGACTACCGGATCAACTACCAGACCGGGGAGGTCCAGCTGCTCTCGGCCAAGGCGCAGGCGGCGGGCGCCAACCTGAGCATCGACTACTCGTACGCGCCGCTGTTCTCGCAGGCCTCGAAGACCCTGATCGGCAGCGCCGTCAAGTTCATCGACCACGAGAACCTGTCGCTGGGCTCGGCCTTCCTCTACGAGGCGCGCGGCGTGCAGGAGAAGCGGCCGCGCCTGGGCGAGGAGCCGTCGCGCACGTTCATCGGCGACGTGAACGGGCGCATCGACCTCACGCCCTCCTTCATGACCTCGTTCGTCAACCTGCTGCCGCTCTACGACTCGCGCGAGCCGTCGCGGCTCACGCTGTCGGCCGAGACCGGGCACTCGCTGCCCAACCCCAACACCAAGAACGAGGTCTACCTCGACGATTTCGAGGGCGCGCGCAGCTCGAACAGCCTGTCGATGGACGCGCGCTCGTGGGTGCTGGCGTCGCCGCCCGAGGTGACGGTCGGCGCCTTCGACGACTCGGTCAGCCGCTTCCGCGACAACGCCGAGCTCAAGTGGTTCAACCCGTTCAACGTGGTCAAGCAGCGCGACCTGCGCCCCAACCTGACGCGCGCCGAGGACAGCCAGGCCTCGGTCAACGTGATGTCGTGGTGGATCCCGCAGCCGTGGGCGGGGGGAACCAAGGACACGATGTGGGTCGGGCTCACGCAGGCGCTCGACCCCGACGGCGTCGACCTCTCGCGCAGCCAGTTCATGGACATCTGGGTGAACGACTTCCGCGACTTCACCCACCTGCGGCGCAAGGGGGTGAAGCTGCACTTCGACGTCGGGCTGGTCAGCGAGGACGCGCAGCTCGGCGCCGACGAGCCGCCGGACCGCGTGCTCGAGAACGAGGACCTGCCGCCGCTCGACCGCCAGCTCACGCCCGAGGAGGACGTGGGCCTCGACGGCCTCTCCGACGCGCAGGAGACGGTGATGGCCGATCCCACGGCGCACCTGAACGCGAGCACGGCGGACCCGCAGGGCGACGACTGGCGCGCGCCCAACACCGGCGACGACAAGGACAAGTACATCGAGCGCGACCCGCGCCGCTGGCGCTTCAACAACGGCACGGAGAAGAACCAGCAGTACAAGGGCGTTCCCGACACCGAGGACCTGGACGGCGACGGCCAGCCCGACTTCGAGAACGACTTCTTCCGCTACACGATCGATCTCGGGGACACGAACTACCTCGACACCGACGTGTACGCCAAGTACGCCGGCAGCCCGACCGTGCCGTCGGAGAACCAGCCGACGCCGGACAACGGCTGGCGTCGCTACCTGATCCCGCTCAACGATCCGCGCCGCGAGGAGCACGGGGCGGCCGACATCCGCAACGTGAAGTACGTGCGCGTGTGGCTCGAGGGCGTGGCCAACAGCGACCTGCCGCCGCTCACGCTCGACCCGGCGGTGCCGGTGCGGCCGCTGATCGAGTTCGCGCAGATCGAGATCGTGGGCAACCGCTGGGTGGCCACTCCCATCGACTCCACGGCGGCTTCCTTCGGCCAGGATCTCGCGGTGCGCACGATCAACAACCGCGAGGACCAGGCGGTCTACGAGCCGCCGTTCAATCCCAGCACGCAGACCCAGGGCGGCTCCGAGGTCGAGGAGCGCGAGCAGTCGCTGGCCCTGCGCGCCCGCGACATCGTGCCCGGCGGCGAGGTGAGCGCCTACCGGCCGACCACGCTACCCGAGGACTACTCGCTCTATCGCGCCATCCGCTTCTACGCCGCGGCGCTGGACTTCACGCCCCAGGACTCGGTGCGCTTCTTCGTGCGCTTCTCCTCGGACGCCGGCAACGACCTGCGCAACTACTACGAGTACTCCGCCCCGCTGCCGCCGCCGGTGCCGCTGGGCTCGAAGCCGATCCCCTGGATCCAGTACGACCTGACGCTGACCGACTTCTCCGACCTGAAGGTGGGGTTGGCGGCCGACTCCGCGGGCGCGTTCTTCGAGCGCCCGAGCCCGACCGGCGGCCTCGAGCGGCTGTCGCTCGTCGGGCGACCCTCGTTCACGCGCGTGCAGCGCGTGTTCATCGGGCTCGAGAGCACGCGCGCCGCACCCGACTCGGCGCACCGCGACTCGGCCTACGCCGCGGGCCGCTCGGGCGCCGGCGAGCTGTGGGTGGACGAGCTGCGCGCCGTCGACGTCTCCCGCGACCGCGGCTCGGCTCAGCGCGTGAGCCTGCTCACCAACTTCTCGGACCTCCTGTCGCTCAACCTCTCGGTCGATCGCCAGGACGAGAACTTCCAGCGCCTGGGGCAGGCGCGGGGCAGCGGCAACGACTTCCGCAACCTGCGGCTCGCCGGCACGCTGGGCCTCGACCGCTTCGTGCGCGGGCTGGGCTTCAACGTGCCGGTGACCTTCGACTTCCAGGGCGGCCGCAGCCTGCCGCGCTTCCGCACCGGGCAGGACATCCGACTGCGCGGCCAGGACGCCGTCGACGAGCGCACCACGCAGTGGTCGCGCAACTGGAGCCTGAGCTTCTCGCACTCCGGGTCGAAGAGCTTCCTGCTCAAGAACACGCTCGACGCGCTCTCCTTCCGCTACGGCATGAGCGACGAGCGCCACCGCACGCCGACGTCGGCGGACACGGCGCGCACGCTCTCGGGCGGCGGCCAGTACTCGCTCTCGCCGCGCGACTGGCTCGGCCTCAAGGTGCCGCTCATCCCCACCAAATCGGGACGCGGCCTGCGCTTCTACCCGCTGCCGTCGAGCGTGCTCCTGCGCTTCGACATGACGACGCGGCGCTCCGTGCTCTACGACCGCTTCGACAACGGCTCGCAGACCTCGCGTCTGGGCAAGATCTACGCCAAGGATGCGCTCTACCAGTTGTCGAGCTCGTGGCGGCCTTTCGATCCGCTCGGCTATTCGTTCACGAGCACGCGCAACGCCAACCTGACGGGAATCGAGCCGATGCGCATCGCCGGCATCAACTTCGGCCGGCAGACCGCGTTCAACCAGCGCTTCGACGCGCGCTGGCCGTTCCGCTTCGGGCCCTGGCTCTCGCCCGAGATCGACGGCAACACGCAGTTCGCCGAGCAGCGCGGCCCCGAGCTGTCGCCCGATCTGTCGCTGGGCACGTTCACCAACGGCTCGGCGGCCAACTTCCGCTACGTCCTGCCGCTCACGCGGCTTTCGCGCGGCGGCGGCGTGCGCGACACGACCGTGAGCATCGGCAATTTCCTGGGGGGCATCGTCGGGCGCATCGGCGACGTGCAGGCGCGCTTCAACATGACCCGCTCGACCCAGTACGC
>Ga0075433_10001363_pt1 | contig 17919 bp, 17 predicted proteins | sample RhiMethybrSRZTD2_FD_75299 | JGI IMG/M metagenome (GOLD analysis project Ga0075433, IMG submission 75299) | Populus rhizosphere microbial communities from Tennessee, USA - Rhizosphere MetaG P. TD hybrid SRZTD2 | ecosystem: Host-associated > Plants > Roots > Rhizosphere > Soil | place: USA... | reverse complement strand
CGAGGGCGCCGGCGGATGCTCGTCGCCCCCGCATGCCGTCGCGAGGATCGCCAGGACGAGGACCAAGGGTCCCGCTCGAGCCGCCCACTTGGCGCCGCGACGCCGCGGCGAGGATAGGTCGCCTTGCCGCCTGCGGAGGCACGGGCATAGGGTTTGTGCGCTGCTTCACAAGTGGATAGCATCACTTGTGAAACTTTTCACAAGCGCTTTGGAGGTGCCGTGCCGGGCCCGACGAACGAGCAGCTCGACGTCGACGCGCTGGTCGTCGGTGCCGGCCCCGGGGGCTCCACCGCCGCCTACCACCTGGCCCGTCACGGGCTGAACGTGTTGATGGTCGAGAAGGCCGCGTTCCCCCGCGAGAAGGTGTGTGGGGACGGCCTCACACCCCGGGCGGTGGTGCAGCTCCGCCGGCTGGGCATCGACGTGGACGACCCCCGCTTCGTGCGGCATCAGGGGCTGCGGATCTACTCCCGCCGCGTCACGCTCGAGCTCCCGTGGCCCGATCTCGAGGACTACCCCGGGTTCGGACTGATGATGACCAGGGCCGAGTTCGACGAGCTGCTTGCCCGCCATGCCGAGAAGGCCGGCGCCCAGCTGATGGAGCGGACCGAGGCCGTGGCCCCGCTCCAGGAGGACGGCTGGGTCACCGGCGCCACGATCCGCACGGGGGACGACGGCCCCGAACGGACGGTCCGCGCGCGGTTCGTGATCGCGGCGGACGGCGCCGCCTCCCGATTCGGGTCGCAGGCGGGCGTTCGACGCGACGCGGCCAAGCCGCTCGGGATCGCGGCGCGCCGCTACTACCGGATCGAACGCCGCCCGGGCCCCTGGCTCGAGGTTTGGATGGACCTGTGGGAGGACGACGCGATCCTTCCCGGGTACGGGTGGCTCTTCCCGCTCTCGGACGGATCGGTCAACGTCGGCGCCGGCCTGCTCAACACGTTCCGAAACTTCAAGGACCTGTCGGCGCAGCGCGTGTTCGACGCGTTCTGGCGGATGCTCCCCGCCGAGTGGAACGTCAACGAGGCCTCGGCCGAGGGTCGCGTGCTCTCGGGGCCGCTCCCGATGGGGTTCTCCCGCACGCCGACCGCGGTCCCCGGGATGCTGGTCGTGGGCGACGCGGCAGGGATGGTGAACCCGTTCAACGGGGAGGGCATCGCCTACGCCATGGAGGCCGGCGAGATCGCGGCCGAGCTGATCCACGACGCGCTGGTGAACGACCGGCCCGGGATCGCGCACCTGTATCCGTCGGTGCTCCGTGACCGGTACGGGCGCTACTACCGGATCGGCGAGACCTTCGTGCGGGCGATCGGGCACCCCCCGGTGATGCGGGCGCTCACCGACTACGCGCTGCCCCAGGAGTGGCTGATGCGCTTCATGCTGCGGCTGATGGGCAACCTCACGGACGGCCGAAAGGGCGACGGCCGCGACAAGGTGATGTACGCGCTCGAGCGGATCGCGCCGATGTCCAGATGATCCTCGCGGCCGAGCTCTCGGAGTACCTGCCGGTCGTGATCCTGGCGCTGCTCGGCCTGCTGTTCGCCGTGCTTTCGCTCGCCGCCTCGTCGTTCCTGCGCCCGAGTCGTCCGACGCCGGCCAAACTCGCGCCGTACGAGTGTGGCATCGAGCCCGAGCGCCTGCCCAAGGGCGAGCGGTTCAGCGTGAGCTTCTACGTCGTCGCGATGCTGTTCATCATCTTCGACGTCGAGACGATCTTCCTGTTCCCGTGGGCCGTCGGGTTCCGCCAGCTCGGGCTGTTCGGGCTCGCGGAGATGGCGATCTTCATCGGGCTCGTGTTCGTCGCCTACGTCTACGTGTGGAAGCGGGGCGGCCTGGACTGGGGCGGCACCGAGGCCCCCACCGCCGTGGCGGCCGAACGCGACGCCGAGGAGTCGCAGAGGGAGCTCGCCCGTGCCGGTTGAGCGTCTCGAGGGCTTCCAGACCGGCAAGACCGGCGAGGAGAGCCGGGAGGAGTTCGAGCGCGGCCTGCTGATGACCACGCTCGACAAGGCGGTGAGCTGGGCCCGCAAACAGTCGATGTGGCCGGTGACGTTCGGATTGGCGTGCTGCGCGATCGAGATGATGGCGACCGGCGCCGGCGACTACGACCTGTCGCGGTGGGGGATGGAGCTGTTCCGCGCCTCGCCGCGCCAGGCCGATCTCATGATCGTCGCCGGCCGCGTGAGCCAGAAGATGGCGCCGGTCCTTCGCACGATCTACGACCAGATGCCCGAGCCGAAGTGGGTGATCTCGATGGGTGTCTGCGCCTCGGCCGGGGGGATGTTCACGAACTACGCGGTGGTCCAAGGCGTCGACACGATCGTCCCCGTCGACATCTACGTGCCCGGCTGCCCGCCCAAGCCCGAGATGCTGATGTACGGGATCCTTCGGCTGCACGAGAAGGTCCGCACGGAGGGCCGGTTCAAGTGAGGGCGGGCCCGCGCGCGTGAACGTCGCCGAGCTGGCCGAACGCGTTCGCCGGACGCACCCCGACGTCGTGGTTGCCCGCGACGAGGCGACGGTCCTGGTCGACCGGGACGGCCTGCTCGAGGCGCTGCGAACGTTCCGCGACGACGAGGAGCTGCGTCTGGACTTCCTGTCCAGCGTCACCGCGACCGACTGGCCCGGCCGCGACCCGCGTTTCCGCCTCGTCTACGAGCTCTCGTCCAGCCGGGACCATCACCGGCTGCGCGTGAAGGTGGGGCTGCCCGAGGACGACGTTCGTGTGCCCTCCGTCACCGGGCTGTTCCCGACCGCGAACTGGCACGAACGCGAGACCTACGACTTCTACGGCGTGGTGTTCGAGGGGCACCCGAACCTGCGGCGGATCCTGCTCCCCGAGGGTTGGGAGGGCTGGCCGCTGCGGAAGACCGAGGAGCTCGGCGGGGTCGACACGCGATACCACGGCGCGTTCGTCCCGCCGGTCGACCGGAGGACGACGTGACGATCGACGATGCGATCGGCGCGGCCGACCTGTCGCCTGGCTCCACGGGCGAGATCCGCCAGGAGACGATGGTCATCAACATGGGGCCCCAGCACCCCTCGACGCACGGGGTGCTCCGGCTCCTGCTGGAGCTCGACGGCGAGACCGTGCTCGCGTGCGAGCCGATCGTGGGTTACCTCCACACCGGGATCGAGAAGAACACCGAGTACCGGACGTGGCAGCAGGGCGTGACGTTCGTCACGCGCGCCGACTATCTGTCTCCGTTCTTCAACGAGGTCGGCTACTGCCTCGCGGTCGAGAAGCTGCTCGGGATCGAGGCGCCGCCGCGGGCGCAGGTGCTGCGGGTGCTGTTCTGCGAGATGAACCGGATCGCGTCGCACTTGGTGTGGCTCGCGACCTCGGGGCTGGAGCTCGGCGCCGTCAGCGTGATGCTGTACGGGTTCCGGGAGCGCGAGCAGATCCTCGACATCTTCGAGGCGGCGACCGGCCTGCGCATGAACCACGCGTACGTGCGGATCGGTGGGGTGGTGATGGACCTGCCCGAGGGGAGCACCGATCGCATCGGCGACTTCCTCGACGTCATGCCTGGCCGCATCGACGAGTACGAGCGGCTGCTCACGAACAACCCGATCTGGATCCAACGCAACGCGGGCGTCGGCCCGCTCTCGGCGGCGGATGCGCGCGCGCTCGGCGTCACCGGCCCGACGCTGCGGGCGGCCGGCGTCGCTGCCGACATCCGGCGCGACGAGCCGTACAGCGGCTACGAGACCTACGAGTTCGACGTGGTCACGCGCGACGGCGCCGACTGCTACGCGAGGTACCAGGTTCGGATGGAGGAGATGCGGCAGTCGCTGCGCATCGTCGAGCAGTGCCTCGGGCGTCTGCGCGAGCCCGGCCCCGTCATGGTCGAGGACCCGAAGGTGCGGTGGCCGGCGCAGTTGGAGGTCGGACCGGACGGGATCGGGAACTCCCCGCGCTACATCGAGCACATCATGGAGGAGTCGATGGAGGCCCTGATCCATCACTTCAAGATGGTTACCGAGGGGGTCTCCGTCCCGCCGGGCGAGGTCTACGTGCCGGTCGAGTCGCCGCGCGGGGAGCTCGGCTTCTACGTGGTCTCCGACGGCGGCAACCGCCCCTACCGCGTGAAGATGCGCGATCCCTCGTTCGCGAACCTGCAGGCGGTGTCGCAGATGGTGGTGGGCAGCCTGGTCGCGGACGTGATCGCGGTGATCGCCAGCGTCGACCCGGTGCTCGGGGGGGTCGACCGCTGATGGCCGTGCTCGGAGACGACGACCGGCGCGTGGCCGAGGCGATCATCGCCCGCTACCCGGAGGGCCGGGCGCGCTCGGCCGTCCTGCCGCTGCTGTACCTGGTGCAGTCGGTGGAGGGCAGCGTCACCCGGGACGGCCTGCGCGAGGTGGCCGAGCTGCTGGGCATCACGACCGCCGAGGTCGAGGCCGTCGCCTCCTTCTACACGATGCTGCGCCTGCGCCCGACCGGGACGCACGTGATCTCGGTGTGTACGAACCTGTCGTGCGCCTTGCGCGGCGCGGCGGACGTGTTCGAGGCGGCCCATGAGGCGACCGGGGTCGAGCTCGGCGAGGAGACCTCCGCCGACGGGGCGTTCACGATCCACGAGGAGGAATGCCTGGGCGCGTGCGACGCCGCGCCCGTCGTACAGATCGACTTCGCCAACCACGACCGCGTGACGCCCGAGCGCGTGGCCGAGCTCGTCGAGTCGTTGCGTTCGGGCGAGGTCCCCGAGCCCTCGCGCGGTCGGGCCCCGAAGGACTTCCGCCACGCGTCACGCGTCCTTGCGAGCGCGGAGGAGCCCGCGTGAGCGACCCCACGCCGAAGATCGTGACCGCCAACTGGGGCAACCCGGAGGTGTTCGGCATCGACGGCTACACGGCCGCGGGCGGGTACGAGGCCCTGCGGGCCGCGCTGGAGATGACGCCCGCCGACCTGATCGACGTGGTCAAGGCCTCGGGCCTGCGAGGCCGCGGCGGCGCAGGGTTCCCCACCGGGGTCAAGTGGTCGTTCGTCCCGCAGGGCACGGGCAAGCCGACGTACGTGGTCGCGAACTTCGACGAGTCCGAGCCGGGCACGTTCAACAACCGCGAGATCGTCGAGCGCGAGCCCCACCGCTTCCTCGAGGGCGTGGCGATCGCCTCCTACGCGGTGCAGAGCCATCACGCGTTCGTGTACTGCCGCGGCGAGTTCCTGTGGCCCGGCGAGATCCTCGAGACGGCGATCCGGGATGCGTACGCGAAGGGTGTGTTCGGCGAGTCGGTGCTGGGGTCCGGGTACGCGCTCGACGTCGTCCTGCACAAGGGGGCGGGCGCCTACATCTGTGGGGAGGAGACCGCGCTGCTGTCCTCGCTCGAGGGCTACCGCGGGCAGCCCCGGCTGCGCCCGCCGTTCCCCGCCGTCGAGGGCCTCTACGCATCCCCGACGCTGATCAACAACGTCGAGACGCTCGCCAACGTCGCGTCGATCCTCACCAACGGCCCGGAGTGGTTCGCCGGCATCGGCACCGAGAAGTCTCCGGGCACGAAGGTCTTCAGCGTGTCGGGCAAGGTGGAGCGCCCGGGCAACTACGAGCTCCCGATGGGCACGCCGCTCCGAACGGTGCTCGAGGCCGCCGGGGGCGTGCTGGGAGGCGCCGCGCTGAAGGCGTGGACGCCCGGCGGCTCCTCGACGCCGATGCTGACGGCCGAACACCAGGACGTCGGGCTCGACTTCGAGTCGGTGGCGGCGGCGGGGTCGCTGCTGGGGACCGGGGCCATCATCGTGATGGACGAGAGCGACTGCATCGTCGAGGCCGCCCGCCGACTCGTGCAGTTCTATGCGCACGAGTCCTGCGGCAAGTGCACGCCCTGCCGCGAAGGTACGTGGTGGGTCAGCCGCGTGCTCGGGCGGATCGAGCACGGCTACGGCCGCGAGGAGGATCTTCCGCTGCTGGACGAGCTCGGCCGGAACATCCTGTTCAAGGCGTTCTGTGCGCTCGCCGACGGCGCGGTGAGCCCGATCGAGTCGAGCCTCAAGCACTTCCGCCACGAGTACGAGGCTCATATCGCCGAGCGGCGATGTCCGTTCACCGGCAAGGGACCCGGGACGGAGCCCGAACCCGATCCCGATCCCGAGATGAGCGAGGTCCCCGCATGAGCGCCGAGCCTCGCCAGGACCTGGTCACGCTCACGGTCGACGGCACGCAGGTCACGGTCCCGAAGGGGACGCTGATCATCCGCGCGGCGGAGAAGCTCGGCATCGAGATCCCTCGCTTCTGCGACCACCCGTTCCTCGATCCGATCGGCGCATGCCGGCAGTGCTACGTGGAGGTCGAGGGCCAGCGCAAGCTCTTCACCTCGTGCACGACCGAGGTCGCGCCCGACATGGTGGTGCGGACGCAGCACAGCTCGGAGGAGGCCCACCGGGCGCAGGTGGCGAACCTGGAGTTCCTGCTGCTCAACCACCCGCTGGACTGTCCGATCTGCGACCGGGGCGGCGAGTGCCCGCTGCAGGACCAGGCGCTGGCGTTCGGTCCCGGCGAGAGCCGGTACACCGAGGCGAAGCGCACCTACGAGAAGCCGATCCCGCTCTCGCCGCTGGTCAAGCTCGACCGCGAGCGTTGCGTGCTCTGTGCGCGGTGCACGCGCTTCTGCGACGAGGTGAGCGGCGATCGGTTCATCGAGCTGTTCGCGCGGGGCGCGGGCGAACGCGTCTCGATCGCGGCGGGCGAGGACTTCCGATCGCCGTTCTCCGGCAACACGGTGCAGATCTGCCCGGTCGGCGCGCTCACCGCCGAGCCCTACCGGTTCGTGGCGCGGCCGTTCGATCTGTCCTCGGCCGACTCGGTGTGCCAGCACTGCAGCGCCGGGTGCAACGTCCGCATCGATCTTCGGCGCGGGTCGGTCGTGCGGGTCCTCGCGCGCGACAACGCGCAGGTCAACGACGCGTGGACCTGCGACAAGGGGCGTTTCGCGTTCCGACACGCCGACCTGCCCGAGCGGGTGACGATACCGCTGATCCGCGACCGCGGGCTCGAGCCGGCGTCGTTCGGCGAGGTCCTCGAGGCCGTGTCGGGGTGGGCGAGGGGCGGCCGGATCGCGTTCGTCGCGGGCGGCCGGTTGCCGGACGAGGACGCGTACGCGCTCTCGAAGCTCGCCCGGGTCGCGTTCGGGACCAACGATCTGGACCACCGGCGCACGATCCACGGCGGGCACGCCGAGCTGCTGGCGGCTGCTTCGCCGCTGGAGACGACGTACCGGGACGTCGAGCGCGCGAAGGTGATCCTGGTCGTGGGGCTGGACGCGGAGCAGGAGGTCCCGATCCTGAACCTTCGGATCCGCAAGGCGGCCCGTCGCGGCGCGAAGGTCTTCGTGATCCACCCGCGCCGCACGCGGCTGTGGGACGTGGCCGAGCACGCGCTCTGCCTGCCCGAACACCAGACGTACGTGCTCGAGCGCATCCACGAGGGCGACGCGGCGGACGACGCGTTCGAGGGCCGCGCTACGGCGGCGCTCCGCGAGGCGGGCGGCGAGGCCGTCGTCCTGGCCGGAGAACGCCTGACGGAGCACCCCTTGGCGGCCGACGTGGCGCTGACCGTCGCGCAGAAGTACGGGGCGCGGTTCGCGCTCGTCCCGCGCCGGGCGGGCGACCGCGGCGCGCTCCGGGCCGGCGTGCACCCGGCCCTCCTGCCGGGCGGCCGCCGCGTGACCGACGACGCCGAACGCGCCGAGCTCGAGACGGCGTGGGGGACGGTCCCCGCCGAGCCCGGCCGCACGACGCGGGAGATCCTCGAGGCCTGTGCGAACCGCGAGGTCGACGTGCTCTACCTGATCGGTGTCGATCCGCTGCGCGACGTTCCGGACGCCGGCCTCGTCGAACGCGCGCTGCGCAACACCCGGCACGTCGTCGTGCAGTCGCTGGAGCTCGGGCCGCTCGATCCGTTCGCCGATGCCTTCCTGCCGGCCGCGGCCTGGGCCGAGCGCGAGGGCCACGCGACCGACTGGGAGGGCCGGTCGCAGCCGATCCATCCGGTCCGTGGGCCGGCCGGCGTGTCGCGTCCCGACTGGGAGATCTTCGTCGGGCTCGCGCGGGCTGTAGGCAGGCCGCTGGGGTTCGGGACGATCGAGGAGCTGCGCGCCGAGGCCGGCCCGCTGCTCGGGCCCAGAAGCGTCAAGGCGCGCTCGACCGCCTGGACCGGGACCGGCCGTCCGACCCGCCTCGGGGAGCTGACGCTGCTCTCCTACCCGCTGCTGGTCGACGAGGGCCGGTTGTCCGTCGGTGCCGAGGAGCTCAAGGCGACGCTCGGGGAGGAGGCGTTCGTCGAGGTCCATCCCGAGGACGCGGACAAGCACGGGCTGACCGACGGCGGCCGCGCCACGGTGCGAACCGACGCCGGCGAGGCCGAGCTGCCGGTCCGCGTCACCGAGCACGTCGCGCAGGGAGCGCTCTTCGTCCCGTTCAACCAGCCGGGGCTGGCGGCGAACCGCCTGCTGTCGGGGTCGTTCACGATCTCGGCGACCGCCGAGGCCGTGGCGGCGCAGGCCGAACCCGGCGAGGCCGTCGGCGCGACCGCCGGGGGGGCGGCCTGATGGATTGGGTCGACTGGCTGCTGTTGATCGTGCGGGTCGTGATCGTGTTCTTCGCGCTGCTGATCCTGGTGATGCTGCTGGTCTGGATGGAGCGCAAGGTCATCGCCGACATGCAGACGCGCGTCGGGCCGATGCGCGCCGGCCCGCGGGGCGTGCTCATCACGCTGGCCGACGGCATCAAGCTGTTCTTCAAGGAAGGCATCACCCCGACGCTCGCCGACCGGCCTGTGTACCTGATCGCCCCGGTGATCGCGATGCTTCCGGCGTTCCTGGCGTTCGCCGTGATCCCGTTCGGCACCAGCGTCACGCTGTTCGGCCGCGAGGTGCCGTTCCAGATCGCCGACCTGTCGATCGGGATCCTGTGGGTCTTCGCGATGACCTCGCTGATGATCTACGCGATCGTCCTGGCCGGGTGGTCCAGCGGGTCGAACTACCCGCTGCTCGGCAGCGTCCGAAGCTCGGCCCAGATGATCAGTTACGAGGTCGGCATGTCGCTCGCGATCGTCGCCACCGTCATGTACTCGGACGCGCTGCGGATGTCGGACATCGTGGCGAGCCAGGACAAGGTGTGGAACATCGTGCCGCAGTTCCCCGCGTTCGCGATCTACCTGATCGCGGGCCTGGCCGAGACGAACCGCCCGCCGTTCGATCTGCCAGAGGCCGAGTCCGAGCTCGTGGCCGGATACCACACCGAGTATTCCGGGATCAAGTTCGCGATGTTCTACCTGGGCGAGTACCTCAACACGGTCACGGTGGCGGCGGTCGCGACGACGCTGTGGCTCGGCGGCTGGCGTGGGCCGGCGCCCGACGTGCTGCCGTGGCTGTGGCCGCTGCTCTGGTTCCTGCTCAAGGTCCTGGTGATCGTCTACCTCTACATCTGGATCCGCGCCACGCTGCCGCGGATCCGCTACGACCGGCTGATGGCGTTCGGCTGGAAGCTGTTGATCCCATTCGGCCTCGCGTGGGTGCTGCTCACGGGCGCGATCATCATCCTGCCCGAGGAGATCGGGCGCCGGGCCACGATCACGGCGTTCGCGATCGGGTTCGGCGCGCTGGTCGTCCTGTCGCTGATCTGGCCACTGATCGCGGGTCGCCCCGAGCAGGCCCGGCCAAAGGAAGCCGATCAGGAGGTGCGGGCCCGATGAGCGAGGAGGAGCGGCAGGACCGCGAGCCAGAGACCGGGTCCCCGAAGTCCGAGGCCGAACCCCGCAAGGCCGACAGCGGGACGGCCGCCGGGGCCATCGCGCGCGGGATGGGCACCGTCTTCAAGCAGATCTTCCGGCGCGACGTCACCGAGGAATACCCCAAGGAGATCGAGCCGCCCCCGCCCCGCAGCCACATCGGCCGCCACCGGCTCAACAAGCACGAGAACGGGCTGGAGAAGTGCATCGGGTGCGAGCTGTGCGCGTTCGCGTGCCCGGCCGACGCGATCTGGGTCGAGGGGGAGGACAACGATCCGGAGGACCCGGTGAGCCCCGGCGAGCGCTACGCGAAGGACTACCAGATCAACTACCTGCGCTGCATCATGTGCGGCCTGTGCGTCGAGGCGTGCCCGACGCGCGCGCTCACGCTCACGAGCGCGTACGAGATGTCGTTCGAATCGCGCGACGAAGCGATCCTGACAAAGGAGCAGCTGCTCGAACCCCCGCTCCCGCTGGGCACCAGCCCCGGGACGAAGGAAGGGCTGTAGTGGCGGCCGACCAGATCGTCTTCTGGGTGTTCGCCCCGATCTCGGTCGGCAGCGCGATCGCGATGATCCTGCAGCGCAACGCCGTGCACGCGGCGCTGTTCCTCGTCGTGAACTTCTTCACCATCGCCGTCTTCTACCTGGTGCTGGGCGCCTCGTTCCTGTTCGCGGTGCAGATCATCGTCTACGCGGGCGCGATCATGGTGCTGTTCCTGTTCGTGATCATGCTGCTCGGCGTCGACCGCGACGAGTCGCTGCTCGAACACCTGAAGGGCCAGCGCGTGATCGCGGTGACCCTGGGCGTCGGCATCGCGGTCGAGCTGATCGTGGCGATCCGCGCCGGGATCGGGTTCGCGACCAAGGGCGCCGAGAACTTCGACACCGTCGCCAACAAGGGCGGCAACGCCGTGGCGCTCTCGCGCGTGCTGTTCCGCCAGTACTTCTTCCCCTTCGAGGCCACCTCGGTGCTGCTGATCGTGGCATCGATCGCGGTCGTGGTGCTGGCCTCGCAGAAGCGGCGGGCGATCACCCGGGCCGACGCCGCCGCTGCCGCCGCTGCTGAGCGGGAAGCCGCGTGAGCACGCCGATCTCCTCGTTCCTGGTGGTATCGGCGCTCCTGTTCTCGATCGGGACGATGGGCGTGCTGGTGCGCAAGAACGCGCTGGTGATCTTCATGTCGGTCGAGCTCCAGCTGAACGCGGTCAACCTCGCCCTCGTGGCGTTCAGCCGCCTGCACGGGAACCTGAACGGGCAGGTCCTGGCGTTCTTCTCGATGGTGGTCGCCGCGGCCGAGGTCGTGGTGGGCCTCGCGATCATCGTGACCGTCTACCGGCGCCGGCAGAGCGCGAGCGTCGACGACTTCACGGTGCTGCGGGGGTAGCCGGATGCTCGACGCGATCTGGCTGATCCCGCTGCTGCCGCTCGCCGGCGCGGCCGTGAACCTGTTCCTCGGCAAGCGGCTCGGCAAGGCCGCGGGCTGGCTCGCCGCCGGGCTCGTGGCGGCCGGGTTCGTCGTCGCGGTGGCCGCGCTGTTCGACCTGCTGTCGCTGCCGGCGGACCAGCGGGTGCACGTCGTGGACGCGTTCGACTGGATCTCGGTCGGGTCGTTCTCGGTCGACGTGGCGTTCCGGGCGGATCCGCTGTCGATGACGATGACGCTGGTCGTCACCGGCGTCGGCGCACTGATCCACATGTACGCGATCGGCTACATGGAGCACGACCCGCGGTTCGGGACGTTCTTCGCCTACATGAACCTGTTCGTGTTCTTCATGCTGATGCTGGTCCTGGCCGACAACTACCTCCTGCTGTACCTCGGATGGGAGGGCGTGGGGCTCTGCTCGTACCTCCTGATCGGGTTCTGGTTCGACCGGCCGGCTGCCTCGAGCGCCGCCAAGAAGGCGTTCGTCACCACGCGGATCGGCGACGCTCTGATGCTCCTGGGGATCGTGCTGATCTGGGTCAACCTCGGCTCGCTCGATTTCGACGCCGTGTTCGGCAAGGCCGCGGGCGGCCTCACTCAGGGGGCCGCCACGGCGATCTCGTTGCTGCTGCTGGCCGGCGCCGTCGGCAAGTCCGCGCAGCTGCCCCTGCACGTGTGGCTCCCCGACGCGATGGAGGGCCCGACGCCGGTTTCGGCGCTGATCCACGCGGCCACGATGGTGACGGCGGGCGTGTACCTCGTCGTCCGGTCACACGTGCTGTTCGAGCTCTCGGGCACCGCGCTCACGGTGGTGATGGTGGTCGGGCTGGTCTCGGCCCTGTACGCGGCGCTCGCCTCGATCGGGCAGTTCGACCTGAAGCGGGCGCTCGCGTACTCGACCATGAGCCAGATCGGCTTCATGTTCTTCGCGGCCGGCATGCGCTTCTACACGGGGGCGATGCTGCTGCTCGTCTGCCATGCCTTCTACAAGGCGCTGCTCTTCCTGACGGCCGGCAACGTCCTGCACGGGCTGCACGACGAGCAGGACATGCGGCGGATGGGAGGCCTGCGCGAGGACATGCCGGTCTCGACCGTATGGTTCGCGATCGGCGCGTTGTCACTCGCCGGCATCCCCCCGCTGGCCGGGTTCTTCGCCAAGGACCAGATCGTGAGCTTCGCCGCGACGAGCGACCGCGACCTCGCCTGGGTGCTGGCTTCGTTCGGGGCCTTCCTGTCGGCGCTGTATATCGCGCGCCCGCTGTTCCTCACGTTCTTCGGCCGCCGGCGGAACGAGCAGCACGCGCACGAGGCGCCCGCACTCATGCAGGCGCCGCTGGCGGTGCTGGCCTTCCTCGCGGTGTTCGCGGGGCTGGTCCTGGGGTTCACGGCCGAGGGCGGGCGCCTGGCCGGGTTCCTCGAGCCGGCGCTCGGGCGCGCCGAGTTCGGCGAGGCCGCGGTGTCCGAGGGCGTGCTCATGGCGATCTCGATCGTCCTCGCCCTGGCCGCGGTCGCGATCGCGTTCTGGGTGTGGGCGTCCGGTCGCGTGGACTGGGAGGCGTTCCCGCAGCGACAGCCCGAGCTCGCCGGCTGGCTCTCGAACGCCTTCTACCTGAACCAGCTCTATGCGTGGCTCGTGCAGCATCCCGGAAAGGGGTTCGGGCGCGCGCTCACGGTGGTGGACGACCGAGTGATCGACGCCGCGGTGAACGAGGTCGCCGAGGAGGTGGGCGACGCCTCGCACCTCGCGCCCCTCATCCAGCGCGGGTACGTGCGTTCGTACGCGCTGGCGTTCCTGCTCGGGGCGGCGGCGTTGCTGTTGTTCCTGGGGTTGAGGGCCTGATGGACACGCCCTGGCTGACCGTCGTCATCTTCCTGCCGCTCGTGGGGCTCCCGGTGCTGGCGCTGTGGACGCGCGCGACCGACGTGCAGGCCCGCGTGGTGGCGCTGGCGGTCGCGCTCGCCACGTTCCTGGTCTCGCTCGGCATGCTGGGAGCGTTCGACCCGTCGCTGCCGGGCTACCAGCTCGTCGAGCACGCTGACTGGGTCTCCTCCGCCGGGCTGTCCTACCTGGTGGGGGTCGACGGGTTCAGCGTGTGGCTGGTCGTCCTGACCGCGTTCATGACGCCGCTCGCGATCGTGGCCTCCTGGGGCGTGAACCACCGCGTCCGGCTGTTCATGGCCATGACCTTGCTGCTCGAGACCGCGATCATGGGCGCATTCCTGTCGCTGGATCTGCTGCTCTTCTTCGTCTTCTTCGAGGCCCTGCTCGTCCCGATGTTCCTGGTGATCGGCGTGTGGGGCTCGTCGCGCCGCGTGTACGCGAGCGTGAAGTTCTTCCTGTTCACGATGGCCGGGTCGGCCTTCCTGCTGCTCGGGATCGTGTTCCTGTGGTTCCAGACCTCCCAGCAGCTCGGCCACGCGAGCTTCGACATCCGGCAGATGGAACAGCTGTCGCTGGCCGCGACCACGCAGCGTTGGCTGTTCCTGGCTTTCTTCGTCGCGTTCGCCGTCAAGGTGCCGATCTTCCCGCTGCACACGTGGCTGCCCGACGCCCACACCGAGGCGCCAACCAACGGATCGATCGTCCTGGCCGCGCTCCTGCTGAAGGCGGGCCCGTACGGCCTGCTGCGGTTCAACCTCGATCTGTTCCCGGAGGCGTCGCGCTACTTCGCCGAGGCGATCGGCATCCTGGCGGTGATCGGGATCGTGTACGGCGCGATCGTCGCGATGATGCAGACCGACGTGAAGCGCCTGGTCGCGTACTCGTCGGTGAGCCACATGGGCTTCGTGATCCTGGGCATCTTCACGTTCACGGCCCAGGGGACCAGCGGCTCGGTGATGCAGATGGTCAACCACGGGCTGTCGACCGGGCTCCTGTTCTTCGTGATCGGGCTGCTGTACGAGCGCACCCACACGCGCGAGATGGGCGAGATGGGCGGGTTGGCCGCGGTGACGCCGTGGATCGCGGCCGTCTTCCTGGTCGCCACGCTCTCCTCGATCGGGCTGCCGGGCCTGAACAACTTCGTCGGCGAGTTCCTGGTCATCCTCGGATCGTTCGGGGCCGACCGGGTGCTGGGCGCGATCGCGGTCAGCGGCGTCGTCCTGGCCGCGATCTACATGCTCTGGGGTTACCAGCGCACGTTCCAGGGCCCGGCCACCGAACGCCACACGGGCCTGGTCGACCTGGTCCCGCGCGAGATCGCCGCGGTGGTGCCGGTGGTGGCGGCGATGCTGCTGCTCGGGATCTACCCGAAGGTGGTCCTGGACCGGATCAACCCGACGACGGCGGGCGTCGTCGCCTGGGTGAACAGCGTGAAGGTCGACCAGCAGGGGCTGCCGGGCGGCCTGCGCGCGCAGGTCGAACCCGTGGACGGCACGGGCGACGTGACCGCGGCGGCGGGGGCGAACCCGTGACGCCGCTCCTCGCCCAGGTGACACCGGCCGTGGAGCTCCGGCCCGTCCTGCCCGAGCTCATCCTGGTGGGCATGGGGATCGTCCTGCTCCTGGGGGCGGTGGTCGCCAGGCGGGTCGAGGCGTCCACGCTGCTGCTGCTCGGCCTCGCCGGCGTCGTGGGCGCCGGCGTCGCGGCGGTCGGGCTGTGGGGCTGGGACGGCGACCTGACGGTGCTCGGCGACGCGGTCGCGGTCGACCGGTTCGGGGTGGTCGTGCGCCTGATCATCCTGGCCGTCACCGCGATCGGGATGGTGCTGGGCTACCACTACTTCGAGCGTTCGGGCGAGACGCGCAGCGAGTTCTACCCGCTGATGCTGTTCGCGGCCTCGGGGATGACGCTGTTCGCCGTCTCCGCCGACCTGATCACCGCGTTCCTGGCGCTCGAGATCCTGTCGTTGTCCCTGTACGTGCTGACCGGCTTCTCGAACCGCCTGGGCTCGATCGAGGGGGCGATGAAGTACTTCCTGCTGGGGGCGTTCTCCTCAGCGTTCTTCCTGTTCGGAGTGGCGATGGCGTACGGGGCGTCGGGTTCCACGCGTCTGGCGGACATCTCCAACGCCCTGGCCGGGCGGACCGGTTCGATCGCGCTGGCGGTGACGGCGATGGGCCTGCTCGCGATCGGGTTCGCGTTCAAGGTCTCGGCGGTCCCGTTCCACATGTGGGCGCCCGACGTCTACCAGGGGGCGCCGACCGCCGTAACGGGGTTCATGTCCGCGGCCACCAAGGTCGCGGCGTTCGCGGCGCTGATGCGCGTGTTCAACATCGCGTTCCAGCCCGTCACCTGGGACTGGCAGCCGGTCATCTGGGTGCTGTCGGCGCTTTCGATCGTGGTCGGCTCGATCCTGGCGATCGCCCAAACCGACATCAAGCGGATGCTGGCGTACTCGAGCATCAGCCACGCGGGCTTCGTGCTTCTGGGCCTGACCGCGGCCGGCGAGACCGGGATCTCCGCCGCGCTGTTCTACCTGGTCGCGTACGCGGCCACGGTGATCGGCGCGTTCGGGGTCGTCATGGTGGTCTCGTCGCGCGGGGAGCGGAACACCACGCTCTCGTCCTACGCGGGCCTCGCGCGCCGGAGCCCGGTCGCGGCCGGTCTGCTGTCGTGGTTCCTGCTGTCGCTCGCAGGGATCCCGCCCACCGCGGGGTTCATCGCGAAGGTGGCCGTGTTCCGGGCGGCGGTGGAGGCCGGCTACTGGCCGCTGGTCCTGATCGGCGTGCTGGCGAGCGTCGTGGCCGCCTTCTTCTACCTGCGCGTGATCGTGCTCATGTTCATGCGCGAGCCTGAGGAGGACACCGAGCCGGACGAGTCGTGGCTGCCCAGGGCGGTGCTTGCCGTCCCGGCGGTGGCCGTGCTGGTGCTCGGTGTGTTCCCCGGGCTGATCGTGGGCGTCCTTGAGGAGGCGGCGGTGCTGCGATGGTGAGCGGCGGCGGCTCGGCGATGACGGTAGGGTCGGGACGATGAGCCGGCGCATGATCCCTGGCCTGGAGTCCCCCGACCCCACGCTCGAACGCGAGGTCCGGGGCCGCCTGGACGAGGTGGAGGCCGCCTTGGAGAAGGCGGTGCGCGCCGACTCGGACATGCTGGCCGAGACCGCCCAGTACCTGCTCGCGGCCGGCGGCAAGCGCTTCCGGCCCATGCTCGTGCTGCTCTCGGGCTACTTCGGCGACCCGACCGACCCGCGTCTGGTCCCCGGATCGGTCTCGATCGAGCTCGTGCACCAGGCCACCCTGTACCACGACGACGTGATCGATGAGGCCGACGCGCGGCACGCGGTCCCCTCGGCCAACGCCCGGTGGAGCAACACGGTCGCGATCCTGACCGGTGACTACCTGTTCGCGAAGGCCTCCGAGATCTCGACCGACCTCGGCACCGACATCTGCGCACTGCTCGCGCGGACGATCGCGACGCTGTGCGACGGGCAGATCCGCGAGGTGGAGGCGGCCGGTCGGCTCGAACAGACCGAGGACCAGTACCTGGACGTGATCCGTCGCAAGACCGGTGCCCTGATCGCGACCTCGTGCCGGCTGGGGGGGATGCTCTCGGACGCCCCGGCGGAGGCGCTGGACGTGCTCGAGGAGTACGGCGAGGCGCTGGGCCTGGCCTTCCAGCTGTCCGACGACATCATGGACCTGACGGCCAGCTCGCAGACCCTGGGCAAGGAGCCCGGCCAAGACATGCGAGAGGGCGTGTACACGCTCCCGGTGCTCCACGCGCTGGCCGGACCAAGGGGTTCGGAGCTGCGCGCGGAGCTCGAGGAGGGCCCGCCCGACGGCGAGCGACTCGAGCGGGCGCTGGAGATCGTGCGGGCGCCCGGCGATCTCGACCACGCCCGGGCGGCCGTGGTGGCGGAGGTCGACCGCGCCCACGGCCTGCTCGAACGCCTGCCGGAGGGCCCGGCCCGGACGGCGCTGGGTCAGCTGGCGGAGTTCCTGGCTGCCCGCTGCGACGCCCGGGGCGCGGACGTCGCTGCGGGCCGGGAAGACTGACGGGGAGGCTCGGGCGCCCTTGCTAGAATCCGCGCTGCTCGGGAAATCTTTCACAAGCGTGGAGACCTACTACCAGTCGTACGGGGTCGTCCTCGCGGTCCTGATCGCCGGCGTGCTGCTCGTGGCGGTGGCGTTCGGAGCCGCACGGCTCATCGCACCCCGGCGTCCGGTCGGCGACAAGCTGCTGACCTACGAGTGCGGCATCGATCCGGTCGGCGAGGGCTGGTCGCAGTCGCAGGTCCGGTACTACGTCTACGGGTTCCTGTTCGTGATCTTCGACGTGGAGTCCGTGTTCCTGTTCCCGTGGGCCCGCATCTTCGAGAGCCTGGGTTACCAGGCGGTCGTCGAGATGGCGATCTTCATCGGGATCCTGCTCGTGGGACTCCTCTACGCATGGCGCAAGGGGGTGCTCCGGTGGGCCTGATCACCGAGAAGACGCCGATCGCGCGGATCCAGCCGATCAAGTTCCTGCTGAACTGGGGCCGCAAGTACTCGCTGTGGGTGTTCAACTTCGGTCTGGCGTGCTGCTCGATCGAGTTCATCGCCGCCTCGACCTCCAAGCACGACTTCATCCGGTTCGGCGTGATCCCGTTCGCGCACGGCCCCCGGCAGGCCGACCTGATCGTGATCGCGGGCACGCCCACCGACAAGATGACGCCGGTCATCAAGCGCCTGTACGACCAGATGCCCGACCCGAAGTACGTGATCTCGATGGGCTCGTGCGCGAACAGCGGGGGCCCGTACTGGGACTCGTACTCGGTCACCAAGGGCATCGACCAGGTGCTGCCGGTGGACGTCTACGTGCCGGGCTGCCCACCCCGGCCCG
>Ga0075433_10001360_pt1 | contig 17933 bp, 15 predicted proteins | sample RhiMethybrSRZTD2_FD_75299 | JGI IMG/M metagenome (GOLD analysis project Ga0075433, IMG submission 75299) | Populus rhizosphere microbial communities from Tennessee, USA - Rhizosphere MetaG P. TD hybrid SRZTD2 | ecosystem: Host-associated > Plants > Roots > Rhizosphere > Soil | place: USA... | reverse complement strand
CGAGGGCGATCTCGAGTTCGAGATGCACGGCGTGCAGGTGGTCGTCGACCCGTTCAGCGCGCCGTACCTCCAGGGCGCGGAGGTCGACTACGTCGACACGATCCAGTCGTCCGGCTTCGCGATCAACAATCCGAACGCCGTCTCGTCCTGCGGATGCGGCCACTCCTTCCAGGTGGAAGAGGGCGACACAGACGCCAGTGTTGGCGGCTGTGGCTCCGGCTGCTCTGCGTAGGTACGCCGCTTCGCGCGAAAACGGGTGCGAGCGAGTTTGGCACGCTCCGTGAGTTCCGCCTCCGGTTAGAGCGGCTTCGCCTGCTCTAAGCTCCGGCGTTTTCGCGATGCCTCAGTACGATCGTCTCGAATGCCCTCGAGTGCACTCCGTGTCGCCGTAGTCGGTTCCGGCCCGGCCGGCTTCTATGCCGCCGGCGCGCTGCTCGACGCCGAGCCGGGGTTCGAGGTGGACATGCTCGAGCGCCTGCCTACGCCGTGGGGGCTCGTGCGGCTGGGCGTCGCGCCCGACCACCCGAAGCTGAAGAGCGTCTCCCGCGCGTTCGAGCGGATTGCCGAGAAGCCGGGCTTCCGCTTCTTCGGCAACGTCGAGGTCGGGCGAGATCTTTCGCACCGCGACCTCCTCTCCCTGTACGACGCGGTCATCTATGCCTTTGGCGCGCAGACCGACAAGCGGCTCGGCATTCCCGGAGAAGACCTGCCCGGCTCGTGGTCGGCCACGGAGTTCGTCGCGTGGTACAACGGCCATCCCGATTACCAGGAGCTGCCGTTCGACCTGAACGTCGAGCGCGCGGCGGTGATCGGCAACGGCAACGTCGCGCTCGACGTCGCGCGGATGCTGGCGCTGACTCCGGAGGAGCTCGCGCCGACAGACACGACCGATCCTGCGATCGACGCGATCGGCGCATCGCCGGTGCGCGAGATCGTGATCGTCGGCCGGCGCGGACCGGCGCAGGCGTCGTGGACGACACAGGAGCTGAAGGAGATGGGCGAGCTCGCCGCGGCCGACGTCAGCGTCGATCCGCGCGACCTGGTAGGCGCCGACGAGAGCGACACGCATGTCCGACGCAATCTGGACGTCCTGCGCGAGTTCGCCGCACGTGAACCGAGCGGGAAGCCGCTCGTCGTTCGCTTTCTGTTCTTCCATTCCCCCGTCGCGATCCACGGCGAGTCGAAGGTTGAGTCGGTGGAGCTCGTCCGCAACGAGTTGGAAGAGCGCGACGGCCGGCTCGTCGCGGTGCCGACCGACGAGCGCGAGACGCTCGAGTGCGGCCTCGTCTTCCGGAGCGTCGGCTACCGCGGCGTCGGCGTCCCGGACGTTCCGTTCGACGAGGGGCGCGGCACGATCGCGAACGACGGCGGCCGCGTCACCGGAGCCGAGCGCACCTATTGCGCCGGGTGGATCAAGCGCGGGCCGACCGGGATCATCGGCACGAACAAGAAGGACGCCACGGACACCGTCGGGCGCCTGCTCGAGGACGTGGAGGCCGGCCGGGTCACGCACAGGCCGGAGGCCACGCCCGAGGCGGTCGAGTCCTTCCTGGCCGAGCGCAGCGTGGGTGCGGTCGTGTACTCGGGTTGGACATCGATCGACGAGCTCGAGCGCGCTGCGGGGGAGAAGCTGGGCCGGCCGCGCGTGAAACTGCGCAGCTGGGACGAGCTGCTCGAGGCCGCCGAGCGGGTCGCCGAGACCGCCTGAGCGAGTTACGCTCCTTGCGTCCGGGGAGCGACCCAGGGGAGTGTCTCGTGAAACTGAAAATCTCGATCGCCGTGATCGCGGCGCTCGCGCTCGCAATCGGCGTGTCCGCCGCGCAGGCGGCGAGTGTCGCGAGCCCCGTCAACGTGACACACGACGACAGCGGCGACAACGAGCTCGACATCGCGATCAATCCGACGAACCCGTCGAACATGATCGCGGGCTGGAACGACTACGGCGTCGGCAACTCTTGCGGCGTCGGCTGGACGACGAACGGCGGGAAGACGTGGCAGACGGATTGGCTGCGCGGAATGACTCCGGCCGGCGGCAACCCGACGTACGACTACGGCGCCGGCGACCCGTCTGTCGGGTTCCTCGACGACGGGACGGCGATCTTCACGTGCAACGCGTGGAGCATCAAGAAGCCGACGGCGATCTACGTCACGACGTCGGCTGACGGCGGCAAGACGTGGGCGGCCCCGCAGCAGGTCGCCTCGGCCGTGACGAAGGCCGGCAACCTCGATCATCCGATGATGACCATCGACCACTACAACCACCGGGCGCTGCTCGGCTACACGACCTGGAGCGGCCATCAGGCGAACTCTTGGGCGTTGATCTCGAACGCGTCCGGGACGGCGTGGTCGGGCCCCTACCGCATCGCCGCCGACTTCAAGTCGAATTCGCCAGACGTCTTCGATGTGTCGCTGGCGGGAGCGCCGGACGGGACGGTCTACGCGACGTCGGGAATCTGGCAGCACGTGAACGAGTGGAATGAGCAGTCCGTGGTCGTCAGCCAGCTTCGGCCCGGCGAGGCTGCGTTCACGCGCAGCGTGAAGGTGCGCGATCTCGTGCCTGCGCCGATGACGTTGCCCGGCGAGAGTTGGCGGACGTCGATGCAGGCATCGATCGGCGTCGACGCCACCGGAAGGGTGTACGAGCTCACGGGCGACGACGTGAGCGGGAACCTGCACATGTATCTGGCCGAGTCGACCGATCACGGCGCGTCGTTTCCGACGCAGCTACAGCTGACGAGTGGGACGCACGACGAAGTGATGCCGTGGATGTCCGTCACAGCGGGCGGTCGCGTCGACACGATCTTCTACGACTACGTGGAGTCGACCGGCCTGATGGACGTCGACTACGGACAGGTCGCGCCGGGCGGGACGACGATGACCCGCACGGTCGCTCAGACAGGGATCGACGGCGATTCGCAACCGCCGCGCGGGGCCGGAGGGACGCCCTTCATGGGCGATTACCTCGGCATCGACTCGACAGCGAACAAGGTCGCACTCGCGTGGGCGGGGAACGGCCCGCTTTCGCAGGACGCCTGGGCGACAACGGTCACACCCTGAGCCATCACCCGGCCGGGGGACGCCCGCGTCCCCCGGCCGAGGACAATGGGCTCATGGAGTCACTCGTGGTCGAGTGCCTCCGCTGCGGCAGTCAAAGGCAGGTCGAGCACGCCCCGCTGCGGATGGTCAATCCCGAATGCGCTCGCTGCGGCTACGTCGGCTGGGCTTCCGTCGAGGACCTGACCGAGCGTGACCGCCGTGCCCTGCGCGCGCGACCGCTCGAGCGGCGCCGGCTCAGGCTCGCCTGAGCGCCTCCTGCAGCAACGCCCCGTCGAGCGCATGCACGGTATGGCCGTCACGGCCGGTCATCGTCTCCGCCGCGAGCAGCGCGTTCACGATCGCCTCTTCGGTCGCGTCGATCACGGCCGCGTAGAAGGGCGTGATCTCGCCGTCGGAGAGCATCCGCAGCCCGATCTCTCCGCGCGCCGCGTCGAGCCCTCGGTTGGCAGTCGAGAACGCGAAGAAGAGGTCGCCGCTCGTGTGCGCCGCTGTGCCACCGACACGGGCCACGCCCAGGCCGATGCGCTGTGCCAGCCGGTCGCACTGGTGCGGCAGCAGTGGGGCGTCGGTCGCCGCAACGCCGATGATCGACCCCCACTCCTCTCGTGGCTCCGGGGTCGGAACGCGGTCGCCGATCAGCTCGCCGACCGGCACGCCGTCGACGCGGAACCTGTTGCGCCGACCGTAGTTCGCCTGGACGAGCACCCCGACGACGTGACCGTTCACGGTGCGCGATGCAGTGCCGATCCCGCCCTTGAACTCGTGGCAGACCATCCCCGTGCCCCCGCCCACGTTGCCTTCGCCGACCTCCGCCGAAGCAGCCGCGAAGGCGGCCTCGACGTGCTCGGCCGTCACGCGCTGCGCACGGATGTCGTTGAGGAAGCCGTCGAACGTCTCGCCGACGACCGGGAGCGACCAGGCGTCCTCGTCGGACGACCGCGCCGCGATCGCGTCGCGCACGACACCGACGCTGAAAGTGTTCGTGATGCCGATCGGCGTCGTCAGCAGCCCTGACTCGCGCACCCACTCGAGCCCCGTCAGCTCGCCGTTGCCGTTCAGCCGGTGGCAGCCGGCGAAGAGCGGCGTCTCGGGCGGGACGATCACGGTGACACCGGTGCGGACGTCGTCGCCTTCGATCAGCGTCGAGTGACCGACGAGCACGCCGTCGACGTCGCTGATCGCGTTGCGCGGGCCGGGCTCCCCCTCGCCGATCGTGAGGCCGTAGTCCCGGGCGCGCATGCGCGAAGGGTATTAAGACGCCGACTGGGCGGCTCGTTGGATCGAAGCGGCTGGCAGAAGGCCGGCAAACGGCTTAGGGTTCCGCCGACCCCTGGGCAAGGGGCTCGGGGGAAAGACCAAGGGGGAGTGCATGCACGTCCGATTCAGGGTGCTGTGCTTGGCGCTTGCGACCGCCGCCGTCCTTATCGCCACGAGCTTGGCGACCGGGGCGAGCAGCGACAGTGCGGCGAAGTACGTCATCCTCTACAAGGCCCAGTCCGTCCCGAGCGATGCCGCGAAGACGATCGCGAGTGCCGGCGGGACGCTCGTCTACAGCTACGACCAGATCGGCGTCGCGATTGCGAGCTCGAGCAACTCGTCCTTTCGCGACAACGTCATGAAGGACAACCGCGTCGACGGGGCGTCGGCGACGACGAACTTCGCGTCGAAGCTTCCGGACGAGCAGGCGAGCGCCGAGAGCTCGACCGGCGATCTACCGAACGCACCCGCGACCGACGCCGACACGTTCTCCGGTCTCCAGTGGGACATGCAGCAGATCCACACGCCGCAGGCGCATGCAGTCACCGGTGGAAGTCCGGCGGTGCTGGTCGGTGACATCGACACGGGTCTCGACTATCGCCACCCGGACCTGCGCCAGAACGTCAGCGACGCGAACAGCGCCAACTGCGTCACCGGCGCGCCGGTGCCCGGTGCGGCGGCGGCCGACGACGACAACGGCCACGGCACGCACACCGCCGGCACGATCGCGGCGGCGGCGAACGGTGTCGGAATCGTCGGCGTCGCCCCGAACGTGAAGATCGCCGGGATCAAGGCCGGCGATGCCGATGGGTTCTTCTTCCCCGAGGCAGTCATCTGCTCGTTCGTGTGGGCCGGAACGCACCACATGGACGTGACGAACAACAGCTACTTCGCCGATCCGTTCCTCTACAACTGCCGCAACGACCCGGTCCAGCGGGCGATCTGGAAGGCGGAGAAGCGCGCGATCCAGTTCGCGATGGGCGCGGGTGTGACAGTGGTCGCAGCCGAGGGGAACGAGAGCGACGACCTCTCCCATCCTCAGGTCGACCTGATCAGCCCCGACAACGTGCCGACGCCAGAGCAGCGGGACGTCACCAATGCGTGCGTCGTCATACCCGTCGAGATCCCGGGCGTCGTCGGCGTGACGGCAACCGGGGACGGGCAGCAGGTCGACGGTGACAACGACGCGACCGACTACCTGAAGTCGTACTACTCCTCGTACGGCACCGCCACCGCGGACGTCACGGGGCCGGGCGGCGACTTCTACTACGGCCGGTCGGCGCGCAGCGTCAACGGGCTCGTCCTGTCGACGTATCCGGCGAGCCAGCCATGCGGGAGAAGCAGGCAGGAGCCGACCGGGGACGTGACCTATCCGACCGCGGTCTACTGCTACCTGCAGGGGACGTCGATGGCGTCACCGCATGTTGCGGGCATCGCGGCCCTGGTCATCAGCCGGTACGGCGACTTCAGCAATCCGAAGAACGGGAAGATGCGTCCGGGCGCGGTCGCTGCGCAGATTCAGCAGACGGCCGATCCGCAGCCGTGTCCGACAGAGCTGCCGCTGCACGGGGCTCCGGGCACCTCGCGGGCGAATGTCCCGTACGCGAACACGCGCCGCCCGAGCGGCGATCTCCAGGAGTGCCAGGGCGGTCCCGGCCACAACTCGTGGTACGGCAACGGACGCGCGGATGCGTTCAACGCCGTGATGAACATCTCCGGAAGCGCCGCAAACAACGAGCCGTCACCGTAGGGCGGACTGACGAGGGGGCCGGGCTCGCACCGGCCCCCTCGCACTACACTCAGAACGTGGCCAGCACCGAGGAACGGCGCGAGCTCTGGGGGAACGAGACGAGCAAAGCGGTTGCCAACTTCCCCGTCTCCGGCCAGCCGATCCCGGCCGCCGTCGCGCGCTGGCTCGGTCGCATCAAGGCCGCTGCGGCGCGCGTGAATGCCGAGCTCGGCCTGCTCGACGAAGGCAAGGCACAGCGCATCGCCGAGGCCGGCGAGCGCATCGCCGCCGGCGAGCTCGACGACCAGTTCCCGATCGACGTCTTCCAGACCGGCTCGGGCACGTCGTCGAACATGAACGCGAACGAGGTGATGGCCGCGCTCGCGGGCGATGACGTGCACGCGAACGACGACGTCAACATGGGCCAGTCGTCGAACGACGTCTTCCCGTCGGCCGTCCATCTCGCAGCGCTCGACGAGCTCACGAACGACCTGCTGCCGGCGCTCGACAGGCTCGCATCGTCGCTGCAGGCGAAGGCGGCCGAGTTCGACGACGTCGTCAAGTCGGGCCGCACGCACTTGATGGATGCCGTCCCGGTGACGCTCGGCCAGGAGTTCGGCGGGTACGCCGCGCAGGTGCGGCAGGGATCGGAGCGCGTCAAGGGCACGCTCGGCCGCGTCGGGCAGATCCCGCTCGGCGGGACCGCGGTCGGGACTGGCCTGAACACTCATCCGGAGTTCGCCGAGCGAGTGCGGCGCCGTCTCTCCGAGGAGACGGGGCTGACGATCTCCGCGCCCGCCGATCCGTTCGAGGCTCAGGCGGCGCGGGACGGGCTCGTCGAGGCATCGGGCGCGCTGAAGACGGTGGCCGTCTCGCTGACGAAGATCGCGAACGACCTGCGCCTGATGGGCTCCGGCCCTCGCGCAGGGCTCACGGAGATCTTCTTGCCGGAGCTGCAGAAGGGCAGCTCGATCATGCCGGGCAAGGTGAACCCGGTCATCCCGGAGGTCGTGACGCAGGTCGCGGCGCAGGTGATCGGGAACGACGCCGCGATCACCGCCGGCGGCATGCAAGGCCACTTCGAGCTGAACGTGTTCGTGCCGCTCCTCGCGCGCAACCTCCTGGACTCGATCAAGCTCCTGTCCTCCGCCGCGCGGCTGCTCGCCGAGAAGTGCGTCGACGGGATCGAGGCGAACCGCGAGGTGTGCGAGCGCTACGCGGAGCTCACGCTGTCCGCGGCGACTGCGCTCAACCCGTACATCGGGTACGACGCCGCGACGGAGATCGTCAAGGAAGCCGCCTCCAGCGGGCGTTCTCTCCGTGAGGTCGCCCGCGAGCGCGGGGTTGCCGAGGATGTCCTCGACAAGGCGCTCGACTACCGCGCGATGGCAAAGCCTCACGCCTCCTGACGGAGGAACCCACTTGACAACGCGGGGGCGAGACGCGCTAGATACGCGTTGACTGGGCGGCAACTGCGGCAGGGAGCCGCCTCCAATCGACTCCATGGGGGAGAGAATGCGATTCAGAGGGAGAACGAAGCTTGCGCTGCTCGCAGTGCTTGCGCTGGCCGTCGTCGGATTGACGGCGTCCGCGGGAACCGCCACCGGTGCAAGAGCGGGGGCGGCGGCGAGCTCGGTTCCGCTCGCTGGAACCGGAAGCGCCCAGACCGGCGCATTTACGCCGTGGGACGGCTCCGGCGGGAGTGAGTTCGCCGGTGCCGAGGACGAGGAGGGCCCGAACGCGTTCGACGGCACGATCAGTCTGTCCACGGGGGCCGGGCAGGGCGGCTCCGTCAACGGCGGCAAGAAGGCGAAGTCGAACCCGATCGTCAACACGGGCTTCGAGGGACTCAACTTCTACCAGCAGCGCTTTGCGCGCGGGGGGAACCAGTTCTCGGTCGAGCCGCCGGACCAGGCGCTCTGCGTCGGGAACGGTTACGAGCTCGAGGCTGTGAACGACGTCCTGAACATCTACGACGCGTCGGGCGCCTCCGTGCTGCCCGACAACACCGCGACCAACATCGTCAGCGGGTTCCCGCGCAATGTGAACCACGCGGTCGACCTCAACTCGTTCTACGGCTATCCGCCGGCGGTCAATCGCTCCACCGGCATTCGCGGTCAGTTCGTCACCGACCCGACGTGCATTTACGACGCGGCGTCGCAGCGGTTCTATGTGCTCGTGCTGACGCTCGAAGTGGTTCCGACGACGGGTGCATTCACGAGGGAGAACCACCTCGATCTCGCCGTCAGCCAGACCTCGAATCCGACGGGCGGCTGGAACATCTATCGGATCGACGTGACCGGGGACGGCTCGCCCGGCAACACCGGTGGACCCTGCCCGTGTCTCGGCGACTATCCACACATCGGCGCGGATGCAAACGGCGTCTACCTCACTACGAATGCATATCCGTGGGGGCCCGGCGACTTCGACGGCGCTCAGATCTATGCGCTTTCGAAGGCACAGCTCGCAGCCGGGGCTGCGCACGTGACGATGGTTCACATCGACACGACTGGAACGGTCCATGCGACGTCGCCGACTGCTCAGACCGAGCCGGGCTTCACCGTCTGGCCCGCGCACTCGCCCGGAACGACCTCGTACGACGTGGACGCGGGCGGCACCGAATACTTCCTGAGCTCGAACGCGGGCGAGGAGGCCTCTGGTGACGACTTCACGGGCTCGTCGACGAATCTCGTCGTGTGGGCGCTGACGAACACGTCGTCGCTGAACTCGGCCACGCCGAACGTGACGCTGACGAACAAGGTGCTGACGTCCAACCAGTACGGCGTTCCGCCGCGGGCGAAGCAGCCTGGCACCGGGACCGCTCCCGGCATCGACGCACCACAGGGCCACTGCCTCAACGACGAGACGACGTCGACGATCGCAGGCGTCGGCTGCTACCGACTGCTGGTGAGCACGGCGGTGCACAACGCCACGAAGCCGGAGCTCGTCATGCCGATTGACGCAAACGACAGTCGCATGCAGCAGGTGATGTTCGCCAACGGCAAGCTGTGGGGAGCGCTCGACACCGCGCTCAATCCCGACGGCGGCCCGAAGCGTGCCGGAATCGCCTGGTACATCGTCAAGCCCGATACCTCCAGCGGGTCGCTCGCCGCGAAACTCGCGATGCAGGGCTACCTCGGAGCTGCCGGGTACGACTTCACATATCCCGCTATCGGGGTCACGCCCAGTGGCCGCGGCGTCATGGCGTTCACGGCGGTCGGCGACACGCTGAACCCGAGCGCGGCGTATGCAGCCATCGACGCCCAGGTCGGCGTCGGTGCGTGGAATGTGCTCGCCACGGGAGCTGCCGTCGACGACGGGTTCTCCGGCTACAAGGCGCAGCGCTTCCCGGCGGCCATTCGCCCGCGTTGGGGCGACTACGGCGCGGCTTCGGTGGACGGCAACTCGGTCTGGGTCGCCAGCGAGTACATCGCCCAGGCGTGCAACTACACCCCGTGGGGCGGGCCGTTCTTCACCGGCGGTTCAGGTGACAACATCCTCGGCACGTGTGGCGGCGCGAGCCACGGGCCTGGTGCCCGAGCAGCCCTCGGCAACTGGTCGACGCGGATCAGCAAGCTGACTCCATAGGCTCCGCAGGGCATTGAGGAAAGGAGAGGGCCGGCCGCAAGCCGGCCCTCTCTTTTGCATCTACTCTTTGGATGTCCGTGCGTTCGACAGTCTTGGCTGCGACAGTGTTGGCGCTGGTCCCGGCGGCCGGCGCGCAGGCAACGGCGCCTCGCGGGACGCTGACGGGACTCGTGACGCGCGGGCCGATAACCCCGGTGTGCGTAGTCGAGCAGCCGTGCGACGAGCCGGCCGCGAACGTCACGCTCCTCTTCACGCGGAACGGCTCGGTGCTCGGCCGGACCGTCACCGACGCGAATGGCCACTACCGGGTCCGCCTCCCCGTGGGCGCATTCCTCGTCGGCCGGCCGTCGGCGCGAGCGCCCGACCGGAGGCTCGACCCGAATCGGGTGCGCGTCTATGCGGCGCGTAGCACCCGCATCGATTTCTCGATCGACACGGGCATTCGCTAGCCGCGGGCCTTCCAAACAAGCAGACGGTTCCCCTGGACGGTTGAGAGAGATGCGGATATCTTGGGGCCGCAACGGAAGTGGGCTCGGCTGGGGGATCTACCGGGCCCAGGGTCTACAGAAGGGGAGAGAATGCGTTCCAACAGCGTTTGGAAAGCGGTGCTCGCCCTGTCGCTGGTTGCGGCCGCTGCCGCGACGCTCGTGAGCGTCGCTGGTGCGTCCGGGCTCCAGTCATCGGCGACCTCCGCTTTGCCCGAGAGCAACGTGATCGATCCGCTCAGCCGTCAAGGCGAAGAGTCCCCGGCCAATCGGAGCGACTCTGAGCTGCACGGCAAGAGCAAGAAACACAACGGCGTTGCCACGCCGGTCGTGAGCCCGACGGCCGTGGCGCCGACGTCGAATGCAGTCACGGGGCAGTCGTTCGAGGGCCTGAGCATGTGGGATCAGCGCACGCTGAACGGCTTCTATCTCGAGCCGCCCGACCAGGGCATGTGCGCCAGCACCGATGCGAGCGTCGGCGCCGGCGGGCGCGTCGTGGAAGCGGTGAACGACGTCTTCGCCGTCTACAACACGGCGGGCGCCACCCTCAAGGAGCAGACGCTGAACAGGCTGTTCGGCTACCCGGACCTCCTCGCCGGCGGGCCGGAGCTCACCGACCCGAGCTGCTACTACGACTCCGAGACGGGCGCCTGGTTCATCGTCGTCCTGACGCTCGAGCTCGGGAACCAGGGCAACTTCACCGGCCAGAACCACGTCGACATCGTCGTCAGCAATCCGAGCAATCACGACCCGAGCACGACGACGTGGAAGCGCTACACGATCGACACGACCGACAACGGGAACAACGGCTCGCCGAACCATCATTGCGCGCCGGATCCGAACCCGAAGCCGGACGAGACGATGCCCGACGCGTGCATCGGCGACTACCCGCACATCGGGGCCGATCACTACGGCTTCTACGTCACGACGAACGAGTACCCGTTCTTCACTGACGGCTTCAACAGCGCGCAGATCTATGCGCTGTCCAAGCACAAGCTCGCTGCGAACGCGTCGTCGGTGCCTTGGGTGCAGTTCGCGAACACGAAGCTCGCGACGGAGAAGCGAGGCCCGGTCGGCTTCACGATCTGGCCCGCCGAGGTTCCGGGCACCGCGTACGACGAGGACAACAACGGCACGGAGTTCTTCCTGAGCTCCGACGCCGCCGAGGAGTCCGGCAACGTCACGGGCTCGTCCGACACGATCGGTCTCTGGGCGATCACGAACTCCAAGTCGCTCGACTCCGACCATCCGGATCTCAACCTCAGCAGCCGCGCGCTGTCGTCCGAGGCGTACGGCGTGCCGCCGCACTCGGACCAGCCGGGCACAGGGACGCAGAATCCGGCGCTGAACTGGCCGCTCGGCCAGTGCCTCAACATCGACGCGTGCTTCGTGTCGTTCCTGTCCGCGCCCAACGAGACCGCCGATCCGTTCAAGCCCGAGGTGATCGGCGAGCTCGACAGCAACGACAGCCGGATGCAGCAGGTGTACTACGCGAACGGCAAGGTCTGGGGCGCCCTCGACACGCGCATGACCGTGGCGGGGAACGAGCAGGCCGGCATCGCGTGGTTCATCGTCAAGCCGGACATGATCGGCGGCGGAGGCGGCGGCAAGGTCGGACCGCAGTCCGCCGTCGTCAACCAGGGGTACGTCGGCGTGGCCGGTGCGAACGTCACGTACCCGGCTGTCGCAGTGACGTCAGCGGGACGCGGCGCGATGGCGTTCACGCTCGTCGGGCCGACGACGTTCCCGTCGGCCGCGGACGTTCTGTTCGGCAACTCCGGCCCGACCGGATCGATCTTCCAGACGGCACCGGGTCTCGGGTTGCAGGACGGGTTCAGCGAGTACAAGTACTACTCGCCGTTCCCGCCCGGCCCGAACGGAGAGGCGCCGCCTCCGCGTCCGCGCTGGGGGGACTACGGCGCTGCCGACGAGGACAACGGCACGATCTGGATCGCTTCGGAGGAGATCCACAACAACTGCAGCCTCGGGGTTTGGGCTGCGACGGTCGGGCACTGCGGGCCGCAGGCCGACCGCAGTCCGCTGCCGGTGGGCACGGTGACGTTCGCGGGCACTCCGCCGAATCCGATGCAGCCGGAGGCACGACGGCTGCTCGGCAACTGGAACACGCACATCGCGCGCATCGCTCCGTAGGCGAAGAGCGGGGAACTGCGTGCTCGAGAGGCCGGCCTTGGGGCCGGCCTCTCGCTCGCGGGGGTACACTGCCGGCGTGGTCGCACGTCCCCGGGTCTGGGGCGGCGTCCTTGCCGCCGCCTTTCTCCTCGCCGCCGGAAGCGGCACTGCCGCCGGTGGGACGCGTACGGCCGTTCTTCACGGGAACGTCCTGCTCGCCCCGGCAACGCCGGTGTGCATGCCGCGCATCCCCTGTATGCGTCCCGCTCCCGGGATCGTGCTGGCGTTCTCGCGCGGCGGGCTCGTCCGCGCGCGCGTCACCACAGCAGTCGACGGGAGCTACCGCCTGGAGCTCGCCCCGGGCGCCTACAGCGTCCGCGTGACCCGTCCGAGCGGGATCCGGCGGCTGAGCCCCTCCGGCGTGACCCTGGCCGGGGGTCAGGTGAAGCGGGTGACCTTTTACCTGGACACCGGCATTCGCTGAGCCCGTACACAGACGGTTCCAAATTTCTCAAGTAGCGACCCTCGGCTGCCGACGGGACTTCCTGTGCGACGACTCCTAGTCACGCTCGCCGCTGCGGTCGCGGCCGTGGCGCTCCTGTCCGCTCCGGCGGGCGCAGTCCAGGGCGGGACGCCGGACGGCAACGGTCACCCCAACGTCGGCCTGGCCGTGTTCCTGTACCACGGCATTCCGCTGTGGCGGTGCACAGGCACGATGGTGGCCGCGAAGGTCTATCTCACCGCAGGTCATTGCACCGGCGTCGATCCGGATCTCGGCGTCGCGCCCGACAGCGCTCAGGTCTGGTTCGACCCCGGCCCGATTGCGCGCGGCACCCATGCGTTCGACGGGACGCCCTGCAAGGCGTCCGACACCGGCTATCCCTGCAAGGGCGAGTTCACGGGCACGCCGGTCCCGCATCCCGGCTGGAACGGCTTCCTCACGCTGCCGAACTCGCACGACGTGGGTGTCGTCCAGCTGACGCAGGCGCCGAATGTCGGAATCTCGAAGATCGCGCCGGCCGGTTACCTGGACGCCCTCGCCACTCAGCGTGGCCAGCAGAACGTCGACTTCACCGTCGTCGGGTACGGCGTGCAGTTCGAGCGCCCGAACCTCGAGGTCGCGCTCAGGCAGCGGTTCGTCGGCACGAATCAGCTGCAGAACCTCCGCAGTCGTCTCGCCGGCGGCTACAACGTGACCATGACCGACTCGCCCGGGAACGGGACGGGCGGTGGCGGGACCTGCTTCGGCGACTCGGGCGGCCCGATCTTCCACACGGATTCGACCGGTCAGGTGTGGCAGGTCGCCGTCATCTCGTACGGCACGAAGTACTGCCACGGCAGCTCGGCCGCGTTCCGGCTCGACAACGGTCAGGCTCGGGCGTTCCTCTCGAGCCAGGGCGTGCCGCTGAACTAGCGGCTTGCGGCCGCGGCGTGATGCTGCTCGTCGGCGCGGTACGACGAGCGCACGAGCGGCCCGGAGAAGACCGACCCGAAGCCGAGCTCCTCGCCCCGTTCGCGGAACCAGCGGAACTCGTCCGGATGCACCCAGCGGTCGATCTGCGCGTGCTTCGCGCTCGGCTGCAGGTACTGGCCGATCGTGACGACGTCGACCCCGTGAGCGCGCAGGTCGCGCATCGTCCCCACCACCTCGTCGTTCGTCTCGCCCAGGCCGACGATGATCCCGGACTTCGTCAGCACCGGGTAATCGGCGATCTCCTTTGCACGCTGCAGCAGCCACAGCGCCTTGTCGTAGCTCGCCTTCGCGCCGCGCATGCGCGCGTGCAGCCGCCGCACCGTCTCGATGTTGTGGTTGAAGACGTCCGGGCGCGCAGCGAGCACCGTCTGCAGTGCTTCCTCCTCGACGTCCAGGAAGTCGGGTGTCAGCACCTCGATCGACGCAAGCGGGAGCTTGGCCTTCAGCGCGCGGATCGTGGCGGCGTAGTGCCCGGCGCCGCGGTCGGGGACGTCGTCGCGATCGACCGAGGTGACCACGACGTGCTCGAGCTCCATCTGCGCGGCGACGTTCGCGAGCCGGAGCGGCTCGAGCGGGTCGGGCGGGCTCTCGGGCTTGCCGCTGTGCACGTAGCAGTAGCGGCACGCGCGCGTGCAGGTGTCGCCGAGGATCTGGAACGTCGCCGTGCCGCGGCCCCAGCACTCGGAGATGTTCGGGCAGCGGGCCTCCTCGCAGATCGTGTGCAGGCTCGCTCCCTGGATCAGCTTCTTCACGTCGAAGTAGCGCGAGTCGGCACGCGGCGCGCGCACCTTCATCCACTCGGGCCGGCGCGGGCGCTCGGCTACGGGAAGCGAGCTTTCCATCTCTGTCAGTCTATGGGCCGCGATGGTTCCCGAGGCCAGGCTGGAGGAGACGGAGCACGGCGTCGTCCCGAAGGGCGACGGCTGGTTCGTCGTCAACGCGCGCGACGTCGTCTGGTACGACCGCGGCCCCCGCGGCAAGGTGATGACCTTCGACGCCGACCCGGAGTTCGAGCAGGTCGGCGTCAACATCTTCGTGCTCGACCCCGGCAACCCCATGTCCATGTACCACTGGGAGAACGATCAGGAGGACTTCCTCGTCGTCAAGGGTGAGGCACTGCTCATCGCCGAGGGCGAGGAGCGGCCGCTCAGGCAATGGGACTTCGTTCACTGCCCGCCCAAGATGAACCACGTCATCGTCGGCGCCGGCGACGGGCCGTGCGTCGTCGTTGCGGTCGGCGCGCGTCAGCACCAGGAGGGCGACGGTTGGGGCGGCTACACGGTCGACGACGCGGCCGTGCGCCACGATGCGAGCGCCGAGCGGGAGACGACCGACCCGCACGAGGCATACGCGCGCTTCCCGGCGCGGCAGCCGACGCGCTACCGCGACGGCTGGCTGCCCTAGGCCTTCCCGGCGAGCTGTGCGTGCACGGTCTGCGGCCAGAGACCGTGACCGTCTTCTGCGGGTAGCGGCTCGAGCTCGAGCTCGAAGACCTCCGCGAGCGCCGCGTGCGCGAGCGGCCGCACCTCGTCCAGCGGCACATCGCGGCCCAGCTCGCGCGCGATCGTCGTGAAGGCCCCGTCCTCGAGGCCGCACGCCGTGATCCAGTCGGTGAACGGGGCCGGGTCGAGGTCGACGTTGAGCGCGTACCCGTGAGTCGTGATCCAGCGAGAGATGTGGACGCCGATCGACGCGATCTTCCGTGGGGGTCGTTGCAGCCACACGCCGGTCAGCTCTTCGATACGGCTTGCCGCCAGCCCGAGCGGGGTGAGCGTCCGGATCAACGCCTCCTCGAGGTCGCGCACGTACTTCTTGACGTCCTTGCCGTGCCGCCGCAGGTCGAGGATGGGGTAGCAGACGAGCTGGCCCGGCCCGTGGAACGTCGACTTGCCGCCGCGGTCGCTCTCGACGATCTCGACCTCGGTGCCCTCGGGCACGTGGAGCTCGTCTTCGTCGGCCCGCCGCCCGAGCGTCACCACCGGCGGGTGCTCCAGGAAGATCACGGTGTCCGGGATTGCGCCCTGCGACACCGCGGCGGCCAGCGAGCGCTGGAGGTTCCACGCTTCGCGGTAGGGAACCAGGCCGAGGTCGAGGACGTAGGCGCCGCGCGTCACGGTTTCCAGCCTAGCCTCACGGCCTATACAGCGGTCTATATATGGGCTACTGTCGCGCTCTATATCAGCGACAGGGGAGGATGCATGATCAGGCTGAGACGGCTTGTGCTTGGTTTGCTCGCCGCCTCGTTCCTGGCCGTTACGGCCGTGAGCGTGAGCGGCGCGGAGACGGGACCGGCATTCCGCGACGAATCGGAATGGCCCGTTTCGGCCGAAGCCGAGGACTCGCCGGCGGCGTTCGAGGGCGCGATCGTCAACCGGAGCTTCGGCCGCGGCGGGCCGGGTGCCGAGGGCCCGTCTGCCGCGAGTGGCAAGCGGGCGAAGTCGAACCCGGAGCTCAACACGAGCTTCGAAGGGGTCAACCTGTTCCAGCACCGCTACGCCGACAACCAGAACCAGCTGACGATCGAGCCCCCGGATCAGGGCCTCTGCGTCGGCAACGGCTTCGTCTTCGAGGCGGTCAACGACGCGATCAATGTCTACAACGAGAGCGGACAGTCGGTTCTGCCGCCGGACTCGAACGTCGCGCCGGTCCCCCACGTGAACGGTTCGGTGACGCTCAACAAGTTCTTCGGCTATCCGCCGGCGATCAATCGCGCCGCCGGGAACGTTCGTGGACCGATCGTGACCGACCCTTCGTGCTATTTCGACCAGCCGACCCAGCGCTGGTTCCTCGTCGTGCTGACATTGGATGCGTTCGCCAACGGCCAGACGAAGGGGCCGAACCACTTCGACATCGCAGTGAGCAACGGGCCGAGCCCCGTGCCGCTGTCGAACTGGACGATCATCAAGGTGCCGGTGCAGAACGACGGCACGGACGGAACGCCGAATCACCACTGCAACCCGGCTGACACTCCGCGAGCCGGGAACCAGCCGACGAACCCGACGGCGTGCATCGCCGACTACCCGCACATCGGCGCCGACGCCACCGGCTTCTACATCACCGCGAACGAGTACGACTTCTACGGCGACGAGTTCCAGAGCTCGAACATCTACGCGTTCTCGAAGCGCGCGCTCGAGTCGGGCAACGCGGGGCACGTGCTGCTCGAGACGAAGCAGACCGTGCACGGCCAGCCGGGATTCACCGTCTGGCCGGCGAACTCCCCGCCGAGCCAGTACCAGTCCGACGCCGGCGGGACCGAGTACTTCCTCAGTTCCAACGCCGCGGACGAGGCCACGTGCCCGAGCGGCTGCAACGGCCCGCGCACGTCGGACGAGCTGATCGTGTGGTCGCTGACCAACACGTCGTCGCTCGACTCGGCCAGCCCGAACGTGCACCTGCACAACAAGGTGCTGAAGGCCGGCCCGTACGGCGTCCCGGCGCGGTCGAGTCAGAAGGCCGGCTCGACGCCGCTGGCCGACTGCCTCAACGATCGGGTCCTCCCGACGCCGTTCGGCCCGGGCTGCTGGCAGATCCTGCTGCTACCGCCGCCCCCGCCGCCCCAGGTGGAGGGGACGCTGGACTCGAACGACAGCCGCATGCAGCAGGTCTGGTACGCGAACGGGAAGCTGTGGGGCGCGCTCGACACGGCGCTGACGCTCGACCGCAATCGCTCCGGGATCGAGTACTTCATTGTCAATCCCGGCGGCGCAGACGTGCAGTCCGCGTCGCTGCGGCGGAGCGGCTACCTCGGCCTGTCGGGGAACAACGTCAGCTATCCGGCGATCGCGACGACCGAGAGCGGTCGCGGCGTGATGGCGTTCACGCTCGTGGGCGACGACTACTACCCGTCGGCGGCGTACGCGTCGCTCGACGACAAGGTAGGAGTCGGTGACATCCAGGTCGCGGCACTCGGTGCCGGCCCTGACGACGGATTCACGTTGTATCCGCCGCTGGCGAACCCCGCGCGCGGGCGCTGGGGCGACTACGGGGCCGCCGTCCTCGACGGGAAGTCGATCTGGATCGCGTCCGAGTACATCGCTCAGACCTGCGCCTACGGCCAGTACATCGGGACGCCCGGGGCGGACGGCAACTACGGCCGGCTCGCGAACGGGTTCGGGCTCTGCAACAACACGCGGGGCTCGAGCGGGAACTGGTCGACCCGCATCAGCAAGGTCACACCGTAGGCGGTAGGGGCGCCGCGCCATGCGCGGCGCCC
>Ga0075433_10001358_pt1 | contig 17951 bp, 15 predicted proteins | sample RhiMethybrSRZTD2_FD_75299 | JGI IMG/M metagenome (GOLD analysis project Ga0075433, IMG submission 75299) | Populus rhizosphere microbial communities from Tennessee, USA - Rhizosphere MetaG P. TD hybrid SRZTD2 | ecosystem: Host-associated > Plants > Roots > Rhizosphere > Soil | place: USA... | reverse complement strand
TAGCGGGGGTCGTCACACGGATGACCGCCGTGCTCGGTGCCGCGGTGGATGCGAGCCAGCCGCTCGTGCAGGTGGCCGACGTAGCCGCGCTCGACGTGGTCTTCAACGTGAGCCCGGCGCAGGCCGCTCAGATCCACGGTGGGGACTCGGTGCGAGTCACGGCCGGCGAAGGAGCAGGCGGCGAGGAGGTGGGGCAGGGCACTGTGACGGCGGTCGGTGCGGCCGTGGATTCGAGCTCGCGCGCGGTCGCCGTGCGCGCCCGTATTGGCCGACCGGCCAGGCCGCTGCGCATCGGCGAATCGGTGCTCGGGCGGGTGGTGACTGCCGTCCACCCTCGCGCGGTAACCGTGCCGCTGGCGTCTCTGGTCCCGTCCGGCGACGGGTTCCAGGTCTTTGTCGTGGATAGCGAAGGCGTGGCGCGGATCCGCCCCGTGACGGTTGGCGCGCGCAGCCAGGCGCTCGCCGAGATCATTGCCGGTCTCACGGCCGGTGAGACCGTGGTCACCACCGGCGCCTACGGCATCGAAAACGGCACGAAGATCGTCCGGACGGCGCGGTGACCCTGTTCGACGTGCTGAGCCGGCAGCGACGGTTCGTCTATCTCCTGGTCGGTTTGCTGAGCGGCGCCGGCGTGTGGGCGACGCTCCGCTTGCCGTCCGCCATCTATCCCGAGCTGGTGTTCTCCCGGATTACGGTCCTTGCCCAGGGCTCCACGCTGGGCGCGCGCCAGGTGGTCTTCAGCATCACCCGGCCGCTCGAGGAGGCCGTGAGCGTCGTGCCGGGGGTAACCCGGGTTCGCTCGCACTCGATCCGCGGCGCCAGCGAGATCTCGATCACCTTCGCGCCCGGTACCGACATGGCCTACGCGCTGCAGCTGGTGCGGGCGCGCGTGAATCAGGCGAGCGGCGCGCTGCCGCCCGACGTGAGCATCGAGATCGAGCAGCTGACACCGTCGCTGTTCCCCATCTTGTCCTACAACCTGGAGGGCGGCGACGCGCCCACGCTGTACGACCTCGCCCGCTACGAGATCAAGCCGCTGCTCTCCCGGGTCCCGGGAGTGGGGCGCGTGGATGTGCAGGGGTCGGAGGTTCGGGAGATCGAGGTCATCGTCGACCCGACGCGCCTGGGGGCCCAGGGAATAGGGTACGCCGATGTAGCCAACGCCATTCGCCAGGCAGTGACGGTCCAGGCCGTGGGTCGGGTCGCACAGGATTACCGCCAGTACCTGATCGTGACGGACCAGGAAGCCCACGCGCCGGAGGACATCGGCGCCGTGGTACTCGGGAACGGATTGCGCGTGCGCGACGTCGCCACCGTGCAGGTGGGAACCGAGGACCACGTCCGGATCATCGCCGGTGACGGCAAGCCCGCGGCCCTGATCAACATCTCGCGCCAGATCGGGGGCAACACGCTCGCCGTGGCCGACAGCGTGGAGCGCATCGTCGCCGCACTTGCCCTGACGCTGCCACCGGGCGTGCATCTCAAACCCGTGTACGATCAGGCCGCTCTGGTCCGGGACGCCGTCCGCTCCGTACGCGACGCGATGCTGCTCGGCGCCGGCCTCGCGGTGGTGGTCCTGTTGCTGTTCCTGCGCCACGGGCGGATCACGGCGATCAGCGCGACCGCGATTCCTCTGACGTTGGCCATCACGGTGCTGGTCATGAGTCTCGTCGGCCAAACCTTCAACCTGATGACGCTGGGCGCGATGGCGATCGCGATCGGTCTCGTCATCGACGACGCGGTGGTGATCACCGAGAACATCGCGCGTCATCTCGCATTGCCCGGCGGGCGCCTCCCGGCCATCCGCGCGGCGGTCCAGGAGCTCATCTGGCCCGTCACCACGTCGACCCTCACCACCGTGGTGGTCTTCCTGCCCCTCGGTCTGCTGCAGGGCGTGGTGGGGCAGTTCTTCGCCGCTCTTGCAACGACGCTCACGGTGGCCGTTCTCGTGTCGCTCGGTCTCGCGCTCACCATCATCCCGCTGCTCGCCGAGCGGTTCGTCACCGCGCACGAGGTGGAGGCGGCCCGGACGGGCCCGCTCGCTCGGGTGCAGCGAACGCTCGATGCGTTGGGACCGCGCTACGAGCGGGCCCTCGCCGCCGTCCTGCACCACCCGCGGCGCATCGCCGCCGCGGCCGCGGGGCTCGTGGTGGCTGGGGCCGCGTTGTGGAGCTTCGTCGGCACGGGGTTTCTGCCGGAAATGGACGAGGGCGCGTTCGTCCTCGACTACTGGACGCCCGGAGGCACGGCGCTGGACGAGACGAATCGCCAAGTCGGCATCGCCGAGCGGATTCTCGCGGCGACGCCGGAGATCACGGGGACATCCCGGCGTACCGGTGCCGAGCTGGGGTTTTTCGCCACCGCGCAGAACTCGGGCGACATTGTGGCGCGGCTGACACCGCAGAGCCAACGCTCGCGGAGCATCTTCGCCGTCATGGACGACGTCCGGGACCGCATCACCGTCGCCGTTCCGCGACTGCGCATCGAGTTCATGCAGATCCTCTGGGACGTCATTAACGATCTCGCCGGTGCGGCGAAGCCGGTCGAGATCAAGCTGTTCGGGGAGCGCCTCGACACGCTCGAAACCTACGCGCGGCGGCTGGCACCAGATCTCGAGCGAATCGCCGGCATCGAAGATCTCTACAACGGTGTGAGCGAGCCCTCCGCCGAGCTGTTGATGCGCGTGCAGCAGGCGGAGGCGGATCGGATCGGCTTGACGCCGACGGACATCGGGACCGCCGTGAGCGCCGCGCTGCTGGGCGTCACCGCGGGCGAGATTCGGACCGAAGACCGGCCGGTGGTCGTGCGGGTGCGGGCGCCCGATTCTGTCCGGTTCGACCCGCTCCGCCTGCGCTCGCTCCCCGTCCAGGGCGCCACGGCGCGCGGCGTCACGCCGCTCGGCAGCCTCGCCACGTTCACCCCGGCCGAGTCCCGGATGGCCCTCGATCGGGAGAACCAGCAGCAGATGATTACCCTGACGGCGGGCGTGAGCGGCCGCTCGCTCGGCGGCGTCATGGAAGACGTGCAGCGCGTGCTCGCCGCGCACGCCGCGCCCGCAGGCGTGCGGCTCGTCCTCGGGGGCCAGTACGCGAGCCAGCAGGAAGCCTTCCGCGCCCTGCTGCTCGTGCTCGGTCTCGCCGTCGCCAGCGTATGCGCGGTAATGGTCGTGCAGTTCGAGTCGTTTGTCGAGCCGTTGGTCGTGTTGCTCGTCGCTCCCGTCTCGTTCGTGGGCGCCCTTGGGCTCCTCTTCGTGACCGGTACGGCTCTGAACGTTGCGTCGTTCATGGGCCTGATCCTGCTGGTCGGGCTGATCGTGAAGAACGGGATCATTCTGCTCGATTTCACGCGGCTCCGGATGCAGGCCGAGGGCGTAGGGCTCGAGGTAGCGATCCGCGAGGCGGGGCGGGTGCGTCTACGCCCGATTCTGATGACGACCTTGTGCACCCTGTTCGGCCTGCTCCCCCTTGCCCTCGGAATCGGGGCGGGGAGCGAGCTGCAACGGCCGCTCGCCCTCGCCGTGATCGGCGGGCTGGCGCTGTCCACGCCGATCACCTTGTTCGCCGTCCCGACGCTGCTCATTGCGATCCGGGGAAGGGGGTACACGCTGCCGACGTCGCGCGTCATGCGCGGCTGAAGCGGCAGGGCGGGTCGGTCCTAGACTCGACGGGCGTGCGCCACCGGGAAGGAAATGGCCACGCGCGTGCCGCTGCCCGGCGCGGACTCGATACCGATCCGGGCGTTGTGCTGATCGGCGATCCAGCGGGCGATCGCGAGGCCGAGCCCGGTCCCGTCCGCCTCCCGACGGGCCGGATCTCCGCGGTAGAAGCGCTCGAAGACGTGGGGGAGCTGCTCGGCTGGGATACCGATCCCAGTGTCGCTCACGACCACTGCCGCCCGGCCGTCCTCAACGGACACGTTGAGACGCACGTGACCACCGGCGGGGGAGAACTTGATGGCGTTGTCGAGGATGATCAATAGCAGCTGGCGGACGAGCGTCCCGTCTCCCGTGATCCTGGCCTCCTCGAACGCTCCGACCTCCAGTGTGATCCCCTTGCTCGTGGCCAGCGCCCGCACGGCGTCCACGGCACCGGCCGCGATGTCGTCGAGATAGAGCGGCTCGCGCGTTACGGGACGCTCGCCACTGTCCGCGCGGGCGAGGGTCAAGAGATCACCCACAATGCCGCCCACGCGGGCGGCCTCCCGCTCGATCGCCTGAAACGTCGCCGCGTCGCGCGCCGTTTCCCGCTCCTGGGCCAGGGCCACCTCGGCGCGGGTTCGGAGAATGGTGATGGGCGTGCGCAGCTCATGGGCGGCGTCCGCCATGAACCGGCGCATCTGGTCCATCGAACGCTCCACCGGAGCCGAGGACTTGCGGATCAGCAAGTAGCCTCCTCCCGCGACCAGGAGGAGAGCGGCGAGCGCCGCAGCGGCGAACGTCTCGATGAGCGAGGTGTACTCGTCCTCGAGCTCCAAGCGATCGGCGACGACCGCGGCGATGTAGGGTGTGCCGGTCGTCCCCGTGAATCGCGCCGCGTAGATCCGGAGCTCCCGCCCGTCCGGAGCATCGAGGTTGCGGTACCCGTGTTTCGACCGCACCGCCTGGTGAGTCGCCTCCAGCACCCAGGCGGGCGCCTCCGCCGGCTTGATAGGTCGCTCGTTCTCATCGAATAGGTAGAGCGACCGCTCGGGGATGTGCAGCTCGTCCACGGCATCGACCACGGCTCCGTGGGCGCTCGAGCGCTCGGTCTCACGGATGCGCGCTGCCTCTTGGAGAGCCCCAGCCGCGGCGCTGAGCAACTTGTCGACATGCCGGGACATCTGGTGCCGGATCGTGAGGAACAGGCCGGTGCCCAGTAGCGCGAGCACCAACGTGAACACCCCGGCATACCACGCCGTCAACTGGAGCCGGAGGCGCGCGAGCGGGTTCAACGCGTGGTGCCTCACGTACCGAACCGGTACCCAGCGCCGCGCAGCGTCGTGATCAGCTTCGGCTCGAAGCCATCGTCGATCTTGCCGCGCAGCCGCCGAACCAAGACGTCCAACAGGTTGGCGAAGGGGTCGTGGTTGTCGTCCCACACGTGAGCCGTGATCGTGGCGCGGTCGAGCAGCTGCCCCGGCCGGCTCACGAAGAGCTCGAGCAGCGCGAACTCCTTGGCGCTGAGGTTGAGCGGCCGGCCGCCCCGACTCACCCGCCGTGCGGCGAGATCGACCTCGAGGTCCGCCACCCGTACCACCGCGGGCACGAGCGCCGGGCGTCGCCGCGTCAACGCCTTGAGGCGGGCCAAGAGCTCGCGGAACGCGAAGGGCTTGGTGAGGTAATCGTCCGCTCCGGCCTCGAGCCCCCGGACGCGATCGTCCAGGGCATCGAGCGCCGTCAGCATGAGGACCGGTGTGGTGTTGCCCCCGCGCCTCAGCTCCCCGCACAGGTCGAACCCGGTCCCTCCGGGCAGCCGCACGTCCAGAATGATCACGTCGAACGAGGCCCCTTGGGCACGATCGCGGCCTTGGGTGAACGTGGTCGCCACGGTCGGATCGATGCGCTGCGCGCGCAGGCCGTCGCGCAGCAAGCCCGCCAGCTCAGGGTCGTCTTCGACGATCAGCACTCGCATGGGGACGAACTGATGATATTACTATGGTGAAGCACCGACACCAACCTGTGCACTGAGAGAGAGAGCCATGGCTGGCCTGAACGTTCCGATGTACGACCCCCGGCTGGTTCAGCCGATGCGCGAGGAGCTCACCCGCATCGGATTTCGCGAGCTGCGAACCCCCGCGGAAGTGGACGACGCCCTGCGGACCGCGCAGGACACGACGCTCGTCGTGGTGAACTCGGTGTGCGGCTGTGCGGCCCGGAACGCGCGCCCCGCGGCGACGCTCGCGCTGCAGCATGCCCGCCGGCCGGCGCGGCTGTTCACGGTGTTCGCGGGTCAGGACGCCGACGCGACCGAGCGCGCCCGCGGCTATTTCACGGGCTACCCGCCGTCGTCGCCCCAGATGGGGCTCTTCAAGGACGGGAACCTCGTCTTCATGCTCGAGCGGAAGAACATCGAGGGGCGGCCGGCCCAGGACATCGCCGCCGACCTGACGGCGGCGTTCGATCGATACTGCTAGCACGAGGCCGACCGGGTCTCCCGCAGCGACTCCGTCTGTTTGTCGCGGAGGGAGATCCGGTCGGCCTCGTCAACGCACGTCCTAGAGCACCCGCTCCCGCTTGACCCGCACGTCCACGACGTGCTCCACCCAGGACCAGAGCGAGTCCTGTCGCTCCATCGGCGCACCATCGACCATGTGGCGCCGCCACCCTTTCATTACTTCCGAGTCCTGCGTCCACAAGCGCACGCGTTTGCGCGGGACCCGGCGCTCCCACAGCTGGGCGATGGGCGGGTCGGCATACAGCAGCCGCACGGTGACGTTGCGCGACAGGAATTCCAGCGCGCTCAGGTCGATACGCTTGTAGCGCTCGTCGAGCGATATCCGGCCGGCCCCGGGGAAGTCGGGCTCGCCGTCCGAGAACAGCACGACGCTGAGGGGCGACAGCACCAGGTTGTTGCGACGCACGTGCAACGCGGCGCGCTGGAAGAACGCGTTGAAGTCGGTGATCGGGTCTTCTTGGGGAAACCACGCCCGCAGGTCCGCCGCGATCTGCTCCGGCGACTTGCCCGAAAGATCCTGGATGGGATGGAATACCTTGGCCTGCCCCGGACGCTCACCACCCAGCTCGCCCACGAAGATCGCCGTGTTCCGCTGTAGTCCGCCGACCCCGTTCAAGTGCCCGTAGATGTAGAGCGACGCGAACTCGATCGACCCGTTGAAGCTGGGGTTGCGGCGGAACGAGCCGCTGATGTCCAGACCGATCACGAGCGTCGACCGGGGCGTCTCGGCCTTTTCGGACGGCGCGCACGCCACGACGCCGAGCGCCAGGGCGAGTGCGGCGACGCGACGCCTCATGACGCACCTCCCTCGACCGTGTGGGTCTTGCCGGTCGCGAAGATCGGCGTGGTATGGAGCACCTGGTCCAGCGACCGGAACGGGAGCGTGAAGTGCGGCTTGCCCATGATGACGACGACCAGGAAGTTGAACCCGCTGGCGACCAGCTGCAGCACCGGCAGGGTCAGCAGCTCCATCAGGTGCTGGGCCTCCTTCTTGAACCACTCGTGCTCGGCCTTGAGCGCGTTGATCGGCCCTTTCCAGAACTCCACGTCCGCAGTCGCGGCCGCCCGCACGGCACCCACGCCTTCCATCGCCTTCCGGCCGAGGATCGCGAGCAGCGCCGGTGTGCCGAACCGACCGAACAGGAACCACGTCATGCCGCGCACGCCCACCCATCCCAGCAGCGCCAATCCCAGCGTCCCGACCACCCCCAGCTGGATCCCCTGCTGGGCCAGCCAGGGCGTGATGGCGTCGATCAGCTCGCGGTACAGGAACAGTACCTCAAACAGCGCGACCGTGATCTCGACCAGCACCATGGAGACGATCTGCCCGACCGCCCGCGTCTTGATCGCATCGTTCAAGACCTGGATGCACGCGAAGCTGCCGCCGATGATGATGAACAGGAAGAACCACAGAATCACGACGAGGGCCAACGCGTTCACCTGGTAGCCCGTCAAGTCCGCGAGCAGCTCGGCCATCGTGGGACGCAACGTGAACGTGAAGATCGTCGCCTCGATGGCGGACCAGAACAGCAGCAGCATGAATGCGATCCACGGCACCCCCGGCTCGCGCGAGCTCGAATCGAGCATCGCGAAGGGCGACGTGACCAGGTTCTTCAGCGTTCGCCAGAATAGCGCGACGCCCAGCCGGAGCAGACCCCAGATCCAACCGACGAACACCAGGAGGAAACGCGCCAGGCCGAACCAATAAAACCACGCCATGCGCACGGCGTCCCACCAGGACATGAGCAGCGCAGCGAGAAAGCGTCCGCGACCGGAACGGAATGGAATGGTGTAGAGCGACGCCAACGTACCCCAGACGCCCAAGACGAGCACCGTCGCGGGGAAGAAGAGCAACAAGACCTTACCGACGATCTGCCAGAAAGAATCACCGTAGAGCACCGTTCGGAACACGAGCGCCTGCCAATCCACGATCCAGGCCGGGCCGCTCCGGATCCAGCCCCATACCGTCTGCAGAATCAAGCTCCACTGCTCCGTCTGAGCCGCGCCAATCGGGTTTTGCATGTCTATGTCCCTTCCGCATGGACGGGGGAACGGGGGCCGCGGGAGCCGCTGCGGCAGGCGCGCATTAATAGTGAGGCGCGCGGCCCTGTCAAGCGGGGCACGTGATCCACATCACCATTTGGGGACCAGGCGAGGGCGGCGGGGCGGCGAGGGTGTATACTTGAGCCCATGCCGGACGAGTCCCCCAAGCGCTTGATCGTCGTCGGTGACCGCGTGCTCATCGCTCCGGAAGAGGGAGAGGAGCGCACCAACGTGGGTCTCTACCTCCCGCCCACGGCGGTCGAGAGCCGCCAAGTCCAGGGCGGCCGGGTCGTAGCCACGGGGCCGGGTACGCCGATGACCGAGCCGGCCAGCATGGACGATGAGCCGTGGAAGATCCGCGGCCCCGACGTCAAATACCTGCCGATGCAGGCACGCGTGGGGGACTACGCCCTGTTCTTCCGCAAGGCCGCCGTCGAGATCACGTTCGAGGGAACGAAGTATCTGGTCGCCCCGCAGGCGGCAATCCTCGTGCTCGTGCGGGAAGGCAGTTCCGAGGAACTGGAGTGAGTCATGGCCGACATCGGATGGGCCCGGAGCCGGGGTGGACGCGCCGAAAAGGAAGGTCTGCGGCGAGGGGCGTGGTACCGAATCGTCGAGAACTCCGACAAGCCCTGGATCGTGCTGGACGTGCACCAGGTCGAAGTACGGGTGCCCAAGGAGAACCTCGACATCCGGAAAGATCGACCGAAGGCCTGGAGCGTGGTGCATGAGCCCCATCTCGTGTGCCCTGGCTGTCACAAGCGACAGTATGTATCGGGGCAACCCAAAGACGTGAAGTGCTACGAATGCGGCAGCAACTTCAGCGTGGACTGGCAGGATCGAGCGTAACACTCTATGTGGCGCGCCTCATGGCTTGCTGTTCTGGTCACGCTGTTTGAAAGCACTGCCGTCGTTGCCCAAGTGTGCGGAGGATTCCCGTCATTTCAGGGCAGGCCGATTCAGATTGTCGGCGCCGCTGCGTTCAACGACAACAGCAAGATGTTTGGGGGTGGTGTGGGATTCGGTGGTGCTGGAGCGTTTGGGAGCCTCGAGCTTAGCACGACGCACATCGACGCTTTCGATGCCTCGGCATTCGGCATCGGTGGTGGTGTCGGCTATCAGGTCCGCCTCGACAAGAGAGGCACTGTCCAACTGTGTCCCGCTGTCGGCGTGGAGTTCGCCATGGGCCCCAAGGATATCCAGGGGACTGGCATCGATTACAGCGAGACCGATATCTCGCTTGGCGTCGCCGTTGGTGTGGTCGCCGCCCGCACGGAACAGGTCGATGTCGTGCCCACGGGATCCATCGCGTTCGCCAACGCGGACGGGAAGCTCAAGGATGCGTCGGGAAACTCCGTCTCGAATTCCGAGTCGTTCGGCGTCGTCGGACTCGGCATCGGCTTTGTGTTCAGTCACCAGGTGAGCATCAAGCCGGCTGTGTCGATTCCGTTTGGAGTCGACGGTGCCTCTAGCACCTTCGGCGTCACGCTGGCCGTCAATTTCGGAGGCACCCGCTAGGACTACGAGTAATTCCGCACCACATCGCATCGTTTGGGCCCCGGTGAAAGCATCGGGGCCCGTTTTCTTTGCGCGATGGCGACCTTCACGGGCGGGCTGGCGCAGGCGCGCACGCTGCTCGCGGAGCGGTTCGGCCACGCGGCGTTTCGGGTCCACCAGCTCAAGGTGCTCGGGCCCCTGCTCGCCGGCCGGAGCGTGCTGGCGGTGCTGCCCACGGGGGCGGGCAAGTCGTTGTGCTACCAGCTCCCGGCGCTGCTGGCCAAGGACCTGACGCTGGTCATCTCGCCGTTGATCTCGCTGATGCAGGACCAGGTCGGTGCGCTGCGGCGGCGGGACATCCCAGCCGCATACCTGAACAGCCTGCTCTCGTCGGGTGAGCGCCGCGCAATCCTCGATACCGCGCTGTCCGGAAGCCTCGCCCTGTTATACTGCGCCCCCGAGCGGCTCGGCTCGCTGGTGCGCGAGCTGTCGCGCGCCGGTCGCGAGGTGTCGCTCCTCGCCGTGGACGAAGCCCATTGCATCGTGGAGTGGGGCAACGAGTTCCGCCCGGTATACCGGCGGCTCGACCGCTACCGCTACTTGTTGGGCGATCCCGTCACGATCGCGCTCACCGGAAGCGCCACGCCGGGGACCCGCGCCGAGATCCTCCGCGTCCTGCGGATCCCACAGGCGGAGGTGGTCGTCACGTCGTTCGATCGGCCGAATCTCGTGTTTCGCGTCGAGCGCGTGCAGGACGACCGCGAGCGGTTCAGGCGCGTGCGGGAGCTGATCCGCGGAGTGGACGGACCGGTGATCGTGTACACGCCGACCCGCCGGCTCACCGAGCTCGTCACCCGCGCTCTGCTCCGCATGGGCGTGCGAGCGGCGCCCTACCACGCGGGGCTCACACCCACGACGCGGCGTCGGGTGCTGCGCGGGTTCCTCGCCGACCGTGCCCCCGTCGTGGTGGCGACGAGTGCCTTCGGTATGGGGATCGACAAGCCGGACGTTCGCCGGGTGCTGCACTGGGGGCCGCCGCGTAGCGTCGAGGCCTATTACCAGGAGGCGGGGCGCGCCGGCCGGGATGGCCGCCGCTCCGAGTGTGTGATGGTGTGGCGTCCTTCCGACTTCGAATGGGGCGACGCCGCAGTGGCCATGCGACGCTACGTGGAGGTGCGAGCGTGCCGTCGTGGCACGTTGCTCGCGTATTTCGGGGAGCGGGGGGCAGCGTGCAGTGGTTGCGACGTATGCGGGCTAGAGAGTTGCCGCCCCTCACCTTAGGCGGGCTGCGTCCTACCCATCCGAGGGGTTGCGTGCCGGAGGTCGCGGACTAGCTTAGCCCACTCGCTGTGTTTTTCCTTCTCGTTGAGGACGTTTATGCCCGGCCGCAACTTCCTGTTCGTCCCCGGTCCCACCAACGTGCCCGAGCGAATCCTGCGCGCCATGGACCGCGCGATGGAGGACCACCGCTCCTCCGTGTTCCCGGAGCTCGCTACGGGGGTGCTGCGCGATCTGCGTCAGGTGTTCAAGACCACGACGGGGCAGGCGTTCGTCTTTCCGGCCACCGGCACCGGTGGCTGGGAGGCGGCGCTGGTCAACACGCTCTCGCCGGGGGACCGGCTCCTCGCCCCGCGCTACGGGCAATTCAGCCACCTGTGGATCGATCTGGCGCAACGCCATGGCCTGCGCGTGGACATCATCGACGTCGAGTGGGGCGAAGGCGCGCCGGCCGACCGCATCGCGGAGATCCTGTCGCAGGACCGGCAGCACGAGATCAAGGGGATCCTCGTGGTCCACAACGAGACGGCGACGGGAGTGACGAGCGACGTGGGAGCCGTGCGCGCCGCAATCGACGCGGCGCACCATCCCGCCCTGTTGTACGTGGACGGCGTGAGCTCGATCGGCTCGATCGACTTTCGCATGGACGAATGGAAGGTGGACCTGGCGATCACCGGGTCGCAAAAGGGACTGATGCTGCCCGCGGGACTCGGGATCGTGTGCGCGAGTCCCAAGGCGCTCGCCGTCCGCGAGCACGCCAAGTGCCCGCGCGTCTTTTTCGACTTTGGCGACATGATCCGGTCGAACGCCACGGGGTACTTCCCCTACACGCCTTCGATTCCGATGCTGTACGGTCTGCGCGAGTCGCTCGACATCATGGCGGAGCAGGGGCTCGACCACATTTTCGCGCGCCATCAGAGGCTGGCCGAGGGCGTACGCGCCGCCGTGCGGGCGTGGGGCCTGAAGCTGTGCGCCAAGGCTCCCAAGTGGTACTCGAACACCGTGAGCGCGATCATGGTGCCGGAGGGCACGAACGGCGCGGACGTGATCGACGTGGCGTTCCGGCGGTACAACCTGGCGCTGGGAGCCGGGCTCGCCCGGATGGCGGGAAAGCTGTTCCGGATCGGGCACTTGGGTGACCTGAACGAGCTCATGCTGCTCGGGGCGATCGCCGGCGCGGAGATGGCGATGCGCGACGTGGGCATCCCCGTGACACCCGGCGCCGGCGTGGCCGCTGCCGCGGAGCATTACCGCACCACCGCCGCCCCGCTGCCGGCGCGGGCCGAAGCGGCGCAGTCCCCCGACGCCCAGCAGGCCCCCGGCGCGAAGCCGTCGCCCGCCCCTCGGGCCGCCGTGAGGGCATGAGCCTCACACGCTACGAGCCGGCGCACCCGCGGCTCCAGCGCAGCGAGCTCGCCGTTCCCGGCTCGCAGCCCGCGCTGTTTCAGAAGGCCCTCGATGGCGAGGCGGACTACGTCTTTCTCGACCTCGAGGACGCCGTCGCGCCCGCCGACAAGGAGCAGGCCCGGAAGAACGTCGTGGCCGGACTGCTCGAGCACGACTGGAAGGGTCGCGGCAAAACAGTGTCGGTGCGCGTCAACGGCATCGACACGCACTACATGTATCGCGACGTCGTCGACGTGGTGGAGCAGGCCGGGCACAAGCTGGACGTCGTGCTGGTCCCGAAAGTCGGCGTCCCGGCGGACGTCTATCTCGTGGACGCCCTGCTCACTCAGATCGAGACCGCCCGACGTATCCCGCATCGCATCGGGATCGAGGTGCTGATCGAGACGGCGTTGGGGATGGCGAACGTCGAGGCGATCGCCCAGGCGAGCCGGCGCCTCGAGGCGATGCACTTCGGCGTCGCCGACTTCGCCGCCAGCGTGCACGCCCGCACCGTGAGCATCGGCGGACTGAACCCCGACTATCCCGGCGACCAGTGGCACGGCGCGCTGGTCCGCATGGTCACCGCGTGCCGCGCCTATGGGCTGCGCGCGATCGACGGCCCGTACGGCGATTTCAAGGACCCGGACGGGTTTCGCGCCGCGGCCCGCCGGGCGGCGGCGCTGGGCTACGAAGGCAAGTGGGCGATTCATCCGTCCCAGATCGCGCTGGCCAACGAGGTGTTCACGCCACCGCCTGCGGAAGTGGAGCGGGCGCGCCGCATTCTCCTCGCGCTCGACGAGGCGGCGCGCGCCGGCCGCGGCGCCGCACAGCTGGACGGCCGCATGATCGATGCGGCGTCGGCCCGGATGGCCCAAAACGTCGTTGACATCGCGACCGCCATCGCCGCCCGCGCCGCTGGCGCGCCGGCGCTCGCCACGACGCGCGCGTAACCGTGGACATCCACGAGTACCAGGCCAAGGAGCTGCTCGCGGGGTTCGGCGTCCCCGTTCCCAAGGGCGGTGTCGCCTACAGTGCGGAGCAGGCGGTCTATCGGGCGAGCGAAGTCGGCGGCACCCGCTGGGTCGTCAAGGCGCAGATCCACTCCGGGGCCCGCGGCAAGGCGGGTGGGGTGAAGCTGTGCCCGACCGACGCGGACGTCCGCCAGGCCGCGAAGGACCTCCTGGGCAAGACGCTCGTGACGACCCAGACCGGCGCCGAGGGTCTCCCCGTACATCGGCTGCTGGTGGAGCAGGCGCTGCCGATCGAGCGGGAGCTGTACGTCGGTCTGGTGCTCGACCGCAGGCGCGAGCGGATCGTGGTCGTGGCCCACCCGCACGGCGGTATGGAGATCGAAGAAATCGCGCAGCGGGAGCCGGCGGCGATCCTGCGCGAGGAAGTGGAGCCGGCGGTCGGGATGCAGGGCTTCCAGGCGCGGGAGCTGGCGTTCGGGCTGGGTCTCGCGCCACCTCAGGTAAGTCAGGCCGTGACGGCCATCCTCGGCGCCTACCGCGCGTTCCGCGAGCTCGACGCCACGATGGTCGAGATCAACCCGCTCGTCGTCACCCGGGACGGTCAGGTGCTGGCGCTGGACGTGAAGATGAGCTTCGACGACAACGCTATGTTCCGGCGGCCCAATGTCGCCGAGCTGCGCGACTACGCCCAGGAGGACCCGCGCGAAGCGGAGGCCGCGGAGCACGGGCTCAACTACGTGGCGCTGGACGGGGACATCGGCTGCATCATCAATGGCGCCGGTCTCGCGATGGCCACCATGGACATGATCAAGCATGCCGGCGGCGAGCCCGCGAACTTCCTGGACATCGGGGGCGGGGCGAGCCCCGATCGCGTCGCGGCCGCGTTCCGCCTGGTGCTCTCCGACAAGAAGGTGCGCGCCATCCTCGTGAACGTGTTCGCGGGCATCAACCGCTGCGACTGGGTAGCGCAGGGTGTGGTCCAGGCGGTGCGCGAGGTGGACGTCCCGGTTCCGTTAGTCGTCCGGCTGGCGGGCACGAACGTGGCGGAGGGCCGCCGCATCCTCACCGACAGCGGCCTGCCGATCGTCACGGCCGACACCCTCTCGGAAGCCGCCGAGCGCGTGGTCGCAGCCCGCGATCGGGTGAGGGCAGCATGAGTATCCTGCTCGACGAAAATACCCGCGTCATTGTCCAGGGATTCACCGGCGACAAGGGCAGCTTCCACGCCAAGGAGATGATCGCCTACGGCACGAACGTCGTGGGCGGCGTCACGCCCGGAAAGGGCGGCACCAAGCACCTGGAGCGGCCGGTCTTCAATACCGTGAAGGAAGCGGTAGCGGACACGGGAGCCGTGGCGAGCCTGATCCTCGTCCCCGCGCCGTTCTGCGCCGACGCCATCATGGAGGCGGCGGATGCCGGCATCCGGCTGGTCGTGACCATCACAGACGGCGTACCCGCGCAGGACATGATGCGGGTGAAACGCTACCTGTGGCGGTACGCCAGGGAGCGCCGCACCACGCTCATCGGACCGAACTGCGCCGGCGTCATCAGTGCGGGTCGGGCGATGATGGGCATCATGCCGGGCCACATCTACGCGCGGGGGCCCGTCGGCGTGGTCACGCGCTCGGGCACGCTCGGGTACGAGGCCGCGGCGCAAATGCAGGCGCTCGGCGTGGGGATGACCACGAGCGTAGGCATCGGCGGCGATCCGATCAACGGCAGCTCGTTCGTCGACATGCTGGCGTTGTTCGAGGAGGATCCGGAGACCGAGGCGGTCATGATGATCGGCGAGATCGGCGGCCCCCAGGAAGCGGATGCGGCGCTGTTCGTGAGGGAGCAGATGACGAAGCCGGTCGTCGGCTACGTGGCGGGCCTCACCGCGCCCAAGGGCCGCCGCATGGGGCATGCCGGGGCGATCATCTCGGCCTTCGGGGACACCGCGGCGGAGAAAGCGGAGATCATGCGATCGGCCGGGTTGATCGTGGCGCCGAGCCCGGCCGAGCTCGGGGCCACGGTCGTCCACGCGCTCCGCCAGCAGCCGTCGCGGCCGGTGATGGTGCGGCAGTGAGCGCGGGGCGGTCCGGCCGCCCCGTGGTCGTGGTCACGCGGCGGCTCCCCGGCCCGGTGGAAGAGCAAGTGGCGCGGGAGTTCGACGCGCGCTTGAACCCGGCCGACCGGCCGTTCAGCGCGGCCGAGCTGGCCGACGCGCTGCGCGGCGCCGATGCACTCCTGCCGACCGTCACCGACCGGCTCACCAAGGAGGTGCTCGCCGTCGAGCCGCTGCGCGCCCGGATCATCGCCAACTACGGGGTCGGCTTCAATCACATCGATACGGCCAGCGCCAAGGCGCGCGGGGTCGTGGTCACGAACACACCGGACGTGCTCACCGACGACACCGCGGACGACGCCATCATGCTCATGCTGATGGCGGCACGCCGGGGCGGGGAAGGCGACCGCCACGTGCGCGCTGGCGCCTGGACCGGGTGGCGGCCCACCCACATGCTCGGCACCCGGGTGAGCGGTAAGACACTCGGCCTGGTCGGGTTGGGACGGATCGGCAGGGCGGTAGCGCACCGCGCCCACCACGGGTTCGGCATGCGGGTGATCTTCCACGATCCCTATCCGCCCCCGGCCGCGGTGGTGTCCGAGCTGGGCGCGGAGCCCCGCGACAGCGTGGACGATGTGCTGCGCGAGGCGGACTTCGTGTCGCTGCACTCGCCCGCGACTCCCGAAACGCGCCATCTGATCGACGCCCGGCGGCTCGCCCTCATGAAGCGGGGCGCGTTCCTCATCAACAATGCCCGGGGCGACATCGTGGATGAAGCCGCGCTGGTCGCCGCCCTCAAACACGGGACCATCGCGGGCGCGGGCCTCGACGTGTTCGAGCGCGAGCCCGCGGTGACCCCCGACCTGCTGACGATGGACAACGTCGTACTCCTCCCCCACCTCGGCAGCGCCACGCACGAGACGCGCATCGCCATGGGACTCCGCGCGCTCGACAACCTCAAGACGTTCTTCTCAGGCGCCTCCCCGCGCGACCGGGTGGCGTGAGCGACGAGGCACTCGCCCGCACTGCGGGCCTGCTGCGCGACTGCTTTCGCGAGGTCATCCGGACGTATCAGCCCGAAATCGAGCGCGTGCTCGCGGGCGAACCCCTCGACTCGCAGGCCTCGCCCGATCTCGTCGCGCGCGCCATTCAGGCGCAAGGCATGTGGTTCCAGCTGTTGTCGATCGCCGAGCAGAACGCGGCCATGCGGCAGCGGCGCCAGAGCGAAGTCGAGCGGGGGTACGACCGGCTGCGCGGCACGTTCGCCCAGGTCGTCTCCGCCGCGGCCCGGGACGGAATCCCGGCCGACGAGATGCGCGCCGCGGTCGCCAACCTGCGCGTGCGCCCGGTCATCACCGCCCACCCGACGGAAGCCAAGCGCGTCACGGTGCTCGAAAAGCATCGCCGCATCTACCGCCGGTTGGTGGACCTCGAGACCCCCCGCTGGACCCCCCGCGAGCGTAGCGCGCTGATCGAGAACCTGCGGACCGAGATCGAGCTGTTGTGGCTCACCGGCGAGCTGCGGCTCGCGAAGCCCACGGTCGAGCAGGAGCTCGCATGGGGCTTGTACTTCGTCAATGAGAACCTGTTCGAGGTCGTGCCCGAGCTGGTGGACAAGCTCGAGCGGGCGCTGCGCCAGGCGTACCCGGCCGAATCCTTCGACGTGCCGCCCTTCTTCCAGTTCGGCTCGTGGATCGGCGGCGACCGGGACGGCAATCCGTTCGTTACGAACGAGGTCACGCGTCGTACGCTGTTCGACAACCGCATCGCGAGCCTGCGGCGCTACCGCCAGCGGGTCGCCGATCTGCTGCGCGCCCTGAGCGTCACCGAGCGTGCGACGCCGATCGCACCCGAGTTCCGCGAGTCACTCGCTCGCGCGCTCGCGGCCTCCGGCGAAGCCGAGCGAATCGTGCAGCGCAACCCGGGAGAAGTGTACCGGCAATTCGTGACCTGCATGCTGCGCAAGCTCGACGCCGCGCTGACCAGTGCGGAACAGCGTGACACCGCCCCCCAGCCGGGGGCGTACCGGACGGTGGACGAGCTGATCGGCGACCTGCGAACGCTCGAGGCCGGCCTCGTGGCCGGACGCGGCGGGCGCGCTGCCGAGCTGCTCGTCCGCCCGGTGCGCCGCGAGGTCGAGGCGTTCCGGTTTTCGACCTTCCGGCTCGACGTCCGCGACAACTCGCCGCGCGTGAACGCCGCTGTCGCCGCGCTGTGGCGTGCCCGGGCCTCGGGCGAGCCACCCTCCCCGGCTGCGCCCGCATGGCGCGCGTGGCTGCAGAGTGAGCTCGCGCGCCCGCTGCGCCCCGACCGCCCCGAGGCGCCACGCGAGGCGGCGGAGTCCGTCGGTCTGTTCCAGCTCATCCACGAGGTGCAACACTGTCTCGACCGCGACGCCGTCGGGACTTTCATCCTGAGCATGACGCACGACGTGGCGGACATCCTCGGCGTGTATCTGCTCGCCAAGGAGGCAGGGCTGTTCGCGGACGCCGCGGGCGTGGAGAGCTGTACGCTCCCGATCGTGCCGCTGTTCGAGTCCATCGACGATCTGCGCCGGGCGCCCGAGATCGTGCGCGA
>Ga0075433_10001354_pt1 | contig 17978 bp, 14 predicted proteins | sample RhiMethybrSRZTD2_FD_75299 | JGI IMG/M metagenome (GOLD analysis project Ga0075433, IMG submission 75299) | Populus rhizosphere microbial communities from Tennessee, USA - Rhizosphere MetaG P. TD hybrid SRZTD2 | ecosystem: Host-associated > Plants > Roots > Rhizosphere > Soil | place: USA... | reverse complement strand
CCCGCTGGGACTGAGCTGGCTGCCGTCCGCGGTCGGCAACTGGGCTGGTGTGCGGCCGCTGCCGCCATATCTGACCTTCAACTTCGCCGTGGAGATCGAGGGCCTGCTGGTCGGCGGGTTCACCGAGGTGACCGGCCTGGAGAGCACGATCGAGGTCGAGGAGTACCGCGAAGGCGGCGTCAACGGCTTCACCCACAAGCTGCCGGGCAGGACCGGCTACGCCAACCTGGTCCTCAAGCACGGCCTGACCGGCATCGGCTCGCTCTGGGACTGGTACCACCACACCACCGAGGGCGCGATCTACCGCCGCAACGGCACGATCATGCTGCTCAGCGCCCGCCAGATCCCGGTGATGTGGTGGAACTTCCGCAACGCCCTGCCGGTGCGCTGGACCGGTCCCACCTTCAACGCGGCCAGCGACCAGGTGGGTGTCGAGGAGCTCGAGCTGGTGCACGAGGGGCTCACCACGCCGCTGCTGAGCCAGGCGCTCGCGCTCGCGCAGGGCCTCGGCGCCGCGGCGACCTAGGCGGCGGGGACGGCCGATGGCACCCAGGACCCCACCGCCACCAGGTCAGGCCTGGCAGGACGGGCTGGACCCGGCGCTGCTCCGCCGGCTGTGGCGGCGCGCGGAGCGGCCGGGCGTTGCCTGGCCCTGGCAGGCGCAGGCCACGCTCGCCCGCCATCGGCGCATGGTCGACGGCCTCCCGCTGGCGGAGCTGCTCCAGCGCCGCGCGGAGCTCCTCGCCGACCCACGCGTGGCGTGGGCGCCGATCGTGTATGCCCGGCCCGCCGTGGCATCCGGGGTGAGCGGGCCGGTCCAGCCGCCGGCCACCCGCGCGGGGGTGCCGCCGGCCGCCGGGGGACCCGGCAGGCCGCCCGGGACCGACCACCTGGATGCCGCCCGGGTGGGGACGCCGCCGCGGCCGGTCGTGCGGGCCACGGCCGCGCGGACGATGCCGCGGCCACCCGGCTCGCCGCCGGCCACGACGCCGGATAGGCCGATCCATCCGGCCCCGCCCGCCCAGCGGTCACCGGCGGGGGTGCGGACAGCGGTGGCGGCGACTCCGGGCACGGTCCCGCCCGGGCCGGCCGCCGCGCACCCGGCACGACCCGAACCGCCGGCCGTCACCCGGACCGCGCCCGCGGGTCCGGCGGTCCCCGCCCGGGCGGTGGTCGAGCCCGCCGGGCCGGTGGTCGAGCCCGCCGGGACGGCGCACCCGCCGGGAGCGCCCGGCCTCGTCCTGGTCACCGCGGCCGCGCCGTCGCCGCCGACGTCGGCGGCCGATGGCATCGCGTCGGACCGCATGCCGGCCTGGCTGCCGGTCGTCCGGCCCGAGCCGGGCGGGAACGGGGGCCGGCCGCCGCCGTGGCCGCGGGATGCGCGGGCGGGACGGGCCGGCGCCGCCCTGCCGGTGGTCCGCGAGCACTTCGTGCGGGCACCCGGCTCGACCGGCGCGTGGCCGGCTGCGGCCGGGGTGGCTGGGCCGCTCCCCCTCGGGCCCGCTCCCGCCAGCGGGCGCGGACCCGCGGGCATCCCGGGCGCAGCCATGACCCCGAGCGCCGGACCCGCCGCGCCGCAGCCGCCGCCACCGGGACCGGGCACGCGAGCAGCGGCCGGGGCCGTGCCGGCCGCGCGCGGCCGCCCTGAGCCGCGCCCGCAACCTGCCGTGCTGGCGCCGGTCGAGATGGACCGCATCGTCGATAAGGTGCAGCGCAAGCTCCTGCACCGGCTGGCGATCGAGAGCGAGCGCAGGGGGACGGCACGATGAGCCTCAACAAGGCCAGGGTCGCCTCCGAGCTGCTGGGCCTGGGGACCGGCGGCGCGGCGCTGCAGCGGCTGACCATCGAGCGCGAAGGCGGCGACCCGGTCGAGGCGCTGTTCAATCCGAGCGAGCTCAGCGTGTCCGGGTCCACCTCGTGGGACCAGGAGCAGCCCGCCAGCTACAGCGGGGCCAACGCCGCCGCCGTGGAGCTGGAGTTCCGCTCGGTGGCGGCACAGACGCTCTCGATCGAGCTGTTCTTCGACACCTATGAGTCCAGGGCGGCGATGAGCTTCAAGGACGCCGTGGTCTCGCTCCTGCCGACCGTGCTGTCCGAGCGCCAGGCGACCGACGTGCGCCGCTACACCGAGCAGGTCGCCCAGCTCGCCGAGGTCGACCCGGACCTGCACCGCCCGCCCATCTGCGACCTGCGCTGGGGCGCCTTCGACATCTTCACCGGCGTGCTGACCAGCCTCGACCAGCGGTTCACGCTGTTCCTGGAGGACGGCACCCCGGTGCGCGCGACGCTGTCGTGCAGCTTCCTCGGGGTCAGCCTCGAGTCACAGCGCAGGCAGGGCGAGCTGCACTCCTCGGACGTGGCCAAGACGCGCCTGGTGCGGCGCAACGACACGCTGCACAGCATCGCCGCCGAGGAGTACCGCGACCCTGCGCTGTGGCGGCACATCGCCAAGGCCAACGGCATCGTCAACCCGCGCGACCTCAAGCCGGGCACCGTGCTGACGATCCCGAGGCTGCGGCCATGACCAGCATGGTCGGGATGGCCGCGCCGGGGGCTGGGATCCCCGACTTCAGCGTCAAGGTCAACGGCGCGAACCTGCCGCAGCAGGCCCGCGCGGACATCCGCGCGGTGACCGTGGAGGAGGACCTGGAGGCGCTCAGCATGTTCAGCCTGGAGCTGTACAACTGGGACGACGAGAAGCTGCAGGTCTCCTGGTCGGACTCCACGCTGTTCGCCGTCGGCAACGAGGTGGAGATCTGGCTGGGATACGTCGACGACCTGCACAAGGTCCTGCTGGCCGAGATCACCGGCCTCGAGCCCGCGTTCACCGCCGACGACCCGCCGATGCTCACCGTCCGCGGCTACGACCACCGCCACCGCCTGGCACGAGGCCGCCGGACGCGTACCTTCGCCCGGATGAAGGACAGCGCCATCGCGGCCCAGGTGGCGCGCGAGGCGGGGCTGCGCGGGCAGGCGACGGACACGAAGGTGAACCTGGAGTTCGTCGTCCAGAACAACCAGACCGACTGGGAGTTCCTGCGGCAGCGGGCCGGCCTGCTCGGCTGGGAGGTCTATGTCAGGGACAAGATCCTGTACTTCCGGCCGCCCGGGCACACGACGCAGGCGTCGGTCCGGCTGTCGATCGGTGAGGACGTCAACGAGTTCACCCCCCGGCTGAGCTCGCTCGGCCAGGAGGGCCAGGTGGCCGTGCGCAGCTGGGACGTCCTGCAGAAGCGCCCGATCGTCGGCTCCGCCGGTGTCGGCCAGGAGGCGGCCGTCATGGGCCGCGTGTCGGGCCCCGCGGCCGCCAACCGCGCCTGGGGCAAAGCGTCGACCGGCATCGTGGACCAGCCGGCGCGGAGCAAGGCCGAGGCCGACCAGATCGCGCTGGGCCGGTTCAACCAGCTGGCCCTGGCTCACGTGCGGGGCACCGTCGCCTGCTCCGGGCGGCCGCAACTGCACGCCGGCACGGTCGTCCACCTCGACGGCGCGGGCCGGGCCTTCAGCGGGCCGTACTACGTCACCGCCGTCACCCACACGCTCAACAAGGACCAGGGCTACCGGACCAGCCTCACCGTGGAGAGGAACGCCACCTGACATGGACGGGTTCTCGCGCCGCACGGCGCCCGACAGCACCGACGGCCGCTTTCCCGGCGTCGCGGTGGCCATCGTGACCAACAACAAGGACCCCGACGGGCTCGGCAGGGTCAAGGTCAAGCTGCCGTGGCTCGACGAGCGGGTCGAGAGCGGCTGGACGCGCGTGGTCACGGCCATGGCCGGCAAGGGACGGGGCCTGTACTGGCTGCCCGAGGTCGACGACGAGGTGCTGGTCGCGTTCGAGCACGGCCGGCCGGACTCGCTGTACGTGCTCGGCGGGCTGTGGAACGGCAAGGACACACCGCCTGAGAACAACAACGACGGCAAGAACAATGTGCGCGCCCTCAAGACCCGCAGCGGCCACGTGATCCGCCTGACCGACACCGACGGCGACGAGAAGATCGAGATCATCGATAAGACCGGCAAGGACAGCATCGTCCTCAGCGCCAAGGACAAGACCGTCACCATCACCGCCGACGCCGACGTGACCATCACGTCCAGCAACGGCAAGCTCAAGCTCAGCGGCAACGGCGTGGAGATCACCTCCAAGGCGGCGGTCAAGATCGAGGCCAGCCAGACCATGGACCTGAAGGCCGGGCCACAGCTGAACATCAAGGGCTCGATGGTGAACATCAACTAGGAAGCGGGTGCCCGGATGGGACAACCAGCAGCCAAGCAGGGCGACCAGGTCGTCGCCGTGGATACCCATATCGTCCTGGTGCCGGGCACCCCCCCGGCGGCGGTCCCGTTGCCGCATCCCTTCGCAGGCGTGCTCAACGGCGGGTTGAGCACGGACGTCAAGATCATGGGCAGACCAGCCGCCGTGGTGGGCAGCACCGCCACCAACAGCCCACCCCACCTGCCGACAGCCCCAGGTACCAGCTTCCAACGGCCACCCGCGAACAAGGCCACCGTCCAGATGGGCAGCCCGACGGTCAGGGTCAACGGCAAGCCCCTCGCCCGCAACGGGGACAAGGCCCTCACCTGCAACGACCCGTCCGACCTGCCGGTGGGCACGGTGATCGCCGTGGGCACCGTGATGATCGGTTGACCCATGACCAGCAGCGACTTTCTCGGCCTGGGCTGGAACTTCCCGGTCGACTGCGACGACGGCGGTCAGGTCGAGTTGGCGCCCGACGGGGAGGAGGGCGTCCGCCAGTCGATCTGGATGATCCTCGGCACCTCCCGCGGCGAACGCGTGATGCGACCCGACTTCGGCTGCGGCATCCACGACCTGGTCTTCGGCGTCAACGACGCCGCCACCGCCACCGCGGTGGCCGGCGCGGTCCGCGACGCGCTGGCCGTCTGGGAGCCACGCATCGACGTGCTCGACGTGTACGCCGTCCCCGACCCGTCCCGTCCCAGCCTCTTGACCATCGAGATCAACTACCAGGTGCGCTCGACCAACAGCCGCTTCAACCTGGTCTACCCCTTCTACCTGGAGTGAGGCATGCCGGCGCCCCCCATCGACAAGCGCAGCTACCAGGATCTCGTCGCCGAGACCGAGCGGCTGGCACAGCGGCTGAGCGACTGGCGGCCCCGGCCCGACGGGCGGCCCGACGCCGGATCGGCGCTGATCCGCATCTTCGGCCGCTTCGCCGAGCTGGTGGTGGAGCGCCTCAACCGGGCGCCGGACAAGAACTACCTGGCCTTCCTGAACCTCATCGGCACCTCGCTGCTCCCGCCGCAGCCGGCACGCGTACCGCTGACCTTCTCCCCGGCCGCCAACAGCCCGGTGGACGCCGTCGTGCCCGCGGGCACCCGGGCCGCGGCGCCGCCGCTGGACGGGGAAGCCGACGAGGTGGTGTTCGAGACCGAGCGGGACCTGGTCGTCACCCGCGCCCAGCTCCAGGCCGTCTATGTCAGCGACACCGAGACCGACACCTACAGCGACCGCACGGCGCAGGCGACCGGCCTGGTCGAGGAGCCGTTCGCCGCCTTCGGTGGCGAAGCGCCCACACCCCATCAGCTCTATCTTGCCTGCGACCCGGTGCTGACCCAGCCAGGCACCAAGGACGTCACCCTCGCGCTGGCGTCGCCGGACAGCTGGCAGTGGACGAACTGGCCGATCACCTGGGCCTACCGGGACGGCGCGGACTGGCGGGCGGCGGCCAGCGGCGCGCGGGTCGAAGCCGATGCCACCAACTCCACCTGGCGCGTGACGCTGCCCCAGGTGCCGCCGCTGACCCCACATGAGGTCAACGGGATCGAGGCCGGCTGGCTCCGCGCCCAGCTTGAGCTGCCCCTGCCGCCGGGCGAGACCGGTCACCTACCGGAGTCGATCGCGATCGGCGCCAGGAACCCGCAGGACCTGACCGTCCCGCTGGCCCCCTTTCCCGACGACAGCGCGGTCAAGCGGTTCTACCTCAGCGTGGACGAGGCGTTCGCCGCCGCCGGCGCCCGCGTGGTCCTGCACGTCAGCCTGTCCCGGCCAGGAGCCGCCACCGACCTGCCGCTCACCTGGTACTACCAGGCGGGCGACCAGTGGCAGCCGCTGGGGTGGCAGCCGCTGGGGCAGTCCAGTACCGGCGCGGAGCAGGTGGGCGCCACCGACTTCGACCTGCGCGACGGCACCCTGGCCTTCACGCGCGACGGCGAGATCAGCTTCCACGTCCCGATCCAGCCGCCGTGGGCGCGCACCCTGTACCGCACCCGCAGGGGCCGCTGGCTGCGGGTGGACATCGACGGCGGCCGGTACACCACCCCGCCGGAGATCGCCTCGCTCGTGGTCGACTACGACTGGGAGGTGCCACGCCTGGGCCGCGTCACCATCGCCGTCCCGCAGGCATTGGCGGAGGCGCTGCCGCCCCCCGCCGCGTTCGTCAACACGAGCGCGCTCGACCTGAGCAAGGACTTCTATCCCCTCGGCGAGCAGCCACGCTTCAACGACACCTTCTATGTCGCCTGCCCCGAGGCGCTGGCGCGGCCGGGCGCGGTCGTCAAGCTCAGCGTGACCCTGACCAACCCGGCGAAGGCGACTGGCACTCCGGTGCCTCCGGTCCGCACGGAGGACAACCCGAAGCTCGCCTGGGAGCTGTCGGATGGCCGCCAGTGGCGCGCGGTGGCGGCGGACTATGCGCTCACCACCAGCGGCGAGGTGAGCATCACCCTGCCCGACCCGATCGCTCCCACATCCGTCAACGGCGAGGAGCGGTACTGGCTGCGCGGCCGGCTCGTCAGGGGAAGCTACGGAGCACCCGCCACCTACAGGCAGAACCCCGACGGCACCTACGTGCTTGTCCCGGCGACGGTCGCGCCCCCGGTCGTCAAGGCGCTGTCGTTCACGCCAGTGGTCGTGCCGCAGACCGAAGCCCCCGCTACGGCCTGCCTGAGCTACAACGACTTCGCCTACACCGACCACACCACGGCCGCCGCGACGGTCCAGGGGCCGACGTTCGCACCCTTCACGCCGACGGCGGACACTGAGCCAGCCCTCTACCTGGGGTTCGACCGGCCGTTCGACCCGCGACCGGCCACGCTCTATCTCCAGGTGGAGCCGCCACGTCCTGAGGAGGTGGCCGCGGAGCAGCTCGCCGAGATCGACCCGGCCACGCTGGCCCAGCTCACCTGGGAATACGGCAGCCCCACCGGCTGGCGACCGCTGGGCGCGCTGGACGAGACCCAGGCGCTGAGCGGCCGCGGCCTGGTCCAGTTCATCGGCCCGGGCGACCTCGTCCCCCGTCGGAGCTTCGGGCAGACCCTCTCCTGGCTGCGCCTGCGCTGGCGACGGGGTGCCTTCCCGCTGCCGCCCCGCCTGCGCCGCATCCTGCTCAACACCACCTGGGCAGCCCAGGTCGCCACCGTCGGCAACGAGATCCTCGGCTCCAGCAACGGCAACCCCAGCCAGGCGTTCACGACCGCGCAGACGGCCGTCCAGCCCGGCCAGCAGGTGCTCGTGCGCGAACGCGAGCGACCCACTCCCACCGAGGAGCAGGCGCTGGTCGCCCAGGAAGGCGTCGACGCCGTCACCGTGACCCTGGACGCCGCCGGCCAGCCCGACGAGATCTGGGTGCGCTGGCACGCCGTGCCGGACTTCTACCAGTCCAGCACCCGTGACCGCCACTACACCGTCGACGCGCTCACCGGTGACATCCGCTTTGGCGACGGCTCGTACGGGATGATCCCGCCCCAGGGCCAGAACAACATCCGCGTCACCTACCGCACGGGCGGCGGCGAGCAGGGCAACCGGGACACCGGGACGATCGTGGAGCTGAAATCCGGCGTCCCCTACCTCGACGACGTCACCAACCACGAGCCGGCCCAAGGCGGCGCGCCGCGCGAGCCGATCGAGCGCCTGCAGGCCCGCGGCCCGCGCGTGCTGCGCCACCGCGACCGCGCCGTCACCGCCCAGGACCTGGAGGACCTGGCCGCCGCCGCGTCCGCCGAGGTGGCCAGGGCGACCGCGATCGTGCCCTCGTTCAGTCCCTACAACCTCTGGCTCGACCCGCGGGCGCCAGCCCCCAGGCCCATGCACGCTGAGGCGGACGCCGGCCGTATGGGCGTGATCGTGGTGCCGAACGCCGCCGCGGCCCGCCCCACGCCCAGCCTCGGCCTGCTCCGCCGGGTCCAGGCGCACCTCCAGGAGCGCTGCTGCCCCACCGCGGATCTCTGGGTGGCTGGCCCGGAGTGGATCGCCGTGACCGTCGAGGCAACGGTGATGCCCACGTCGTTCGAGGAAGCCGACGTGGTCCGGGAACGGGTGAGGACCGCGTTGGAGCGCTTCCTCCACCCGCTGACCGGCGGGCCGGACGGCCAGGGGTGGGCTTTCGGCCGCAAGCCCCATGGCTCCGACCTTTCCGCGCTGATCGAAGCGGTCGCCGGCGTGGACCATGTCCGCACCCTGTCGGTGTCGCTCCAGCCGGAAACCGGAGACGTGGCCCGCCAGGGGGAGCTCCAGGAGATGTTGCGGCGGAAGTTGACGGAGACCAGCGACCAACCTGAGCGGGAACGTGACCTGCAACGCTGGCTCGACCGCGCCCTGGTCTACTCCGGCCGGCACGAGATCAGCGTCGCACTCGACTGAGCACACCCTGAGGACCAGCCGATGCCGATTCCACTCCCCAACCTCGACGACCGCACCTACGCCGAGCTGACGGCCGAAGCGCGGGCGCTGATCCCGAGCCTGGAACCGGCCTGGACCAACCACAACCCGAGCGACCCAGGGATCGTGCTGGTCGAGCTGCTGGCGTGGCTGACCGAGATGCTGCTCTTCCAGGTTAATGAGATCCCGCCCGCCAACACCGAGAAATTCCTCAAGCTCCTCAACGGTCCGACGTGGGTCCGCCCGGAGAACGCGAGCCTGGACGCAGCCATCCGCCAGACCGTGCTCGACCTCCGCGAGCGCTACCGGGCCGTGACCCCCGACGACTACGAGTGGCTGGCGCTCCATGCGTGGCCGCGGAGCGAGCCGGCCGCGACGATGGGTCCTGGGCGCTTGGAGATCCGGCGCGTGTGCTGTATACCCCGGCGTGACCTGTCCGCGACCGACCCTGCCGTGCGCCGCGCCCCGGCGCCGGCGCACGTGAGCCTGGTAGTCGTGCCGCAACCGGAGCTGGAACCGGCGCCCGAGACAGCAGGAGCGGGACCGCAGCCGACAGGGGAGGAGCGCGTGGAGGGGCTGCGCGCGGCGCTGTGGACGTTCCTGGACGCCCGCCGCACCCTGACCACGCGCCACCACGTGGTGGGGCCGGACTACCTGCCCGTCGAGATCGCGGCGAACCTGGCCCTGCGCGAAGACGCGCCGCCCCAGGAGACGCTCGAGGCGGCACGCCAGGCATTGACGGACTTCTTCCATCCGCTCACCGGCGGTCCCGAGCAGACCGGCTGGCCCTTCGGCCGAGCCGTCTACGCATCCGAGGTCGCTGCCGTGCTCGAGCAGCTTTCGTTGGTGGACTACGTGGAGGACGTCCAGCTCGGCACGCCCGCCGGCGCCGACCGGGTCCAGACCGACGAGGGCGGCAGTGTGGTGGGCATCGAGCTGGACGCCCATGAGCTGGTGCGGCTCCAGAGGACCCCGCTGGTGGCCTATGACATCCGTGGCAACAAGCAGTATCGGTAGCTGGCAGGAGCGACATGGACACCGACCAACCCGCCGCGAGCAGCTATCTCGACTACCTCCCGGCGATCTTCCGCCAGGAGCCGTTCGTCGGCCAGGAGCCGTTCGTCGGCAGCTTCCTGCTGGCCTTCGAGGCGATCCTGAGCGGCACCGGCCCGGAGCAGCCCGGTCTGGAAACCTCGATCAGCCACCTCGCCGACTACCTCGACCCGGTGACGACCAGGGCCGAGTTCCTGCCCTGGCTGGCCGGCTGGGTGACTCTCAGCCTGCGTGCCGACTGGGACGAGGCCACCAAGCGCAGCTTCATCCAGCAGATCGTGCCGCTGTACCGTCTGCGCGGCACCAAGGCCGGCCTGGAGCGCATGCTCGAGCTGTACACCGGGCAACTCCCCGAGGTCGACGACGATTTCGAACAGCCGGCCCACTTCTTCCAGGTACGACTGCGGCTCAGCGAGGCGGATCCAGAGCTGTTGCAGCGCAAGCAGCAGATCGCCCGCGCCATTATCGATCAGGAGAAACCCGCGCACACCTTCTACGCGCTGCAGGTTGCGGTCCCGACGATGCGGCTGGTGTCCATAGCGCGGCAGCAGGAGCTGGGCGCACCCCTGCTGATCCTCGGCGAGAACACTCTGCTCGGGACGACGATGCCGAAGCTTCCAGAGGAAGGACCCTCATGACCGCCAATTATGAGCTGCCAAGCGTCGTGGAAAAGCGGGTCCGCTTCTTCGACGGGCAATTCCTCCAGGACCAGGACTTCGTCGATGAGCAGAAGTATCACCTGGACCGCGAGCGCCGCCACCTCCGCATGCTCCACGTCGCCGGGATCGCGGACGGGCTGGCCGTCTCCGCCAGTGCCAGCGAGCCGAACAAGGTCACCGTCGCACCGGGCACGGCCATCGACAGCGACGGCCGTCAACTCGCGCTGGCCCAGACCGCCACCGTCGACCTGCCCGCCGGGACGTTCAACGACAAACAGGGTGTCGAGCTCTACATCACCTATCAGGAAAGCGCCGTGGACGTGCAGACAACAAAGGGTAGCAGTGACTCTACGCGCTGGCTGGAACGCCCGAAGCTGGAGGCCATCGCGCCGGGGGGAGCCTACGCGGGCGCCACCCCGCCCGTCCTGCTGGCCAGGGTGGCGCTGGACAACGCGGGCAGGGTCACGGTGGACGACACGGTGCGCGCATATTCAGGGCTGCGCCTGCCCGGCCCCGCCGCCGACGCGCCGACGCTGCGCAGCACCGCCGGCGGCCGGGTGGCCCTATCCGGTTCGCTGACCGTCGACGGCAACGTCGGTATCGGCACGACGGCTCCCGAGCAGAGGTTGACGGTCAATGGTGACCTGAAGTTCACCGACGTCGCGACCGTCTGGGGCGCCGGCCGGCTGCACATCACCGGAGAAGAACTGCTGTACCTGCTGAACAAGAGCGGTGTCGTTGTCGGCAAGGAGTGGGGCGGCACCGGAAGCCTCACCGTCGAAGGCGACCTGCAAGCAGCATCCGCATCAGTTGTCAACACCCTCTACGTCAAGGGCACGCTCGGCATCGGCATCACCGAGCCGACGGCGCAGCTCAGTATCGTCGGAGGCGCGAGCGAGCTCATGGGCGAAGCGCGGAGCAGGCTGTTGCGCATCTCGGGGTACTCGCTTGGAGCAGATTTGTTGAGCGAAGTCGCACTGAGCAGCACCGGGCTCCTCCTTGACGACACCTACAACGTCAGCCTGGACGTGCGAGCAATCCGCACCAGCGCAAAAACCGCAACCTCGTTTGGTCCTTCCACGATGGGCATCGCGCTGAGCATGAGCATGGACAACCAGGCTTACTACGGCCCCCTCCTTACCCTCCACGCGAACAGCAACGTCGGCATCAATACCCTCACACCGTCGGCAGCGCTCAGTGTCGTCGAAAAGGGCAGAATCGAGCTCGCCGGCACCGCGCAGAGCGGGGCGTTTCGCATCACGGGGCACGCGCTTGGAGCAGATTTGTTGAGCGAAGTCGCACTGAGCAGCACCGGGCTCGTCGTTGACAGGGCCGACAGCGTGAGCCTGGGTGTGCGCGCGATCCGCACCACTGCAAGAACCACAAGCGCGTCGGGCTGGTCCACGATGGCCATCGGGCTGGGCATGGACGTTGGCGACACGGTTCGCCGCGGCGCCGCACTCTTCCTCCATGCCAACGGCAACATCGGCATCGGTGTCTTCACACCGTCGGCGCGGCTCAGTCTCGTCGAACCGTACGCAAGCGAGCTCACCGGCAAGGCGCAAGCCGGGCTGTTTCGCATCTCGGGGGGCGCGCTCAATACAGGAGCGGGCAGCGAGGTAGCGCTGACCAGCACCGGGCTCGTGGTTGACAAGGCCGACAGCGTGAGCCTGGGTGTGCGCGCGATCCGCACCACTGCAAAAACCGGAACCGCATCGAGCTCGTCGACGACGGCCATCGGGCTGGGCATGGACGTGAACGACACGGCTCGCGCCGGCGCCGCCCTCTTCCTCCACGGGAACGGCAACGTCGGCATCGGCACGGGCACTACGACCGCTCCGGACAAGAGGTTGACCGTCAACGGTGACTTGAAGTTCACCGACGTCGCGACCATCTGGGGCGCCAAGCGGCTCCACATTACCGGAGAAGAAGTGCTGTACCTGCTGAACAAGAGCGGTGTCATTGTCGGCACTGAATGGGGCGGCAACGGAAACCTCCATGTTGAGGGTAACTTTTCGCAGGCCTCCGATGCCCGGCTCAAGAAGCGGATCCGGCGGCTCGAGCGCCCCCTGGACAGGCTCACCGGGGTCCGCGGCGTCTCCTACCTGCCGCGGCAGGTCGGCGGGCGGGACGGCCGGTCCGAGGAACGGCCCGCGATCGGCGTGCTTGCCCAGGAGGTTGAAGCGGTATTCCCCCAGCTCGTGTCCACCCCTGGAGGGGACGGCTACAAGGCGGTGGACTACAACGGGCTCACCGCCGTGCTGCTGGAAGCCGTGAAGGAGCTCAAGACCGCGCTCGACGCGCTCCGGGAGCGGGTCGCCGCGCTCCAGGCGCACGCCTGAGCCTGCCAGAGGAGGATGGCCGACATGACCCAGACCCCGCCGCTGCCGCAGCGACTGGAGCAGCGACTGAAGGCGCTCAGACAGGAGTTCGAAACCGGCCAGAAGATGCTGGCCGACGTGGAAGCCCGGCGGGTCGAGCTGCAACAGACCCTCCTGCGGATCGGTGGTGCGATCCAGGTGCTGGAGGAGCTCATCGGCGACACCGAGGCGTCCGGTCCCGACCCAGCGGCTGGGTTGGGTGGTATTGACGAGGGTGCCCGGGCAGCCGAGCCTGGGTAGGGCGACATCGAGGTGGAGGAGGATGTCGTGGGCAGGGAGTTCAGCCGCCGGCCAGACACGACCGCGCCGGCCAGGGTGGCGGCGAGCGCCCGGCGGCGGGGCAAGGCGCCCGAGGACGAGCAGGCCCGCCAGGCACCGGTAGCTGCCGATGGTGCTGCCCGGGAGGTGGGCGGCACGCCGGACCCCGAAGCGCAAGCGGCCGCCCTGGTCGAGACGAGCGGTGGCCGGCTGGCCCGCGCTGGTGGGCTGCTACTCCAGTTGCAGCGGGAGTTCGGCAACCGGCACGTGGAGCAGGTGGTCCAGCATGCCCTGCGGGCTGTTGGCCCCCCGCCGGCCACCGAGTCCAGCCTGACGCTTGGCCCGGCCGAGGACCGCTACGAGCAGCAGGCCGACCAGGTGGCCCGGCGGCTGGCGGGCGGGGCGCCATCGCGGCAGGCAACCGGCGACGCCACGGCCAGCCTCGTGCTGCCGGCACCGGCCATGCAGGACGAGCATGGCGGGGTGGATGGCCGGGTGCGGCAGACCATCCAGGGCGCGCGCGGCGGCGGCCAGCCGCTGCCCCAGCAGGTGCGCGACCAGGTGGAGCCGGTGGTCGGCGCGGACCTCGGCCAGGTACGGCTGCACACCGACGCGCAGGCGGACCAGCTCGCCCGCGCGCTTAGGGCGCGGGCCTTCACCACCGGGCAGGAGGTCTTCCTGCGCCGCGGGGAATACCGCCCCGACAGCACGGCGGGGCAGCGGCTGCTGGCCCACGAGTTGACCCATGTGGCGCAGCAGGCCGGGGGGGCGTTCGACGCCGACGGCGGTTCCGGCCTGCCCCTTGGCGCCGCCGAAGCGGGCGTCATCCAGCGCATCAAGATCGGTAACCTCGACACCGAGAACCTCGCCGACCTGCAAGAACTAAGGAAGAACGTTCGGGATTTGACAGACCTAGGAGCCGTCGCGGCCATGCGCTCCAAGATCGAGAAGGAAATCGGGTTGAACGAACCTTCTAGAAGTGTGCGGCGGCTTCTTGGTTGGATCACAGATCAAGAAAAAGAGATAGGGGAATCGGCAGCACGACGGAGCGCCGAGGAAGTACGACAGCGCGCCAGGGCAGCCAGGGAAGCACAGCGCGCCTTAGACGAAGAACAGCGGCGCGCCAGGAAGCAGGAACCCAAACCGCCGATCGCTTCAGACCAGCCAGGCGAAGGACAGCGCCAGGGATCCCTCAAGCAAGGAGAGCTGCGGGAGCAGAAGGCGCTGCCTAAGCCACTTGTCCCAGACTCGAAGCCAGTCGCCTCACTGACTGTGCCAGTCTCACCGCCTAAGCGAGTCGTCTCAGAGACCAAGCCAGTTGCCTCAAAGCCTGTGCCGGTCTCAGAGCCTGTGCCGGTCTCAGAGCCTGTGCCAAGCGTCGTGACGGAGCTTGCAGATGCAGCTGCTGTGCTTATCAGATGGGCCACCGAGCTGAACGCCCGCCCTCGCGGTGGGCCCGAAGTCATCCGATCCTGGCTCCAGAGTGTCAATGTCATCGAGCCGAAACTGGAGGCGTGGCTCAGCGACTTCCGTCCAGTACCGCGTAATGACAACCGCCCGTTAAGAGGGCCTCGAGACACGATCCTTAAGCTCCAGAAAGACCTGTGGGAGCTGCAAAAAGACTTTGGCGGTTTCGAGCAGGAGCAGCAGCTCGCAGCACGGGGCGCGGCGTTCGCCGAGCGCCAGCAGCAGGTGGCGGCCGGCAAGGTAATCATCAACCAGTACGTCGGGGATCTCGATATCAACGTGGATGGGCAGCCGGCTAAGGATCCGCAGGCGAGCATCCCTGCACTGTTCGTCCATTGGATAATCACGTCCGCGATCAGCCAGGCCGTGACTCGTTCGGCCTCCAATCCGTGGGTCGCCAACCTGCTGGATCAACTGCAGCAGCGCAAGGCAGCAGGCAAGGGCCTGTGGCTGATCGTGTCCGGCAAGACGACGCTCCAGATGGCCGCCGGCATGGGCAATGCGGACTTTGTCCAGCTTAGTGTCAAGGTGCCCATCGAACCGGCGAACCGCCTCGTCGGCGACGAGGAGAGAGCAGACCGTGAGGAGCTCGTCACCGAAACGGCAAGCTCATTCATCCATGAGGCTTCGCATTCGCTCCAGGAGTATGTCTATAGAAACAGCTCGTACCCGTGGCAGGGCAGGCCCGAAATCTCGAGTGCCACATATGGAGTTCGTCCCGAAGATCTGCCCAAGGACGTAAGTTTGGCGCTCACGGAGTTCGTGGGCGGCGGGCGTGAAGGGAAGGCGAAAGAAGAAAAAGACCGCGCGTGGGAGAACTTCAACATACTCCTCCACGCGGAGGAGTATTACAAGCCCCCCGGCCCGGCCACCGATAGGAACAAGGACTTCCGGGCCAAGGAGCTGGTCTCATACCTGATGGAGCTCAGGTACGCCTGGGACGACGAGACGAAGTTCCGTGAGATCTTCCCTATGGGCGCCGCCCTACTCGACAGGGTGATCAAAGATAGGTCGCCTGCACCCGGCAAGTAGGCAGAAGGCGACCCAGGCGTCCATCCAGGGCCTCCCTGAGGCTCAGGCGTTTCCGCCCTGGGCCCGATCCGGCGGCACGACGCTTGGTGCGTCGTGGAGGCCGAGCACCATGTCTGGCTGGGCGAGGCGGACCTCCAGGCAGGGATCAGATCAGCACCGTGAATAGGCCCTCGATCTCGCTGAAGGTCCCGCAGAAGGAACAGTGCGGCCCCCACTCCGCACGCCCCAATGCTCGAACCAGTGTTCGACAACCATAGCAGGCGCCGAGTCAGCGGAAGAAGGCAAGCCGACCAGATGGCTGTCGCACAAACCTTGGCGGTCTCAGGGGGTCAGCGCAACGCCTCCGCCAGTGCCTGTGATGGTGTCTTGAAGCCCAGGGTTTGTCGAGGACGGCCGTTGAGCTCGGCGGCGATGGCGTCCAGCGTGGCCTGGTCGAACTGACGGAGGTCGGCGCCCCTGGCGAGGTATTGGCGAAGCAGGCCGTTGGTGTTTTCGTTGGTGCCGCGCTGCCAGGGACTGCGAGGGTCACAGAAATAGACCTGAACACCGGAGTCAATCGTGAACTGCAGATGCTCGGCCATCTCCTTGCCGTGATCCCAGGTGAGTGAGCGGCGCAGCTGCTGGGGCAGTTGGAGGACAGCGGCGGTCAGTGCTAGCCGCATGCGCTGCGCGGTGAACCCCTCAGGCAGCGGAAACAACACCACATAGCGGCTGCGGCGTTCCACCAGGGTTCCGACTGCGCTGGGCCGTCTGCCATAGATCAGGTCACCTTCCCAGTGCCCGGGCACCGCCCGGTCGGCCGCCTCGGCGGGTCGCTGGCTGATGGGGAGGATGTCGCGGAGCTGGCCTCGTCCTTGGGGCAGCCGCTTGCCACGCGGAAAGCGCATCGCCCGACCGGTACGCAGGCAACGTTGCAGCTCACGTCGGAGCGCGCCCCGGCTCTGCACAAACAGCGATAGATAGATCGTCTCGTGCGACACCCGCATCACCGGATCCTGAGGGTAGGCCAGGGGCAGCCAGGCGGCGATCTGCTGGGGTGACCACCGCAGCGCCAGCTTTGCTTCCACCACTGCCCGCAGCCGCGGCTGCAGCACCAGCTTGGCCGCCTTCGGGCGCTGCGCCCGCCGGAAGGCAGCGGCGTCAGCGGCCTGAGCCCGATAGCGGCGTCGGCCGCCATTTCTGGCCAGCTCCCGCGACACCGTTGATGGCGATCGTCCCAGCCTGGCTGCGATTTGTGGCTCTTCCCCTGCTTCCGTGGGTCTAGAGGTCGCCTCCATGGCTGTGTCCCCAGCCTGATAGCGTCCGCGAGAGTCGGCGAGGGAGGGTGTTGGATGGCGCGTCTGGGTCGCAATGAGCGGTGCCCGTGCGGGAGCGGGCGGAAGGTCAAGCGCTGTTGCGGTGTGCAGCGCGGGCCGTCAGAGGACGAGCTGGCCAAGGCGTTTCTCGCGGTGGAGGCGCGGGCCGCGGCCTGGGTGCTGCGCGACCACGACGACGAGCAGCTCGACGAGCTGGCTGATGCGCTGATTGACCTGCCGAGCTTGGACCCGTCGCTGCTGTGGCCCCTGCCACGGCTGCTTACCCCTGAGCTTGTCGGTCTGGGTGCGGCGCTGGCCGACGAGGACAACGACATCGACGCGGTGCGGGGCCTGCTGCAGGGCGTGCTCGCCCAGCTGGATACCCCACGGGCGCGTGCTGGGCTGGCCCGGGCGGTGCTGGCACTGCGCGGTAGCGGCCAACTGGACGAGGAGCTGGCCGCGGCGGCGGTCATCGACCTTGCCAGCCCCTCGACCACGCTGGTGCAGGTCAGCCTGCTGCAGGCGGTCGCCGTGGACGCCGGAGCGATGCCGACCGCCAGCGGGCTGGTGGTGGCACGCCGCTGAGGGCTGTCAGCCGCGGCCGGGCAGGGATGGGCACAGGCCGCCGAGGCCGAGCATGGCCAGGGCGATCAGCGCCTCGGGCGACTTGAACCCGAACGCGATCCGAGTGAGCAGGCGGATCTTGGTGTTGACGGCCTCGACGCGGCCGTTGGACAGGCCCTGGGTGAGGGTGGCCTGGAGGTCGGCCCGATGCCGGGCGATCGCCTTGGCCAGCTCCACGAAGGCGGGGATGCGGCAGCGCCTGGCCCAGGCCAGCCACGCCTCCAGCAGCGCGGTGGCCCGCACGCCTTTGAGGGTGAACACCAGCCGCAGCTCTTCTTTCAACAGGTAGGCGCGGTACAGACGGTCGTTGACCCGGGCGATCCAGGCGAGCTTGGCCCGCTGGCGGGCGGTCAGGTCGCCAGGGTTCTTCCACAGCGCATAGCGGGCGCCCTTGAGCTCGCGCGCCAGGGCAGTCTGCCCGTGCTGGCGGGCCGCGTTCCAGACCTCGCGGCGTACCTGGTCCAGCGCGTCGGTGGCCCACGTGACGACGTGGAACGGATCCAGGCAGAGCCTTGCTTGGGGGCAGCGCTCGGCCACCACGGTCGCGATCCAGGGGGCGGCGTCGGCACTG